>OLPW01000117.1_pt1 | contig 90350 bp, 88 predicted proteins | sample 1672161 | NCBI WGS metagenome assembly OLPW01 (sample SAMEA3136654, study PRJEB25190) | human gut metagenome
TGAGTGAAAAAATATCTTATATAAAAAAATATGAGGTGGCAAGAAAAAAATTTGAATTTTTGAATGATGAAATTTATAAAATTAAAGATAATATATTTAAGCTACCAAAATTTTCATTGAAGAAAAAAATGCTGTTGTTATTTATTAAATTAAAATTGTTTTTTGTTGTTTATTATATTTTTAATTTATTTCATAAGAATATTAATAATTATAATAATGATTATATAGATATCTAGGAGGAAAATATGAAAAAAAAAGTAGGAATTATAACAATTAATGATTTTAGAAATTATGGGAATAGATTGCAATGTTATGCGGTTCAAAATGTTTTAGAAAATTTGGGTTGTATGCCTGAAAACATATACAATGTTGATTGTTCTAAAATGAAAAAAGTTTTAGGATATATAAAAAACATTTTATACAAATTATTAAATTTAAAAAATTATAGGGTAATGGATAAAAGATATTCGTTGTTTTTACAATTTAATGAAAATATTGAATTTTCAAAATATAAAATATATAAAGATAAATTTGATGTGTCTATTAATGATATGTATGATTCCTTTATAGTTGGAAGTGATCAAGTTTGGAATCCGAATTTTAGCGGACAATTAGTATATTTCTTACCATTTGCAGATGGAGACAAAAGAATATCATTATCAGCTAGTATAGGTGTAAATAAAATTGAAGAAGATAAATATAAAGTTTTGTTGAAAAGTGAACTTGAAAAATTTAAAAAAATTTCAGTAAGAGAAGATGCTGGTAAGAAAATTTTAGAAAATTTAAATATTAATAAAGAAATTAGTGTTTTAGTTGATCCAACAATGCTACTAAATGCAGATGAGTGGGACAAAGTAAGTAGAAAGCCAAAACAAATTTCAAAACTAAGCGGAAAAAAATACATATTAAATTATTTTTTAGGAAATCTATCAGAAGAAAGAAAAAAAGAAATACAGAGAATAGCTACGGAAAATGACTGTGAAATAATTAATATTTTAGATAAAAATGATCCATTTTTTGTTTCGGGTCCAAGTGAATTTTTATGGCTAGAAAAAAATGCATTCTTAATTTGTACTGATTCTTTCCATTCAAGTGTTTTTGCAATTTTATATAATAGGCCATTTATTGTATTTAATAGGGAAGATAAAACGAAATCAATGAATTCACGTATTGAAACTCTAATATCAAAATTTAATCTGAAAAATAGAGAATATAATGGTAAAAATATAACACAAGAGAATTTAAAGCATGATTATACAGAAGCATACAAAATTCTTGAACAAGAAAGGATAAAAAGTAAGAAATTTTTAAAAAGTGCATTAGATATTGATGAGTAGAAAGGATTTATTATGAAACTAAATCGTACAAAAAATGCAACGAAAAATATAATATTTGGAACTATATTGAAACTATATCAAATCATAATTCCTTTTATAATGAGAACAGCTATGATTTATTGGCTGGGTGTAGAGTATTTAGGGTTAAATAGTCTATTTACATCAGTATTACAAGTCCTTAACTTAGTAGAACTGGGGATTGGATCAGCAATGGTTTATAGTATGTACAAGCCAATAGCTAAAGATGATGAAGTTGAAATATGTGCCTTAATGAAGCTATATAAAATCTATTATAGAATCATCGGATTAGTAATTTTGGTTTTGGGAATGATTTTATGTCCATTTATACCGCATTTGATTAAGAGCGATGTTCCGGCAGATATGAATGTTTATGTTTTATACATATTAAATTTATTAGCAACCGTATTTTCATATTGGTTATTTGCATATAAAAATTGTTTGCTATCTGCTCATCAAAGAACAGATGTTACTAGTAAAATTACTATAATAATAAATACAATAATGTATGTGGCACAATTTTTATTATTATTTATTTTTAGAAATTATTATTTTTATGTAATTGCCTTATTGTTGGGGCAAATCACAATAAACATAGCAACAGCTTTTGTTGTAGATAAAATGTATCCAAATTATCAAGCAAAAGGTAATTTACCTAAAGAAGAAATAAAAGAAATAAATAAAAGAGTAAAAGATTTATTCACTGCTAAAATCGGTGGAGTAATTGTTAATTCTGTTGATACGATTGTAATATCTGCTTTTTTAGGTTTGTCTACATTAGCAGTATATGAAAATTATTTTTATATTTTAAAAGCTCTTATTGCAATAGTAGCTGTGATATTTAGTTCATGTACAGCTGGAATTGGTAACAGTATTATTATGGAAAGCAAAGAAAAGAACTTTAGAGATTTCAATAAATTTACTTTTATAATTTTTTGGCTTGCAGGACTATTTTCATGTTGTTTAATAGGTTTATATCAAAATTTCATGATACTTTGGGTAGGAAAAGATTTATTACTTGATTTCCCGTGCGTTATTTGTTTAGTTATATATTTTTTTGTTTATGAAATAAATGCTGTATTGTTGTTATACAAAGATGCTGCTGGAATTTGGCATAAGGATAGATTTAGACCATTAGTCACGGCTTTAACGAATTTAATATTAAATTTAATCTTAGTTAATGTAATTGGATTATATGGTGTTTTATTATCAACAGTATTAAGTTCAATTATTATTGGACTTCCATGGCTGGTTCAAAATTTGTTTACAGAAATATTTAAAGAAAGTCCTAAAAAATATTTAATAAAAATATTGAAATATACAATACTTACAATTATAACCTGTGTAATTACATATTGGGCTTGCAATTTAGTAAATGGTAATACTTTTTATACTTTGATTATAAAAGCAATAATTTGCGTAATTATTCCAAATGTATTCTATACAATAACTTGCTATAGAAGTAGCGAAATGCAAGAAGCTATAAGTTTGATAAAGAAAATTATGAAAAGATAAAGGAGAAAAAAATGATTGATATACAAGATAAATCAAAGTGTTCAGGATGTCATGCATGTTATAATAAGTGTCCTAAAAAGGCTATCAAAATGCAAGAAGATGAAAATGGCTTTTTGTATCCTGTTGGAGATAAAGAAAAATGTATAAATTGTGGATTGTGTGATAGAGTATGTCCTATTATAAATAAAAAAGATAGAAAAAATGATGTTAAAGTATATGCCTGTTATAACAGGGAGGAGGAAGTAAGAGCAAAGAGCTCCTCTGGGGGAATATTTACTTTAATAGCTACTGAAATATTAAATAGAAAAGGTGCTGTTTTTGGTGTAGCTTTTAATGAAGCTTTTTCTTTATCACATATAAAAATTGAAAGTGAAGATGAACTAGATAAATTGAGAACATCAAAATATTTTCAATCATCAATTAATGATACATATAAAGAAGCTAAATTAGAATTAGATAATGATAGATATGTTTTATTTACTGGAACACCATGTCAAATAGAAGGTTTATTGGCCTATCTAGGAAAAGATTATGAAAAATTATATACTCAAGATATTGTATGTCATGGAGTGCCTTCACCAAAAGTTTGGAAAAAATATATGGAATATAGAGCTAATATAGATAAAGAAACTCCTGAAAAGATTAATTTTAGAGATAAAAAACAAGAAGGGTGGCATTTATTTTCTTTATCATTTAAATATAAAAATTCAGAATATGCACAGAATCAAAAACAGGATTTATTTATGAAAGCTTTTTTAAGAGATGTATGTTTAAGAGAGTCGTGCTATAAATGTTCATTTAGAAAAGAAAAAAGATTATCGGATATTACACTTGCAGACTGTTGGGGAATAAAGAAAATAAAACCAGAACTTGATGACAATAAAGGAACTTCTTTAATTTTGATTAATAGTGAAAAAGGAAAAGAAATTTTTGAAATTATAAAAGATTCCATGGAATATTTTGAAACAACAATGGAAAAAGCAATAGAAAGTAATCCAGCTATTATAAAATCACCAAATGAAAATAAGAATAGAAAAAGATTCTTTGATAATTTAGAAACAATGACTTTTGATGTATTAGTAAAAAAATATGTGCCAGACCCTTCGTTTATAAAAAAAATTGCTAGAAAGTTTAAGAACATTATAAAGAAGGTAATAAAAAAATAATAATTATATAAAACAGCTAAATTGTATTGAGAGTTTTGTTGTTTTATGTTGAATTCTAGATAGTGTAAAGTAGTCTTGAAAATATTAACAAGCAAATAATTAAAAGTGAAGATATTACCCTTAAGAAGAAGGTGCAATTTTTTTAGTAATTATTAATAATATTGATGATAAAAATTTAGAAACTAAATTCTATATCCAATGAAACATGATTATTAATATATAATACTCAATGGAAACTTTCAAATATTAATGATAATTTTGTCAATTTTGAATTGGGCAAAATACTAAAAAAGCTGGTCATGTAGCATCTTATAAAAAAAGGAAAATGTAATAACTATTTATTATATAATAAAAGGTGATAAGAATTATATTATTTGATAAAAAAGATACAAACCAACATTAAAAGCAGAGCAATTTAATAATTGCAAAGTTATAAATAACTTTGAAGAATTTTCTAAAAAATCAGATGTAATTTTAGCAAATAGAATTGAAGAAGAGCTAAAGGTTGTGAAGGATAAAGTTTATACAAGGGATTTGTATAGCAGGGATTAATTGAATAAATTTATATGTCGAAAAATATCGAATTTTGCAATATGATTAATATTGCAAAATTCGATATTTTTTGATTTAATATAAACAATTAAGCATAAATTGTACATAGAATATAAATCAAATAAATAATAAATTACAATACGAAATAGCCTACCAAGTTTTATTGAAAAATAAATTTTAATAAGACGATAAAATGAAATATTTTATTAAATAAGTAGATATTAGGGGGAAAGCTTTATGGAACGAAAGATAGCAATAATAAAGAATGGATATGATATTCTTAGAATTAGAGAAATAAATTCTGATGAGGAAAAATGTGAATTTAAAATTTGTATAATGGCAGAACAAAATAATGTGAAAATATTATATAATAAATTGTTTTCTGAAAAGAAAGAAATTGAATTTGACAAAGATGAATATTATGAAATTACATATCATAAAGCTACAATAAGTCAACCTCCTAAAATACATATTAAGTTTCCAAAAAGTAATGACAAAAAGTATATAACATTACCATTAAAAAATTTGATTGAACCAGATATTCATACTGAAATTCCAATACCATTATTCAAAATTACCATTCCAGATAAATGCCTTACTGTGAAATATAAGCCTAAAAAAGCTCATAAAATAATCGATATAGAAAATAATAATTGTATTGATATTTATATGAAAAAAAGTGGAGTACAAATTGATTATGATAAATGGTTTAATATCGGAATGATGCTAAGATTAAATGCATTTGAATTTAATGCTACAAATTCTTTAAGGTATATGGGTAAAAATCTTCAAACAATATTTTATAAAATGAATCACGAAGTACGTAAACTCTCTGTTGCAACAGATATTTCTGATGATGTAGGAATTTCAATAAATGAAATTAAAGATGATGATATTAATCATGAAAAAATAGAAATATTATTTATAGAAAATTCATTGTATTTAGCTTTTGTTGGACTTTCAAGAAAATCACATGATGGAATTACTGAATTTTGCTATAAATTAGATATAAAAAATTTCAATGAAGACGAACAAAAAAAATGGGAATATAGATTTAAAAAATTGGAAAATAAATTAAATGTTAATTTAAAAAGATATTCAGAAAGAATTAGACAGATGGATATAAGGGATATAAATATAATGAAAAAATAAAAGAAAAAGATGATATAATATAACAGCGTAAAAAAAGAAAAATATTGAGCATAGTAATACGATTAAATATTTCAAGATCCAACAGTCTATGTTTTAATAAAATTGTTAATGAAAAGGATTTCTATAAGAAAAATGAAGAATACATCAGTTGAGAAAATTAATAGATACAAGAATATTTTTAAAGATCTGAATAAAAAAATAGAAGAAGTATATTGTGGAAAAAAATTAGATTTATGTACTTATATTAGACTTGGTTTAATTTGCAAATATAATAAATCAATAAAGGCAATATATAAATTAGATATGCTGGGATTTTTTGAAGATGCAAATATTATTTTAAGAACCGTTTTTGAAAATTTTATTACTATTATGTATTGTGAAATTGAACCTCAAAAACGATATGAAAGATTTTTGAATTATAATTGTATTATACGAAATAGTTATCTTAAGCGAGATATGAAGATTTATGAAATACTTGAAGAAATAAAAAATGATTATATTATAAATTTGAAAGAACAAGTTAATGAATATAAGAAAAAATACAATGGTAAAAACTTTTGTAATTGGAGCGGTAAAGATATATCCAATATATGTAAAAGTTTAGATAAATATTATAGAACTTCATTCTATAATTCAATGTATATGATAATATATAAACAGTACAGCGAAAATATTCACCCCAATATTGTAAATATTTTCGAAAATTATATAAGTATAAACAATAATAAATTGGTTCTAAATTGCAATCCCAACCCTGACAATGAAAATTTTGAAATAATTGAAAATTTGGAAGAAATAAATAAAAAAATAATCGAATGTACTTTTTATCAAGGAGAATAAATGGTGAGAAAAATAAAAAAAGTTGATAGTAATTATTATTGTGAAGATGATGTAATATGGATGGTTGATTTGAAAAATAGATTGAAGAATTAATTAAATAATGACGAATTTAAAGGTGTAATGCGTAAGTATTGGTTTAACTGCATTGTAAGAGCTTTAGAAAAAGTAAATTGAGAATAAGTTATTAAGAAAGAATATTAAATAATTTCTAACCCAAGGAGGTATAAATGCCCAACGAACTACTATATAAAAAGCAATGGCGATTATTACAACGCAGAGGAATAGATATATAACAGAAATGGTATTTTCGTTCACTATAGTGAACGAAAATACCTTAGAATAATTTTAAGAAATCAACTAATAGCAAAATAAATGTCGAAAAATGTCGAAAAAATCATACGATTTGTCTGGTAATTTTCGACTTTTTTTGATAATATATTCTCTGTAAAGGGGGATGCATATGAAAAAAACATTATTAATAATTCAATGGATTGTAAGTTGCTTTATAATACTAATGGGACTAGCAAACATTATAAATTCACCACTCGGAGCAATTTTTTTAATAATATCAGGAGTAATAATACTGCCACCAATACTAAAAATAATCAAAGATAAATTTAAAAAGAATGGCAACATAATAAGCATAACTATTTGTACAGTAGCTTTTATACTAGGTATAGCAATAACAGGAAGTTCATCAACGGCAAACAATACTAATGAAATAGCAATGCAAAATCAACAAAATACTGCAATAGCAAATGATACAATTAACAATATATCCAACAACAGTACACAAAATCAAATTACAAATGAAGCAGTAAATAGCGTCACAGAAAATAATACAGTAGTAGAAAATAATGTTAATACTCAAACAACAACAGATGAAACCCAAACAACACCAGAAAAGCAAACAACAAACAAAACAGTTGAAAATAACACCAATGCATCTAAAACAAAAAGCAATAAAACAACTACTGCATCATCAAATACTAAAAAGACAACTACACAAAAACAAGAAACTACAAGCAGTGATACTAATACACAAACCAAAACACAAACACAAACTACTACATCAAGTACAAGTGAAGGTGGATACATAGTAAATAAAAATTCACATGTGTTTCATAAACCCAATTGTCCATCTGTTAAAAGGATGAATGAAAGCAATAAAATTTATAGTAGTAAAAGTAGAGCTGAACTTATTAATGAGGGTTGCAAATCTTGTAATAATTGTAATTCATAAAAAAATATTACGAAAAAACCAGTTTATCTGTTTTTTTTGCTTAAAACTTTAGCATGAGACAATTTTATACAAGCACAATTATCCATTATAGTGGACGATTGCAGAAAATTAGGTCCCCAGTAATACCCATTTAATATAATTTGGATAACCGTTTTAATTTTCTAACAAAAGAGGGACGGTCCTGCCAAAACAAGCTTGGGAGTAAGAAATAAAGCGGGACGGTCCTAAAAATATAAAAGCAACAAAAGAACGAAAAAATAAAAAAACACAAATAAAATAAATTTTTTTATATTTTCGACAAAAAACGACAAACTTTTCAAAAACAATATACTATACTAATACAAGATAATATCTTATACATATCAAGTTGTATAATACAACCAATTTTTCTTAATGAATTTTATTATTTAAAATCTCCAATTACAATAAATAAAAAAATTAAAAAGAAAGGTTTATATATAGGATTTATCGGAAATTTTTTTTTAAGAATAAATAGCAAAAATAGAGCTGTTACAGCTCTATTTTTGTTTTTACTAAAAATTTAAGCAACTTGAAACGTTTAATTTTGGGGACTAATTTTGGGGACGGTCCTGGAAGAAAAAAAGTTGGGACGGTCCTGAAAAAGAAAAAACGAGAATAAAATAATAAATACTAAATGTCGAAAAAAGTCGAATATTGTAATATGATTGTTATTGCAATATTCGACTTTTTCTGATTTAATCTAATTGAAAATATATATAATTATTGATTTTTTACATATTTTGGTATTTAATGTACAAAAGAAAACTTAACTATTAAGTAAAAAGGAGGCACAATATATGCAATATTACAATATAAAAGTAGCTGTATTATTAAAAAATGATACACAAACATTTGAAAACTACGAAAAAATATCTAAATTAATATCAGCTTCAATGCTAAAAGATCAAACATTAAAACAACTGCATGAAGAAAACAGATATAAAAATTATGTTTTTTGTAATTTATACCCAATAGAAAAAGATGGTATATATAAAGCTGGAAATATCTACACATTTCAAATACGAACAATTGACTTTAAACTAGGTCTAAAAATAAAACAAGTATTAAATAACTTTCAAAATGAAGAATTTAAAGTAATTGTAAGTGACCTAGAAACTAGTACTCAAAGAAAAATTAATACTTTAGCTACTTTAACACCAGCTATAATAACATCAGACAAAGGTGATTATTTAATAAACAATGATATGCAATTAGTAAAAGAGCGAATACTAGCAAATGCTCAAAAAAAGTATAACCAATTATACAACGAAAAAATAGATATGGATTTCATAAAATCAATAAAACAAACTAACAACAAACCAATAAAAATACCATACAAAAATATAAATATTCTAGGATATAAATTTGAAATAGAGGTAAAAGATGATCCAATTTCACAAAAACTGGCATATTTAATACTATCAGTAGGACTACTAGAAAAAAATGCAGAAGGCTTTGGTTTCTGTAAAGCTAAATAAAAAGCAAGGAGGTGTTTTATTAAATGACATATGACTTAATACAAACATTCAAACAAATATTTAAAGATGATAAAGTTGTTTTAGATTCATACAAAATGGATGCTGGATATTATTATTTGGCAAAAAAAGATGGAACTTTGCAACGATTGATTGTTAATAGGGATAATGAAAGTGATGATTATGAGTTATATAAATATTTAAAAGTAAGAGATTTTTATAGCAAATATTTAAATTCAAATAAAGCAATTGACACAGGATATACAGAAGTAATTGGAAAAACAAAATATTCAATGCTGAAAAAAATATGCAGTAACAATATATATACGTTGTTTTTCAAGAATAAATTTGTAGAAGGCTTATGCAATGCCGACAACAGCAAAGATTCTGTTAATCTAGAAATATTTAAAAAAGGAATTAACAAATATTATGAATCTTTAGGAAAGTTAGGAAGCTCTAAGGAAGAAAAAATATTATTAAGTGAGTTTTATAATAAAGAAGAGCTAGAAAATGCTAAAAACAAAATGATAAATGCTTTTTCTTTAGTATATTCAGATTTCATGAAAGAAGATAACAAACCAAAAGAAACCTGGATAAAAATATTTTTAGAAGAAGGGTATGATGAATATATAAAATCTGCAAATATATATTTAACACTAAAATTATTTAATACAAATAGCAACAATATTAAAGTCGATGATGAAATTTATGGTGTAAATAACTATAATTATGGACTAAATTCAAAGAAACCATATCTAGAATTAAAATCCACGCCATATAAAGTAAGCTCTTTAATATCAAAAGAAGATGTTAATATCCTAAATAATATGTATAAATGGTTATACAATAATGGTGTTAGCGAAACAGTACTAAAATTACCAAGAGAATGGGATTTCAAGGGTATTGCTACTGAAAAAAGTGATATATTAAATAAAGATTTATATTTGATAAAAGTAGCAGGAAACAATGGCGTAGCAAGAGTTGACGATTTTCAATACATAACCAATTTTACTACGAAAATTAGAGAGTTTGTTGTTAATGATACAATCCGCAAAGTAGGCAATGAATTTAAAACTGAAAATATATATGGTCTTGAGTTTTATACAAGCAATACTTGGATTGCTAATAATAGTAAATCTGAAAAAAATTATTTAAAAGATTCTTATTATGATTTTGAAAATAAGGTTTCAAAATCAATAGCAATATCTAATTGGAAAAAGGATTTTTTAAAGCAGAATGCAACAATATTTTTTGAATTATTTCAAAAAGAAGATGAAACAAATTTTGTTCATAATTTAAATAAATTTGGAGTTTATCTAATCGAAAATACTATTATTGAAGAATTAGAAAAAAATAAACAATACATATCTAGTCCATTTAATTCAATAAATACAATGAATTTATGGATTGCATATAAAAAGTACTTTTGTAAAGAAGGAGAGGTTGATGAAGAAATGAAAATTAACAATGTACAAGAGGAGTGTTTCAAAATTTTGCAAGATAATAAAACAATACAAACTGATGAACAGTATTACTTTTTAGCTGGACAAATAGCTTTTTACTTGTTAACTCAAAGCAAGGCTTCAAAATTAACACAAGATATGACAGCTCCATTTGTAAAAGCTGGAAATTTAAAGAAATTGAAAGATGAACTTAGATGTTTATACGAAAAATATAATTATGAGCTATATTTACAAGACGATAGATTTAACAATATATTTTCTCAATTATTATTACAAGAGCCAGATACAAGTGTTAAAGATAATAAAGATTTAATATTAGCAGGAATGCTTTCAAGCAATATGTTTTATACAAAAAAAGAAGATAAATAGAACGTGGAGGTAGATTAATATGAAAAATAGAGTTTATGGAGTAGTTGGAATTAAAAGCAAAATGGCCAATTGGAATGCAGATTTTACAGGAAGACCAAAAACAACATCTGATGGTACAATTTTTGGTAGTGATAAAGCTTTTAAATATCCAATTAAAAAAATGTGGGAAGCTGAAAATAAAAAAGTTTTATATGTAAAATCATACAAAAATGAAAAGGATAACATTCAAGCAAGAACTTTAGCAGAAAGATTTGAACAATTATTTGGAAAAAAAGTTAAAGATATTAAAGATAAAAAAGAGCTTATAAAAGATTTATTTTCTGCAATTGATGTTCAAAACTTTGGAGCAACTTTTGCTGAAGAAAAAAATAACATTAGTATAACAGGTGCAGTCCAAATTGGACAAGGATTTAACAAATATGAAGATTCTACTACAGAAACAATAGAAATATTATCACCATTTACAGATGCTAAAAAAGAAGATGCAAAAAACACATCTATTGGTAAAAAAATAGTATCAAACGAAGCACACTATTTTTACCCATTTTCTGTAAATCCAGAAAATTACAATATTTACACAAACGAAATTGATGGACTAGAAGGCTACACAAAAGAAGCATATGATGCATTTAAAGAAGGATGCTTAGTAGCTGCAACAGCATATAACACAAATAGCAAAGCTGGATGCGAAAATGAACTTGCTATATTTGTGGAATGTAAAGAATCTAGCAAATTATATTTAGCAAATTTAGATGAATATATAAATTTCAAAAAAGGTGAAGAAAAAGACGTTATCGATTTATCTGAATTAATGCAAATTTTAAATAAAGATGAAGTAAAAAAAGAAATAGAAAAAGTAGAAATATACTATAATCCATATACTACAAAGTTAGAAGGAGATTTAGCAATAGCAGATGTAAAAGATTTATTTTAAAAAGGAGGATTTTATATGCTAGAAACAATAAAATTTGAGTTATCTTCTAGAATGGCAATTATAAAAAAGCCTGATAGTAACGAAACTTATTATACATATACTTTTCCTCATAAAATAATGATTTACGGTATTTTGGGTGCAATTATTGGCTTAAATGGATATAACTATTATTCATTAAAAAAATGTTTAAAAGAAGATGTCGAAGAGCTACCAGAATTTTATTCAAAACTTTGTAATTTAAAAATTGCTATTGTTCCATATATAGATAATAAAAACTTTAAAAAGAAAATTCAAAGTTTTAATAATTCAGTTGGATATGCCTCACAAGAGCAAGGTAATAATTTAATTGTAAAAGAGCAATGCTTGGAAAATCCAAAGTGGGATATTTATATAATGGATAATAATTCAGATGAATATAATAAAATAAAAGAATATTTATTAAATCGTAAATGTGAATATATTCCATACATTGGAAAAAACGACCATTTTGCCAATATTAAAAATGTAGAAGTTTTCAATATTGAAAGCATAAGTAATAGTGAAAAAATCGATAGTATTTTTGACAAAGATATATTAGCATATTATATTGATGATTTTGATGAAATGTTTACAGCAGGTTTTACAGGAAAAAAGGACGAAAAATATGAATATATAGAAGTAAATCCAACTAAGCTAAATGAAAAAATTGGATATACAAATTTTAAACAATTTATTTTTACAAATAAATCTTTGAAAATAAAGGAAAATTCGGATTTATTTTTGGTAAATGGTAAAATAATTTATTATTTTTAGAGGTAGTGTGTATGAAAAGTAAATATATAGATGAAATTATAAATGATAATAAATATACATATTATGCACATAGAAAAGAGAGCAACTGCGAAAAAGAGTTGCTCTCTTCTCATTTAAAGTTAACATATATGTATTATAAAAAAATGGAAAAATATAAAAAATTAAATGATAAAGTTATAGGTATCATTAAAGATGCATTTGGTGTGGAAGAAGAAATTGCAAAAATAATATATGAGTATTTCGAATCTGCAATTTATTATCATGATGCTGGAAAAATTAATCCGTTATTTCAAAAAGATAAGATGCTAAATGATTTAGGGTTAACACCAAAATTCAAAGATAGTACACATGCAGCATTGTCAGCTCGTATTTATATAGATTGTATGCAAAAAAATATTAATGAAGAAAATATAGATGGAAAATTTAAAATTTTATTATATTATGCAGTATACTATTTCGGATATATTATATCTAGACACCATACAAATTTAGAAAGCATTACAGAACTTGCAGATGCAATTAAGGGAAAAAATATTCCTCAAATATTTGATGGCTCAGATGAATTATATGAAATCCATTTAAATACAAACAGTGTAAAAAAATTCTTTGATAGGTTTGAAATTAATTCAATAAGTTTATACATATTGTGTAAAGTTTTATACTCATGTTTAGTTAGTGCTGATTTTTATGCTACATATGAATATATGACGGGGAATATGGTTCCAATTGATACATATAAAAACGAGAATTTATTTGATAAATATGATAACTCCGATTTAATTAAGTCTATCAGAAAATACGAAAATAAAGAAAAGGATATTTCTGGTATCAATAAATTAAGAAGTGACATATTTTTAGAGGCAGAGCACAATTTATTAAAAAATATAAATAATGATATTTTTTATATAGAAGCTCCAACTGGTGCTGGAAAAACAAATATGGCAATTAATATTGCTAAAATTCTATATAAAAATAATACTGATATAAAATCAATACAATACATATTTCCATTTAATGCTATTATTGAGCAAACAGATAATACATTTGGCTCTTATTTTGATAAATTTAGCGATTATATGGTTATAAATTCAGTATCTTCTATGGTTAAGGATATAAACGAAAATTTAGATTATGAGCAATTTTATATAAAAAATGTATTTAAACATTTTCCTATTATTATAACATCACATGTTAATTTATTTAACACATTGTTTGGAACAGGCAAAGAGCCAAATTATGGCTTATATCACTTAATTGATAGTGTAATTGTTATAGATGAAATTCAAGCATACTCTAACAAAATATGGAGAGAAATGATTGAAATGTTTAGTAAGTATTCAAGCTTATTAAATATAAAATTTGTAATAATGTCAGCTACATTACCAAGATTAGATAAATTACTTAATAAAGATAACCAAAATAGCAAAGTTTTGAATAATAGTTTTGCAAAATTTTATGCCTTAATACAAAATACAAATAAATATTATCAAAATGAAATTTTTAAAAATAGAGTTATTTTAAATTTTGATTTATTAGGTAAAAAAATAACAAAGGAAGAGCTTATAAAATCTATTATTATGCATAAAGATAAAAAGGTTTTAGTTGAGTGTATAAAAAAAGATACAGCAGATGAATTGTATAAATTATTATCTGATGAAGCGGATAATGTTCAAATTTTAACTGGAGATGATAACAAATATAGAAGAAATGAAATAATAAAAATGAGCAAGCAAGATGAACCAATTATTATTGTTGCAACTCAAACAATAGAAGCAGGTGTTGATATAGATATGGACATTGGTTTTAAAGACATATCATTTATTGATGGTGAAGAGCAGTTTATAGGAAGAATAAACAGATCTAGCAAAAAGAAAAATTGTATAGCATATTTTTATAATATGGATGATGCAAGAGGAGTTTACAAAAGTGATAATAGACTAGAATTCAGCTTGGAAAAAGAAGTGGTTAGACAATGGCTAAAAAATAAAGAATTTGATAAATTTTACAATAAAGTATTAACAAAAATATATGAAAAATCTGAAGAATACACTAATGAAAATATAGAAAACTTCTTTGAGAGTTGCAAATATATTAACTATAAAAAAGTCCAAGAAAAAATGGAATTAATAAGAAAAGATGATTCAATACAATTATTTCTTAATTACACAATTGATTATAATGGTTCGAAAATAAAAGGATGTGATGTATTTGAAGAGTATAAATCTATTTACTTAGATGAGTCTTTGGGATATGCAGAAAAGAAAATAAAATTATCAAGTATAGCTGAAAAAATGAGTTTATTTATATATACAATTTATTCTAAAGATACAAACATTATAGAAGGCGAACAATTTGGAAATATGTATTATATAGAAAATGGTGAAGATTATATTGAAAACGGAAGATTTAATAGAGCAAAATATTTAGGAAATGGGGATGGTCTATTTTTATGAAAATAACAGGAACTATAATTAATTATTATTTTCATTGCAAACGCCAATGTTATTTATTTGCTAATAGAATAAATATGGAAGATAATTCCGAAGATGTAAGAATTGGTAGAGTATTACATGAAATAAGAGCAAAAGATGGCAAAAATACTGAAATTAAATATGACAATATGGTTTTAGATAAGATAACAGATAAGTATATTGAAGAATTTAAAAAAAGTGATGCTGATGTACAAGCTGCACGAATGCAATTATTATTTTATTTAAAAAATTTAGCAGATAAAGGTGTAAAAAAAGAGGGAAGATTGGTATGCAAAGAAAAAAATAAAAATGAAAAGATAGAAAAAATAGTACTAGATGATATTACTGAAAAGGAGCTAAATCAATGCTTAAATGAAATTGAAGTATTAATAAATAGCACTAATGTACCTAATGTAGAAAATGACAAGAAGTGCAGTAAATGTGCATATTATGAATATTGTTATATATAAGGATGTGATGTAAATGAAATCAGAAAGTAAGTATATTTTTTCAAAAGGGGACTTTACCAGAAGTGATTTCAATATAAAATTTAAAAATGAAAGTGGAAACTTTTATTTACCAATAGAAAAAGTAAAAGAGCTATATTGTTTTAATGATGTTACCATTTCTACTAAATTATTAGACATATTAGCAACTGCTGGAATAATAGTTCATTTTTTCAATTATTATGGAAATTATATTGGTACATTTTATCCTAAAGAGAATTTAATAAGTGGTAGATTGATCGTAAAACAAGTTGAAACATTTCAAAATTATAGAATCGAGATTGCAAAAGCTTTTGTTAAAGGAATTGCACAAAATATTAAATCTATATTATATCATTATTACAGACATGGTGTTAAAGAAATAAAGCCTGTTATAGATTTTTGTAATAAAGATGTTGAAAAACTATTAAGCAAGGCGAAAGATATCAAACAAGTTTTATCTGTTGAAGGAAAAATTTGGGCAGAATTTTACGATTCTTTTAAGTTTTTTCTACCAGAAGATTTTATAATAAATAAAAGAGTAAAAAGACCACCAGACAATCCAATGAATGCGTTGATATCATTTGGTAATACATTATTATATACAAAAACAATATCAGAAATTTATAATACTCATTTAGATCAATCAATATCATTTTTACACGAGCCAAGTGAAGCTAGATTTTCATTAAGTCTAGATTTATCAGAAGTATTTAAACCTGTAGTAGTTTATAAAACTATATTTGATTTGGTAAATAATAAGAAAATAAAAGTAGAAAAGCACTTTAATGCTAAATTAAACTATTCATTATTGAATGATGAAGGAAAGAAAATTTTTATTTCTGCTTTTGAAGATAGGTTAAACCAAACTTTTGAACATCCTGTATTAAAAAGAAAAATTACATATAAACATGCTATAAGATTAGATGGATATAAATTGATAAAATTTATTACAGAAGGAAAAGAATTTATACCGTTCGATATAGAAAAAAAGGAGTAGAAGCGGAGAAACGGAGGAATTTTCAAATATGGCAAAGAATATTAATTATAATTATGTTTTTTTATTTTATGATGTAGGAGTAAAAAGAGTTAACAAGGTTTTTAAAAAATGTAAAAAGTATTTAAATCACTGGCAAAAATCAGTATTCAGAGGACCTTTAACAAATTCAGAAATATTAGAGCTAGAAAATGAATTAAAAAAGATAATAAACAAAGAAGAAGATTTTATTTCAATAATTAAAATAATGGATTTCAAAAAAATAGGCGAAACAACATTAGGAACAGCAGATAAGAATACTGAAGACATATTTATATAAAAAAGAATTTTCCAAGAAAATTACAGAAATGCTTGAAAAATCGAAGGTTTGAAAAATAGTAATTAGCTGGAAAAAATGTTAGAAAGATATTGATTGTTTGGGATTTATGGTGTATAAGTATAAAGAAGATGCCAGTAGTGGCGTTAGTTTAACTTTAACATGAGATGTATTTAAATTATTTTAGCAGCCCTTCTGTTCTAAGACTTTTTAACGTTTAACTTTAACATGAGATGTATTTAAATACAGTCTATCGAACGAGGCTGGATTGGATTTTTTGCGGTTTAACTTTAACATGAGATGTATTTAAATACTTCACCTTTTGCGCAAGCGTGTGTATTTACAACGTTTAACTTTAACATGAGATGTATTTAAATTACAGATGTAGCAAATTCAATTACATTGAAAGGAATAGTTTAACTTTAACATGAGATGTATTTAAATTTTATAAGTCTTGCCATCTCTGCTTGTGTACCACCAGTTTAACTTTAACATGAGATGTATTTAAATTTTGTAGTACAAGGTTTAGCAAGGCTAAGCGTTGAGTTTAACTTTAACATGAGATGTATTTAAATCTATGATTAATTAAATAATCATTTAAGCCCTTTTTGTTTAACTTTAACATGAGATGTATTTAAATAATCTTATGCCAGTCGTTTCATTATTCATTAAATTGTTTAACTTTAACATGAGATGTATTTAAATAAATGATGGATAAAATAACAAGTGCAATTAATAAGTTTAACTTTAACATGAGATGTATTTAAATTATGTTAAATCTGAATTGTTAAATATTAAATCTAAGTTTAACTTTAACATGAGATGTATTTAAATTTCACTATTATAGGATTATGAATATATCCTACTTGTTTAACTTTAACATGAGATGTATTTAAATTCGCTAATGATCTTAAATAACATGCTGCCTTATTTGTTTAACTTTAACATGAGATGTATTTAAATAAAATAATTACATCTTTAAAATGTCCTACATGTTCGGTTTAACTTTAACATGAGATGTATTTAAATTCTATTGAATAGGGTGATTAATGATTGTTGTAATTAAGTTTAACTTTAACATGAGATGTATTTAAATAGCATTTCACAAGCTTTATTTATCATCTTATCTCTGTTTAACTTTAACATGAGATGTATTTAAATGCTGTATGATTTTCTCCCCATTGTGCCAACCAAATGTTTAACTTTAACATGAGATGTATTTAAATTTCTTCTTCGCTATCCATTTATCTATATATTCCTTAGTTTAACTTTAACATGAGATGTATTTAAATGTTAAAACTCTTTTCCAATTTCCAAAAAGGGTTTTAAGTTTAACTTTAACATGAGATGTATTTAAATTAATTTCACATCTACATATAGAGAAGGTCAATGGGTTTAACTTTAACATGAGATGTATTTAAATTTAAAATTAAAATAATCAGCTATCCAGCTATATGCAGTTTAACTTTAACATGAGATGTATTTAAATATCTCTATTACATACTTGTTTGTTTCATCATAATATGTTTAACTTTAACATGAGATGTATTTAAATAGGCTTGCAAGCGGCATTTAGTCGTGCTAGTCAAGTTTAACTTTAACATGAGATGTATTTAAATAATAAACGCAAAAGAGATTTAACAAATTTAGAAAAGTTTAACTTTAACATGAGATGTATTTAAATCTTGCAGTTGCTATCGTTTGTTTTGTGTTTTTATCTGTTTAACTTTAACATGAGATGTATTTAAATTCTGTTTTCCACCACTCAAAAAAACAATTAATATAGTTTAACTTTAACATGGAATGTATTTAAATTGTTTTATTACAATGTCTTCTGTATTGAGTTTCTTGTTTAACCATAACATGCTATGTATTTGAAGTTTATGATGGTATTTTGTTCGCAAAACTATGATAGGTTTAACATAAATATATTTAAATAAAAGGGAGTTGATTATGAATGTCAAGAGATTACAAAAAAGAATCAGAATGGGAAAATAAAAAATATAAAAGATTAGTTGCAAAGATTGATAAGAATTTAGCTGAAGAATTTTTACAAAAACTTGATAAACCATATGCTGTTTGGCTTAAAGAAAAAATTGAAAAATATTTGGAAAAGAATAATTCAAAGCATAATGTATAACTGTTATCATATCAGTAAAATTAACCCAAAAAATCAAAAAAAACATATTGTTTATTTCACATTCATATAGTAAAATAAACAAAAACGAAAAGGAAGTACATATGAAAAGAAAAGTTATATATATAACATTAACAATAATCTGGATGATCATAATATTCATAATGTCATCAATGGATACATATGAATCAAATGGAAAAAGCAAACAAACAATAAAAAAGACAGTACAAAAAACATCAGAAATATCAGAAGATATTGGTGTAGTAAATTCAAAACCAACCGAAAAACAAATAAACGAAACAGTAGACAAATTAAATTTTCCACTAAGAAAGTGTGCACATGCAACAGAATACGCAATTTTAGCACTACTAATAATATTTGTACTAAATTCATTTTGGGGTAAAAATTACACCTTTAAAAAAATTGCAATAGCAGTAGGAATTTGCTGTATATACTCATTAACTGACGAATATCATCAATCATTCGTGGCAGGAAGAACAAATCAGTTTACAGATTGTTTAATCGATACATTAGGAAGTATAATTATGTGTATTATATATTCTGCAATAAAGAAAATAAGTATATTAAAAAATAAAAAAATACCAGATAAAATTTAAAAATACATTGGTAATAAACCAATGTATTTTTTTGTACTAATTATTACAATATATTGCCTTTTAAATATTTTTAGCAACTGTTGCGACTTGTAATGCAATAAATATAATTAGTTCAACCATAAAAACTACAGTAGCAATTTTACATATCCACTTGTTTACTTTACCATCTGAACTGCAAAGTTTAAAAGCAATTCTTGGTTTCTTCAGTGGATAAAAGAACTGTACTTTTTTTGTATTGAAAAAATCTAAAAATATATGTGACAGCATACTTATTGCAAAAGGGATTGTTGCAATTGGAAAAATAAGCCATACAATACCAGATAATGCTATAACGCAAATTGCAGAATGCATAAATGATCTATGAGGTGTATTTATTCCAAAACAACATATAAATAAGAAAAATCCAATTCCACATAAAATTCTCATTATATCAGTTTCAGATTGCAGTAATGATACAATACCAAGTTTAAAAACAACCTCAAGAATTGTACATACAACAATTGCTACTACAGAAATAATAAGAATTTTATTTAAATCGCGCCTAGATTCTGAAGTTGTAATATCAATATCAGAAATTACACTTCCAATAGTTGCAGCTGTAAGGCATACAGCAAGCTCTTTAAAACCCTGAGGCATAGCCAAAGCCATTGTAATTGCAAGTCCTCCAGCAATATGAGTATCTTTTGTCATTTTGATTTCTCCTTTTGTAAAAATTTGTCAAATTATATCATATAAAAATAAAAAATAAAAGAGGATAAAAATATAATCAACAAAAAACAAGAACGCAAAACGGGGACGGTCCTTCCAAAAGTCGCATCAGAGTATGCTTAATCAAATACCTAAAACGAAATTTAAATAGGGAACTTAAATAGGGGACGGTCCTTGCTCAAAATTAAATCTAAAAAGCGGGACGGTCCTTGTTAATATCAACTAGCAGGACCGTCCCCGTTTTTTATATTGCAAATGTTGAAAAAATTACTTATAATTTGTATATGTGATTGAGAAAGTGTAGGGATTGTTATGAGTAAAAAATATATTGATGAGCTTTGTAGGATATATGGCAAAAGAGATATAAAGCAGTTGGCTTATTTGGCATATGTATATCATTTTAGTGAATTATGTAATATGAATATTAATGAAAGATGGTTGTTGTATGAAATTGGTAGAAATCTGAAAGATGATGATTTAAACTATGTTTTGTCTTTTTTAGAGAGCAATGATAAGGGAAAAATTGCTTTTTCTGCAAATTTGCTAAGTAATATATTTGAGTTAAACGCCGATAACAAAGTGTTTATAAAAAAATGTATTCTAAATGCAGAAAAACTAAATATTCCTTCAAGGTTTATTGCAAAATTGCTGAAAAGTGTAAATGAACAGTCTTTTTATGAAGAATGTATAAAAAAATCTAATGAAATAGGTTTAGAGTCATATGATTTGTATGAAGTAATGAAAAATGTGAATGATACCGATTTTTTGAAGTATTGTGTTGATAATTCGAATCGAATTGGCTTACATCCAAATGAAGTTATAAATGTTATTAATGATATTGAACAAAAAACTGGAGATTATGATTATACATTTACGAGTATTGAAAATTGGAAGTCATTGAATTTAAATTCAGCACATATTACAAATCTGTTATTAACCATAAAAAATGCATCGAAGATTATTCCATATATTGAAAATTGGAGAAATTATGGATTAACGCCAAATAATGTTTCTTTCATTATAAAAACATCTATGGGGAAAAAATATGCTCAATCCGCTATAGAAAGAGCTGAAGAATTTGAGTTTGATATTGATGATATTTTTGATATTGTAAATTCAATTGATGATAAAAAATATATTATGGATGCTATAAGAAATGGCTTTTTAAATGGTTTAGATTCATATAGCCTTGGAATGCTAATATATAGAACAAACGATAGAAAATTTATTAAAGAATGTTTGAAAAATAAAAAGAAATTAAATTTGGAAGATTCTGAGATTGACATATTAATAGGTGCATATAAGCAGTTAGAATTTTTAAAATTAAATAAATCTCAAATAAGAAAGAAAGTTCAAACATATAAAGAAAATTACCAAAGAAAAATTGAACTACCACCGTATATGACATTTGGAATAGAAATTGAATGTGTAGGACAATTAGAAAAAGATAATATGAAAAAAATCCTAAAAAAGCTTGGTAACTGGCGTTGTGAAGATGATAAGTCTGTTTCGGGAGATGAACAATTTGAAGAAGGAATTGAAGTTATTTCACCTGTATTGTTGGTTAATGGAAAAAATCCAACTGACGAAATTAAAGAGATTTGTGCCATATTAAATTATTTTGGACAATATCCAAATAAAACTTGCGGAGGACACATTCACATAGGTGGAAATTATTTAAAAAGCGTGGACGCATATAAAAATTTGTTAGAGCTATGGTCTAATACAGAGCAAATTTTATATATAATTTCAAATGAAGAAGGAACAATTCCACGAAATGGTGTTGATCCATATGCTTTTCCAATATCAAAAGATTTAATAAATACATTAAAAACAGGAACTGTTAATTTATCAACAGAAGAAGATTTAGCAACATTCAAAACAAATCTTAGAATATTTGAAAATAGCAGATTTAAAGGAATTAATTTAACAAACATGGATCCACAAGTGATTAGAATTAATAAGTTACCAACAATTGAATTTAGAATACCAAATGGAACAGTTGATGCAGATGTTTGGATTGATAATATCAATCTCTTTGGTGGTTTAATAAAAGCATCAGAAGAATTGGCAAAAATAAAAAATACAAATAGAAAGATAACACCTAAAGAGCAATTAATGATTGAACAATTTGAAATGCTAAAAAGTGGAAATTTATCAGAAGAGCAAAAACTTGATATATTGCTAAATTTGACAGTATCAGAGGAATCCAAAAAAATATACATATCAAGATACAAAAAAAATAGCAAATTATTAAATGAAGATCCAGAATTAATAAGATATTTTAACGAAAACTTTTCAAAAGAGCCAATTAATATACCAAGATCGAAAAAAAGTTCCACAGACACTCCTAAAGTTGAAGATAGAGCATCAAAACCAAATGAAAAGGAGGACGAACATGTTAGATAAATTAATAATTATAAAAGACGACAAAGATTATCAATGCAGTACATTTGAAGAAATTGTAAAATATCTTATAAATGAGAATTATTATAATTTAACTAAACAAGAAAAAGAAAATATAATGATGAAAAAAGCAATAGAAAAAGCCGTAGATAAAGGCTTAAAAATAATAAAAAACAACAATCAAATAAAAGATTTAAACAAATCATTCATAATAATAGACGAAATGACAGTAATACTATCCATAATAAAAGACCAATCAAAAATTGTACTATTAGAAAGAAAAGACTCAAACATATTCAACAAATACATAAAAATTCCAAACAACAACGACAACTACGCAATAATAAACACATTTGCAACCCAAGCCCTAAAGAACTACCTAACTACCAAAATTGGGACGGTCCTTCCGAATCAAGCCAGAGAGTAAGACTTAGAGAAAAAAAGACCGATATTCAAAAACGGGGACGGTCCTGAAACTTAATAGGGGACGGACCTTTTAAATCAAGCTTGGGAGTAAGGCTTAAAGAAAAAAGAACAATAAAAAAAGAGGGACGGTCCTTGTTCATTCATATTAGTATAAATCTTGAAAATACTAAATTTAACAAAAAATAAAAAAAATCTTGTTTATTCGTTTAAATTTGTGATATTATATGTATGCATAAAATATTATGCAGGAATACAGAAAAAGGAGAGAAAACATATGGAAATAAACGAAGAAAAAAGACAAAAATTTATTGAATTCGCAGGAAAAAGGGTAAACAATATATTACACGATATTCAGGTACTAGAGCCAATGTCAAGAAGTAATTCATATGATTTTACAAAACAAGATTTAGAAGAAATGTTTACAGCAATGCAAGAATGTTTAGATTCAACAAAGGAAGAATTTTACAAAAAGTTTGAAGAAAAAGAAGCAAAAAGCGCAAGAAAGACATTTTCATTTGGAGCAACAAAAATACCTCAAAATGAAGTAAATGATGTTAATGTTGCACCACAACAATTTGATTCTAGCGCAACAGAAATAAATAATAATATTGATAATTCAGCAAATAATATTGTTGAAAATGTATAAATTTATAATTTTTCGTTAAGGACGAAAAGAAAAAAGCAGATTTGTAGAATCTGCTTTTTTTATATTATACCTAAAATAAAAACCAAGGACCGTCCCCTAAAATAAAAACCAAGGACCGTCCCTAAAAAGGGACTTGAAAAAAAATTGAGTTTATGTTAAAAATATTGTATATTTTAGTATAAAGGAGATTTTTATGGAATATATTGTTGGAGAAACAGCAGGGTTTTGTTATGGAGTAAAAAATGCTGTTGAAAAATCTGAGGAGGCTCTAGAGCATGAAGCCCCAATTTGTTGTTTGGGCGAAATTGTTCATAATAAGAGTGTTGTAGAGAATTTGAAAAATAAAGGAATTATTTTTATAGATGATTTAAACCAGAATGTTGATAGAAAAAAAACTATCATAAGGGCTCATGGAATCTCTAAAGATGTTTATGAGTATGCTGATAAAAATAATATAGATTTAATAGATTTAACTTGTCCTAAAGTTTTAAAAATTCATAAAATTGTATCTGAATATAATGAGAAAGGGTATTATATATTTTTAATTGGATCTAAAAAACATCCTGAAATTATAGGAACTGCAAGTTTTGCTGGAGATAATGTTTGTATAATTGAAAATTATGATGATATTGATATATCAATGGAAAATTTTAAAAAGTCAAATAAATCTAAGTTAGCTGTGGTTGTTCAAACTACATTTAGTTTGCAAAAATTTACTGATTTTACAGAAATAATTAAAAATAAATTTGAAAATTTAGAAAACTTAGAAATAATTAATACAATATGCAAAGCAACTAGAATAAGGCAAGAAGAAACAGAAAAGCTATCTAAAGAAGTTGATTGTATGATTATAATAGGAGGTAAAAATAGCTCTAATACTAAGAAATTATATGAAATTTCTAAGAAAAATTGCAGTAATAGTATGTGTATAGAATCTGCAAATGAGATTGATATGGATACATTAAAAAAAGGAAAAATAGTAGGAATAATGGCTGGTGCATCTACACCACAATGCAATATAAATGAAGTTATTGAATTGGTAAAAAATACATAAAATTTTTTACATAAAACTATTGACTATAAAAAATATTATGTATAAAATATTTATAAATCAAAAGAAAAGGAGATAAGAGAAATGAAAAATAATATAAGAAAAATTATAGGAATTTTGTTAGCAGGAGTAGTTTTAATGTATTTATGGACAGGAGTAGCTTTAGCAGATACAGCACCAATTAATTTTGATTCATTTGAAGATATGACATCAACAAATAATACATCAACTACAGAAAATAATACTGTAGAAACAAATAATACAACAGTCAATAATACAACAAGCAATACAACAAACAACGCAGTTTCAAACTCAACTAGACTTCCACAAACAGGATCAAATACTGAAATTATATTTATTATTGGAATTACAGTATTAGCAGGTACAGCAATAACTTTATATAATAAAACAAAAATTAAATAATCAGATTACATAAAAAGAAATAAATTTAAGCAATACACAAATTTGCTTAAATTTATTTCTTTTTTTATATATTTTTTTCAAAAAAGGGTGCAATTTTTATGATATGTATGATAAAATGGCAAAGATAAAAAAAGAAGGAGTGTTTTTTATGTCAGATATTAAGTATAAAAGAGTATTGTTAAAATTAAGTGGAGAAGCTTTAGCAGGTGAAAATAAAACTGGGCTATCAGCAGAAGTTGTTGATAAAATAACATCTCAAATAAAAGAAATGACAGAGCTTGGAGTACAAGTTGCAGTAGTAGTAGGTGGAGGAAACTTCTGGAGAGGTAAATATGGATACAATATGGAAAAAACTACATCAGATTATATGGGAATGCTTGCTACAACAATAAATGCTTTAGCATTACAAGATTCATTAGAATCAAAGGGAATTTATTCAAGAGTTCAAACTGCAATTGAAATGCGTGAAATTGCAGAGCCATATATAAAAAGAAAAGCAGCAAAACATCTAGAAAAAGGAAGAGTCGTAATATTTGCTTGTGGAACTGGAAACCCATATTTTACAACAGATACAGGAGCAGCTTTAAGAGCAGCAGAAATAAATGCAGAAGTAATATTAGTTGCTAAAACAATTGATGGTGTATATTCAGCTGATCCAAAAGTTGATTCAAATGCTGTTAAATATGATGAAATTACATATATGGACATTTTGAATAAAGACCTAAAGGTTATGGATGCAACAGCAATATCTTTATGTAGAGAAAATAATATACCTTTAATAGTATTTGCCATGAATGAACCAGAAAATATGATAAAAGCTGTAAAAGGTGAAAAAATAGGAACTTTAGTAAAAGCTGATTAAAATATAATTGACTTTTTAATCAAAGTAAAATATTATATAACAAACAGTTTATTCTGTAATTTAATTACAGAATAAAATTTATTATGAAAGGAATTATGAATTATGAATTATGACGATATTATAAATAAAATGGATAAAACAGTTGGAGTATTTGAAAATAACTTAGCAGAAGTTAGAGCAGGTCGTGCAAATCCTGCAATATTAAATAAAATTAAAATTGATTATTATGGTGTACCAACTCCAATATCACAAGTAGCTGGAATTTCTGTTCCAGAAGCTAGACTTATAATAATACAACCATGGGATTTAGGTATATTAAAAGAAATTGAAAAAGAAATATTAAAATCTGACATAGGAATAAATCCAAATAATGACGGAAAAGTAATAAGACTTTCTTTCCCAGAATTAAATGAAGAAAGAAGAAAAGAAATAGTAAAGAGCATAAAGAAAATGGCTGAAGAATCAAAAATAGCAGTAAGATCTATAAGAAGAGATGGAATTGAAGAATTTAAGAAAAAACAAAAAGATTCTGAAATAACAGAAGATGAATTAAGAATGGCAGAAGAAGAAATTCAAAAAATAACAGATAAAAAAATAGCTGAAATTGATACTTTATTAGATAATAAAGAAAAAGAAGTTATGAGTGTATAAAATCTTTTATGGAGGAATCATATGAATTTTAAAGATGAGCTAACAAAATATATTGATATAATCAATAATGAATTAACTAAATATTTAAAAAAAGAAGACTGTCCAGAGCATATTTTAAATGAATCTAAAGGATATAGCTTAATGGCTGGTGGAAAAAGATTAAGACCTATTTTAATAATTGCATCATATAATTTATTTAAAGATGATATAGAAAAATGCTACAAATTTGCGGTTGCAATGGAAATGGTTCATACTTTTTCTTTAATTCATGATGATTTACCAGGAATTGATAATGATGATTATAGAAGAGGTAAGCTTACAAATCATAAAAAATATAATGAAGCTACTGCAATATTAGCTGGTGATAGTTTATTAAATAATGCATATAATTTAATAATTGATGATATTTCTGAAAGTGATGATAATGAAAAACAAAGTAAATTAAATGCGTTATATGAATTATCTTATGGTATAGATAGAATGATTGCTGGTGAGTATGTTGATACAGAATATGAAGGAAAACAAATTTCTAGTGACTATTTAGAATATATGCATGAAAATAAAACTGGTGCATTAATTAAAGCTTCTGTACGAATTGGTGCAATACTTGCAAATGCTGATGAAAAAGACTTAAATAAGCTTACTGACTATGCCGAAAAAATAGGTTTAGCATTTCAAATTAAAGATGACATATTATCGGAAATAGGAAATGAAAAAGAGCTTGGAAAACCAGTTGGAAATGATAAAGCAAGAGGAAAATGTACATATGTAACAAAATATGGACTAGAAAAAGCTCAAAAAATGTTAGATGATATAATAAATGAAGCAATTGAGATTATAAAAAATTACAATGAAAAAGGTGAATTTTTAATAGAGCTAGCATTATATATAAAAAATAGAAATAAATAAAGGAGTCATAATTATGGAATCAGACATTAACAATATACCTACTCATATTGCGATAATAATGGATGGAAATAGAAGATGGGCAAGAGTACGAAATTTAAATGTATCAGATGGTCATAAAAAAGGTGCCGAAACATTAGAAAATATTGCAAAATATTGTAATAAAATAGGAATAAAATATTTAACGGTATATGCTTTTTCTACAGAAAACTGGAAAAGAAGCAAAGAAGAAGTTGGAGCTTTAATGAGTTTATTAAGATTTTATCTTGATAAATTTGCTAAAAGAGCAGATACAGAAAATATAAGAATAAAAGTATTAGGTGACATTGAGGTTTTAGATAAAGGTTTAAAAGAATCAATATTAAAAGCAATAGATAGAACTAAAACAAACACAGGATTAACTTTAAATATTGCACTTAATTATGGAGGAAGAGCTGAGTTAACAATGGCTGTTAAAAAAATTGCTGAACAAGTAAAAAATGGAACTTTAAGCATAGATGATATATCTGATCAAACAATATCTGACAATTTGTATACAGCTGGTCAGCCTGATCCAGATTTATTAATAAGAACAAGTGGAGAGCTTCGTACAAGTAATTTTTTACCTTGGCAAATTGTATATTCTGAATTTTGTTTTAAAGAAAAATTCTGGCCAGATTTTAATAAATCTGACATAGATGAAGCTATACAAATATATCAAAAGAGAAATAGAAAATTTGGAGGAAAATAAATAATGAATTTAAAACGTATTATTTCTGGATTAATTGGATTTCCAATAGTTGTTTTAATTTTCTTGTTAGGAAATAAATATGTAATAGATATAGCTGTTACTATTCTTGCTGTAATAAGTGTACATGAATATACACATTGCTTTAAGACTAGTAATAAAGCAAATCCAATATCATGGATATCGTATCTGTCGTGTGCTTTAATACTCGCGATAAATATTGTTCCAAATGAATACATATTACCTATAGTGGGAGTATATATACCATTTGTAATTTTAGCATTATTTTTACATATAATAATAACAGACTTAAAAACCACAGTACTTGATGTTGCTGTAACTTGTTTTGGAATTATATATTTGGTATTATTTTATTCATTTATACCAATGGTGTATGGAATGGAAAATGGAAAATTTTTCGTATGGTATACAATTCTTTCTGCATGGGGAACTGATATATTTGCTTATGCAGTTGGAAGAAGAATTGGTAAACACAAATTTAGTCAAATAAGCCCCAATAAATCAATAGAGGGATGTGTGGCTGGAACAGTTGGTGCAATTATTTTAACTCTAATATATACAGTAATTTTAAATAAATGTTTTAATTACAATATTAATTACATTATAATTTCAGTAATTGCATTAGTATTAAGCCTTGTTGGCCAAATTGGAGATTTTGCAGCATCAAGTATAAAACGTTTTACAGGAGTAAAAGACTATAGTAATTTAATACCAGGGCATGGAGGAATTTTAGATAGATTTGATAGTTTATTATTTATTGCTCCATTTGCATATTTTTTACTAATGTTAATTTAACATAGGAGGATTAAAAATTTGATTGTTTTTTTAATAAGTGTATTAAAAATAGTAATTCTTTTAGGATTTTTAGTATTTATACATGAACTAGGACATTTTTTAATTGCAAAATGGTGTAAGGTTAAAGTAAAAGAATTTGCAATAGGATTTGGTCCAGTGCTTTTTAGTAAACAAGGGAAAGAAACAAAATATCAAATAAGAGCAATTCCATTAGGTGGATTTGTTAGTATGGAAGGTGAAGAAGAGCGCTCCGAAGAAGAGGGCGCTTTTAATAAAGTTTCAATTCCAAAAAGAATAGCAATAGTGTCTGCAGGAGGACTTGTAAATATTATATTTGCATTAATTGTATATATGGGACTTCAAACAGCTACACCAAATAATGTAACAACTACAGTTGATTCATGCACATCTGGATATTCAGCAGAATCAGTTGGAATTATGCCAGGAGATACAATAAAAAAAATAAATGGAAAAAGTGTAAAAAAGCAATCTGATATAAACAAAATTATAAATTCATCAAATGGTGAAGTTGTAACAATACAAATAGAAAGAAATGGGGAGCAACTAGAATATAAAACAGCTCCAACGATGCTAGAATACAATTCTACGGGAATATATTTAGAAGCAGAAAACAGCACTAAAATTCAAGGATTTGATTCAAATGGAAATGTGCAAAATCAAGGACTTGAAATAGGAGACGAGATAATTTCTGTAAATGGAGTAAATATAGAAAATAATCCTACAGAATTATCAAATATTTTGCAAAACAGCTCAAATGATGAAAAATTGAATTTTACAGTTAAAAGAAGCAACGAAGAGCTATCAATAGATATTACCCCAATAAAACAAAAGAAATATTTATTAGGAGTAAAATTAAAACCAGCAGATAAAAATTTTGCAAATAATATATATTACGCAGTTCTTAATACCGGTGATTTCGCATTTTCAATAGTAGATAATATAAAAATGTTGTTTACAGGAAGAGTTAGTACAAATGATTTAATGGGACCTGTAGGTATATCTAGTGTAGTTGCTAAGACAAATGGATTACAAGAATTTATCTACATTTTAGCACTAATTTCATTATCACTAGGTGTAACAAATCTATTACCATTTCCACCATTAGATGGAGGAAAGATCGTACTTTTAATAATAGAAGCAATACGTAGAAAGCCATTAGATGAAAAATACGAAATGGGAATTCAAATGTTAGGATTTGGACTAATGATATTATTATCAGTATATGTTACTTTTAATGATATTCATAGGATAATTTAAAAAATCAAAAAGCAGTTTCAATGCAAAAAGAAACTGCTTTTTATAATTTTATAAAACTTAAGAAAATTATAGATTTATTTTCAAAAATGATATAAAATATACCAAGAAAAATCAAAAAGGAGTTGAAAAATCTTGTCAGAAGAAAAGGCTTTAAAAAAGATAGGTACGATTTTTGACGATTTCAAGTGTAATACAAACATATTGAGTGCTAAAATTGAAAAAGTTAATTTATATAAAAAAACAAATTGTTTTGAAGTGTATTTGATTTCAGAAAAAATTATAAATATTAAAGAAGTACATGCATTCGAAAAATTTTTAGTAAAAAGATTTAATTTAAGTAGTGCAACAATAAAAATAAGATATGAATTTGAGCCAGAAATAGATGTACAAAATGAATGGGATAATATAGTTGATTATTTATCATACAGGTATCCAATGACAAAGGCAATTCTTAGAAATAGCGAAGTTCAAATAGATTCAAGTGTTATAAATGTTAATTTACATATGACAGGTAAAGATTTTTTAACTGCAAGAGGTATGAATAAAGTATTTGAAAATACTTTGGAAAATATATATGGCCAAAAATATAAAATTAACTTTGCCGAGTCAATTTCTGCAGAAGAAGAGCAAAAATATAAAGAATTTACAAAAAGCTTGGAAGACACAGCATTAACTGAGTTTGCCAAAAAAATGGAAGAGCATAAACTTGAAAAAGAAAAGAAAAAAGAAGAAAAAAGCAATAATAATGCAGATGACTTCGAAATAAAAAATGTAAATGCTCCAACATCAGATTCACTTCCTCCTTTGCCAGATGATAAAGATGCTCCACCAATACCTGAAGAAGAGCCAGAAGAGATAACACCACTAATATATGGTAGAAATCCAAATATTAAAGATCCATTTACAAAAGTTATTGATATTTCTGTTGATAGTGGAAAAATATGCTTAGAAGGTGAAATATTAAACTCAGAAGAGCGATTATTAAAAAGTGGAAAAACATTATATGCATTTGATTTATATGATGGTTCAAGTACAATAACATGTAAAGCTTTTGTTGAAGAAGAAAAATTGAAAAAGTTTAAATCAAGAATGAAAGAAGCAAAAGGTGTAAGAATTGGAGGAACTGCACAATTTGATCCATTTTCTAAAGAACTTGGAGTAATTGCAAATACAATTGTGGAAACTGCAGGTGTGAAAAAAGAAATAAGAATGGATAATAGCAAAGTAAAAAGAGTAGAGCTTCATATGCATACAAAAATGAGTCAAATGGATGGTATGACAAATGCAAAAGATTTAATAAAAAGAGCAATGAAATGGGGAATGAAATCTATTGCAATAACAGATCATGGTGTTGTTCAAGCTTTCCCAGAGGCACACAAATTACTAGGATATGATAATCCAGATATGAAAATAATTTATGGTGTTGAGGCATATTTAGTACCAGATAAACCATCAAATGTATCAAATCCAAAGGGACAGGATATTGATACAACATATTGTGTATTAGACTTAGAAACAACAGGTATTTCATTTAGAACGGAAAAAATAACTGAAATAGGAATTATGAAAGTAAAAAACGGAGAGGTTATAGATGAATTTTCGACATTTGTTAATCCAGAAAAACCAATTCCACAAAAAGTTATAGATGTAACCCATATTACAGATGATATGGTTAAAGATGCGCCAACAATCGACAAAATTCTACCAAAGGCATTAGAATTTATTGGTGATTCTGTAATAGTTGCACACAATGCTGATTTCGATGTAGGATTTTTAAAACATAATTGTTTCCAATTAGGACTAAAATTAGAAAATACATATGTTGATACACTAAGATTAGCAAAAGATTTATTCCCAGATTACAAAAAATATAAATTAGGTATCATAGCTGAAAATTTAGGAATAAAAGTAGAAGTTGCACATAGAGCATTAGATGATGTTGATACAACAGTTAAAGTATTTAATGTAATGATTGATATGTTAAAGGAAAAAGGTGCTAAAAAAATTGAAGATTTTGACACTGTTTGTGTTGATAAGTTAAGAAAAAAAGATGAGTACAAAAAATTACCTACATATCATGCTATAATTCTTGCTAAAAATTATATAGGACTTAGAAACTTATATAAATTAATATCATATTCTCATTTAAATTATTTTTATAAAAAACCTCGTATTTTAAAATCTTTATACAGAAAATATTCTGAAGGATTAATATTAGGAAGTGCCTGTGAAGCAGGAGAATTATATAGAGCAATTGTTGCTGGAAAATCTGATGAAGAAATTGAGGAAATTGCAAAAGATTATGATTATTTAGAAATTCAACCAATTGGAAATAATATGTTTATGGTTAGAAATGGAACAGTTCCAGATACCAAGGCTCTTGAGGATATAAATAGAAAAATTGTTAATTTAGGTGAAAAATTAGATAAATTAGTTGTTGCAACATGTGATGTTCACTTTATGGATCCACAAGACGAAATATATAGACGTATATTAATGGCAGGACAAGGCTTTGATGATGCTGATGAGCAAGCTCCATTATATTTAAGAACAACAGAAGAAATGCTTGAAGAGTTTCAATATTTAGGTGAAGAGAAAGCATATGAAGTTGTTGTCACAAATACAAATAAAGTTTCTGATATGTGTGAAAGAATAAGTCCAATTTCACCAGAAAAATGTCCACCATATATAAATAATTGTGAACAAACAATTAAAACAATTGCATATGATAAAGCACATAAATTATATGGAGATGAATTACCTCCAATAGTTGAAGATAGATTGGAAAAAGAGCTAAACTCTATTATAAAAAATGGTTTCTCCGTTATGTATATTATTGCACAAAAATTGGTTTGGAAATCAAATGCAGATGGATATATAGTTGGTTCCAGAGGTTCAGTTGGTTCATCATTTGTTGCCAATATGACAGGTATTACAGAGGTTAATTCTCTTCCACCACATTATAGATGTCCAAAATGCAAATATTCAGATTTTACAGACTATGGATATGGAAATGGATTTGATCTTCCAGATAAAATGTGTCCTAAATGTGGTCATAGGTTAGATAAAGATGGTATGGATATTCCATTTGAAACATTCTTAGGATTTAATGGAGATAAAGAGCCAGATATCGATTTAAACTTCTCTGGTGAATATCAAGCAAAAGCTCATAGATATACAGAAGTAATATTTGGTAAGGGAACAACTTTTAAAGCTGGAACAGTTGGTACAGTAGCTGATAAAACAGCATTTGGGTATGTAAAAAAATATTATGAAGATAAAGGAATTCCAATAAATACACCAGAAGTTGTAAGAATTGCTCAAGGTTGTACAGGAATTAAAAGAACAACAGGACAGCATCCAGGTGGTATTATAGTTGTTCCAAAAGGTAGAGAAATCTTCGAATTTACACCAGTACAACACCCGGCAGATGATCCAAATTCAGATATCATAACAACACACTTTGATTATCACTCAATAGATCAAAACTTGTTAAAGCTAGATATACTTGGACACGATGATCCAACAATGATAAGAATGTTATATGATATAACAGGTATGGATCCAACAAAAGTTCCTTTAGATGATAAAGATACAATGTCTATATTTTGCTCTACAGAAGCATTAGGAGTAACTCCAGAGCAAATACATAGTAAAGTAGGAAGTTTTGGAGTTCCAGAATTTGGTACAAAATTTGTTAGAGGTATGCTTGTAGATACAAAGCCTTCAACTTTTGATGAATTAATTCGTATATCAGGTCTATCTCATGGTACAGATGTGTGGCTTGGAAATGCACAAACATTAATAGAAGAAGGAACAGTAACACTTCAAGAATCTATATGTTGTCGTGATGATATTATGATTTATTTGATAAAAAAAGGAGTTCCACCAAACTCATCATTTAAAATAATGGAAACAGTACGTAAAGGTAAAGCATTAAAAGACCCAGCAAAATGGGAAGAATATAAAGCATTAATGAAAGAGCATGATGTACCAGATTGGTATATAAAATCATGTGAAAAAATAAAATACATGTTTCCCAAAGCCCATGCAGCAGCATATGTAACAAATGCATTTAGAATAGCATGGTATAAAGTTCATATTCCAAAAGCATATTACGCAGCATATTTTACAATAAGAGCAGATGCATTTGATGCAGATGTAATGTGTAATGGAAAAGAAAGAGCTAAAAATAAAATGAAAGAAATAGAGCTAAAAGGAAATGGAGCATCAAAAACAGACCAAGATACATACCAAGTACTAGAGCTAATATTAGAATTCTATGAAAGAGGATTAAATTTCTTACCAGTAGATTTATACAAATCAGACTCAAAAAAATTCATAGTAGAAAATGATGGAGTAAGACCACCATTCAACAAAATACCAGGATTTGGAACAGTAGCAGCCGAAAGCTTAGTAGAAGCACGAAAAGACGGAAAATTCATGTCAATAAACGACCTAAAAATAAGAGCAAAAATAGGAGACAAAGCAATAGAAGTACTAAAAACAACAGGCTGTCTACAAGGTATGAGTCAAAGTAACCAATTAAGCCTATTTGACTTTTAAACCCAAAAGAGGTAAAATATAAAAAGTTAACATAAAAGACAGAGACAAAAATACCAACATTGAATCTCTGTCTTAATTTTTTGAAAAAATAGGGACGGTCCTGTTTGACACATCTTAAGATGGGTGTCAATGGGGACGGTTCTTCTTGACACATCCTGAGATGTCAATGGGTTGTCAATGGGGACGGTTCTTTTTGACACATCTTGAGATATTAACGAGAAAAGACTTTTTGTCAATGGTTGTCAATGGGGACGATTCTTCTTGACAAATCCTAAGATATTAATTAAGAAGAGAATTTTTTTCAATAGGAAAGGAGGAAGTATGATAAATATAGATGCAGATGCAATTTTTTCAGTAAAATCTTTTATAATATATTTGATTGCAATAAATATAATAACTTTTTTAGTAATGGGATTAGATAAATGGAAGGCTAAACATGGCTCTTGGAGAATTCAAGAAGCAACATTATTTACTCTAGTATTATTTGGAGGAGGAATTGGCGGAATATTAGGTATGATAGTATTTCATCACAAAACAAAAAAAGCAAAATTTCAAATAGGCTTTCCAGCAATATTATTAACCGAAGCGGCATTAATTATTTATGGTTTTGTCGTAAATAGTAGAATGTAAAATTATGTAAAATGCTAGATGAATAATATTTTAGAAAAAGGAAATATACATAATGAATTGTTAAATCGACTTATTTCGACATGTGGAAAACAATGTGAATAACTTTGTACAAACACATCAGTAAAAACAGTTATTCACAGAGTTATCCACATTATCCACAACCCTGTGGATAATATTGAGGATAACATAAAGTAACACAAAAACTGAAAGCAGTCAAACCAAGTGTTCGCAAAGCTTTCAGCGTTTTTATTTTTTGTAAAGAAGTTTAAAATATAGGTATTGACATATTTCTAAAACATGATAAAATATTACCATAAAATGCGATGAAAAAGAATGAATATAACTTCAATTAAAAGAGAGCTAATGGTTGGTGGAAATTAGTAATATGAATTATATGTGGAGCTTTGGAGCATTAAAAAAAAGAGAGGATAGAAATTTCAATATAATATGTTTATTTATATATTCGAAATCAATATCAATTAGGGTGGAACCGCGGAAAAAAATATTTCGTCCCTAGCTTTATAGGCTAGTGGGCGTTTTTTGTATTTAAAATAAAACAAAATCTACTAAAATACAACAATAACCACAGCCGAAAAAAATAAAGGAGGTTTTTTATATGGTAGATTCAATGGAAAAAATTGTAAGTTTATGCAAAAACAGAGGATTTATATATCCTGGTTCAGAAATTTATGGAGGTTTAGCTAATACTTGGGATTATGGTCCTTTAGGTTCAGAGCTTAAAAACAACGTAAAAAAAGCTTGGCAAAAGAAATTTATACAAGAGTGTAAATACAATGTAGGATTAGATGCCGCAATATTTATGAATCCTGAAACTTGGGTTGCAACAGGACATGTTGGAGGTTTTAGTGATCCATTAATAGATTGTAAAGAATGTAAAACAAGACATAGAGCAGATAAATTAATAGAAGAATGGGCAACTCAAAATGGTCAAGACTTAGTTGCTGATGGTTGGTCTGATGAGGAAATGATTAAATTTATGGATGATCACAATATAAATTGTCCAAACTGTGGAAAGCACAATTTTACAGGAATTCGTAAATTCAATCTAATGTTTAAAACATTCCAAGGTGTAACAGAAGATTCAACATCACAAATATATTTAAGACCAGAAACAGCACAAGGTATATTTGTAAATTTCAAAAATGTAATGAGAACTACAAGAAGAAAACTACCAACAGGTATAGCTCAAATTGGTAAAGCCTTCAGAAATGAAATAACACCAGGTAACTTTACATTTAGAACTCGTGAGTTTGAGCAAATGGAATTAGAATTTTTCTGTAAACCAGGTTCAGATGAAGAATGGTTCAAATATTGGGAAGAATTCTGCAAAAATTGGTTATTATCACTTGGAATGGACGAGAACAACATTCGTCTAAGACAACATAGTAAAGAAGAGCTTGTTTTCTATAGTAAAGGAACAACAGATATAGAATTCAAATTTCCATTTGGTTGGGGAGAGCTATGGGGAATAGCTGATAGAACAAATTATGATTTATCAAGACATATGGAACATTCAAAACAAGATTTATCATACTTAGATCCAGAAACAAATGAAAAATATATACCATATGTAATAGAGCCATCACTAGGATGCGATAGAGCTACACTTGCATTTTTATGTAACAGCTATGAAGAAGAAGAAATTGCAGAAGGTGACACAAGAACAGTATTACATTTACATCCAGCATTAGCACCATACAAAGTTGCTGTACTTCCACTATCTAAAAAATTAAGCGAAAAAGCTACAGAAGTATACGAAAAATTAGCAAAAGACTTCATGTGTGACTACGACGAAGCGGGAAGTATCGGAAAAAGATACAGAAGAGAAGACGAAATAGGAACACCATATTGTGTAACAATAGACTTTGATACATTAGAAGATAACCAAGTTACTATAAGAGACAGAGATACAATGGAACAAGTTAGAGTTTCAATAGATGAACTAAACGATTGGGTAAAAAATAAAATAAAATTTTAATTTTTAGGAGGTAATTTAGATGATGAATAACTTTCAACAAGAATTACCAAAAGAAAAAAGAATTTTTAAACACAAAAGCGAAGTTCAAGAAATGGTCATACAAATAAACAATTTAGTACAACAGGGGAAATTTACTTCTGCATATGATCTAATAGAAAAATGCAAAAAACATCTAAATTCAAGAGCATATTATACAGATGAACAAAGAGATTTATTAAGAGCCACAACATTGAACGCTATAGAAAAAGAGCTAAAAACAGAAATAAGAAGAGAATACTTTGAAGCCCTAAAATTTTACAGTAATAATTATAGTATAATCGAATTAAAGAAAAGCCCATATCCAGATGATGCAATATCATTTATCAGATCAAAAGCAAAAGATATGCTAATGGAAAAGTACAACAATTGTAGATTTGGCGGATATATGCATGTCATTATAAACAAAATAGCAAACGAATGCAATGATGAATTAAATAATACAAGAAAACAAACAAAAAAAATAAACCAAGTAAAAGCAATAAAACTCGACAGCTGGGAAAGATAACCAACTTGTCAACAACAAAAAACTACAGAAAAATTCTGTAGTTTTTTCATTGCTGAAAGAAAAAACATAAACAGTTGACACACAAAAGATTATTTCAAAATTATGGAAAGCAAATAAAAAGAAAGCAAACCGAAAAAACGGGGACGGTCCTTACAAAATAGGAATTGTCTATATTTAGTTGACACATATATAGTAATTTGTGGTAAAATTATAATATATCAGGCTTTATAAAATATGCCATAAAATATTATAAGGAGAATATAAATCATGGAAAGTTTAAAGGAATATAGACCTAGTATAATTAATAAACTAAAATTATTTCTAAGCAGAATTGAACAAAGAAAAACAATTGAAAAAGATTTAGATAAATTAGATATTAGTTTATTTTCTTCCAATAATATTGATTATATAATACAAAATAAAGAAAAATTTAAAGCTACAAGTGGCATGCCAGAGCCACAAAAAGAAATTATGACTATTGAAGATAAGCTTGGAATAGTAATGGACTTTTTCCATGATTTAAATTCCAGTTTAGGGAAAAAAGTTGAAGATACATATTTAAAATATAAAACGCAAATTTATTTTGATGAGTGCAGTGATAAAAATAAAGAAATTGGTGATGGTTTCACTAGCGGACATAATATAAGTACATCCATTATGTGTGGCGATGGTATTGAAAGACCAAATCTTATAGCAAGAATTTGTACCAATAAAAATAATGCACTAGATATATATAATATAGCTCACGAATTCACACATATATTGCTAAACGAAAATACTAAAGGAAAAAACATCAGTGCTGAAAATCAAGAAATTGCAACTAGATTTACAGAAATCTTGTTGGGCGAATATATGGAAAAAAGAAAAATTATCACAACAGAAGACAAAGAAAATCACAACATATGTATATCAGGCGAAATAGATAAAGCATATCAGCTCAATGAATATAGAATTTTAAGAAACCTAATTAAAAACAATGGAAATAAATTTGATAAGAAATTAGAAAGAACGTGTATTTCTAAATATTGCAAAGAAAATAAAAACTGGTATTACCAAATATTATCAAACATAGCATATAGATTAGAAAGAACCGGCAAAGTAGACGGTTTTCAAAATTACTTAAGATTTGTTAATTCAGCAGCAGAATGTGATAGATTAAAACAAGCATATATTGAAAATCCCGATTTAATAAAAAAAGCCTTTTCTCAATGTTTGATGAGTCATCATAGTATTACTTACAATGATGTAGTGAAAAAAATGGATACAATTAAGTATGAAGATAGGGCAAAATTGAACATTGCAAGTAAAGGAAGAGATGAAGTAGAAGAACAAGACATTATAAGATAATATGTCAATGGGGACGGTTCTTTTTGACAACCACAAAAAAACTACAGGATTTTTCTGTAGTTTTTTCATTGCAAACAAAAAACATAAACGGTTGACATCGTAAAGGTTATTTCTTAATTATGGAAAGTAAATAAAGAAAAAACGAGGAGTTTATGATTTTAAGAATGGTACTTTATTAGGTAACTAAAAATTAAAAGAAATAATAAATATCAAACCAATTAGTGAATTGATTTATAGATGATAAAATAAAAAATAAGTAAATTATAGTGGGGATTTATGAGAAAAAATTTGCTACCTATTACTTAACAGATACTCGATGGAAAAGAATACCACATTGATGTCAAGAAATTTCGGAAAATAATCCGATGATATATAATTTGTTTGTGAAACATAAAGATAAAATTTATTTATCTTTATGTTTCATTTTATGTATAAGTTTCTGTAGATATCTCATGTGAAATATTGTCTAAGTAAATATAAGTTCCAGTATTTCGTCCATAATTAAGGACAGGAATATTATGAATTTTATCTGGTGTAAATATTTCGTAATCATATGTATTTTCATATAGTTCGGTAGTTTTCTTTTGGGAATATGTTGATAAATGTAATTTAAATATATTTATATTATTATTTTTATAATCATTAAGTTTTAGATATTTAGTGATTCTTTTAGTAGAAAAGCCCTTAGGTCTAGAAGAAAACAATGAAGCGATTAAGTGTGAGATGTGACTTTCCATAGATGAGTCAATATTTAAATCTAACATTGATTTTATATTGGAATAATTATTAATAATGTAATTAAGCTTTTTGGTAATAGTCTCTTTACGATTTGGATTATTATATATGATTGTACCAACAGCATCAATAAAATAAGATTTAGGCTTATTTTTAAAAATATGTATTAAATAATATCTTTCATCAGCATCAGTAGTAATATGGTGAATTGCTTGTTTAAAATGAAATTCACAAAGATAAAACTTAACTGAATTATTTTGAGAAACATAGTAAGTTCTTTTAAAGGTGATTTCACCAACAATAGTGATTAATGTTCTAGAAACATTAGATTTATTAACAAAATATCGAGTTTTTCTATAAGTAGATTCTTTAAAATCATTATCTAATTCTTCAAATGTAGAGCTAACAATAGATTTAACCATTTCTCTAGCGGAAGTTTGAATTTTATAAATATGGCTAAAATAGTGATTTGAGCCATCATTAACAAACAGATTATTCAATAAAAATTCCACATCATTAAATAATTTTAAAGAAATTATAGGAATTATTTTATTTTTTAACACATTTAATAATTTTTGTGATATAATAGTTTTCATAAAAGAAAGTCCTTTCTTTGATTTATTTAGTCGTAAATTATTATATCAAAGGACTTTCTTTTTGTATATTCCGAAACTATTTTACACTATTATAATATCTAAATAATTGACAATGTTATGTAAAGTATGATATAATTGTAAGTGATGAATCGCATTTACTCCGTTTCATCTGTAGGAAAAAAACAACAAAGAACGCGTAATTACGCAAGGAGGAAAAAATGGCAAAGATCGTAAGATACAATGGAGGCACAATGAGTTACTACGGTTGTTCCGAACCTACTGAATTGGTCATCGGTAAGACCTATGAGGTGATTTCGGAAAATGATCGGGGTTGGCAGACCGATTATATCTTGAAGGGTGTAAAGGGGCATTTTAACTCCGTATGGTTTGATGATGTCAATTCGGCAACAGAAAAAACATTCATTGCCATTGCACACAATGTTCCTGTTGTGGGAAAAAGATACGAGTGCTCTAAACTGGAGTTTGTTAAAGGCCAGCCTAAGCTGATTAGCTGGAGTACCAGCATTGTCAAGGCAGTTTCTAACATGGGAAATAATATCTATCAGGTAACTACTCGTAACAGTACCTACATTGTTAAAGTCGGTTAATCTTTTCCTAAAAAAAGTATTATCTTTTCTCTCTCGAAAGAGGGAGTTTTTTTTTGTCAAATTTATAAAAATTAAAATAGTTACTGTATGTATATTTTATGTATATATTTCTAATACAGATTAATTAGATTTATTGAAAAATACAAAAATCTCAATATAAGTATTAAGACAAGTAATAACTTTTTTTGTTTGTCATGTAAAGTATGTCTTTTATATATGTACATAAAAGCACAGTTGGATACTTAGTAAATAAAAAGCTCTTGAACATCAAAAGATGATCAAGAGCCTTTTATTAATCATGTTTTATTTGAATTCAGCTTATTTTAACATCACCATTTTTCGAAGAAACTTCTCCGTTGGCAGTATTATGACCAGTTGTAGCATGGAAACAATTGTGTACAGATCCATTCATAGACGATGTAGAAAGATTGCAACAAGAGATATTGTGCAACTCTACAATTGCATTGCCATTCTTAGAAGATACATCCAGTTCAACGTCAGAGATGGCATTTACAAATACTTTTGTATTGCCGTTCTTTGAGTTAGCTGTAATAACTTCAAAGGTAGCATTGGATTTTACATTTCCATTTGCGGATTTTAGATTGAGCTTTCTAACGCTTACTCCTTCAGAAATGATGATATCACCATTTTTACTTGTTACATCAATTGTATCGAACATTGTTGCTGGAATGTCGATATAAAGACGTAGATTGCTATTTATGGAAATGCCTGTCAAATTTACAGTAATTTTGACTTCAGTACCAAATGTAGATATATCAAATTCAGTAGTTCCATCTGTTGTGACATGACCGAAGAGATGCGCGTCAATAGTATTGGTATCAGCAACATTCATCTGGACATTAACACAATTGGAGTTGACAGTTATCCGACTTATACCATTTGCACTTGTCGACTTCTTCTCGTCAATACTCTTGGAATCTCCATCGAAAAAGTTTCCGCCACCCACAATCAAACCATTGATGATGACACTATTGCCATTGAAATGGCCTCCATTAATAGTAATACCCATGATTTTCCTCCTTAAACTTTATTGGTGATTAATGTTTGCATGCATAAACTAAAAAGTTAGAGGTTATCCCTCTCACTAGTTAGTGAAAACTGGGAAAACGATACAGGACTTTGCCTACATCATTTGGTATTATACCATGAATATACATAAAATAGAAGACTTGATTTCTAAAAAGTTGACATACAACTAAAATCTGCAAATACTTGAAAATTATGTTGAATTGAGTTTTTTTATCTCTATTAATTTTAATTCTTTTGAAATATCAGCATGTATCTGAGCAAATTGACAATTATTTATGTTAAATATATTGCAAAATATGAAAAAATATGGTACAATCGAAACATTGTTATGGCTTTTTAGCCATTGTATATAAATAATTTTTCTCATGGTCCATTAAATTTAAAAGGGGGTATATTTATGCATGAGAAAGTTGGCGATGGTTGGCGGAAAGTAAAGGATGGAATACTTATTTTTCTAGCTTTTCTTCCCATGCTTCTTTTCGGCATTGTTTTGGCAGCAGTTGTGCTTATAAGTGCGACAGTAGTAGAAGGCATAATTTTTAGCATATGCTGGAATGCAACTGTTACAACAATGTTTGGCTTTTCAAAAATGACAATCTTCCAGGCAGTTATTCTTTCGTTTGGGATTACAGCTCTTAAATCAAATTACTTTGAAAGAGCAAAGTCAGAATATGAAGGTTTTACGGAAAAACTCTGTAAAAAAAGCTGGCCTGAAGGAAGTGTAAAAATTGCAACGGTGTTGCTTACCACAGTATTTGTACTCATTTCAATTATTTTTGATGTTTGGGTTGTAATGTATGCTTGGAATAACATTTTACCACAACTGTTAAATATTGAATTGGTTCAAATTAACTTTTGGCAAGCATTGGGATTCGGTTTTTTATGTAATTTGGTTATAGGAGTTCCCGAAAGGAATAATGAGAAATCCAAAAACGATAATAAAGACAGAATGAATAAAGCCGAAAAGCACGAAGATGCAATTCATGAGAACGCAATTCATGAAGATGAAATTCATGAAAACGAAAAGCGTGAAGACGTGATGCGTGAAAACGAAAAGCATGAAGACGCAATGCATGAAAGCGAAAAATGACGAAATTGAAGAAACAGCCGAAGACTAATCGCTAATTGATGCGGTGTGAGTTTTTATAAAGCTCATACCGCATTTTTCTATTGTATTCACCATATTTTCATATCTTATTTTATATTCCAAAAAACTAATAGTGATCTATCATTTGTAGCAATAACCTTAGGGAAAATAGGCATAATAGCTGTTATTTGCTTTCAAGGAAATCTTTTAACTAAAAAGATATTAACATCAATCTTTCTCAGAATTATTTTATATTATCATAACAGGTTTAGCAGTTAAATAAAAATTAGTTTATAAAATCAATAAAAAGTAAAAAAGCTAAAAATATTAATTTTAAATATTTTAAAAAAATGTCGAAATTTGCTTTACTATATGATTTTTTTTATTAATAGACAAAGTTGTCAAAAAGAACCGTCCCCATTGACATTTAAAAAAACAAAAAAAGATTAAAAAAATAATTGTTTTTTATAAATTTATGTTATAATAATTACGAATTTACAAAAGAATATAACAAGGAGGAAATAAACAATGGAAAAAAAATATGTTTACCTTTTTAAAGAAGGAAATGCAAACATGAAAGAGCTACTTGGTGGAAAAGGCGCAAACTTAGCAGAAATGACATCTTTAGGAATGCCAATACCACAAGGTTTTACAATAACAACAGAAAGTTGTAACAAATATTATGATGATGATGAACAAATATCAAAAGAAATATTACAACAAATTGATTCTGCTCTTTTATATCTAGAAGAGCAAACTGGAAAAAAATTAGGAAGTAAAGAAAAACCATTATTGGTTTCTGTAAGATCTGGAGCAAGAGCTTCTATGCCAGGAATGATGGATACTGTATTAAATTTAGGTATGAATGATGAAACAGTAAAAACATTTGCTGAAAAAAATAGAAGATTTGCATATGATAGTTACAGAAGATTTATTCAAATGTATAGTGATGTAGTAAAAGAGGTTCCTAAAAAATTATTTGAAGATGCAATCGATACAAAAAAATATCAAAGAAATTTGAAACTAGATACAGATATGGATGCAAATGATTTAGAAGACCTAGTAAAAGTCTTCAAAGGAATTTATAGTAATTATCTACATGAAGAATTCCCACAAGATACAAAATTACAATTAATAGAAGCTATAAAAGCTGTATTTAGATCTTGGAATAATCCTCGTGCAATAACATATAGAAAACTAAATGATATACCTTCAAGCTGGGGAACAGCTGTAAATGTACAAGCAATGGTATTTGGTAATATGGGTGAAGATTGCGGTACAGGTGTTGCTTTCTCAAGAAATCCTGTAACAGGTGAAAAAGGTGTTTGGGGAGAATTTTTAATGAATGCGCAAGGTGAAGATGTTGTTGCTGGTATTCGTACACCTCAATCTATTGATACATTAAAATATATCAATCCTGAGGCATATAATGATTTTCTAAAATTTGCCGATAGACTAGAAAAACACTATAAAGATATGCAAGATATGGAATTTACTATAGAGCATGGTAAGTTATACATGCTTCAAACAAGAAACGGAAAACGTACAGCTCAAGCAGCATTAAAAATTGCTGTTGATTTAGTTGCAGAAGGTATGATTGATGAAAAAGAAGCGGTTTTAAGAGTAGAGCCAGATCAATTAAATCAATTATTACATCCAAACTTTGACCAGAAAAAACTAAAATCAGCAAAACCTGTTGCCAAAGGTCTTCCTGCATCTCCAGGAGCTGCAACTGGTAAAGTTGTGTTTACTGCTCAAAAGGCACAAGAGCTTGCAAATGCTGGAGAAAAAGAGCTTGTACTTGTAAGACTTGAAACATCTCCTGAAGATATCGAAGGTATGGTTGTATGTAAAGGTATTTTAACAGTAAGAGGTGGAATGACATCACATGCAGCAGTTGTTGCTCGTGGTATGGGTACTTGTTGTGTTGCTGGTTGTGGAGAGCTTTCTGTAAATGAAGAAGAAAAGGTATTTTATACTAAAGATGGTACTAGCTATCATGAAGGTGATTATATATCTTTAGATGGTTCAACAGGTAATGTATATGGTGAAAAAATTGATACTGTAGAAGCATCTGTGTCTGGTGATTTTGCTAAATTGATGAGTTGGGCAGATAGTATAAGAAGACTTGATGTAAGAACAAATGCTGATAATCCAAGAGATGCAAAAAAAGCTCGTGAATTTGGTGCTCAAGGTATAGGTTTATGTAGAACAGAGCATATGTTCTTTGAAGCAGACAGAATTGCAGCTATAAGAGAAATGATAGTTTCAAAAACATCAGAACAAAGAGAAATAGCTTTAAATAAAATATTACCTATGCAAAGATCAGATTTTGAAGGTTTATACAAAGTAATGAGTGGTTATCCTGTTGTAATAAGATTATTAGATCCACCACTTCATGAATTCTTACCACATGATGATGAAGAAATATCGGCTCTTGCTAAAGATATGAATATGAGTTTTGATGAATTAAAATCTATAGTAGTAAATCTACATGAATTTAACCCAATGATGGGACATAGAGGTTGTAGACTTTCTATAACATATCCAGAAATAGCAGTAATGCAAACTAAAGCTATAATACAAGCTGCTATAAATGTAAAAAAAGAGGGATACAAAGTTAAACCAGAAATAATGGTTCCTTTAGTTGGAGAAGTTAAAGAGCTTAAATATGTAAAAAATATTATAACTGAAACTGCAGATAAGTTAATAAAAGAATCAGGATTAGATATTAAATATTATGTTGGAACAATGATTGAAATTCCAAGGGCTTGTTTAGTAGCAGACGAAATTGCAAAAGAAGCGGAATTTTTCTCATTTGGAACAAATGACCTAACACAATTAACTTATGGATTTAGCCGTGATGATGCAGGAAAATTCTTAAAATTCTATTATGATAAAAAAATATTTGAATTTGACCCATTCCAAAAAGTTGATCAAATAGGTGTAGGAAAATTAATGAAAATGGCAATACAAGATGCAAAAAGAACAAGACCAAGCATAGAGCTTGGAATATGCGGAGAGCACGGAGGAAATCCACCAACAATAGAATTCTGCCACAATATAGGATTAACATATGTATCATGCTCACCATTCCGTGTACCAATAGCACGTTTAGCAGCAGCACAAGCAGCAGTAAAAGAAGAGCGTGGGAAATAAATAAAAAAATTATAAATGTTAAAATTAAATTACCGTTTTTAGTAAAAAAAGACTATAAAAGCATTGACAAAGTAAAAAATGGTGATATAATACAAACATGTTGCGAAAGCAATAGATTATATTTGAAAGGAGTGTGCTGTTCATGGCATGGAAAGACAGTCAGGATTTTCGCAATGACTACCCAAATGGTTATTCCAAGAATGGGGATGTCTATGACGGAAACGACAACCGCATTGGTTATGTAACTGGTGACGGTGACTATCGCATCAACAACGACAAAAGCAACGACGGCCAGTTGTATCACAACAAAAATGATTAACAGCTGACTCTAGCAAGCAGTACAATTTTTTGTGGCTCGGGATTTTCCTGGGCCACATTCTTTAATTAAAAGAGGAATGAAAATTATGGAAGATATTATAAATTTAGAATGTAAATATTATTTAAAAAATGTAAAAGAAGATTTAAACAATATAAAATTAGTAGATATAAATACACTAAAACCTTATAAGATTTCAAAAAATGAAGAGTATTTTATAAAAATAGATTTTAAAACAATAGATAAAAATGACTGCAAAAAAATATTAAAGAAAATATTACATAATAAAAATAAGATTCTGAAAAATAAATCAAGTAAGTTACTAGGATATGTATATAATTATGACAATACAAATACAAGCCAAAAAGAATTTCTAGCTGGAATTGATGCAATATTTTTTAAAACACGAAAAGAAAGATATAATTATATTTATGATACAACATGTAATTATTTAGATAGTTTCTTTTATGGGAAGAATTTTTGTGATTTTAAAGACAATAAATGTGGCGAAAAGAGAAATACAAATTCACTTACTGGCTGTTGTCATCACAATAGAATTAGATTTTTAGGACCACTAACTAAATTGGTACAATGTGAATATCTAGATAAAAATACATATAAGTGTAATGCCAAATGTATTTCATGTAAATTATTTACATGTGATTATTTAGAAAAAAAGGGAATAAAGTTTAGAATAAAAGATATGTTGTTATTAGATACTTTTTTTAACCCATTACAAAAATATTGTATAAAATATAAGGTATTTACACCAAAAGAAAAAATTATAAAATGGCTTATAATATTATAGATAAAAAAGAGTTGCAAAAAATTTGTAAACTCTTTTTTGTATTACAATAAAAAATTACAAAGATATTACAAAGATATTACAAAAACATTACATATATGAATATGAATTGATTTGTATTGTCAAAAATTTAGTCCAGTGGTAATATTAAATAGAAAATTTAATAAGGAGGTAAAAAAATGAACAAACGAAAAAGCTTTTTTATATTATCACTAGTACTTATAATTATCTGGTATATTGTAGCAACATTTAATTATAAGATTGCTGAAACGGCTCAAGAAAATAAGTTTACAATTTCATCAAGTGTAAATACATTAAAATTGGATGACACATTTTCTATAACTTTAATTGGTGAATTTAATAAACCAGAAGATGCTGTACAAGGAAGAATTGAGTACAGTGATGATGTAGAAATAGTTGGAAACAATTATTACGAATATGAGGAGTTTGCAGATATTGCTAATGGTGAGGGTAATGGTTATGTAGCAAAAGGTACAAATAATGCAATAGGATTTGCAATAGCAAGAAATGCTAATTCTTCAGATAGTAGCGCAAACACAGTAACTGGAACAAAAAAAATAATAACATTTACATTTAAAGTAAATGGTTCATCAGGAGAAAATGTTGAAATAAAATGGAAAGGAAAGAACAAATCTGGATTATATGATATTACTAGTATAAGTATACCAAGATCAGATGTTGAAGGCAAAGCAGAAGAAAACAAACCAGAAAACAATGAAAAAGAGGCATCTAGTGAACAAACAAGCAATAATGGAAAAGATTCAAATAATGAAAAAGCTTCAAATGTTAAAGAAACAAAAGGTAAAACATTTATTCCACAAACTGGTGAAAGTTATATATGTATTATCATGATTATAATAGTAATTGTTCTTGCTATTATATTCCGAAAAAAATCTAAAAAAAATAAGTAGTTATAAAGGAGATAAATATGAAAATAAATGTAAGAGTAGTAATAATTACTATTGTTGCTATGTTATTAATAATGCTCTTTTTCAATAATATATTTGCAGAAACAACTACTTCAAATAATATTGCAGGTAATAAAACTAATATTACAGAAGATAGTGATTCAAGTGAGAGCACAGACAATAGCGACATAAAAAATATAGGAAAAAATTATCCTGGAAAAAATTACATAGTAGGAAATGTAAGGAATGATAATCTTATTGATGTAAGTGATGCTGTTGATGTGCTAGTTATTGTAGCTAATATATATTCATGGGATTTTGCAAATAGCGAGGCACAAGATGATTATGAAATATATCAAAAATTAGTAGAAGATGGTAAAATAAGTTATAATGAAAATATAAAAAGTATAGATGATTTATACAATATCTGTGATGTTGATGGAGACGGTGAGATTTCTGCAAGTGATGCATCAAAAATTTTAAGATACTATGCTTATAAAGCAGCAGGGAATATTATTAATTAAATGTAAAGGAGTTATGTTAGATGAAGAAAATAATAAAAGTATTATTAATCTTGGTAATGGCGATAGTTATATTAGTAAAAACAACATGGGCAGCAGAAAAGAATGAAGTAGAAAGTAGTTCAAGTTCTAAATCTATGTCTGTTGAATTAGTAGAAAAAGATAAAAGAGAAAGAAACGAAAATGAAGAAGTAAATATTGAAGTTAATATGAAGGATGCGGATTATATAACTGCAGGAATATTAAAAATAAAATACGATTCAGACTTAGAATATATAGGAACGGAAGAAAAAAATAACAATTATACAATACAAGAAGCTGTTAATGGAGAGCAATCAATATTGGTAATTACTTTTTCGTCAAATGAGGGAAAATCTGGAAATATAAAATTATGTACTTTAAAATTTAAAGTACCAGAAAAAATTACAAAAAAAACAAACTTTGATATATCATTTGAAGATGAAACAAACTTGGTTACAGCAAATGATTCAACAATAAAATATAAATTAGTACCAACTACAGTTAATTGTAAGAAAACAGAGAAGTCGATAACAATCTATATAGGAATAGCTGTTGGTATTATAGTAGTATTAATATTATTAGTAGTATTAATAAAGAAAAACAACAAAAAATAAATTAAGGGGATGAAAAAATGTCAAAAAAAATCAAACTAATTATAGGATTAGTAGTGATATTATTTATAATCACAGTCTTAGGATTATCAAAAGCTGAAGCGGCTGAAGTAACTGAAAAACAAACAAAACAGCTTTCAAAAGGTAAAGTACAAGTAGTAACAGAAACTAAAAAAGTAAATGGAGAAGAAGTAAAAGTATTAAAAGATGTAAAACTTGACTTGTCAGCAAAAGAAAAAGGAGATGTAAATGGTGATGGAATAGTTTCTGTAGAAGATGCATCTTGTTTATTAATGAGAACTGTAGCAGATACTTTAAAAGATGAGACAAAATTATCAAGTGATGAAAGTAATTATGCAGATGTAGATGGTGACGGAATGATTACTGTAAAAGATGCACAATATGTATTAATATATTATGCAAAAAAAGCAGCTGGATTAAATCCAACATGGGAGCAGGTAGTATCATATGAAAAAAATGATTCAGATCAAATAAGAAAGACCGGAATAGAGGGATATTATAAAAATGGAGATAAACAGTATACTGTATATGCACAAGGATTCAATGATTTATGGGGCCCAAAACCATACAGTCAAGCTACATATGCACTTAGTGCTTCAGGAATAACAAATATAGCTACATTACTTTCTGGATTCGGAGTAAATAAAAATCCAGAAGATGTAGATGCTGATGGAATAATAAAAATAGACAATTTATATCATCAATTAAAAAATTATTTTAGTAAATATGGAGTATCATGTACAGATTGGGATTATTCAAAAGAAAATATAATTGATCATCTAAAAAGTGGAAATCCTGTTTTTGCATACATACATTCAGATTCAGATAGTGAAAAAAAGAAAATAGGAAATAATTATTACGATGGTCATTATGTTTCTTTATTAGGAATTTCAAGTGATGGAAAAATATTTTTAGCGGATCCAGCAGGCGGTGGAAGAAACACAGGATATTTTGATCAAGATGATATAATTCCTGGAATAACAAGTTGTGTATATATTTCAAAAGATTCTGTATCAGTTAATGAATCAAATTCAAAAGTAACTGATAGTTCTAAAAAATATGATGGAACCTTAGATTTTGATGTAAATATAGATCACCAAAATTCATTACCGAAATTAAATGAAAAGCAATTAAAGCAAATTGTAAATAATTCAGATGCTACACAAGAGGCAAAAAACAATATGTTGTCGGTTATACCAGATTTAGTAAAATATCAAGATCAATATAAAGTAAATGCAGTATTTATCATGGCTTTTCTTAAAGAAGAATCTGATTGGGGAACTGTAGAAGAGCTTGTTAATTCAAATACATATAATTGGGGATTTATATATGGAAATTTAAATGGAGGATATATAGATAAACATGGAAATTCATGGAATAAGTATAATAGCTTTAGTGAAGCAACAGAAGATCTTATAAAAATAATATCAGATTCAAATGGAAATTATTTTGGAAAACAAAAATATACAATACACGAATTAGGTGATGCTATTTGTGGTGGTGGTACGTGGAACGACCATGTATCAGCTAAAGTGCAATATTTTTATGATATAATAAATATTGATGTAAAATAATTAATTGACAATATGCAAAAATAAGAGTAATATTAACTTGATGTTTCGCAAGCGACAGAAAAGCATAAAACCCAAATTACTTGAATATTAAGATGAGGAGGGATTAGATGCGAATGGTCATAGGAGTGATAGTTGGTATTTCATTTGCTGTACTTGTATTACTAGGAATTATAGCTTTGGTTTGTTGGCATAAATATAATAATACTAAAGAGCAAGATATCCTAAAAAAATACGCAAAATTACTGCATCAATTGGAATACCTACTTTACTTTGACTTACTGATATCACTCATATCAGTAATGGTATATGCATCATCTGTTTTCAAATAGGAACAGTATTCAAGAAGCGGTTACACAAACTATGTGTAATCGCTTCTTGAATCTATCAGAAAAATTAATAACAAGAAAGGAATGAAAATTTATGAAAGATAGTTTTAAATCTGTTTCAGCAACACAAGATAATCCGAAATGGGAAGAGCTTATAAAAAGAGCTAATCCACTATATTCAAGAAATAATGACTTAAGAAGCGAATTTGCGCGAGATTATACAAGAATTTTACACTGTAATGCTTATAGAAGACTAAAACATAAAACACAAGTATTCTTCTCTCCTAGTAGTGACCACGTATGTACAAGAAGTGAACATGTAAGCTATGTAGATTCTATAAGTAATACAATAGCTAATTATCTAGGTTTAAACACAGAGCTAACAAAAGCAATAGCAGTTTCTCATGATATAGGACATAGTCCATTTGGTCACAAAGGAGAAAAGGTATTAAATGAAATATCATTAAGAGACATAGGTCAAAGTTTTTGGCATGAAAAAAATGGTGTCCATTTTGTAGATGATATAGAGCTTTTGGAAGATGCAAATGGAGATTTGAAAAATTTAGATTTAACATATGCAGTAAGAGATGGAATAATATCACATTGTGGCGAAATAGATGAAAATTCACTAAAACCACGCTCACAAGCAATAGACTTAAAAGATTACACAAAACCAAATGAATATAGTCCATATACTTGGGAAGCTTGCGTTGTAAAAATATCAGATAAAATATCATATATAGGTAGAGATATAGAAGATGCATTTCATTTAAATTTATTAAATAATGAAAAATTAGAAGAGCTAAAAAATATATTAGGAATACAAAACAAAGAAGCACTAAATAATCCAAACATAATAAATGAGCTTATAATAGATATATGTAATAATAGTACTATAGAAAAAGGAATATGTTTTTCAACAGAAAAACTAAACTTAATAAATAAAATAAAAGAATTTAACTACAACAATATATATTCACATCCAAGACTTGATGCATCAAACGAATATTTCAAAATAATAATAAATAGAATATACAACACTTTAAAAAACGCCTATGATAAAGAAAACACACTAAGTAACCTAGAAGAGCTAAAAAAGTTCTATCCACAAACAATTATTCGCTTTAAAGATTGGTTACACAAATACTGGAATTTAACAGATAGAACAAACACAAACTTAAAAAACAAAATAATATATGACTACACAAATCCACAAGACTATTATAAAGCAATAATAGATTTCATAGCAGGAATGACAGATAACTATGCAATAGACATGTACAATGAAATAGTAAGTTTTTAAGTATTTGAATAAAAAGTATTAAAATACTCACAATATAAATATAATGTATTGACAATGTCTTTATAAAACATTATAATATAATTATAGAAAGAGGTGAGTTTTATGGCGCAAACATTAATAAATTTTAGAATAGATGAAGTAACAAAAAAACAAATGGAACAAATATGTAATGAATTAGGAATAACAATGTCAACAGCATTTAATATGTTTGCTAAAAAAATGTGCAGAGAAAAAAGAATACCATTTGATGTATCAATAGATCCATTTTACTCTGAAAATAACATAAAAGCTATTTATGAGTCAATAAAGCAATTAGATGAAGGAAAAGTCGTTACAAAAACAATAGAGGAGTTAGAGGCGATGGAAGATGAATAGTAAAATTGCATTTACTGATAAAGCATGGGAAGAATATTGCTATTGGCAGACACAAGATAAAAAAACATTAAAGAGAATTAATTTACTTTTAATAGATATAATGAGAAATAGTTTTGAGGGAATAGGGAAACCAGAGCCATTAAAAAATGAATTAGCTGGTCTTTGGAGTAGAAGGATCGATGATACTAATAGACTGGTATATAGGGTTACAAATTCTCAAATTGAAGTAGTTCAGTGTAAAGGTCATTATAGTGATTAAATAAAAAAGAAGTATTTGAAAAAATCAAATACTTCTTTTTGGTTTTTATAAAAAAATGACATATTTATTAAGGTTGTCAAAAAGAACCGTCCCTATTAACAACTTATCCTCAAAATTAAGTAGAATATGTACAACCTTTGCTATATAGAATTAAATATAGAAAGGTTAGGTGATTGTGTTTATAATGAATAAATATAGAGTAGCTTTAGTTGGAACTACAGGTGTAGTTGGTAGAATTACAAGAAAGGTTTTGGAAGAAAAAAATCTACCAATAGCAGAGTATGAGTTGTTTTCTTCTAGTAAATCTGCTGGTTCAAAAATAGCTTTTGATGGAAGAGAATACACGGTAAAAGAATTGAACGAACATTCTTTCGATAACAATAAATTTGATTATGCTATTTTTACAGCAGGAGGCAAAGTATCCGAAAAATATGCACATTTAGCAGTACAAAACAAATGTACGGTAATAGATAATAGTAGTTTTTATAGAATGAATAATGATGTCCCTTTAATAGTTCCTGAGGTTAATTTTGAATGTGCTAAAACAAATAAAGGAATAATAGCTAATCCAAATTGCTCTACTATTCAAGCTGTCGTAGCAGTAAGTCCTTTAGATAAAAAATATAATATAAAGCGTATAGTGTATTCCACATATCAAGCAGTATCAGGAGCAGGTCTTGGAGGAATACAGGACTTAGAATCAGGTATAGAGCATTATGTATGTAATTCTAAGTATACTTTACAAAAATTCCCGTATGAGATATTTAATAATTGTATACCTCAAATAGATGATTTTACAGATGATAGATATACAAAAGAAGAGCATAAAATGATTAATGAAACTCGTAAAATATTAAATAAACCTAATTTACCTATAACAGCAACAACAGTAAGAGTACCTGTATTTAATTCACATAGTGAATCTATTAATATTGAATTTGAAAATGATTTTGATTTAGATGAATTAGTAAACGTACTAAAGAATTCTCCAGGTATAGTTGTATTGGATGATATACAAAATAACATATATCCTATGACAATTAATTCTAATGACCATGATGAGGTTTATGTTGGTCGTATTAGAAGAGATTATAGTGTTAAGTATGGTATTAATTTATGGGTAGTAGCTGATAATACGCGAAAAGGAGCGGCTAGTAATGCTGTGCAAATATTAGAAAAGCTAATTAGTGAGAATAAAGAGTAATAGAAAGGATTTATATTATGAAAAAAGTTATTTTTAAAGGATGTGGTACAGCTATTGCCACACCGTTTAATGAAAGTGGAATTAATTATGAGGTTTTTAAAAAGCATATTGAAGACCAGATTAATGATGGAGTTGATAGTATAATTGTATGTGGAACTACAGGAGAAGCATCTACTATGACAGAAGCGGAAAGAAAAGATGTTATTAAATTTGTAGTTGATACTGTTAATAAAAGAATTCCCGTAATAGCTGGTACTGGTTCAAATAATACAGAAGCGGTTATACAAATGACAAAGTATGCAGAATCAGTTGGTGTAGATGGAGCATTAATAGTAACTCCTTATTATAATAAAACTACACAAGAGGGATTAATAAAACATTATACAGTAATAGCAAACAATACATCATTACCAATAATACTATATAATGTACCTAGCAGAACAGGTGTTAATATAAAACCAGAAACATGTTTAGAGCTATCAAAAATAGATAACATAGTAGCTATAAAAGAAGCCAGTGGTAATATATCACAAGTAGCAAAAATAGCATCATTATGTGGAGATAATTTACATATATACTCAGGTAATGATGATCAAATAATACCAATACTATCATTAGGTGGTATAGGAGTAATATCAGTATTATCAAACATAAAACCTAAGTATACACATCAAATGGTATATGACTATTTAGATGGGAATACAAAACAAGCATTGCACAAACAATTAGAATCAATAAGCCTAATAGAGACACTATTTTGTGAAGTAAATCCAATACCGATAAAATCTGCATTAAACATAAAAGGATACAATTATGGAATACCACGATTACCATTAATAGAGCTAAGTGAAAAAAATAAAGAAATATTAAAACAAAAACTTTTGAAATAAAAGATAAAGATAGAAGAAATGAAATAATTTTTTTCTTCATTAAATAAGATTTTTATTAAAGCATTGTGAAAATATTTATAAAAAATAGATGATGAGTCAAATAAAAGAAATTATATTATAATTAAGCTATAATTTAAAAGATTTACGAAGCGGAAAGTTTACAATAATGGAAAAGTATGATATAATCAAATCATTAGTGAAAAATAGTTCACTAGTCGCTCATAAAGAGCGAAGTTTGTTTGACACGCCCAAAGAAAAAGGGCAGGAGGTACAAAATGGCTATTGTAAAAGAAATTTTTGAGCAAATTCAGATTTTGGAGAATACTGTTGAACGGCAATCGGAACAAATCCGTAAACTGAAAAACCAAGTTGCTTTCTTGAAAAAAGAAAACAATTCATTGGAAAAAGAGAACACCTCTTTGAAAAGGGAAAACCAAAGTTTGAAAACAAAGCGTACAGTAGATCCAGAAAGAAAACGGCACATTGAAGAGGCAGACAGACTGCAAACCCTTGAATGTATTATCAGAATGGATAGTGAGAATGCTATTCAGGCAGTTCAGGAAATTTTGAAGATCTGGGACAACAGTAACTGTGGTGGAAAAATCAATAGTGCAAGACTCAGATTAGAAAATGTAATGAAATTCTTGAACAAAGAAGAGGTCAATGTCATCTATCAACATATAGTTAACACTTTTTGTGAAAACAAAATTTGTACTAAGATGTACAAAATGATTGAGACACTTCTTGGGTCAGAGCTACTGACAAACGAACAAATTGATAAACTGTTAGATCTTTGGACATTAAATGGAGGTCCATCGGTAAAAACCTTTGACGGATTCTGGTTACAAAGGATGTTCCCGAATGTTGTTCAAAAGGCAAATAGCTCTGAAAAATGGAGCGTATATGCATACGGTAATCGATTTGACTTGAGAAAAAACTAAAAATTCATCTCAAAAAGAAACAAAAACCTCGGTCAAAAGGGCGCCTTCTAGTAAGGTGCCCTTTAATTTTGCAAAAAAATGAGGATAAGTATATATTATTCTTACAAAACGAACATAAGTTCTGAATATTAAATTTACAATTGCTCTTGATTTTTATCACAATAAATGATATAAAATACTGAAATAAGATAATCTTATTTATAAAAAATGAAACAAAATGGAGGTACAAAATTATGGAACTAAAAGGATCAAAAACAGAAGCTAACTTAATGGCTGCATTTGCTGGAGAATCTCAAGCAAGAAATAAATACACATATTATGCTAGTAAAGCAAAAAAAGAAGGATATGAGCAAATTGCTGCTTTATTCCAAGAAACAGCTGACAATGAAAAAGAACATGCAAAAATGTGGTTTAAGCTATTACAAGGTGGACAAATAAAATCAACAGCTGAAAACCTAAAAGATGCAGCTGCAGGAGAAAATTATGAATGGACAGATATGTATGCTGGTTTTGCAAAAATTGCAAAAGAAGAAGGTTTTGATAGAATAGCATACCTATTTGAAGAAGTTGGGAAAATAGAAAAAGAGCATGAAGCAAGATACTTAAAATTATTAGATAATGTTGAAAATGAATTAGTATTCAGCAAAGATGGAGATAAAATATGGAAATGTAGAAACTGCGGACATATCTGCATAGGAAAAGAAGCACCAAAGGTTTGTCCAGTATGTGAACATCCACAATCTTTCTTTGAAATAAAGGCTGAGAATTATTAAAAAAATCTAACTTTGAATTGAACTAATTAAAGCATATAGCAAATAAAAATATTAAAATACACTTTCTTTTCGAAAGTGTATTTTTTGATTTTAATGGAAAAATATAATAAATATGATTCTGATTTAAAAGAAAAACTTAAACAAGAGGAATATAATAAGTTGACAAAAAAATAAAAATTATGTTAACATGAAGGGAACACTACACTATAAGAAAGGAGGAAAATAGTGAATGAGATGCAGAAACAAAATCTTTTAATATCTTTAAACAAGTTAAGAAATTATAACAATAGAATTAACGAGAAAAACATCTATAAACAGAGAAATAAGAAAATTATTTTATATAATAAAGAAGTTAAAAAAATTATGGAAAAAGCTGAAAAAATGTATATTGATATAATTAATAAAAAAGATACTGAGATTAAAATGCTAAAAAAGAATATATAAGAAGGAAAATGGAGTAAAAAATGAAGGAAAAATTTAGATTTTTAGGAGAAAAAATTGGACAGTTTCTTGGAAAAAAAATAGGGAGAAAAATTAGTATTGCTACTGCAGCTACTCTAGCTGTAGCTGGAGGTACAGTTGGGATAGCTCATTATAACCAAAAAGATGATTCTTATCGATTAGTACAAGCTAATGACGTATTAGATGATGAATATGATGATAAAATTCCTATTATATTAGATGATGGAAATATATCTTTTATAGATAATAATGAATTTATTATTGTAGACAATAACATAAAAAAAGGAAAAAATGATGTTATATATATTTCACCATATAATGAGATAATACAGGGTCAGGTAGATTCAAAATATTTAAAAGAAAGTAAATATTTTATTTCTGAAGATGTGTTAAAAGAATACAAATATGTGTACAGAACAATACCAGATGAAGGTGCAAACTTAAGATCAAAACCAACAATAAATGATTCGTTAATTGTATCTACTCTAGGAAACGATGAACTTGTATTGGCTGGTACTAAGTATGTTTCAGCAGATGATGGTTTTTCATGGATACCTGTTATAAAAGTAAATCAAGATGGTATTTATCAAGGATATGTGAGAGATGATTTACTAGAGAAAGAAGGTTGTATTAAGGATGGAAAATTTGATGATAAAGTATTAAGTACTATGTCAAATTTAGAAATTAGTTTAGTAGTGCCTAAGGAGGAAACTACTGAGCTAGAAGAAAATGAAACAAATACCGTAGAGCAAGAACAAGAAAAAAGTTATGAAATAAATCAAGATGAATACATAAAAGATATAAATAAAAAAGTAAATACAGAAATTGATGATAAAGTTCCATTAAATTGTAGAATGGAGCCATCTACAGAAGCCGATATAATAGCTGATATTCCGTCTGGAAGCCAAATTACAGCAACTGGAAATAGAGCTACAAATGAAGGAAGAGAATGGATTGAAATTATATTTAAACAGGAAGATAAAAATATAAAAGGATGGGTTGCAGAAAGTTATTTAGAAGACATTGTAGTAGAAAAGAAAATTGATACTTCAATAGATAAAGTTGATAAATTAAATATGAGAAATAAACCAGGACTTGACAGTGAAGTAGTAATGGAAATTGAATCAAATAAAGTTATTAAAATTTTAGAGCAAAATTTTAATAATCCAATTGAATGTGACGGTTTTAACTGGATAAAAGTTAAAGTAAATAATCAAGTTGGATATATTGCTTCAAAATATTTAAAAGACGTAGAAAAAAATAATGATGATGTGTCTAAGTTATCTAATATGGAAATATATAAAGATATTATAAATAATGTAGAAAGAAATCAAACTGGTAGAATAACAGGAATAGATGTTTCTGCTGCTACATCAGATGATATGGAAATAATGGCTAAAAATGGAATTAGTCAAAGCGTAGTTGAAACATCAAATTTGGGGATTTTATACGATGTGAATGATGTAAAATCATCAAAAATAAATTATGTTATGATTCAAATAGGAGCTATGATGATTGATAGTAATGTAATTCGTGGTAATGATATTGCAATGCAAACTATAAAAAAATGTGAGGAATTGGGAATACCTTATGGTTTATATTTTTATTCTGAAAGTCTTAATGAAGAAGAAGCACAAAGTGAATATAATTTTATAACAAATTTTAAGGAATCATTAAAATCAATTAATCCAAGATATAATTTGATGCCACTAGTAATAGATGTCGAAATCGGGGATGAAAGCATTGATAGACAAGCTGCTGTTGATGTAACAGAAACAAAAGCATATTTAGCAAATTTATTACAAGAAAATAATGAAAATGTAATAGCATATACATCTATGAAAGCAGCATCAATAACTGATGAACTAAGTGGTATTAAATGTTTTAGTATTCCTAGATTTAAAGAATTGACTGGAATAAATGATTTTTGGTATGTTGTACCTAAAGAAGAAGCTTCTAATTCTGGTGTACATGATAGCTACAAAGAGTTTGTAAAAAGTACTCCATCAGATATAAATATTGTTATGAGACAAGCAATATTAGACGGAAATATAAATGGTATAAATGTAGATGTTGATATTATGGAAGAAGATTATTTTAAAGAATGTATAAGAAAAGCATTAAAGATCAATGAAATAGAGAAAAATGAAGTTAAGGAAGATGAAGAAAGATAAAAAAATAATAAAAATCAGAATTTTTTATTCTGATTTTTATTATTTTTTTATACTAAATACTTAAATACAATATTGAATAAAAAACATATTATTGCCGATAATATTGACAAACAAATACACAATATAAGCAAAAAGTATTTGAAAGTCAAATAAAACTTGACAAACACATACATATGACTTATAATATGTATAAGGATGTCAAAAAAGAAGGTGATATTATGAATAATTACGAAAAAATAAAATCTTTATTAGAAAAAAATAATGGAATTTTATATGTAAAAGAATTAGAAAAAAATAATATACACAGACAATACCTAAAAATATTAGAAGAAAGAGGCGAAGTCATAAGAGTAATCAAAGGCTTATATGTAGCACCAGATAAAGATATAAACGAATTCTTCATAATGGGTGAAAGGTATAAAACTGGAATTTTTTCACACAACACAGCTCTATATTTTTATCATTTAACAGATAGAACACCAATGAGCTTAGATATGACATTTCCAAGCAATGTACGAGTCAATAATGATTTTTTAGAGCCTCATTATATAAAATCAGAGCTTCATTCATTAGGAGAAACAACACTTAAGCTAGAAGATGGAACTAATATAAAAATTTATGATTTAGAAAGAACAATTTGTGATATAATACGAGACAGAAATAAAATAGATCCACAAATTTTTAATACTGCAATGAAGGAATATTTTAAATCAAATAAAAGAAACTTAAATTTACTATACAAATATGCAAAAAAATTAAAAATAGACAAAATACTAAAGAAGTACATGGAGGTATTAGATTAATGAAAAAAAATGTAATGAGTTTAAAGGCCACAGTAAATAATATTGCAAAAAAGAGCAAAGTATCAGCACAATCAGTTTTACAAACATATATGCTAGAAAGATTATTAGAGCGAATATCTGTTTCTAAATATAAAGATAATTTTATATTAAAAGGAGGAATGCTAATTTCTGCAATGCTTGGAATAGATAGTAGAACAACAATGGATATAGATACAACAATAAAAGGCTTTGAGCTTACAGAAGAAAATGTAAAAAAAATAATGGAAGATGTATGTAGTATAGATTTACACGATGATGTAACATTAAAAATAAACCATGTTGAAAAAATAAGAGACAATGATGATTATAATGGATACAGATTAACATTCGAAGCAAAATATATGAACACAATGCCAGTAATAATGAAAATAGATGTAACAACAGGAGATAAAATAACATACCGTGAAATTGAATATAGCTTTGAATTAATGCTAGAAAACAGAAAGATACATGTATGGTCTTATAATGTTGAAACAGTATTAGCAGAAAAATTTGAAGCAATAATAAAAAGGGGAGTATTAGGAACAAGAATAAGAGATTTTTATGATGTACATATGTTACTAAAAACTCAAACTAAAAATATAAATAAAAAGACACTAAAAGTAGCAATACAATTCACAGCAGAGCATAGAGGTTCAGAAGAAGCTATAAAAGAATGGAAAGAAGTATTAAAAGAGCTAGAAGATGACGAAACAATGAAAAATCAATGGAAGAGATATCAAAAAAATAATTTCTATGCAGAAGGAATTGAATACGAAGATTTAATGAAAAGCATAAAAGAAGTAGGAGAAGTTTACGATTTAGAACAATAAAAAAATAGTTGTCAATGGGGACGGTTCTGATTGACAACTTGTTAAATGTTGACATAAATGTAGAAAAATTATATAATACATATATCATCCCAGGCGTGGGAATAACAATGAACGCATGTTGTATATCAATGGAGGTTGAGTATGGAAATCAAATTTGATTCCAAAGAGCTTTCAGTTTTTACTAGAACTGAAATAGCAAAAGAAATCTCATCTGCAGAAGCTTTAATGGCTTTAGCAAAAGACGATGAGATAATCGTAAGAAGGGCTGTTGCAGAAATAAACGGACATGTTCCAGCTGGAGTATTGAATTTGTTGGCGACTGATAATAGTGTCGATGTTCGCAGATCAGTTACGGCTAGCAAGAATGCAACTAAAGAAATTCTCATAACATTATCGACAGATAAAGAAGTTTCTGTAAGATTCGGAGTTGCACTTAATGAAAATACTCCGGAGTACACATTAAGAAAGTTATCAGAAGATGATGATGTCAGAGAAGCTGTTGCTATGAATAAAAACACAACAGCAGAATTGCTTCAAAGTATGTCGAAAGATAAAAATGAAGAAGTTAGATACGCAGTTGCCAGAAACAAAAATACAACAGCAGAAGTCTTACATACGTTGTCAAAGGATAAATCGGCAAATGTAAGATCAGCAGTAGCTCTCAATAACAATACATCTATAAAGACATTAAAGAATTTGCTCAAAGATGAAGATGAAAACATTAGAAGAATTGTTATTGGAGTTTTAAAAATTTAAAATTAAAGCTTTTTACACTATCCAAATTTTATGGTTTCAGTGTAAAAAGCTTTTTTATTATGTGTAAAAAACACAGCAAAAACATAATAAGTTGACACCACAAAGATTATATCAGAAGAATGTAAACTAAAGTTACTAAAAAAGGACAAAAGCCATAACCAAATTTACATAAAAACATATTATATAATGTAAAGGAGGTAACAATGGACATAAAGGATAAAAAAATAGGAGTCATAATGACTGGATCATTTTGTACATTTTCAAAAGTAATAGAACAAATAAAAGAGCTCGTAAAAAGAGGAGCAGATGTTTTACCAATAATGTCATATAACAGCTATGAATTAGATACAAAATTTGGAGAAGCAAAGGAAATAATAAAAAAGGTTGAAGATATAACTGGCAAAAAGATAATACACACAATACAAGGAGCAGAGCCAATAGGTCCAAAACAATTAACAGATGTTATGCTAATAGCTCCATGTTCAGGAAATACAATAGCAAAATTAGCAAACGGAATAATAGACACTCCAGCCACGATGGCGGCAAAATCTCATTTAAGAAATAATAATCCAGTAGTAATTGCAATATCAACAAATGACGGATTAGCTGGGTCTGCAGAAAACATAGGAAAACTATTAAATAGAAACAATTATTATGTAGTTCCATTTAGGCAAGATAATCCAATAACAAAACCACGTTCATTAGTATTTGATTCTACTTATATAGTAAGGACCATAGAAGATGCCCTTGATGGAAAACAAATACAGCCAATATTATTATAAATAAAAATATAAGATAGGGGACGGTCCTGAATCAAAAAAATTTGCAATATAAGAAATAATATGTTATAATAAATAATATCTTAAACTCAAGAGGAGGGTATAAAAATGGAGAATACTACAATTTCTTTCAATAAGATTGGAATTGTATCCGAAATTCTGGAAAGAATGAATCCGGCAATTGAATTCTTGCCACGGGACAAGAAAACAATAGTCATTTCTTTTAAAAGAGGAGGATTTATTAAATTCAAGATTCCAGAGAGTTGGGAAGTAGAAGCAAAGAGCTATGGCTTTTTGCTGCTAGGTGGCTTTGAAGAAAGCTTTTCCTACAAAATTGTCTTGGAATAACAATAATATCTAAGAAAGGAGAAACTGTATTGCTTTGCAATATAGTTTCTCTTACTTTTTATAAAAAAATAATGCTAAAAGACATAAGTATGTTATAATAAAAAAGAAAGGTAAAGAAGGAGAGGCATAATGTAATATGATTGAAAAAAAGAAGTTAGATATAAAAAAAATAAAATCAAATTTAAAAACATCGTTTCTTGGAAAAAATATAGTATATCATGAAGAAATAGATTCAACGCAAGATGAGGCAAAAAGATTAGTAAAGCAAGGTAAAGCAACAAATGGAATGTACATAGTAACAGACAATCAAACAAAAGGAAAAGGAACAAAAGGAAGAGCATGGTATGGTGGAGAATATGAAAATATATGCGGAACATTTGTTCTTACACCAAACTGCAATATAAAGCAAATAGAAAACCTAACAATATTAATAGCACAATGTTTGGTAAAAACAATAAAAGATTTATATGATATAAAACTAGATATAAAATATCCAAATGATGTAATGTGTAACAGAAAAAAGGTATCAGGAATATTGACGGAATCAGTAACAAATAAAGAAATAGTGAAATACGTATTTATAGGAATAGGAATAGATGTAAACCAAATAATATTTACTCCAGAAATAGAGCAAATAGCAACATCATTAAAAAAAGAATACAATAAAGAATTTAATAGAGAAGAGATAATATCAAGTTTCTTTAACACATTTGAAAAAGAGTATAAAAAACTGATAAATTAAAGTATACAAAAGAAATTATATTGAATGAAGAGAGCTGTAAGAAAAAGACAGCTCTTTTTTTGTTGATTGATGGGGGACTGATTGATGGGGGACGGACCTTTTTGACAACTTTTCTTTTTTCCAAAAATGTGAAAAGAGAACAGTCTCATTATCTCACAATAAAACATAATAAGTTGACACCACAGAGATTATTTGGAAATTATGTAAAATATGTGCCAATTTTCAAACAGAAAAAATAAAAAAATACTAGTATTTAGTTGGAAAATTTGGAATTATGTGATATATTTTAGCTGTTATAATTTATTCAAAAGAAAGGTAGATCATTTTATTATGGGATTTATAGAAAATATAATAGAAAAAGCAAAAAGTGATAAAAAAACAGTAGTGCTTTCTGAGGCAACAGATAAAAGAATTCTAAAGGCTGCTAATATGGCTATTGATGCAGGAACTGCTGATATTATTTTAGTAGGTAATGAAAATGAAATAAAAAAAGTAGCATTAGAAAATGATATTGATATATCAAAAGCAAAAATTGTTGACCCTGAGAAAAGTAAAAAAATTGATGAATATACAAAAAAATATTTAGAGCTAAATAAAAATGCGACAGAGGATTTTGAAGAGGCTAAAAAGATTGTATTAGATCCACTAATTTTTGGTATGATGATGGTTAAGTTTGAAGAAGCTGATGCATATATTGCAGGTGCTACTCATTCAACAAAAGAGGTTCTTCAGCCAACAATGAAGTTATTTAAAACTATTGGAACAAGAATTCTTTCAACTGTAACTATGATTGAGTATAAACATAAAGATTTTGGTAACAAAGATGGATTATTTTACATATCAGATTGTGCACTAAATTCTGAACCTGGATACTTAGCATTAGCTGAAATTGCTAAAGCAACAGCTAATAGTTGTAGAGGATTTTCAGGTCAAGATCCTAAGGTTGCATTTTTATCTTTTTCGACACATGGAAGTGCTTCAACTAAGTCAACTGAAAAGGTTGCTAAAGCTGCAGAACGATTAAGAAAAATAGCTCCAAATTTAACTTCAGATGGGGAATTACAAATGGATGCAGCAATAATGCCTGAAGTTGCAAAAATGAAAGCTCCAAATAGTCCATTAAAAGGTGAAGCTAATGTTTTAATATTTCCAGATATTAATGCAGGAAATATTTCATATAAAATTTTTGAAAGATTTTCAAATGTAAAGCTATATGGTCCAGTATGTCAGGGATTAGAAAAAGCAATAACTGATTTATCTAGAGCATGTAGTGTAGAAAGAGTTTTTGACACAATAGCATTAACAGTTGTACAAGCTCAAGCCTTAGAAAAAGGTGATATAAATTAGTTTTATAAAAAACTGACCACCTGTACTAATGACATTTTTTTACTGTTTTTATATAATATATACCGTTATTACAATAAAGATAAAAAGTTTTATTATAAATAAGACTAAAGGAGGTATATGGAATCAGTAGAAATTATTGCTACAGATAAATATCTACCCAAAAGATGTATTACTAATAAATCTATTGAAAAAAAGTTTGATCTTTCAAGTAATTGGATTTCAACGAGAACAGGCATAAATCAAAGATTTTATAGTGATGAAGATATTTCTATGTTAGCAATAAAAGCAGTAGAAAATTTAATTATGAATTCAAAAATAGATATACAAAAGGTTGATTTAATAATTGTTGCTACAACATCAATAAAAAAAATAATGCCAGGTATATCTTTTATAGTGCAAAAAGCTTTTAATATTCAAAAATGCAGATGTATAGATGTTTTAGCTGGTTGTAGTGGATATATAAATGCTTTTGATATAGCAAGAAAATACATAATAACTAAAGATTGTAATTGTGCTTTAGTAATTGGAGTGGAAAAATTATCTGAATGTATAGATAAAAATGATATAAATATAGTTTCATTACTTGGAGATGGAGCTTCCGCTTCTATCTTAAGGCCTACTAAATCTCAAAAATTATATTATTCAAATATTGAAAGTATTGGACAAATAGGTGATATCTTAACATATGAAATTCCAGAAAAAATATATATGGATGGAAAACAAGTATATAGATTTGGTACAACTAAACCAATAGAAAATATTAATGAATTATTACGAAAAAGTAATTTAACACTAAAAGATATCAAATATATAGTACCACATCAATCAAATTTAAAAATGCTAAAACGAATTTGTAAAGAGTTAAATATAGAAGAGCAAAAAATGTATATAAACATACAAAATGTAGGTAACACATTTTGTGCAAGTATACCAATAGCACTAACAGAAATGTTTGAAAAAGATTTATTAAAATCAGGAGACAAGATTATATTAATAGGATATGGAGGAGGAGTTAATTTAGGAAGTATTCTATTAGAAATATAGTTATATATTTACGAAAGGAAGATAAAAATGAAATTAGGTTTTGTATTTCCAGGACAAGGTTCACAATTTGTTGGAATGGGAAAAGATTATTACGAAAAATATGAATGTGTACGAAATGTATATGATAAAGCAAGTCAAATATTGGGATTTGATATAGCTAAATTAAGTTTTGAAGGACCAGAAGAAGAATTAAATCAAACAAAAAATACTCAATTAGCTATATTAGTAATGAGTCTTGCAATATCAGAATTATTAAAACAAAATAATATAGAAGCTAATATATCTGCAGGATTAAGCTTAGGAGAATATTCAGCATTAATATACAGTAATATAATAAGTTTTGAAGATGGTATAAAGATAGTACAAAAAAGAGGAACTTATATGCAAGAATATTTACCTCAAGGCAATTGGAGTATGGCTGCAATTTTAGGATTAGATGATAATACAATAGAAGAAGTATGTAAAAAAGTAACATCAGGATTTGTAGTACCAGCTAATTATAATTGTCAAGGTCAAGTTGCAATTTCTGGTGAAAAGCAAGCTGTAGAAGAAGCAATGGATCTTTTAAAACAAGCAGGAGCAAAAAGAGCAATAGAATTAAAAACAAGTGGACCATTCCATACAGAAAAATTACAAGAAGCATCAAAAAAATTATATGAAGCATTACAAGAAATACAAATAAATAAAATATCGGATAAAAAAGTAATAAAAAATATAGATGCAATTGAATATACAGATGCAGACAATATAAAACAAATATTAGCAAATCATGTAATAAATCCTGTAAAATTTAAAGAATCAATCGAAAATATGATATCACAAGGTGTAGATACAATAATAGAAATAGGACCAGGAAAAGTATTGTCAGGATTTGTAAAAAAGACAAATAAAGAAATAAAAATATATAACACAAATAATATAGAAGCATTTGAACAAATACTTGATGATAATCTAAAAAAGTAAAATTCACATAAAGAAGAAAGGATGAATAATATGGAAAACACTACAAAAGTAGCTCTTATAACAGGTGCTACAAGAGGAATTGGTAAGCAAATAGCATTAGAGCTTGCTGAAAACGGATATAATATATCTTTAAATTATAGAACTCTATCTGATGAAGTAAATAATTTAAAATCAGAAATTGAATCTAAAGGAGTTAAATGTTTATTAGTAAATGGAGATGTTTCTGATTTTGAATCTTGCGAAAATATGGCTAAAGAAACGGTTCAAAGTTTAGGGCAAATAGATGTTCTTGTTAACAATGCAGGTATTACAAAAGATGGATTACTTATGAGAATGAAAAAAGAAGACTTTACTAAAGTAATTGATATTAATTTAGTAGGTACATTTAATATGACTCGTAATGTAATTCCATTTATGATAAAGAAAAGATCTGGAAGAATTATAAATGTATCTTCTGTAGTTGGAATAACAGGAAATGCTGGTCAAACTAATTATTCCGCTTCTAAAGCTGGAGTAATTGGATTTACAAAAAGTTTAGCAAAAGAAGTTGCTAGTAGAAACATTTTAGTAAATGCAATAGCACCTGGTTTTATTGCTACAGATATGACAAGTGTTTTATCAGATGCAGTTAAAGAAAATATAAATTCTCAAATTCCATTAAATAGAATGGGTTCACCTAAAGAAATAGCAAAAGTTGTTAAGTTCTTAGCATCTGAAGATAGTTCTTATATAACAGGTCAAGTTATAAATATAGACGGTGGAATGGTTATGTAAGTTTATTCCGTGTAAAAATAAGTAGATTAAGTAGAAAGGATGAATAAATTGGAAAGAAGAGTTGTTGTAACAGGTATGGGTGCTGTAACACCTATAGGAAATAGTGTAGAAGATTTTTGGAAAGGTATTAAAGAAGGTAAATGTGGTATTGATACTATCACTAGATTTGATGTTTCAGATTACAAAGTTAAATTAGCTGCTGAAGTTAAAGACTTGAACATTGAAGATTATATGGATAGAAGATCAGCTAAAAGATTAGATAGATATTCTCAACTAGCTATGATTGCTGCTAAAGAAGCTATGCAAGATAGTGGTATATCAGCTGATAATACTGATATGACTAGAATGGCTTGTATTGTAGGATCAGGAATTGGTGGTCTTGGAACAATTGAAGAGCAAACTAAAGTACTTATTAATAAAGGTCATGATAGAATATCACCTATGTATATTCCTATGTCTATATCTAATATGGCTTCTGGAAATATTGCTATAGAATACGGAATTAAAGGTGAATCTTTTGCACTTGTAACTGCTTGTGCAACTGGTACACATTGTATTGGAGAAAGTTATAGATTAATTAAACATGGTTATCAAGATGTTGCATTAACAGGTGGATCTGAAGGCTCTATCACAGAAACAGCTATTTCTGGATTCACAAATATTAAAGCATTATCTCAAAGTCAAGATAAAAATAGAGCAAGTATTCCTTTTGATAAAGAAAGAAGTGGATTTGTTATGGGTGAAGGTGCTGGTATTTTAATTCTTGAAGAATTAGAGCATGCTAAAGCAAGAGGAGCTAAAATTTATGGAGAAGTTGTTGGATTTGGTTCAAGTTCAGATGCTTACCATATAACATCACCTGCACCAGGAGGAGAAGGTGGAGCTCGTGCTATGGTTTCTGCTATAAAAGATGCAGGAATTAAACCAGAAGATATCGATTATATAAATGCACATGGTACATCTACTCATCTTAACGATTCTTTTGAAACATCTGCAATAAAAACAGCATTAGGAGATTCAGCAAAAACTGTAATGGTAAGCTCTACAAAAGGAAACACAGGACATTTATTAGGTGCAGCTGGAGCTGTTGAAGCAATTGCTTGTATAAAAGCTATTGAAGATAAATTTGTTCCTCCTACTATTAATTATAAAGTGCCTGACGAAGAATGTGATTTAGACATTGTACCAAATGAAGGAAGAAGTAAAGAATTAAAATATACTATGTCAAATTCATTAGGATTTGGTGGACATAACAGTACAGTTATTATAAAAAAATATGAAGATTAAAAATAAGGCTTTCTCATAGAGGAAAAGCCACATATTAAAATATATTTTAAATATCTATTAAAGATTATTTTGAAAGGATGGTTTTATATGGATTATAATGAAATAAAAAAAATTATAAAAGATATGGAAGAATGCTCATTAGAGGAACTTGATATTGAGTTCACTGATGGAACAAAAATAAAAATGAAAAAACATTGTGAGCCAAAAGGTGCACCAATGATGCCTCCTATGGGATTTATGGGACAAATGCCTGTTATGGGGCAACCTGTAATAAATAATAATATACCTGAATTAAAAAAGACAGATTTATCCGCTTCTGCTAAAGAAGAAGAAAACTATAAACTAGTTAAATCTCCTATGGTTGGTACTTTTTATAGCAAACCATCACCAAAAGCTGAACCACTAGTAAAAGTTGGCGATAAAGTAAAAAAAGGTGATGTTCTATGTATTGTAGAAGCCATGAAACTTATGAATGAAGTTGAAAGTGAATTTGACGGAGAAGTTGTTGAAATTTGTTGTAAAGATGAAGAAATGGTAGAATATGGTCAAGTTTTAATAAAAATAAAATAATTGTCGAAATAAAGAGCAAAAAAAATAATAGAGAACACTTGTTTTCTACTGGATTTATGATATAATTCATCTGGAGGAAACAAATAAAAAAGCAGATGTGTGTGTTACATTAAACATAACCTTTATTAGTATTATACTTGTTATACTAGCTAATAAAGAACAATAAATTAAAAACACCACATTATGCTTTGACCGGCTTTGTGGTGTTTATCTATAAATAGGTAACACACATTTCTGTGTATTTGTTTCCTTCTTTGTTTTATTATATATTTATTTTTTTGTTTTGTCAATTATATATTTAAAGGAGTGTATAAAATGTTAGATGTTAATCAAATAATGGAAATTATTCCACAAAGAGCACCTTTTTTAATGATTGATAGAGTTGAAGAAGTTGTTCCTGGTCAAAGCTGTGTAGCATATAAAAATGTATGCATTAACGAATGGTATTTTCAAGGACATTTTCCAGGAATGCCTATTATGCCAGGTGTATTAATTACAGAAGCTTTAGCTCAAACAGGAGCTGTTGCAGTATTATCTCTTGAAGAAAATAAAGGTAAAAATGCTTTATTTGGAGGAATTGATAAACTTCGTTTTAAAAAGCAAGTTGTTCCTGGAGATGTGCTAAAATTAGAAGTTAAAATAATAAAAAGTAAAGGACCTATTGGAGTTGGTGAAGCTATTGCTACTGTTGATGGTAAAGTAGCTGTTAAAGGTGAAATAACTTTTGCTTTAGTATAATTATAAAATTATATAAATTACGAAAGGAGTAGTAAAATGTTAAAAAAAGTATTAGTAGCTAATCGTGGTGAAATTGCGGTAAGAATTATAAGAGCATGTAGAGAAATGGGAATACGAACAGTTGCAGTATATTCTGAAGCAGATAAAGATTCTTTACATCGTAAATTAGCAGATGAATCTGTATGCATTGGACCAGCAAGATCTGGACTTAGTTATTTAAATGTAAAAAACTTAATTGAAGCAGCTTGTCAAACTGGTGCTGATAGTATTCACCCTGGATACGGTTTTTTATCTGAAAGTAGCTCTTTTGCTAAAATGTGTAACGAAATTGGTATTAAATTTATTGGTCCATCAAGTGAAATTATTGAACTTATGGGAAATAAGTCTAAAGCTAAAGCTACAATGAAAAAGGCAGGAGTTCCTGTTGTTCCAGGTTCAGATGGATTAGTTAATAGTCTTGAAGAAGCTAAAAAAATCAGCAAAAAAATTAAATATCCTGTAATAATAAAAGCATCCGCTGGTGGTGGTGGAAAAGGTATTCGTATAGCTTATTCTGAAGAAGAACTTATAAAAGCATATGATATAGTAAAACAAGAAGCTAAAATTTCATTTAATGATGATAGTATATACATAGAAAAATTTGTAGAAAACCCAAGACATGTAGAAGTACAAATTTTAGCAGATGAACACGGTAATGTGGTTCATTTAGGTGAAAGAGATTGTTCAATACAAAGAAGAAATCAAAAGGTTCTTGAAGAAACTCCATCAATGATTTTAAATGATAAAACAAGAAAGAAAATGTTTGATGTTACAGTAAAAGCTGTAAAGGAAATTGGATATTCAAGTGCAGGTACTATTGAATACCTAGTTGATAAAAATCTAGATTTCTATTTCATGGAGATGAATACAAGAGTACAAGTAGAGCATCCAATAACAGAAGCTGTATCTGGTGTGGATATTGTAAAAGAGCAACTAAGAATAGCAGCCGGAGAAACATTATCTATATCTCAAAAAGATATACATTTTACAGGACACAGTATGGAATGTAGAATAAATGCAGAAGATCCTGAAAAGAACTTTATGCCATGTCCAGGACTTATAACGGGATTACTTATACCAGGAGGAAATGGTATAAGAGTTGATACAGCTGTATATGCAGGCTACAGAGTACCTCAAACATATGACTCAATGATAGGAAAATTAATAGTACATGGAAAAGATAGAGCAGAAGCAATATCTAAAATGAAAAGTGCACTTGGTGAGTTTATAGTAGAAGGAATAAATACGAATACAGATTTCCTATACAAAATATTAGATAATGAAAATTTTAAAACAAATAACTATGATACCTCATTCATCAAACGCGAATTTGGTGATGGATTAAAAAAATAAAGTCCACATAAGATATAAAATTTTATATAAGGAAGTATAATAATTATGGTAATAGATAAAATAAAAAAATTTAATGATACAGATAAGTCGAATAGTGAAAAAAATGAAAAAGCTTCTGAAATGCTTATTGGAAAATGGGTAAAATGTGATTCTTGTAAAGAAATATTATATAAAGAAGATGTTCATAAAAATTATAGTGTATGTCCTAATTGTGGTAAGCATTTTAGAATTTCTGCCAGAAGAAGGTTAGAGCAAATTGTTGATGAAAATACATTTGAAGAAATGGATTCTAATTTACAAACTACAGATCCGCTTCAATTTGAAGGATATACAAAAAAAATTGCTTTATTACAAGAAAAAACAAAGATAAATGAAGCTGTTAAAACTGGAATTGGAAAAATTAATGGTGAACAAGCGGTAATTGCTATAATGGATGGAAATTTTTTAATGGGAAGTATGGGCTGTGTTGTTGGTGAAAAAATAACAAGAGCTATCGAAACTGCTATTGAAAAAAGATTACCACTTATTATGTTTTGTGTATCTGGTGGAGCTAGAATGCAAGAAGGTATAATTTCACTAATGCAAATGGCAAAAACTTCATCTGCACTTGCTAAGCTTGATGATGCTGGTTTATTATATATAAGTGTTTTAACAGACCCAACTACAGGTGGAGTTACTGCAAGTTTTGCAATGTTAGGAGATATCATTCTTGCAGAGCCTGATGCATTAATAGGTTTTGCTGGTCCTAGAGTTATAGAGCAAACTTTAAAGCAAAAACTACCAGAAGGTTTTCAACGTTCAGAATTTTTACTTGAGCATGGTTTTATAGATAAAATTGTTACTCGTAAAGACATGAAAGATACATTATCTCAAATATTAAAATTGCATAAAGGAGGTAATAATAATGACTAAGAATAAATTGACACCATGGGAGAGAGTAGTCCTTGCTCGTAAAGCAGATAGACCTAAAGCATTAGATTATATCAATTTAATTTTTACAGACTTTATGGAATTACATGGAGATAGACTATTTGCAGATGATAAATCTATAATAGGGGGAATAGGATTACTAAATGAAATTCCAGTTACAGTAATTGGACAACAAAAAGGTAAAACTACATCTGAAAATATTGAACGTAATTTTGGAATGACAAACCCAGAAGGATATAGAAAAGCATTAAGACTAATGAAACAAGCTGAAAAATTTAATAGACCAATAATTACATTTATAGATACTCCAGGAGCATATCCTGGAATAGGAGCTGAAGAAAGAGGTCAAGGTGAAGCTATAGCTAAAAACTTATTAGAAATGTCTAGATTACAAGTTCCAGTAATTTGTGTTGTTATTGGTGAAGGTTCAAGTGGTGGAGCTCTTGCAATTGGAGTCGGAAATAAAATAATAATGCTAGAAAACGCTGTATACTCAATATTATCGCCAGAAGGATTTGCAAGTATTTTATATAAAGATGCATCAAAAGCACCTGAAGCAGCAGAAAAGATGAAAATTACCGCTTCTGACTTAAAGAAAATGAATATAATAGATACAATAATATCAGAGCCAGAAGGTGGAGCTCAAAATGATTTAACTTATGTTGCAAATCAAATAAAAGAAGCTTTAATAAAGGACCTAGAGACACTAAATAAAATGTCAAAAGAAGAGCTTCAAAATGACAGATATAATAAATTCAGAAAAATTGGTAATTTAAATTAAATATGTTATTTATACAATTGAAAAGTACTTCAATTGTTAATATAAATTTTTACAGGAGGAAAATAAAATGATTTTAAAAGACAAAAAAATATTAATTATGGGAATTAGAAACAAATGGAGTATAGCATATGGTGCTGCTCAATCAGCTTATGAACAAGGAGCAAAATTAATTTTCACATTTATGGGAGAAGAAAATAGAGCTAAAATAGAAGAATTAATATCTGAATTTAAAGGTTCAAAAGCATATGAATTAGATGCTTCAAATGATGATGCAGTAAAAACTTTATTTGAAGAATTACATACAGAATATGGACAAATTGATGGAATATTACACTGTATAGCCCATGCTTTTACAGATGATTTAAAAAATGACTTTATAAATACAAGTAAAGAGGGATTTGCTCATGCAAATGATGTAAGTGCATACACAATTGTTTCTGTAACAAGATTTGCAAAAGAAACAGGACTAATTGGTGAAGGTGGAAGTGTTGTTGCATTAACATATCATGGTTCAACAAAAGTATTACCAGGATACAATGTAATGGGAGTTGCCAAAGCAGCACTAGAAGCAAGTATAAGATATTTAGCAGATAATATCGGACCTATGGGAATTCGTATAAATGCAGTATCAGCTGGACCAATAAAAACTCTTTCAGCAAGAGGAATTAAAGATTTCAGCACAATTCAAGATGTAATGGGAGAAAAAGCACCATTAAGAAGAAATGTAACAGCTCACGAAGTAGGAGACGCAGTATCATTCCTATTCAGCAATATGTCAAGCGCAATAACAGGACAAATAGTATATGCAGATGCTGGATATTCTATAATGGGAATCTAATTAACAACAAAATAAAAAAGAATAAGCAATTATTGTGCTTATTCTTTTTTTGAGTCCCCTATTTGAACAAAATTTTCATAAATATTTTATGCTTTTTTCTTGATTACATATGTCAAGTTTGGTAGAATATTTTTGGGACTTGCAATATTTCGTAAAAAAATGTATAATATACTGCGAATATGTGAATTTAGGAGAACTTTATGAATAAGACTAAGAGAAAAATATTTGAAACATCTATGAAGCTTTTTGCAGAAAAAGGTTATGATGCTACTAGTATTGAAGAAATAACTTCTGTTGTTGGTGTTGCTAAAGGAACTTTATATTATCATTTTTCTAGTAAAGAAGAAATATTTCACTTTTTAGTAGATGAAGGTATGAAACTTTTGCAAAATAGTATTTCTATTAAAACAGCTCAAAAAACAAATAGCATAGATAAATTAAAATCAATCGTTTTAATACAACTAAAGGTTTTATATAAATATGAAGATTTTATGACAATAATTTTTAGTCAATTATGGGGAAATGAACCTAGAAATATTGAATGTAAAAAATATGTTGTTCAATATTTAAAAATAATAGAAGAAATAATTCAAGATGGTATAAACAAAGGTGAAATTATAAAAGCTGATCCAGAAACTATTGCATCAGAAATATTCAGCACTACCTGTATTAGTTTAATATATAGAATAAAAAAAGATACCAAAATAAGTATTAATGATTTATATAAAGAGCTAGAAAATATATTATTTAATGGATTATTAAAATAAAAGGAGATAACATGCAAACATTAGAAAAAGGAGTAGAAAACACTACTGTTAGAAGAAAAAGATCAGAGAAAAATTCAGAAAAGAAATCTGTAGGAAAGAAAAGCAAAGGAAAAATTATACTAAAAACAATATTAGGTATTATTATTACTGGAATATTGATTGGATTGTTCTTATTATATGGTCCTATTACTAAATTCAGAGAATGGTACATAACATCTGCAATGACAACAATGACTCATCAATATTTGGCTACTTGGTTTTATAGTGATGAAACAATTAATGATGTATTAAGTAAAAATACAGTTATTGAAGTTGATGGAATAACAGATACAAATCAAATTAATACTGATAATGAATCTAAAGAAGAAGCTGATTTAAGTAATTTAAACGAATATGAAAGAGCAGTTTTAGAAAAAGATAAAAATCATCCTGAATATAAATTAATTAATATTGAAGGTAAAGGATATTCTGGATATTTAGCAGTTATATATGATGCATCTAAAATTCATACATTAGTAAGTTCTAACTTAGGTAAAACTGGACAATATGTAACAACAATGGCTGAAAATAATAAAGCTGTACTTGCAATAAATGGTGGTGGATTTGAAGATGAAAACCACAATAGTGCAGGAGGTGTACCTTTAGGTATTACAATTAGTAAAGGTAAAATACTAACAAAATCTTCTTACAGTGGACCTGGAGGACTTATTGGTTTTGACGAAGATGATAAATTAGTTTTAGGTAAAGTTTCTGTAGCTCAAGCACAAAAAATGAATATAAGAGATGCTGTAACATGTGGACCATTTTTAATTTTAAATGGCCAATCTTCAGAAGTATTAGGAAATGGAGGCTGGGGAACAGCACCAAGAACAGCAATTGGTCAAAGAAAAGATGGTATAGTTTTAATGCTTGTAGTTGATGGAAGAAAAGTTGGAATGCCTGGTGCAGATATGGATGACTTAATTGAAATAATGGAAAGATATGGAGCATATAATGCGGCTGCCTTAGATGGTGGAACATCTACTGTTATGGTTGAAAATTATAAAATTATAAATGATCCTGTTAACGGTTCAGGAGTACATAAAACAAGACCTATTGCTACTGGTTTTGGTCTTATATTAGAATAAAAAATAAGTTTAGAGAGGTTGATAATGAGAAGTTTAGAAAAAGAAAAAGCGCAAGTACATAAAAATCAAATATTGAATGGGGAAGAGTTTATTGAAGAAAAAAAGACAAGAAGAAATAAACATAAAAAAAGCACGTTTCTTTCAATTTTTTTTAATTTTATATTTTATTCTGGAGTATGCGGTTTTATAATAGGATTATTCCTATTATATGGTCCATATAACGGATTTAGAGAATGGTACATAACTACAGCAATGACAACAATGACTCATCAATATTTGGCTACTTGGTTTTATAGTGATGATGCAATTGCTGAAGTATTAGAAAAAAATAAAATGGTTGAAGTTGATGCAATTACAGATCCATCACTAGTAACTTCTGTAGCCTCTACTGGTAATTATACATATGCAAATGAATATGAAAAAGAAATTTTAACAAGGGATTCTGCACATCCAGATTACAAAATAATTAATATTGAAGGGAAAGGTTACACTGGATATTTGGCAGCTGTATACGATGCATCTAAGCTACATACTATGGTAACATCTAATCTAAATAAATCTGGACAATATGTAACTACAATGGCACAAAACAATAAAGCAGTTCTTGCAATAAATGGTGGCTTCTTTGTAGATTTAAAAGAAGACCGTTCAGGAGGAACACCTTTAGGTATTACAATTTCAAATGGAAAAACAATAACAAACAAAGCCTATAACGACGAAGGTGGATTAATTGGATTTAATACAGATAACAAATTAATAATAGGTAAAGTAACACCAGATCAAGCAAAACAATTAAACATAAGAGATGCCGTAACATCAGGTCCATTTTTAATTGTTAATGGTCAATCTTCAAGAGTCGTTGGGAATGGAGGCTGGGGAACAGCACCAAGAACAGCAATTGGTCAAAGAAAAGATGGTGTAGTTTTATTTTTAGTTATTGATGGAAGAAAAGTTGGAAGAGCTGGAGCTCAAATGAATGATTTAATTGAAATAATGGAAAGATATGGAGCATATAATGCAGCAGCTTTAGACGGTGGAACATCAAGTGTTATGGTAGAAAATTACAAAATAATAAATGATCCAATAAACAGTGATGGAGTTCATAAAACAAGACCAGTTGCAACAGCTTGGGGACTTATATTAGATGACAGTAGTTCATCTACATCAAATTCTCAAACTACAACAAAAAACAATACAACAAACAGTGGCAAAAAAATAAAATAGGGAGCGTAATGCCCCCTATTTTTACTTTATATTAGCTAAAGGATTACTTTCAACAGCATTTCTTATTTGTGAATTGTCAACATGTGTATATATTTCAGTAGTAGCAATACTTTCGTGTCCTAATAATTCTTGTAATGCCCTAATATCAACATTTCCATATTTATACATAAGAGTTGCAGCTGTATGTCTTAATTTATGTACAGAATATTTATTGGTATCAAGTCCAGCCCTTTTTAGCTCTTGCTTTACAATATATTGGACAGTTCTATTACTAATACGCTCTCGTCTTTCACTTAAAAATAAAGCATCTTTTGAATCATATTTTACATTATCATGTGGTCTAACAGCAAGATATTTATTAACAGCATTCATACATGCTGAATTTAAATAAATAGTACGCTCTTTGTTTCCTTTACCAATAACATTAAGCTTTTGATCATTAAAATTTATATCTTTAATATTAATTCCTACTAATTCAGATAAACGCATACCACAATTTAAAAACAATGTAATAATAGCATAATCACGCTCCTTATTGCGGTCATCCATATCATTAACTGCCTCAAGAAGTTTTTTACTATCATCAAGAGTTAAATATTTTGGAATACGCTTATCTAACTTAGGAGTTTCCAAATTTTGAGCTGGATTTTTTTCAATTAAACCAGCTTTATTACATAAATAATTGAAAAATACACGAATACTAGAAACTTTTCTAGCACGAGTCGCTGCTTTACTATTATATGTATTAGTAAGATAAAACAAAAAAGAGTGAATATCATCTAAAGTAATTTTAGAAACAGTTTCTAATGACATATTACGAATACTAATCTGTTTTAAATCTTTTTCATTAGTCATTTTAAAATGATATAAAATGTATTTTAAGAATGTATTTAAATCATAATTATATTCTTTAACAGTATTCTGCGACTTGTTTAAAATAGTAGCAGTATAATCTAAAAAAGAGTTTAAAAATCCTGGGTTATCTTCAATATTAATATAAACGTTTTTCACTATATATCACAATCCTTTTCTTTAGAATTTTTGTTCATTATATCATAAATATTGTATTTTTTATTGTTTTAGGATAAAATAATAAAAAAATAATAAAGAGGTAAATATGATTAAAGAAAATTTGATAAAAGTATTACATGAAATGGAAAATGAAATATTAAAAAGAGATGATTTATTTGAAGTAAGAAAAATGAGTTTATAAAAAAATTAAAAATTTTTAAGGAGAAGTATAATGTATAGAATTTGGTATTAATAGCTTACGAGAATCAAATTTAAGACGTTTTTATTTTGATGACATATATGTATTGCTTAAATTATAATTTTATAAAGTTCATAAAATTCGATTACTGGTACAAAATCAGCTGGAGTAGGGGGGAAGAGCCTTATTCCAAAATTATTTTAATAAAAAAGAAAATCGGTAGTAAAATATTTTGTACAATGTTATAAAATTATTTTGTTAAAATTTCTTATGATTTTTATAAATTTATTTACAAATTTTAACTCTGATTTTAGATTTGTAATTATATTTATTAAGTTTGAAAATCAATTTTAAGACATTTTAATATTTTATCTAACAAGTTATATGTTTTAAATTAGATGTGTAAGTTTAAAAAGCTAGTCTTTATATATAAAATTAAGTATAAAAGCTGATTTTTAGGCAGCTATTAAAAATGCTGAAAAATGGCTAAAAAAGTGACGCACGAGAATCGATTTTAAGCCGTTTTTAAAAATTAGGCATATAGTTTGTTGTCTAAAAAATAAGGCAAAATACTGAAATATAAGGATTTGTGAATTTTTGAAAAAATAATCTAAAGTTATATAATTTTTTTATAAATTATTAGGTTACAATAATGAAAAAAAATCCAACCAGACATAACACAAAATAATGAAGCTTCAGAATCGATTTTAGGAGGTTTTTATAAAAAAGCAATGTAGTTTATTATCTATAAAATATGGCTAAAACAAGCTTATAGCAAGGAATATCTAATTTTGAAAGGGGATACTCAAAATGGGTATTCTATATTTTACTCCTATTCCTTTTTACACAAAACTTTGATTTTGCGCAATTGCATATTTATATTTTAAGGCATCCTCTCTATATGCCCTAAAATATAAATATACAATAATTACCTTATTTTGAATTTTTTAAAAAATATGACATCTTATCTAAAAACTCATTATTATTTTTTGTTGCAACCATTTGTGTAATTAATTCTTCAGTAACATCTGCAACTGACATTGTTGACATAGCTTTTCTTAATGCAAATACTGTTTCTAATTCTTTTGGTTCTAATAATAACTCTTCTCTTCTAGTTCCAGATTTATTTATATCAATTGCTGGGAAAATTCTCTTTTCTGATAATTTTCTGTCTAAGTGAACTTCCATATTACCAGTACCTTTAAATTCTTCAAATATAACATCATCCATTCTGCTTCCTGTTTCTATTAATGCAGTAGCTAAAATTGTTAAGCTTCCCCCATTTTCTATATTTCTGGCTGCACCGAAGAATTTTTTAGGTTTATGTAATGCACTTGGATCTAAACCACCAGATAATGTTCTTCCTGAAGATGGTATAGATAAGTTATATGCTCTTGCTAAACGTGTAATACTATCTAATAATATAACTACATCCTTCTTTTGCTCTGTTAATCTCTTAGCCCTTTCTAGTACCATTTCTGCTACTTTTACATGGTGCTCAGGCAATTCATCAAAAGTAGAATATATAACATCTCCTTTGATGCTACGTTTCATATCTGTAACTTCTTCTGGACGTTCGTCTATTAAAAGTACTATTAATTCTATTTCTGGATTATTTGTTGTAATACTATTTGCAATCTTTTTTAATAATGTAGTTTTTCCAACTTTTGGTGGAGCAACTATCATCCCTCTCTGGCCTTTTCCAATTGGTGACATTAAGTCAATGATTCTCATTGCATATTCATTTGGAACTGTTTCAAGTCTGATTCTTTCTTCTGGATAAATAGGTGTTAAATCATCAAATTTTTGTCTTCTATATGCCTTTTCTGGTGCTTCTCCATTAACTTCACCAACATATATTAATGCTGGGAATTTTTCACCTTCCTTTGGCAATCTTGCAATACCTTTTATTTTGTCTCCTTTGTCTAATCTGAATCTTCTAATTTGTATAGGTGATATATATACATCTTTTGGTGTTGATAAATAATTTTCTCCTCTCAAAAATCCATACCCATCTGGTAATACTTCTAATATTCCTTCAACAATTTCATCGTCTGCATTTGTAAGCTTATATGATCCATTTGATGGTTCTGCTATATTACCAGAAGTTACATCTGTTTCAATATATTCCTCAGCATGAGCATTAGATTCGATTGTTTCATCACAAGCTTGTCCTGAAAGATCATTTTCAGACAATTCTTGTATTAGTTCATCTTTTTTTAGCTTTGAACTATTTTTTATTTCTTTTTCCTTTGCAAGTTGACGTAGCTCAACTAATGTATAATTTTCTAAATTCATACACTTTCCCCCATATTATAAAATTTATATATTAATTCTTACTTAATTATTATTTGGAATTATAAAACTAGAATTTAAAATTTAATTAAGATAACTGAATAAACAAGTATAATATAACGAGAGAAGAGTGAATCTCTTTTCTCATTATATTTGTGATTTATATAAAATTATTTACTGATATCTATGTATACTTTTTCATTTGGTAAATACATATCTAATTTTTCTCTTGCCACTTGCTCGATATATTCTTTAGAATTTATATTTGATTTTGTTTCAAGTAATTTTTCTTTTTTCTCTTCTTCAGTAGCAATTTGCTCTGAATACCTTTCACTGTCTGCTTTATAAGCATTTAATTCCTTTTGTTGAACAAAAAAAGTATAAACAACATAAATTAAAGTTGCAATAATTATAATTCTTTTAAAATTTATTTTTTTATTTTTCATCTGTATCTTCATTCCTTAATCAATTTCTTGTAATATTATAACATACCCTAATTATTTTTTCTACATTTTTCATAAAATTCCTTCTTTTTCCTGCAATTTAATTTTATTTTTTGATTTTTTCTTCATTATATTAGTCGTATTATGAAATATTTTTTTGAAAAATGTAGATATTTTTTTGACTAAAAATTTTATAGGTTTAATAATTAAAAAATTAGTTATTTTTATAATTAAATTTACTGGATAAGAAATTATTTTTTTTATAAATTTTATTATGATAACTGAACATCTCACAATATATTTGCTAAGTGTTAACATATATATTAATACTCCTAATGAAATTCCAACAAATATATAACTTCTAATTTCTCCATTATTAAATTTGAATATAGAAAATAATATAACAAAACCTGCTAATATCCAAAACAAAATATCTTGCAAAGTCGTTAGCCAATCAGCTGTTTTAAAACTTCTACGTAATATTCTAAAAATATCAAATAAAACTCCTATAACTATTCCCGTGGCTGTAAAAGCAATTAAGCAAAATAGTTGCTCCATTTTAAACTCATTCCCTTCAATTTGAGCTTTACGCTGTGAAAATTCTAATTATTTTGCAATACCTTATTTAAAGATTTTTCCTAGAATACCTCCACTCTTCTCCATACTATCTTTTTCACTATATGCAAGTTGATATATTGCTCCATCTATTGTTACTTCTGATGTGTCCAAGCTTAATTTATTTATTCTTAAATTTTCTCCTTTTACTGTAAGCAAACCTAACTCAGTTTCTAAAATAACTATCTGATCATCAAAACTAAGTACATCTAATACTCCTGTAATATTTAATTTTTCTCTATTCTCTAAAACAATATTTTGAATTACATTTGTCATACTTGACATTGATTTTCTTTCTTCTAATGGCATATCCTTCACTCCTTAAAAACAAATCTATTTATATATATTCAGGTCTTGTCTCATTTAGAACAAAAATAAAGGAAAGTATTTATTACTTTCCTACAATTGTTCCTATTTCATCATTAAATGTATTTTTAACTATTATTTTTACACCATACTTTTTAGCTAATACTACACACCTATCATGTAAGACTTTAGCGCCATTCTTAGCCATTTTTTCCATATCATCATAAGAAATATAATCTAACTTTTTAGCGTTTTTATGCTTATATGGATCTTTATCATAAACACCATTTGTATCTGTAAAAATATAGCATTCATCCTGTTCTAAAGCAGCTGCAATCGCAATAGCTGTCGTGTCTGAGCCATTTCTTCCTAATGTTGTTATTTTGTTATTTTCATTTATTCCTTGAAATCCTGTTATAACCACAACATCATTAGTTTCCAGTTCACTCCAAATCATTTTAGGGTATATGTCTTGAATTTTAGCCTCTGTGTAATTTGAATCTGTTACTATTCCGGCTTGCCATCCTGTTAATGAAACAGCTTTATAGCCTAAGCTATGTAATAATATTGCAAACTTGCTACACGCCATTTGCTCTCCAACAGACATTAGAACATCCAGTTCTCTTTTATTTGGTTCATCTGTCAATTCTTTTGCTTCCTTTATTAAATTATCTGTTGTTTTACCTTGCGCTGATAAAATAGCAACTACCTTTTCCCCACTCTCTAAAAATGAAATAGTCTTTTGTGCAGCTAGTTTTAGCTTATTAGTATCAGCAATTGAGCTTCCTCCAAATTTAATTACTTTCATAAGAACCACTAATCCTTATACAAAAAATACAAGCCAATTTAATTTTAAACTTGACTTGTATATAATATGTTTATCAAATTTTTTTGTTACTTTTCCAAATTAAATTTTAAATAACTATCAATAAATCCATTTAAATCTCCATCCATTACAGCTTGAACATTTCCAACCTCATAATTAGTTCTATGGTCTTTTACTAAAGTGTATGGGCAAAATACATAAGAACGAATTTGGCTTCCCCATGCTATATCCATTTGTATACCTTTTAATTCATCAATTGTATCTTTTTGTTCCTTTTCTTTTAAATTTAATAATTTGGATTTTAGCATTTTCATTGCAGTATCTCTGTTTTGAAATTGTGAACGTTCAGTTTGACATGCTACAATAATTCCTGTTGGAATATGTGTTAGTCTTACTGCAGATGATGTCTTATTTATATGTTGACCACCTGCACCAGATGCTCTATAAACATCCATTTTTATATCATCAGGATTAATATTTAATTCAATATCATCTGTTATTTCTGGTAAAACCTCAACAGAAGCAAAAGATGTATGTCTTCTTCCACCTGCGTCAAATGGTGAAATTCTAACTAATCTATGTACTCCCATTTCACCTTTTAAGTATCCATAGGCATAATCACCATTCACAGAAAATGTAACACTTTTTAACCCTGCTTCATCACCTTCAAGATAGTCAAGTTCTTTTACTTCATAACCATTAGCATTCGCCCACCTCGTATACATTCTATATAACATTTCAGCCCAATCTTGAGCCTCTGTTCCTCCAGCACCTGGATGAATGGTTAGTATTGCATTATTGTTATCATACTTTCCAGATAATAAAGTGGTTATTTCCAATTTTTCTATGTTTTTTTCTAATGTATCTGTAGACTTCAACAACTCTTTCGCTAATTCTTCGTCTTCTTCAACTTGTAAAAGATCACTCATTTCAAGTAAATTATTGAGTTCATTATTTAATTTTTTAAAGCCTTCTACTTTTGATTTTAAGCTATTAATTTGTTTTAAAACTTTTGAGCTATTATCTGTATCATTCCAAAAATCGTTTTCAGTTGTTTTACTTTCTAACTCTTTTAACTCTTTTTCTTTGTTTTCTACATCAAAGTGAATCACCTATCTGTTCTAAACGTTTTTTTAGTTCTTGTAATTTTTTAGAGTTTTCTTCTAAATCTAACATCTTCTCACATCCTTTTCAAAAATCAAAATCCAGCCAAATATATGCTGACATTTACTACTTCCTTCTTAATCTTAATGCATTTAGTACTACTGTTAAGCTACTAATTGTCATGCTAAACGCTGCTATCATTGGATTTAGTGTGATTCCTAATGGTTGTAAAATTCCTGCAGCAATTGGAATCACACATACATTGTAGAAAAACGCCCAAAATAGATTTTGTTTTATATTTCTTACAGTTTTACTACTGATATCTAATAAATCATTTATTCTTTCTAAGTTGTCATTTATAATAACTACTTGAGCTGAATCTCTTGCAATATCTGTACCACTTGATACAGAAACTCCAATATTAGCAGTTACTAAACTAACACTATCATTTATTCCATCTCCACACATCATTACTAATCCTTTTTCCTTTAGTTTGTTTATAGTTTCTGCCTTTTCTTTTGGAGTAACATTTGCAACAACATTTGTTATTCCTATTTGATTAGCAATTACGTTTGCTGTTTTTTCATTGTCACCTGTTAGCATTACAACATCAATGTTTTTGCTCTTTAATTCTGTTATTACTTGTGGAACATTCTCTTTTATAACATCACTTACACCTAACAAGGCTACTAGCTTTTTATTTAAGCTTACAAATAAAATACTATTTCCATCACTTATTAGTTCTTGCTCATCTTCGCTATTTGTTAGTTCAACATTATTTTCTAACATTAGTTTTTTATTACCGATTAAATAATGCTTTTCATCAGCTGTTTTTCCCTCTATTCCAAATCCAGGAATAGCTTTAAAATCTTTTACATCTATCAACCTAATATTATCTTCTTGTGCTTTATTTACAATTGCTCTTGCTATTGGATGTTCTGATTTATTTTCTAGACTTGCTATATCTTTTAATAATTCTTTTTCATCTTTATTACTATAGTTATACATCCTAGAAACTGTTAAAGTTCCTTTTGTCAATGTTCCTGTTTTATCAAAGCAAATTGTCTTTACTTTATGAGCATTTTCTAATGTCTCACTTGATTTTACTAATATACCCTTTCTGCTTGCATTTCCAGATGCAATAACAATTGCAAGTGGAGTTGCTAAGCCAAGACTACAAGGGCATGCCACAACTAATATGCTTACAAATATATTTATTGCAACAGAAAAATCTTTAGAAATTATTAACCATATACCAAATATAATTATAGCAATTACTAAAACAGTTGGTACAAAATATCCACTTATTTTGTCTGCTATTTTAGCTATTGGAGCTTTTATACTTGTTGCTTGTGCTACTAGTTTTACTATTTCTGACACAGTTGATTCTTTTCCTATTTTCTCTGCTCTATATTGAATTGTTCCTTCATAATTTATACTTCCTGCAATTACTTTAGAGCCTACTTCTCTTTTTACAGGTACACTCTCCCCTGTTATAAATGATTCGTTTATATGTGTAGATCCTTGAACAACCTCTCCATCAACTGCTATTTTTTCACCTGGTTTGCAAATAACAATATCACCTTTTTTAATTTCGTCTAATGTAACTTTTACTTCTTGTCCATCTTTCAAAATCGTTGCATTATTAGGAGTTATTGTCATAAGCTGTTTTAAAGCCTCTTTGGTATTATCTTTATTTTTGTTTTCAATATATCTGCCTATCTCAATAAAGAATATAACAATTGCAGCTGATTCATAGTATAAATTTTCTACGTACTGAGTATTTCCTTTTAATATTTGAATTGTACCATATATACTATATATGAAACTTGACAATACTCCAATCATTACTAAAGTGTCCATATTAGGTGTTTTGTGTATTAAGTTTTTATATCCATTTTTCAAAATATCTCTACCTAAAATTATAACAATTACAGTTAGTACTAATAATGCAATTGCATAATTTACAGGATGATGCATCATATTTAAAAATGGAATAGCTGGTAAACCTACCATGTGTGCCATTGATATATATAATATAACTAATGATATTATTGTTATTGCAATTAGTTTATATTTCTCAGTACCTTTTTTCTTACTCTCTTTTTCAAATGTATCAATTCCTAAACATGTAAATCCTGCTTTTTCTATAAATTTTTCAACTTGCTCTAATGTTAATTTTTGCTCATCATATTCAATATTTGCATTATTCATAACTAAATTTACATTTGCTTGTTTTATTCCATCTTGTTTATTTAAATATTTTTCTAAGCCTGATGAACATGCGCTACAAGTCATTCCATCTATTTTTAATAATACTTTTTTCATGTATTATTCTCCTTTAAAACCTGCATCTTCTATTTCTTGAAGAATTGTATTTAATTCTACCTCTTCCTCATTATATTTTATATCTGCCGATTTTTCTTCTAAGCTTACTTTAGCGCTTTCTATTCCGTCTACATTATTTAATATTTTTTCTAATCTATTAGAACATCCTGCACAATGCATTCCTTCTATTTTTAATTTAATTTCTTTCATTTTATATACCTCCTAAATTTATTATGCTTTATTTAGTAAAGATTATACTTTTAAAGATTTAGCAAAATTATATATATACACAGCAATTACGATTACAAGTAAACCAATGCTTGCAATTTGATTTGGTGTAATTAAAATTCTAAGATGATCATACCTTAGCATGTCCAAAAACAATTTAGTTAATATAGTTACTATTAAAGTTATGTATGTAATTCCTTTAATTTTTTTCAAACTATTACATACAATGAATATAACTAAAAATGATATTGTTTCAGCAATTTGGATTGGAAATAGTGAAATATTTAATCCATCAACATAAGTTACTGAAAAAATTCCGTTATATGGAATTCCATAACAACATCCTGCTAGAAAACAAGCAACTTTTGTACCACTATATACTAATGGTAATGATAAAGCTGTGTATTTAATAATTTTACTGTTTGTTGGATGAATTTTTTCAAAAACAATTGATGCAATAAGAACTCCAATTAGCCCACCGTAAGATGATAATCCTGATTTTAAAAAGCTATTGTTTCCTGATATAATAAAAGTATATAGCTTTCCAAAAACAAATGCAAAAACAACATACATAATAAAGAAAAGATATATTTTTTTATATTCGCATTTATCTTTTTTTAATGACAAATATACATATATCATTCCTATAATTACTGAAGTCACTATAATTAAGTTATATACCCAAATCGGTGATTTATATAATATCATAATTTATACCTCATAATCTTTTCCAGGTTATTATATCATATAATAACAATTTTGCACTAATTTTTTATAAAAAGTAAAGATGTTAGTATACTTCCAACATCTTTACTTTAAATTAACTAATATAATTATTTTCCACAACAGTTCTTATACTTCTTGCCCCTTCCGCAAGAAGACTTTATTTCTGTATTATCAATACTATTTTCCCAATAAATTTTGGAGATAAATATATTCTATCTCCTATTAATTTTTTAAAATATTTCATATATTATCACTTTTTTTATTTATCTTGAAATTCTTTTAAATATCTATTTGTAAATTCTTCTAGTTTATTTTTATTATTCTCTAATTTTTTCATTAGTTGATTTGCTTCATTATAAGCCATATCATACTCTTCTTTATTTACTTCTAGTCTATTATATGCACCTTGAAGTTCATCTTCATCAAGTAAAATTATTTCTCCTGTAGGAGTTACAACAACATCTAGATATAAATCATCTTCATATGGTACATCATTCTCTTTTCCTATTTTTCTTGCAATATCAAAGTACCATTCTACAATTTGACTATTTTCATCATATATAGCTGTTAATTTTATTTTTGAATTATAATCATAAAATTCAATCCATTTGTATCCATTGTCCAAAATACATTTACCATTGGGTATCGTAATTTTATTAATAATCTCTTTAAAATGGTAATAGCAAATATCTCCTGTAAATTCATTGCTTGCTACTGAATTAATTTTATATAATATATTTTGTGATTTTCCAGTGACATGCCTATTAGCATATCTTTTATTCAAACTAATCCAATATCTTTGCACTAATTCATTACCAATATATACTTCATTTTCAAGAATTCCACCATTATTTATAATACTTTTTGCAGAGCCTATATTAGTTTTATCACAATCCATTAAAACATTATCAATACCTAATTCTTTGCATTTTTTTAATGCCAATCTTATTTGCTCTGTAGCATAACCTTTTCTTCTTTCAGATGGTCTTACACTATCGCCTATATGTCCTCCATATTGTAATAATTTTTCATTTAATTTATGTCTGATTTGTAAATTTCCAACAACTCTATTATCAGATTTTCTTACTGTTAAATATAATGTTGCAGGAATCCTATTATCTTCAATACTTTCTTCTGATAAATCCTTTTGTACTTTTAGTAGCCATTCTTCAAAATTTTTAATTCTGTCTAATCCACCATCTCCTGCAATTTCATACTCTCCATTATCAAAAAATTCTTGTAGATATTCTTCAACTTGAGTTTTATATTCTGGCGTTGGAAACACTAATTCTAGTTCATCTTGTATTTTATTCATTCCTATCACTTTCCTCCTTATAAAAATAAGCCTCACAAAGAAATCCTATTAAGACTCCTTTGCAAGACTTTTAAAATCTATACACAGTGTAAATAACCATCTATCTAGGTTATCCTATATCGCTCAAAATTTAATTATTTTTTAGATATACTCTTAAAACTTTTTTTATTTTAACATAAATTTTCACAGTTGTCAAATAGCTTGTGTAAACTGATAGTATAAATTTTTTGTAGGAAAACTTTTTACTAAAATCATGAATTTATTTTA
>OLPW01000119.1_pt1 | contig 90041 bp, 69 predicted proteins | sample 1672161 | NCBI WGS metagenome assembly OLPW01 (sample SAMEA3136654, study PRJEB25190) | human gut metagenome
ACTGAATACCATGAAAAATATTCTTGTTGGTATTGATGGCAGCGAACGTAGCCAGCGTGCGTTGGAGTGGGCAGCTGCCTTAGCAGACAGAGAAAAAGGCGCAACACTTACCCTGCTTGCTATTATCGATCCTGGATCGGTTCGTTTGGCTGGTTCGGATGAAAAGATTTTGCAAACTGCTGTTGACAATGTTTTAGGAACGGCACAGGAACATCTCACAGAAAAGTACCCCAACCTTACCGTGCAGGTAACCGTTGGAAGGGGCGATGTCGTTGAGGCTCTTATTGCAGCAGCCGATGATTACGACATTGTTGTATTAGGCTCGCATCACAACAAGACCGTAGGCGAAAAAGTATTTGGCGCTAAGGGTCTTCGCGTTGCTTCTGCGGCAAGCGTTGCTACGGCGGTAATTCCTTCTGACTATGCTACTGATCGTTGCGCAAAGGGAATTGTAGTAGGAGTAGGCCCAGATGACACTAGCAATGACGCGGTTGTTTTGGGTGTTAACATGGCACTTGCCTTTGATGAGCCTCTTGAGCTTGTTAGTGCATGGGGCATCCCGACGCTTATTTCTCGCACTGCAGAAGTGATGGGTGGCGGACTTCAGCCTGTAGGGGAAATGTTCCAGCGTAAACTTGATACGCTTATTTCCCAGATCAAAGAAGCTCATCCCGATATCGAGGTAACGGGTCGTGCGGTAGAAGGAGCTTCTCCTGCACAGGTAGTAATGGAGTGCAGTGAAGGTAAACGTATGCTTTTGCTGGGCACCCATGCTCGTTCTCGAGTGAGCCGTGCTTTGTTTGGCTCGGTAACGTTTGGTGTTCTTTCCCGCTTGGAAGTACCCACTATTGTGGTTCCTGAAAAGAACGCTGAATAATTCCTGTTCTAAAGAAAAGTGATTGCAAAGGTCAGCTGTTTGTTCAGCTGGCCTTTTGTTTTGAGAAGGATAGCTACCTACGGCGGCTCTGCCCAGAGAATTCATCGCTCAAAAGCACGTAAATCAATCAGTCTCTCAATAGGACGCGGTGAAAGACCCTTAAATTGGGATTTACAAAAAGCATTGTTGAAAAGGTAAATAATCAGCTTAAATACCCGATTTATGGGGTCAAATGGGTGATGCGAGATTACTCACTATTTGACATAATGTTTCATAATTATTGTTACTATGTTCTGCTGAAATGCAAGGAACTGTCATGATAAAGAAAATGATTAGCGCTCTTTGCGCAATGATTTTCTGCCTCGGTCTTTTACCTATCGCGGCTTATGCTGTCGAGGGGGGTCCAACTGAAGGCACTATAGCCAGGGAACGCCACTAGCGGATGGGGACACTGTCTATGTGGGCGGCGTGGAACTCACAGGCAGTACGTCCAACCCTGCCTACGCCACGACGGACACCAGCGGCAATGTCAGTTCTGGCGGCAATGAAAGTAACTACAACATCAAGTGGGACGGCAGTACCCTGACCTTGAAGAATGCCTACATTAATGGAGGGGTGCGTGACTCTGCCAGCTATATTACAGGGGCAGGCATTGGCGTGCTTAATATGAGCGGCAATGCGGAATTGGCCATCTAGTTAGATGGTTCAAACACCGTAAGTGCTTCCACGGGTGTTCATGTTTATGCTAATAGCGGCGCCGCCAGCCTGAGCATCACAGGTAGCGGCAGCCTGACTGCCAGTGGGAATCCAGGGATTCTATATGAAGTAAGCGGTACTAGTGCCGTTCCAGACACGGTTACTTTAACCATCAGCGACAGTGCCCTCGTGGATGCGAGGGAGGGTGGGATCGGCGCCGGATATATTGGGAATCTCAGTGGAGTATCCCCTACTGATGACAGTGTTGGTATCGTCTTTGGTCTTGATCTTTCCGACAGTAAAGCAGGCACCGTGTACGGCAATGTGACCTTGCAGGGCAATCTGGAGATCAGCGAGAGCGAGAGCTTGACGCTGGACGATGGAGCAAGCCTGGACGCCAATGGCAACAATGTGATTGTGGATGGCGGCGCACTGGACGAAGGGATAAAGAACAGCCTGGGCGACAGTGTGAAGTGTGCGCCCACAATTACAACCACAAGCCTGTCAAATGGCACTGTGGGTACATACTACGAGCAGGCACTTGCGGCTGATGGGACTACGCCGATAACATGGAGCGTTGATAGTGATTCTCTTCCGGCTGGCTTGAGCCTGGACGTAAGTACCGGTGTGATTTCCGGCACACCTAAGGCAGAAGGGGTAAGTACGTTCACTGTGGAAGTAGCTAACGATTATGGTTCTGACAGCAGGGAATTTACTTTGAGCATTGATAAATCGGAGGTTATTTCTGTTACCGGTGTGAAACTGGACAAGCCAAGCCTGACCTTGCAGGAAACCGGCAGCGATACCCTGACAGTCACGGTGGAGCCGGACAATGCTACCAATAAAAATGCGAACTGGGAAAGCAGCGACACCAGCATTGCTACGGTAGATGCAAGCGGTAAAGTAACCGCCATAAGCGCCGGCAGCGCCACCATTACCGCCACCGCTGCGGATGGCAGTGAGGTAAGCGCCTCTTGCTCCGTGACGGTGACACACGGCAATATGGTACATACTCCGAAGAAAGACGCCACCTGCACAGCAGATGGAAACGAGGAACACTGGACATGCGAAACCTGTGGTAAATACTTCAGCAACGCCAACGGTAATACCGAAATTGCAGAGGATTCCTGGATTATTAGCGCAATCAATCATAATTGGAACGATGCGGTTTACACATGGAGCGATGACGGAAGCACCTGTACTGCTGCCCGTACCTGCAAAAACGACAAATCTCATACGGAAACATCCAAGGCAACGGTAACAGACACACAAACCAAAGCGCCGACGTGCACAGAGAAAGGCGAAACCACCTATACGGCTACCTTTGAGGCTGATTGGGCAACGACACAGAAAAAAGTGCTTGCTGACATTCCGGCAACCGGTCACCACTACGTAGAGGGAAAGTGTTCTGTTTGTGGTGCAATTGAAGCAACTGCCACCGTACCCGATGCCGATAACTCACAAGAGGGTATGGACAACACGGCTGCAAGCAATAAAGCCCTTCCAGAAACCAGTGATTCAACACTTCCACTAGCGGTAGTGGCGTTGATTTTAGGTATTGGGGCAATCACGGGAATCGTGATAGCGCTACGAAACATGAGGCGATAATAAGAGGCGCTTTGATCATCTATGCAGTGAAAATTCATTTTTTAGTTTTCTTCCATAAGACGGTTCATCTTTTTATCAAAGGTGAGCACATCATGGCCAAGAACATTATTCATTGAGATAAGAATGCAATCTACAAAATCTAGAGTTGTACTGCTATAGAGTTTAAGCGCAGCACGCATGCAAACAAGACGATCGCAATCAATGTCTTCTAGAAGGCCTAATAGGGCAGAGGTGATCTCAGAACGCTCAAATTTATAAACGCGTCCTTGTAACACATAAACAACTTCACAAAGTACCTCAGGAACAGTAAAGGCACCCTCGAGCACCGCATTACGGACTATGACAGCCTGTTCTTGGTTATCGTTGAGTAAATAGCGAAGTAAGGCATTAGCATCGAGTAGTTTAGACATGCTTTGCCTCCATGGCCTCAGCCCAAGATGCCTTTTCTTCTTCAGGAGATGCTACGGGGCGTTTTCCTGCTAATGCGCCAAAGGCATTGAGTGAGTTTGGTTTAGGCTTAGGCATAGGAATGATCATTGCTGCAGGTTTATCGCGAACGGTAACTATATATTCCGAGCCTGTTTCACTTACGTCTTTAATTAAGGATGATAAGGAAGACTTAGCTTCACTTAAAGGGATAGTAGTGGGCATGATAGCACCTTCCTGTCATTAGCTAAACCTTATTATCTAGTTGGCCAATAGTCTAGTCTGTTGGCCAATATCACATAAGACGAGCCACTTGTGGCAGCTATGGCTGCGCGCGCCGCACTTCCCATTGATCGGCAACATAAAAGCGCCGTTTATTTTCGCAAACTGTTAAGGTAATGCGACCAGCGTTGACCAGGTATATTAGATGAGCCAGGGTTTCTCCCAATGAATAAAACTTTTGGTCGATGGTCCATTCATCCCAATTAGGGTGCTTCCAAGAGGCGCTTCGTGCAATGTCGATAAGACTTGCATGGCCATTTGCAACCAGTTCGTAAAGCTCTTCGAGGCGATCTTTGTGGAAGGCTTTCAAAAAATCGACGCGCTGTGCAACGCCTGTAAAGGGTTTCCCGTGACCAGGCAAAATAAGGTCTACATCCAGATCACGTACCTTATCAAGACTATTGAAAAATTCCTTTAAGGCGTCATAGGAAGTAATCCAGCTCATAATGCTTGGGGTAATGCGCTCCAGCACATGATCTCCTGCAATAAGAATTTTCAGGGTGGGTTCATAGAGGCAGATATGCCAATCATCATGACCGGGCGTGGTGATTACTTGGAAACGATACGACCCATTGCGGTAGACATCGCCATCAGCTAAGTAGAACAAGTCGGGTTGATTTTTAAGAGGCAACAATTCAGCGCTTACCCGATAGGTGTTGGCATCGCGTTTTTGCATGCTTCGTCCATATACCTTATCGGGACGAAGAAGATGCCCGATCAGGGGATTAAAGACGGGAGATTGGATGTTCATAAGGTTTTGCACTTCTTGAAATGAATGCATGTTGGCATAAATTCGCATCCAGCGACGCCAAATGCGATCAAGATTGCTGGTGTGGTCGGGATGAGAGTGGGTAAGGACTATTTCAACCGATTCCCAGTCACGCCCTAAGGCATGAAGCGCATTTTCAAGTGCGGCTTCACAGTCGGGATGATCGAAACCTACATCGATTATGGTGGTTTTGTCTTCACTGAGTATGAAGTAGGAATTTAAAAACTCCAAAGGATTATCGGGTAAAGGAACAGGCACACGATAGATCCCCGGAAAGAGTTGTTCCATTTTGCCGTAATTGTATTGGTCAAGATACTTTGCAGCCACGAGCTCCCCCTAACAGCACGATTCTGCGAACATCTACACACTAACAAATTACTTCATTGTTGCGTTAGGATGAAGGAGATGAATTGACGAAAGGGTAAAGAATGTCATTAACTGAAAGTGTCTTTGATGATATGCATTGCCATGTGGGTTTTATGAGTAACTCTTGTCAATTTGCCCACGAAGCGGAAAAAGCACAGGCGCATGTGTTGGCTGCCAGTGTAACTCCTCGGGATTATCTTCGGTTGTCTGGGGCGTTGTCCGAAGGGTTGCCTGAAGTGTCGGCGGCGGTGTCGTCCGAAGTGTCTAAAGTATCTCCCGCGGTGTTGCCCGAAACGTCGTCCGAAGTGCTTTCTCGTCAGCATGCGAAGGGAGCAAGCAGCAAACGCTTTACTTTTTTTCATCCGGGTTTAGGCATTCATCCTTGGTGGATTCCTGAAGATAAGGAAAACGTTAATCAACTACTCAACGACTTTGATGGGGCCTTTTCTGGGACGAAAGTTATTGGGGAAGTAGGGCTAGACTTTTCTCGTCTTCATCTTCACACTGCTGAAAATCAAAAGGAAGCGCTTTCCTTTATCTTTCGTCGTTGCGCTGATTGGGGCGGTTTCGTTTTGTCTCTTCATTGTGTGCAAGCGTATTCGGAAATGTTTGATCTCTTTAAGCAAACTAAGGTGTTGTCCTGCTGCACGGGTATTTTTCATTGGTTTTCAGGGTCGTCGCAAGACCTTATGCAGGCAATCGAGAGTGATTGTTACTTTTCGATAAGTAAGCGAATGCTTTCATCTAAACGAGGAAAAGAATACGTAAAAGCAATACCGGAGGATCGTCTCCTTCTTGAAACCGATGCGCCTCATGTTCCCATTCAAGATGAAGCAATTCCGATAACTTCTTGCTCTTTTGAGCAGGTGCAGGAAGAGCTGCAGGAAACCTTTCATCTGTTAGCTGAATTGCGGAACCAGGATTCGTGCCATCTAGCTGCTGTTATTAAGAAAAACGCTCAACGAGTACTTAGTTTGAAATAGTTCATAACAAAATTTGAAGGAATTGAACAGGTTCATAAAGCGTTATCATCACAAGTATGGAAAATGCGCTTATAACAGTAGCTTCTTTGACCACTATCATCATCCTAGGGGTGGTGATGCCTCGTATTATCAAAATTCCTCATGTATTTATCGATATATTGTCCAAGATCGTGTTCAATATCACGGTTCCTTGCGCGATCTTTTATGCCTTTGTAACGTCGGAATTTAATCCCTCGCTCATTATGCTGGTGGGCGTCGGCTTTTTATGCTGTTTTATTCCTTGGTTTGTTGCCATGCTGATTACCTGGCGTGAAGATCGTGATCATAAGGTCTTCATGATGTGCAACATATCGGGATACAACATTGGTAATTTCGTGCTGCCTTTTGCTATGACGATGTTTCCTTCGCACACTATCGTCGCGATTTGTCTTTTTGATGCTGGAAATGCGCTTATGACTAACGGTGGCATCTATCCATTCACAAGCGCTCTGGTGGAGAAGGGCACCTCTCTGGCAGGGCGAATTTTATTGGCTTTGCAGCGCCTTATAAAGTCTGTTCCGTTCGATCTGTATGCGTTATTGGTAATTCTTGCTGTAGCGGGAGTGCAAATTCCCGAACAGGCAGCTACGTTTATTCAGCCAATTGCGGAGGCAAATTCGTTTCTTGCCATGTTGCTTTTGGGCTTGATGGTTAATTTTTCTATTGATCACAGCAAGATTGGCCAGTTGGTTCGTATCGTTTTATGCCGCTTTGTCTTGTCGGGTCTTCTTTGTGTTGCGGTGTTTATGCTGCTGCCGTTTGATTACGAAACACGCCTGGTCGTTGCGGCAATGTTGTGGGCACCCGCTGCAGGCTTGGGTCCTGTGTTCACCATGTGGCTTAAAGGTGACGAGGGCTTAGCTGGCTTGGCTAATGTAGTAACCGTTATAGCAGGCGTCATAGCGATGAGTGTTTTGGCAGTCATGCTTTTTTAGTTGTGTTTCCGTGACGAAGAAATTAAGAATGAGTGAAGAGTAAGTGGATGCTCTTTAAGATTTTCCGAGTGCTTGATAGCTTGATAGAGCAAAGGAGGCACTTTGGTGACAGACTCTAATAAACAGACTACACAAACTAATAAGCAGATAGCGCAAGCGGGAAATCAGCCTGCAGAGGCGGGGAACAAGCCCACCCAAGTGGGAAATCAGAACGCGCAATCTGAGCAAAACGAAGCAAAAAAATCTTCTATTGATGACACTACTATCCAAATTTCTCCTGAACAGGCGGCGCCGTCGGTGGGTACGAGAAAATCGCAAGGGTTTTTCCGTGGACTGTTTGACGACCTATCGATGGCGCAGGTCATTGCTGGTGCGCTAGCTGCCGCGACGGTATTCTTGCTTTCTTCTGTTATTGGTGTTGCCGGATCGCTCATTGGTGCTGCGATTGGTTCGGTAATTTCTGCCGTTTCATCACAGGTATACAAGAAAGCACTTTCGGCTTCTGCAGATAAATTGCGTGATGCAAGCTCCACAACACTCTTGAGCGGGTCTGACGATATTTCAGGTGAAGCAGCTGCTAGCAAGAAGGCGCAGGTGGACGAAGGCGGAGGACAGCCGCTTACTTCGCCGATGGAAACCTCAGCGATTTCCGATGCAACTCGAGTGATGAATGCGAATGACATTCGCTACGCTTCTTCTTATAACCAAGGTGAAGATCCTGCTCTTAAACGCGCGCATGCACGACGCAGTAGAAAGGCAAAAGTACAGCGTCAGGTTTTAATTGTTTCGGTTGTTTCTTCTCTGGTTGCGATTGTAATTTGCGCGTGCGTGATTACCTTTGCTACACAAGGTGAAGGCATTGGGACAAAAACTGATCCAATTTTGCCTTCAATTACCAGCCAAAGTCACTCATCACATTCCAGCAGCGCTGCTGATTCTTCCGATCAGAACAGAGAAGGAAGTGCTTCTACCTCTGATTCGTCTTCGGATAATACAACTTCTTCTAATGATGAAACAACGCAGGGTTCTGGAAGCACGAACGATCAGGGTTCGACAGGCGATTCAAACACAACGGGAGGTTCGAATAATTCGGGAACCTCTGGAGGGTCGGATACCACTGGCGGCTCGGGCTCTGGTTCTGGATCGGGAACGGGGTCGGGCAGCTCGGATAGCGGACAGACAGGCGGTGGCTCAAATACGGGCTCTGGATCTTCGGGTTCGGGATCAAGTTCAGGCTCAGGATCGGGGACTACGGACTCGGGTTCTTCGAGCTACCAATACGGATCTTAGAGTTACCTACGTTAAACTTCTTAAAAATTGACAGGTCGGTGCAGAAAAAGGCGGTTGTGCGTTCGCTTGAGAGGTAATACGGGCAATTTGAAGCTTATTTACTACCCTAATTGAGATATTTGACCATCAAAAAAGCTTTATTGCCTCCTTTTTTGGCAGAAAAATCGTGCACAACCGTCATTTTCTACACCGATCTGCTAAAAATCAGCAACTTTGAAAACGCGAAAAGGTCAAAAGCGAAGCACCCAAGGGCGGATTCGAGCTACTTGTCAAAACGCCTCAAAAACCGAAAATTTTGGGCAATGGATCTGGTTTATGGAAAACCAGATTTTTTGAGCGATAGGCAGAAACGTTTATCTCATCGGTCTGTTCTTTGGGATGAAAAGGGTAATAATGATTCCCAAAAGAGCAATTGCAGTAACACAAAGCATGACGACCTGAAGTCCAAAATAGTCGCCTATGAGGCCAAAAACGGGAGTCATTAATCCACCAATGCAGACCATTACGCCAAATGACAGGCCTGATGCCATTCCTAAGTGATGGGGAACAAAGCTCTGTCCCATTGCGACTGCCGAAGGATAGGAAATGTCGCAGGTAAGAGCAAGAAGCGCAATGAGAATGAGTGCTACGATAAGCGAACCATTGAAGGCAAAGATGACCACCTCGATTGCAACGCAGGCGTAGGACACGATAATGAGCTTCTTTGCTCCAAGCAGCTGTCCCGCCCATCCCGAGGCGATAGTTCCAACGGCGCATACTAAAGCAAAAAGCGAAATAACCGATGAAGCAAATGCTTCTTCTTGCCCCAAGTTATACACCAAGAACAAGGGGATAAACGACAGGAACGCATAATACATAATGGAGCGACAAGAGATAGCGCCCATAACGAATCCGAATCCTACCCAATTGTCCTGGTAGAGGCTATCGTCGCTAGACTGCTTATCGGGGTTGCTATAACTCAGCAATGCTTTATTTTGAGAGAGCAGTATGGCGGCACAGAGGGTGGACGGAATAATAAAAATAAGCGTACCGGGAAGACCCCATAAGGTAATAGCCGCGGTGGCAACTAAGGGTCCAAAGGTAAAACCGAGCTTTCCTCCTACGGCGAAAATACTCATTCCTTTGCCTTTTTGCTCGCCTGCGGTTAGATTTCCTAAGCGACCTCCTTCAGGATGGAACATTGCAACGCCAATACCACTTAACATGGCTGATGCCATAATTAGCGGATAGTTCGGCAGTACTCCCACTCCTGCCATGCCGATACCTGCAAGGAAGATGCCTGCCGCCATAAGCCAAGGACGCGGCTTTTTGTCGCCGAGCCATCCGAAGAGAGGCTGAATAATGGCAGATGCTGCGTTGGATGCCAAGAGAAGCGCTGTAACTTCAGCGTAGGAATAACCGTTATGCAGGACCAAAAAAGGGATTACGGCAACTAAGGCGCCTTGGTTCAAGTCATCGCAAAGATGCGCGATCATCATAAGGTAGCTGTATCGGCGATCGTGCTTGGGTTTGTTCAAGTTTGATCGAGAAAGGTTTTCACTATTTCCCGTTGTTGATATCGAGTGAGGAGTTTTTGACATGCGATACTCCCGAAATAATGAGGTTTAGATACGGTATTGATACTACGCTATTCTGCAGGAGAAATATCATGCGTTTTGCGCATTGGAATTGGTGAATTAATGAATAGCGCTCTTGCTTTGCCGAAGCTGGGTTTCGCGGGGATTAAGTTTTGCAAAGGGCGGAAGTTTGCTAGACCAGGTTTATTGCGGAGGCGAAGTTTTGCAAAGTCGGGGACTTTAAAAGCGCGAGATGAAACACCGAAGCTGGGTTTCGCGGGGTTGAAGAAGCGGTTCGCGGGGAGATAGTGCGAAGTTGTCTTCTTGTAATGAAGAATAGGCACCGAAAACGGTATGATAGTAGGGTAAAAAGACAGTAAGGGATTAAACATGGGTCTTCTAGTTCGGATGCTACAATCTTTGCCTTTGGTGATCGTTCTTATTATTTTAGCGATTGTCATCTATTTTGTGGTGTCTTGGATGCATTCGCCAACAAAAGCAAAAGAGGTGCTCATCCAGTTCTTTACCGTAATTTCCCTTATTATTTCCGCATTTTTCCTTCTTGCCAGTGCGTATGCTTTTCTCGAGTCAAACGTCCCCGTTCTTGAGATCACGGTGCCTTTCTTAATAGTGGGAGTGCTTGCGCTTATCATCACGCGCATTTGCCGTTGGCGTTTCGTTAAGCATCATCCGCATTACAAAGATAAAAGCATGCACGTGCGTTTTCTGTAAGGCGCGTTTTCGGCTAGTTTACGAATCTTCGCTAACGAGGCTAGCGCTGGGTGTTTAGCCCAGATTTTCAGGATTGGGCTTGTCTGGTTAGACTTTTCAAATCTAACCAGGTCCTCGGCGCTAGCCTAGCTCGGTGAATCCAGTTTAGGTGCTTGATCTTGTGGCAAACTTGGCGAACTTTAACCGAGCGCCGTGTCCAGAATCATCATCAGAACAAATCCGAAAGCAAGTGCAATTGCACCAACATTGGTGTGTTTGCCGCTTTGCGTTTCGGGGATAAGTTCTTCTACTACCACGTACATCATTGCTCCTGCGGCGAAGGCAAGAATGTAGGGAAGCGCGGGGGTCATTGTTCCTACAAAGGTAATCATGAGAAGCGCGCCGAGAGGCTCCACCACTCCAGAGAGGAATCCATACAGGAAAGATTTTTTGCGCGAGAGTCCGCAAGACAGAAGAGGGGTAGAAATAATAGCCCCTTCAGGAACGTTTTGTATCGCGATACCCACGGTAAGTGCCACAACTCCTGCAAGGGTAATGCTTGCTTCCCCGGTAAGAAAACCCGCCAGAACAACGCCTACTGCCATGCCTTCGGGTAGGTTGTGAAGAGCTACCGCAAAGATGAGCATAGTAGGGCGTTTCATTGTGCTTTTAAGCCCTTCTGGCTCTGCGCTGTCGATATGCTGATGAGGTAGAAAATGATCGAAGAGCAGGAGAAAGCCCATACCAAGAAGAAATCCTAGGGCGGCAGGCACCCAGCCGACAACTTGCTGTTCTTCGGCCATCTCAATAGCGGGCATCAAGAGACTCCAAATAGATGCCGCAATCATAACGCCTGCTGCAAAGCCTAATAAGACTTTTTGCAGCAGGTCGTTCATTTCTTTTTTCAAAAAGAAAGCAAACGCAGAGCCAACGGTTGTGCCTAGGAGGGGCAGGGTTAAGGCTATGAGAATACCAAGCGTTGTTTCGTTCATCGATTTTCCTGCCGTTACCCTAAGGCAATAAGTTGCTCAATGCGTAGCACGAGGGCAGCGGGATTTACCGAAGGGAAATGTGCCGTAGCTTGTGCGAACTCTTCAGCGGTTTCTCCTTCAGGCTTTACTAAGGAAAGCTTCATACGCGCTCCAGCGTAACGCTGTTGCTTTTCGGTGGCATCTGCATGGGTAACTTCATAAACACCCCACGCTTGGCCTGTCCGCTCGAGGTTTTGGCGGGTTCGATTCGGTGCCAAGAACATAATAAGGTGAGTCTTATCGAGTAGGCGCGGTACGAAGATCGCAGCATCGGGGCTTCCGTCTTCGTTGGTGGTTGCCAAAACAAAAATTCCTTCCATTTTGGCAAGTGATGCTCCAAGTTCTTCGACAGTGAAGTTGGTGAAGTGGTTTGTGCTTGCATCAGGGACAGGCTGGGATGCCGCATCGCTGGGCATCGCGTCAACTTGTAATGACGCGCCGACTGCAGGCTGGGATCCTGCATCGTCGGACGCCGTGCCGCCTTCAGATCGAGCTGCCGCATCGCTGGACACCGCACCCTTTTCCTGCTTGAGCGCATGGCAAACATCCGCCATTTCATCAATCATTTCATCGAATTGAGCAAGAGCTTTCGTTATAGGTAGCGTACTCATCATATCTACGCCTGCTCCGCGAAGAAGCTCAATAGGCGGCTTAGAGCTACCACCTTTTAAGAAGTTCAGGTAGTCGTCACGTTCCTGAGTGCCGCCTTCTAAAATACGCTGCGAAAGTGCGATAGCAGCTGCGAAGCCCGTTGCATACTGATAGACATAGAAGCAGTAATAGAAATGCGGAATGCGCGCCCATTCGAGAGCGATTTCATCATCGACCACAATAGAGCTTCCAAAATAGTCCTCATTCAATTTGCGATAAATCTCACAGAGAGCATCTGCAGTAATTCCTGCTCCTTGTGCGGTAAGTTCGCTTACTTTGAGTTCGAATTCTGCAAACATAGTCTGGCGATAGAGCGTTGCGCGGAATTGCTCCAAAAAGTGATTAAGGAAGTATGCGCGCTCGCGTTCGTTTTTCGCATGCTCTAAGAAATAATGGGTGAGAAGCGCTTCGTTGCAGGTTGAAGCAACTTCAGCAACAAAGATTACGTAATCGGAATAACAACTGGGCTGGTTTTCGCACGAGAGATAGGTGTGAATAGAGTGGCCCATCTCATGAATAAGGGTGAAAACGTCATCCAGCTTACCCTGGAAGTTCATAAGGATAACGGGATGCATGCCGAATCCGCCGGCCGAATAGGCGCCACTGCGCTTTCCTGGTGTTTCGTATACATCAACCCAGCGTTCAGAAAGACCCTTACGAACAAGGGAAAGGTAATCTTCGCCGAGGGGCTTAAGTGCCTCAAGGATGATCTCGCATGCTTCTTCGTAGGTAAACGTTAGGTCGATATCATCTACGATTGGCACATATAAATCGGAAAAACGAAGCTCTTCAACCTCGAGTAACTCTTTTCTTAAGGCAACATATTTGTGAAGTGCGGCGAAGTTTTCGTGGACGGCTTCAATCAAATTCGTATATACCTCAGTGGGCACCTCGTTGCCATCGAGCGCGCTTGCAAGCATGGAGGGATATTTTCGCGCGTCGGAATAAAACTTGAGTTGCTTGTTTTGAGCACCGAGCGTTGCGGCAAAGGTGTTACGGAATTGTTTGTACGTTGCATAGAGCGAATGGTAAGCATTTTCGCGCAAGGTTTTGTCGGTAGACATCATTAAAGGAACATAGCTTCCGTGGGTAACTTGATGTGCATCGCCTTTTGAATCGAGGGCATCTTCGAACGTGAGGTCGGCATCGTTAAGCAAAGAAAATACCTTTTCAGGCTGACTTGCCATATCTCCTGCGCTTGCGAGTAATTGCTCTTCTGCAGGACTGAGCACGTGGGCGCGGCGACGAAAGATGACATCAAGGGCGCGACGATAGAGTTCCAAATCAGGACACTGTTGATAAAAATCGTCCATGCGGGTTTCGCTAAGCGATAAAAGCTCGGAGGCAAACCAAGAGCAAGCGCTTGATATGCTGACATAAAGCGACATAACTTGACTGGAATAGTCCTGATAAAGGCTCGCGCGGGTGTCTTCGTCTGCTTTGCGGTTTGCGTAATTGATAAGCTTGCTTAGCTCGATGCTCACTTCGTCATCGAATTGGAGGTATTCAAGAAGCGTTTCAGGTGCTTGCGAAATACGTCCCTTAAATGCGAGGTATTTTTCGGGATACTTTTTTGCTTTTTCGAGAGCAGCTAAAAATGCTTCATCGGTTTCAAAGATACTGGTTAGGTCCCAACGGTATTGTTTGCTAATTTCATCACGAGAAGAATAAAGTGTCATAGTGTGTCTCCTTGTTTGTTTTCGGAGACAATACTACGTCAATTAGAGGGGCTTCGTTGCTTGAATTTGCCTAACCGTTAAAACCACAAGGCTTGCAAACAAACGTGCGCCTGTAAGCTTGTAAGCATGCGCGCCGTCGAACAAAGTGGGCGCTATTGACGAAGGCGGCGCTGTTGATACAAGCCGTTATCGTAAAAGTGCAGTTTTCGATAATAGCCGCGCGTCCCAATTGCGCTGATCACGTTGAGGTGAGTATAACCACTTCGAGAAGCAATTTCGCAAGCTTTTTCTACCAGCTGAGTTCCTAGACCGTGATGCTGGGCACCTGCGCCCTGCTTAGCTAGCTTGGCGACACGACCATAAACGTGCACTTCGCGAATCATCGCCTCTCCTTCGGCGAGAGGGGATTCTGGTAAGGCAGCAGCAAGGGCGTTGAGGGCACCTTGATGAGGGAGCGAGAGGCGCAAAAAACCAGCAATTTTTCCTTCGGGAGTTACCCATTGAAGGAAGTGTTCTGTGGTGACTGTGGTTTCGTAGCTTACGATTTCGAATCGAAGAGCGCTTGGATCGGTATCTGCCAAGCTAACTTCGCGATGACGAATTTCTTTGGTCGTCAGCTTTTCGGTGTCGATACGGTTTTCGACTAATTGGCGCAGATTAACCTTCTTGTTTCCCGCGACAATATCGGGCGCAGAGATATCTCGGATCATTCGAGAAATGCGAGTAAAAGCAGGGGTTGCGCACGTATCAGCTACCAGTACCTCGATTAACTCCTCTTCCGAATAAGGCTTCCAGGTGTGGTCCTGGTAATGCGCGCAAAGGCCCGTTCCATCCACAAGAACGCAAGGGTAGAGCTTTATTTCGTCTGGCTGAAATGGCTTGCCTTCAACGAGGTGCAGATAGTCTTGTTTATCCGATTCGGGTGTTGCTCCTAAGAGATTGACCATGGCGTGAATATGGGTTTTAAAGCCAAACAAACGAAGTGTTTCAAAAGCGCTTTGAATTTGGGCGTTGGTAGTGGGCCGATTGTTTTGCTTGCGTACGTGTTCGTCGAGGCTCTGTATTCCCATTTGTACCTTAGTGCACCCTAAACGACGAAGCGTGTAGGCATGGTGCGGGGTGATTCTCTCGGGGCGTGTTTCTATTACCAGTCCTACCACGCGATGGTGGGCTGTTTCGTTTGTGTGATGTTCGGCCTCAAGCTCTTTCCAGGTGGCCGATTGCCAAGTCGCAACGGTTTTCCAAGCTTTACTGGTGGCATAGTGGAGGTCGAATGCTTGGTTGTAGGATAGCTCTTGGTTAGCTATGCGCTCCTGCAGGGGAGCAACTTGTTTTTTGAGGGTTGCCACATCGCTCGAAATTCCAGCATGCTCATACTGCGTACGTCGTTCAGTGATGTTGTTTTGAGCTTTTGAACCGTCGTTAAGAGCGCGAAACAGTTCGCGAACAAACCAAATTTGGTAGGCAAGAGGATAATCGCTCCAAGTGCCACCAAGAATAATGAGTTCCACTTTATCGGTGATATGACCCATCTCGGTGAGCGCCTTTAGGCGTGCCGCTACCTGGAGGTAGGGATCGAAAAAGGTGCGCTCTGCTCTTTGGCATGCTGGTTCGTCGGATAAATAGCTTTTTGGCATACGAAGATCGTTCGGGCAATATAAGCAATCGCTCGAACATTTCCAGGGTTTCGTAAGTACGGTAATAGTGGCAACGCCAGATGCAGTACGGCGAGGTTTCATCTGAAGGGTGCGTTCAATTCGACGTTGCTGCTCTTCGGTGAAATTCCAACGCGCCCAATGTTCGGGATCGTTGCGTTTAACATCAAGGTAGTAGGCAATAAGATGGCGTTTCGATAAGGGGCGCGCAGGGTTGATTTTCGCGCCGGTCTTATCGAGGGTTTGAGGGGTTGGTTCGCGATCCGCTGGCGCTGTAGATACTGTTGCTGGTTCGCGATCCGCTGGCGTTGTAGCCGCCGTTGCTGTGCGAGCGCGACTCTCTTCAGTCGCCGCCCGAGCGCTCCCCGCATCAGCCGTCGTAGCTGTTCGAGCACGCCCTTCTTCAGCAGCCGCCCGAGCGCGTCCCTCTTCTAAGATGCGTTTATTGTTGCGATTGATAACTTTTGTTAAAGCCTTGTCGTCTAGATATTCAATCGTTTTGAGTTGTTCTGCTATGTCTAAGAGTGCTTTTTCCATGTCAGCGATTATAAAGGTAGATAAGTAAATGAGCCTTCATGAAGTATAAAACTCTTAAGAACCCTTACCCGAAAAAGGCTTCGGGTGTCGTATCATAGAGACGTCTGTTTTAACTATCATTTCCACTACGAAGGGTAGGATTCATGGTCTCTCGCATCTATGTTGAGAAGAAGCCCGGTTTCGACGTTGAGGCGCAGCAACTTCTGCAAGAGTTGCATACGGTTATAACCGAAGGACTGCCTCAGGCAATCAAATTGCGCATCATAAATATGTATGACGTTGAGGGCATCACAGATGAGCTGTTTAATCAGTGTGTTCCTACGGTATTTAGTGAACCTCAAGTAGATAACGCTTCTTTTGAGCTTCCCGTTGAGGGCGTCTTAATGGGAGTGGCAGGTAGCGGCGAAGGCGTTCTCGAAGTACCCGAAGGTGTTTCGCTTTTTGCAGTGGAGCCGCTTCCGGGTCAATTCGACCAGCGCGCCGATTCTGCGAGCGAATGTATTCAGCTCATTTCTCAAGGAGAGCGCCCCACGGTTCGCTCTGTGAAGATTTATGTGCTCGAGGGCTCCCTTTCGGATGAGGCGCTTGAAGCCATTAAACATTACGTAATCAACCCTATTGAATCGCGTGAGGCTTCGTTGGCGCTGCGTGATACGCTTGCTATGCAGATTCCTGAACCTCAGCCAGTTGAAGTGGTTGAAGGATTTATCGACCTTGACGAAGCGGGCCTTGCGCAATTCTTATCCGACCGCGGTCTTGCAATGGACTTGGCAGATATTACGTTTTTCCAGAAGTATTTCCGCGAAACCGAAAAGCGCAATCCTACCATTACCGAGATTAAAGTTGTGGATACGTATTGGTCTGACCATTGTCGCCACACTACGTTCGGTACGGAACTTACCAACGTTGAAATTGACGACGAAGTGGTCAAGCTTGCTTTTGATAAGTATTTAGCAATGCGTGCCGAGTTAGGACGCGAACATAAACCGGTGTGCTTGATGGATATGGGAACCATCGGCGCTAAGTATTTGCGTGCTCATGGTGGTTTGCAGAATCTGGATGAATCCGAAGAAGTCAATGCATGCACGGTAAAGTGCAAGGTGGATGTAAACGGAGAAGAGCAGGATTGGCTGTTCTTGTTCAAGAATGAAACTCACAATCATCCTACCGAGATTGAGCCCTTTGGCGGCGCAGCTACCTGCGTTGGTGGTGCGATTCGCGATCCTTTGTCGGGTCGTAGCTATGTCTATCAGGCAATGCGTGTGACGGGCGCAGGCGATCCGACTGTTCCTGTTTCGGAGACGCTCGAAGGTAAACTTCCCCAGCGTAAGTTGGTAACCACTGCTGCAGCGGGTTATTCGTCCTATGGCAACCAGATTGGTTTGGCAACAGGTCAGGTACATGAACTTTATCACCCTGGATATGTTGCGAAGCGTATGGAGGTTGGCGCGGTAGTTGGCGCAACGCCTGCTGATCATGTTCGTCGCGAAGAGCCCGCTCCGGGCGACAAGATTATTCTTCTTGGTGGTCGTACTGGTCGCGATGGTATTGGTGGCGCAACGGGATCGTCAAAGACACAGAATGTTGAAAGCATCGAAACTTCGGGTGCGGAAGTTCAGAAGGGTAATGCTCCTGTTGAACGTAAAATTCAGCGCTTATTCCGTCGTGGCGAAGCTTGCCGCTTAATCAAGCGCTGCAACGACTTTGGTGCTGGTGGCGTTTCGGTTTCCATTGGCGAGTTGTGTGATGGTCTGCTGATTGATCTTAATCAAGTTCCAAAGAAGTACGAAGGTCTTGATGGCACTGAGCTCGCGATTTCTGAAAGCCAGGAGCGTATGTCTGTTGCGCTTGCGGCAGAAGATGTGGATGAATTTATCGGCTACGCTCATGAGGAAAATTTGGAAGCTACCGTTGTTGCTACGGTAACCGAGGAAAAGCGTCTTCGTATGGAGTGGAATGGAGACGCGATTGTTGATGTAAGTCGTGAATTCCTAGCATCAAATGGTGCGCCTAAGCATCAAGATGTGAAAGTGCTTCAGTCTGAAACATATCAACCTCAATGGGAGGGCTCTACGTTGTCAGAGCGCATGCAATCGCTCGTAACCGACTTAAACGTGTGCTCCAACAAGGGGTTGGGTGAGCGCTTTGACTCCACTATCGGTGCGGCAACTGTTTTGATGCCTTATGGCGGCAAGAATCAATTGACCCCCGCGCAGGCAATGGTTTCAAAGTTCCCAGTAGAGGGAGAAACTACTACGGCAAGCGCTATGGCTTGGGGCTTCAATCCTTATCTTTCGGAAAAGAATCAATTTAAGGGCGCCTATCTTGCGGTAGTGGAAAGCGTTGCGCGCCTGGTGGCAACGGGTTTTACGCGTGATGCAGCTTACCTGTCTTTCCAGGAGTATTTCGAGCGTTTGCGCAATGAACCTGCTCGTTGGGGTAAACCCGCTGCTTCGGTATTGGGCGCATTGATGGCTCAGATCGATTTGAAGATCGGCGCTATCGGCGGTAAGGATTCTATGTCGGGTAGCTTTGAGGATCTGGATGTTCCTCCGACGCTCATTAGCTTTGCTGTTTCTACGGGATCGATCGATCGTGTTGTGTCTCCCGAGTTTAAGAAGGCGGGCAGTCGTGTGCTTTGTATTGCTCCGCGCTTCTATGATGAGGATTCGCTTGTTCCCGATGTCGAGGGCTTGAATGCGACGTTCGATTTGATGGAGCGTTTGATCGGGGAAGGCTCAATAGCTGCAGCTGCGACACCTGGTTATGGCTGCATGGCAGAAACTTTGTTCAAGATGTGCGTCGGTAACGGCATCGGCTTGAAGCTTGCTGGTGCGGGCGCTGCCGACGCGGGCGCGGCCGACGTTGATGTCCAAACAGGCACCGCTGAGCTGGACGACTTGTTTACGCTTGCGTATGGCAGCTTTGTGGTTGAGTTAGCTGAAGGCGCTGATCTTTCTGTAATTCTCGCTAAAGCATCAGATTTAGTGAGCGTCACTGAACTGGGTGAAACCACCGAGTCTTATGTATTTGAAGCGTTCGGTGAAGCGCTTGATATGGCGCAGCTTCAGGAAGCTTGGGAGGGCGGCATTGAATCCGTATTCCCTTATCGCCATGCAGATAATCAGGTGGAGCAGATTAGCTGGTCTGAAAAGTTGCCATTGATTTGCGACGAGAAGTTCGCGAAACCTCGTGTCATTATTCCTGTTTTCCCAGGTACGAATTGCGAGTACGATACGGCGCATGCGTTTGAACGCGTAGGGGCGGTACCTGAGGTTCTGGTAATTAATAACCTTACGCCTAATGCTGTTATCGAAAGTACGCAGGCTTTAGTGAAGGCCATCAATGATTCGCAGATTGTTATGCTGCCGGGTGGTTTTTCTGGCGGTGACGAGCCTGATGGTTCTGCGAAGTTCATCACGGCGTTCTTCCGTGCTCCAGAGGTAACTGAAGCGGTGCGTGATTTGCTGCAGAATCGCGATGGTTTGATGCTGGGCATTTGCAATGGTTTCCAAGCGTTGGTAAAACTGGGTCTCGTGCCTTATGGCGATATTGTTCCTGCTACAGCAGAGGCACCAACGCTCACTTTTAATGAGATTGGCCGTCATCAAAGTCGCTTGGTGCGTACTCGTGTTGCCTCGAGTTTGTCTCCTTGGCTTTCCTGCTGCAAGGTGGGCGATATACATACTGTTGCTATCAGTAATGGTGAGGGACGCTTTGTGGCAAATTCCGAGGTTCTTGATCGCATGAAAGCTGCTGGTCAGATCGCGACGCAGTATGTTGATGAGACAGGCAATCCTTCTATGGATTGGGCGGTTAACCCGAGTGCTTCGGTTTTGGCAATCGAGGGTGCTACCAGCCCTGATGGCAGAGTATTTGGCAAGATGGGCCATAGCGAACGAAGCGGCAATGGTTTGTATAAAAACGTTCCCGGCACTTTATATCAGCCAATTTTTGAAGGTGGCGTGAATTACTTCGCGTAATCGTGTAGGTGACGCGAGCTACTTCGTGTAATCGTGAAGGTGGCACGAATTGCTTCGCATGAACGTGCATCTGGCGTGAATTGCTTCGTGTAATTGCAAGGGTGGCGTGAGCTATTTCGCATAAACGTGTTTCTTGGTGGTCTTAGTCGGTTTTCTTGATTAAGACCACCAAACTAATTCCCCTCATCAACCAACTTTCTTCACTTTCTGTATGATCTTTCGAAATAAAGTTGCAAATCCTTCCGCCATTAATCTGGATCAGCTTCTTGAACGATTTTATCAAGTAGATTCGGCGCGCAGTAGCGATGGCTCGGGTCTAGGTTTGGTCATTGTGGCGAGTTTGGTAAAGCGCATGGAAGGGAAGATTAGCTTGCAAATTTTAAGCGACGAACTCGTAATAGAATTGAAGTTGAAGTACCCTAAAGAACCCAAAGTGCCTAATTAGTGCAAAAGGAGTGCGGGTGGATACGAAATTTGCACAGATGTTGTGCCAACTCAATAACGATTTCTACCGTGATCAGGCAGTTTCGTTTTCGGATACGCGCCACGCAAAATGGCCTGGTTGGGAATGCTGTTTAAAGGCGGTATCGTCGGTTTTTCTAGATCAGTCAAACAGTGTGGTTTTGGATGTTGCTTGCGGAAATTTGCGGTTTGAAAAATTTTTGGCATCCCAATTGTTAGAGCGTCAAATCCAGGTATGGGCACTCGATTCGTGTGATGAACTGCTTCCGCAAACGTGTGCGGGAACTTTGGTGGAAAAAGTGAATGCGGATGGAGCAGATACGCCAGATGCGACAGATGTGCATCTCCAAATAAACTATCTCCATTGCGACGTGATGGAAGCGATCGGGTCATCGAAGGCCTTTACGTATGGTATCCCTCAGGCAGATATTTCGGTGTCGTTTGGATTTATGCATCATGTTCCGCTTCCAGAATGGCGAGTGCAGCTATTGAATTCGCTGATCGAGGCAACGAAACCAGGAGGGTTTGTTTGTGTCTCGTTTTGGGAATTCTTAGCTGATGAGGGGCTGGCTGCTAAAGCCTATAAAACACACGAGCGTGCCTTGGCTGAGTTGGGACCCGTTTGGGGATTTTCTTCAGCCGATTTCAATGACGGAGATTTTCTTTTAGGCTGGCGTAACACTCCTGGTGCCTATCGTTATTGTCATAGTTTTTCAACTTCTGAAGTGGATGCCCTGATAGCGACGGTATCACATCGCGCAGAATGCGTAGCGCGTTTTCGAGCGGATGGCAGAACAGAAACGCTTAATGAATATATAGTTTTGCAGGTAACCAAATAATGGATCGCTGCGACAGTGACGTTGCCAGTCCAGCACAAACCGATGTCGTTTATCGATTGAGCTCTGCTACAAATATTTCGATGTCTCTGTTTACTTCATTGGGTGCATCGGTATTTGAGTTATGTCCCGCGCGAGGAATCTCTACAAAAGACAACCCAGTCTCAAGCGCCCATTTTTGATTAAACTTTTTCGCCATAGCCGCTTGATCATTTTCGCCCCATAAAAGCAAAGTGGGACAATTCGGTCTACCGAAAGGATTAGAGCTTGTTTCTCCTTCGGTCTTTTCTATGGCTTCAGCAAGAATCTTGTAGCCATGACTTACAAGATTGCAGAATTCCTGCTTTTGATATTGACCCAATATTTTCCGCATGAGGCTTTGCCCGTAAAGAGTGGTTGAGCAGCCTTTGGCGGTCATCCGCTGCAACATGGGCCAGGGAATGCTGCGATACATAGTTTTTGTATGCTTGAGTGTGGCAATCTCCCAGGCACGATAATACGAACGTGCTAATGGAGCGGAATCGATACTAATGAATCCCTTTGCGTAGCCAGGGAAGAGCGACAAAAAGGCTTGAGAGACGTAACCTCCCATTGACTGACCAATGAGGATAGGATTGACAATTTGCTCGGCAAGTAAGATTTCGTGCAGCATGGAAGCGAGGTCGTCCATGGAAAACGAAAGCTTAAAAGGGCGCGATTTTCCATGTGCAGGTGGGTCCCAAACAAAACAGTTCATCGTTTCAGCGAAGTAACTCAATTGGCGATTGAAAAGACGATGATCGGCGCTTAGCCCTGGTAAAAAGACCAACCAAGGTGCTTCGGGAATACGCATCCTATGTATGCTTTGGTTAAGGCGAGCCGATGTGACAGAGGCTGCCGCATCGGGCTCGAAAGTAAGCTCTTCTGCCGTATCAGCGCAAGAGTCTTTTTGAGCAGCAACACCTGCTTCGATATCAGAGGCATAGGATATCCAATACGTTATTGTTCCTAAGTCTGTTTTGTGGAGACGTTTTTCCATATGGTTATGCTGCTCTTTTCTTAATTCTCAAGAACGCTGTTGTAAAAATAGCGGCGAAAAACCGCAACGAATTTTTAATCGCGCGTAAGCTTGCGATGGATACGATGAGGCTTTGCGGCTTCTTCACCCAATCGTTCCACCTTGTTTTTACGGTATGCCTCGAAGTTGCCTTCGAACCAATACCAATTGCCAGGGTTTTCGTCAGTGCCTTCCCATGCCAAGATGTGGGTGGCAATGCGGTCCAAGAACATACGATCGTGGCTGGTAATTACTGCACACCCTGGGAAAGCAAGCAAAGCTTCTTCAAGGCTTTCGAGAGTTTCTACGTCAAGGTCATTGGTAGGCTCATCGAGAAGGAGCAGGTTGCCTCCCTGTTTTAAGGTGAGCGCCAAGTTAAGACGATTGCGCTCTCCTCCTGAAAGTACCCCTGCAGGTTTTTGCTGATCGGAACCCTTAAAGCCAAAGTTTGCTACATAGGCGCGACTGGGGATTTCTGCTTCACCTACTTTGATGTAGTCCAAGCCGTCGGATACCACTTCCCATAAGGTCTTTTTCGGATCAAGCCCTTCACGGTTTTGGTCAACATAGGATATTTGGACGGTTTCTCCAAGTTCGAGATTCCCGCTTGTGAGCTCTTCTTGTCCGACAATCATTCTGAACAAGGTTGATTTTCCAACACCGTTAGGGCCAATAACGCCAACAATGCCGTTGCGAGGCAGGGTGAAGGATAGATCATCAATCAGAACTCGATCACCAAAGGCCTTATGAAGATGTTCAGCAACGAGAACCTTTGATCCAAGTCGTGGTCCAACGGGAATACGAATTTCATTTGCATCGACCGTCTTGATGTTGCGGGCTTCTGCCTCCATTTGCTCATAGCGCTCCAAACGGGCTTTGTTTTTTGCTTGACGCGCTTTAGGACTTGAGCGAACCCATTCAAGTTCGGATTTCATGCGCTTGGCAAGTTTTGCCTGCTGTTGGCCCTGGGCTTCGAGGCGCGCTGCCTTGGTTTCAAGATACGTAGAATAATTTCCTTTGTATGGGTAAAGCTGCCCGCGGTCAACTTCGCAGATCCATTCTGCTACGTTGTCCAAGAAATAGCGATCATGCGTTACGGCCAGAACAGCACCAGGATAACGCTTGAGGAATTGTTCAAGCCAGAGTACCGATTCTGCGTCTAGATGATTGGTTGGTTCGTCCAAAAGGAGCAGGTCAGGCGCTTCAAGAAGGAGCTTGCACAAAGCAACGCGGCGTCGTTCTCCCCCGGAGAGAACTTTAACCGGTGCGTCGGGATCGGGGCATTGAAGGGCATCCATGGCTTGCGAAAGCTGCGAATCGAGATCCCATCCGTTTGCTGCATCAATTTCAACTTGAAGAGTTCCCATTTCTTCCATCAAGGCATCGAAATCTGCATCTGGATCTGCCATTTCAGCGCCAATGGCATTGAAGCGATCCACTTTTGCCAGGACATCAGCAAATGCTTGGCGGATATTTTCGATTACGGTTGCCTCCTCGTCCAGAGGGGGTTCTTGCTGGAGGATGCCGACAGAATATCCTGGAGTGAGGCGTGCTTCTCCAGCGGAAACTTCTTCGAGGCCCGCCATTACTTTGAGAAGGGTAGACTTTCCCATACCGTTAGGACCAACCACGCCAATTTTTGCGCCGGGATAAAACGAAAGCGTTACGTCGTCAAGGATTACCTTGTCGCCTACTGCTTTGCGTGCTTGATACATCTGATAGATAAATTCTGCCATTTGTGCGAGCCTTTCTTCGGGTTCGGTGTGTTGGCGATCCAACAAAAAGTACGGGAGTCGATACAGGAGTCTTTAGGAAGAAACGTATCGAATGCTATTGCGCCAAGTTTTTCGCAAACAAAGGGCGCATAAATTGATTTGAATCATTTTCGCATGTTTATACGTGAAGTACAGCCTTATTACTTTTTAATCATGGCATAACTAAAAATGTTTATTACATTTCGCATTGTTTTGAATTCCGCAAGGTTCAGCAATTGTCTGCAGTCTTGCACTACCTGTCATTTCGCAATTACTCACAACCCTGTATTGCCTGTTTCGAATTGCCTCGAGTCTGTTACCTGCTATCGCGCAAAACGTTGCGTAAGAAATCATCGTCGTAGGGTAGCGTTTCAGAAAAGGAATGCGCAAGGTCACTTGCGAGAACCAAGTAATTGTCTTCTAAGCCAAAGCTGGTATCTTCGCAGGGGATAATGACAACATGTGCGAATACTTCATTGAGTGTTGTTACTACATCACGTAAGAAGGAAATATCCTCACCTTCTTGCTCGCTAACTACATTGGTTGCATAGATACCGCCTGGTAAAAGGCTTGTTTTTGCTATACGCAGTGCTTCGATAGTTGCAAGAGAAAGAGCAGGATCTTTTCCTGTGAAGGTGTCGTTGATGATGGCAGCGTAGCGATTAGCGGTGCCTTCTAGATAATTGCGGCCGTCTGCTGTAATAAGTTTGAGACGATCTATTGCATCGGGAATTTCTTCGAGTAGTTGATCGAGATAAAACCATTTTCGGGCAAGTGCCGTAATAGAGGGATCAAGTTCCACTACCGTTATCTGCATTTCAGGTTTGGTTGAAAGCACGTGTTTTGGCCAGGCATAGCCTCCGCCGCCGATCATGAGAATTTCATTGGAAGGAAGGTGTCCCTCAAAAATATGATCGAATGCTTGCTGATAGGCAAATACTGGTTCGTATCGATTTTCGTCAAGATAGGTTGCCGATTCGTATGCTCCCTGTAATTGCAAAACTCTCACCGGAGTATCGTTTTCGTCTCGGACAGTATGGATACGAGCAATACCTTTCGATGTTTTCGCAAAATGAGTGTCTGTTTGGCGAAGGTAAGTTTGGGCGAGTGCGGCTGTTGCGCCAACGGCAAATCCGACAAGAGCAGCGATGGTGAAAGGTCGTTTCATTATTAGATCCTTGGGTTGCAGGTATGTTTACCTTATTATTGCGAAAAATGACGGTAATGTGAAAGACGGACTGGACTAAAGATGACAAGTCAGCTACCTTATTGTGCTAAAAATGACAAAGCGGTGGGCCACCTAGCAGCCCTCTTTACCATCCTTGTTTGGGGCACTACATTTGTTTCGACAAAGATTTTATTAGTTGATTTTTCTCCTATCGAAATTCTATTTATCCGTTTCGCGATGGGTCTAGTCGCACTTTTTCTTATTGCGCCAAAGTTACTGCGTTGGATGGGCTGGCGGCATGAGCGCCTCTTTTTATTGGCGGGTTTGTTTGGCGTTACCTTGTACTATCTTCTGGAAAATATTGCGCTTACCGGCACACTTGCAACTAATGTAGGGGTAATCGTTTCGGTCGCGCCATTTTTTACTGCAGCATTAGAGCGTCTTGTTAATAAAGGAAAGCCGCTCTCGCTGCAGTTTGTTATTGGCTTTATCGTTGCTATGGTGGGAATTTGTTTTATCAGTTTTTCGGAGACAGGCATTCGGCTTAGCTTTTCTGGTGATGTATTGGCGCTTTGCGCCGCTCTTGTGTGGGCATGCTATTCAGTTTGTATGACACGCATTAGCGCTCTAGGGGTGTCGACGATTAAGGCAACAAGGCGAGTGTTTGAATACGGCCTGCTTTTAATGATTCCGTTTTTGCCTTTGCTTGGGTTTACACCCGATGCGGCAGCCTTTTTGAACCCAATCAATATAGGCAACTTGTTATTTTTGGGTTTGGGCGCTTCAGCAGCTTGTTTTGTTACGTGGAATTTTTCAGTCAAGCGGTTGGGATCGGTAGTAACGAGCGTGTATATCTATCTGGTGCCCGTAATTACGGCAGTTGCTTCGTGGATTGTTTTGAGCGAACGTTTGGTGCTTTTGGCCTTGTGTGGTGTGGTTCTTACAATCGTTGGTTTATTTATCTCTCAGTTTTCGTTTGTAAACCGTAAATCTTCTGTCTCAAAAGAAGGATAAGGTCATGGCGAACGCAGCGGAAAGCGAAGAGAAAACACGCTTTGTGGGAAAACGCACCGCGGCAACACGCCCTGCGATAAAACGAGTGGCGGGCGAAAAGAAAACGCGCCCTGAGGCAACGCGCGTGGCAAGATCTGCGGCAAAACGAGTGCGAAATCTGTGAACAAAATATACGCGGCAAAAACTGCGTAACAAAAAACAGGCCAGAGATAACTCTGGCCTGTTGGGAACTCTTCGCCGAAGCCGAAGGACATCCGCCTAAATTCATCTAAGGAGCTTAAGGCAGGATGAAGGACAGTGCGTGAGACTGCAAGAACACCAACACGCAAAGTACTGCCAACATGCCAATACTCCAAGGAATAACTTTCTTGAACAGGTTTGACTCCGTCTCGCCCGTAGTAACTGCAGCGATTGCCAAAGACTGAGGCGAAATCATCTTACCAATAACGCCACCCATGGTATTAGATGCCAAGAACAAGTCGGGCGTTACATGAGCTAAGGAAGCATTGGACTGCGCAGCTTCGTACTGCAAGCTGGAGAACAAAGCGTTTGCAGAGGTGTCCGAACCCGTAACGGCAGTGCCAACCCAGCCAAGCATTGGGGAGAGCAGAGCGAATACTGCACCGGTGCTTGCCAAGAACTGACCGATGGAAATGGTCTGGCCAGAGAAGTTCATGATGTAAGCAAGACCCAGAACAAGCACGATGGTCAAAGAAGAGAAACGCATTGCGACAAAGGTTTGACCAAGCTGCTTAAACGAAGATCCTAACGTAATTTTGAACATTCCTTTATTGGTGAAGAGAGCATATACGATGGTGGTCAGTACTGCAGCAATAAAGAGCATCGTGCCGGGATTAGAAAGTAGATTTAAGGTGTAGGTAGTTCCAGGATCCGCACCAGCAGCGTTCAACACATTACCTGCAAGTCCTGGGAAAGGAATCTTGATATCGGTGCTTGCCAAAAGGGTAGGGATACCAAGCTTGCATACTGCAAATACTGCTACAACGATAATGTAGGGAACCAAAGCCATCCATGCGCGAACAGCAGGGAGATTGGTTGCTTCAGCTTCATGAAGAGGAGCCATGCCAAAGCGTTCACGAGCTTCGTTTACATTCTTAGGCTTAACGAACTTCAAGAAGATTACGCTTACACCCAGAGATACCAGTGCAGCGCAAACGTCGGTCAACTCGTATGCAAAGTGGTTGGAGCACCACCACTGAACGATTGCGAAAGAAGCGCCAATAACCAAGGCGTGCAGCCAGCAATCACGAAGACCCTTGCGACCATCGAGAATCAGCAAAACAAGCAAAGGCACTACCAAGGCAAACAGAGGAGCCTGATAACCAACAAGAGCTGCAACATGCTGAGCTGTTTCCAAAGCTACAGAAGCATCACCTGAAGCAACCATGTTACCTGCTGTAGTGATTGGCGTACCGGCAGCACCGTAAGCAACAGGTGCGGTATTGGCAATCAAAACGGCAAGAGCTGCTTTCATAGGCTTAACGCCTAGAGCCAGGATCATCGTTGCGGTAATTGCGATAGGGGCACCGAAGCCAGCGAGTGCTTCGAGCAAACCGCCAAAGCAAAAGGCGATCAGTACTGCCTGGACGCGAATATCGCCACCGCCGACGATATCGAAGAGGCTCTTGAAGTCTTCGGAACGACCCGAAACAGAGGTCACTTCATAGAACCAAACTGCCATGATAATGATGAATACGATAGGGAATGCGCCGTAGCAAGCGCCTTGCAAGCCAGAGAGGAATGCAAGATGTGCAGGCATCTGGAAGGCAAATACTGCAACCAAAAACGCAACAAAAAGAGCGATGGCTGCAGACACATGCGCTTTCGCTTTCACGCCAACAAGCATGATGAAGAATGCTGCAAGCGGAATGCACGCTACCAATGCCGAGAGGGCAAGGTTGCCTGCAACAGGATCAACCACAGCTTGAAACATAGAGACTCTCTTTCAAATCGGGTACAAATTATTGTTTTATAAGTCGTTTCTGAGTTGGTGTTTCGAGCGAATCTCGATGAGAATCAATCCGGATTCGAGATAAACCATCTAAGAAATGACTTACATTTTTTAACGTACTCATACTAATGAGAGATGGGATTATGTTTAGTCTTGGTCGATTAACGGTCTGATGCAGGGTACGAAGGGGGAAATGATAGTCGTTCAGTAGCAAATTGCTACCGTTTACGCAACGGAACAGGGGCAATAGGGGGATACTTTAAGCCGCTTAGCTAAAAGCCTTTTCTATTTTGTGAAAAGCTATCCTTTTCGGGTAAGCTGTCAACGAGAAAAGAGCGTGAGATACTTTGCGAATGCAGGGTGGTAGTTTCAGGCTTTTGAGGCTTTGTTTGAAGTGCTACGTAATGAGGTATTGAGAAAGAGGATTTGCCATGTATGTAACCTGCCTTGATCTTGAAGGGGTTCTTGTTCCAGAAATTTGGATCGCCTTTGCAGAAGCTACCGGAATTCCCGAATTGAAGCGCACAACGCGCGATGAACCTGACTACGACAAACTCATGAAGTTTCGACTTGATATTTTGAAGGAGCATAATCTGGGGCTCAAAGAGATTCAAGACGTTATTGCCACCATTGATCCTATGCCTGGCGCTAAAGAGTTTCTTGATGAGCTTCGTTCTTTTTGTCAGGTAATCATTATTAGCGATACCTTTACTCAGTTTGCTCAACCACTGATGAAAAAGCTCGGATGGCCCACACTTTTCTGCAATGAATTGGAGGTCGCAGAAACGGGTGAAGTGACGGGCTTTAAGATGCGTTGCGATCAATCCAAACTGACTACCGTTCGTGCGTTGCAAAGTGCAGGTTTAGAAACGGTAGCAGCAGGGGATAGCTTTAATGATTTAGGAATGATCCGTGCAAGTAAAGCAGGTTTTCTTTTTAAGAGCACCGACTCCATTAAGGCAGACAATCCTGAAATTCCTGCCTTTGAGACTTACGAGGAATTGATGGCAGCAATTAAGAAAGTTGTTTTGTAATCAGTCGGAAAAGTTTAATTGGTTCTGTGTCGATCCGAAATCTCGTTTATCTCAACTGAGATAAACGAGATTTTTTGGTTGTGGGTATATTGAGCTATGGGTATTTTCTGCACCAACCTGCTAAAAATCAGCAACTTTAGACGCTAGAGAGCTAACTCTAAAGAGGTTTAACGTTAGGGGGCTGGTGCTAACGGGGTTTAACACTGGGGAAGCCTGATATGTCTGATATTGGAGAGGTTGCGCATCGCGAGAAGAGTTGCCCATGCGAAGTGGCAAGCCCGATTTAGGGTACAAATCCTGAAGTATCTATGCCTCTTAAGTATCAGTTTGGTGAAAAAAGCAAGTTGTTTAGCTCCTAAATAATTAAGCGTCTAAAATAACGTCCGCTATGTTTAAAATGTCTGAGAACAAAGGATAGAGATGGAAAGTACCTCTCAGGATCTAGGGGCGCTCAAAGAAGAATTCGTTCATCTTATGCGGTTAATTCACCGTGAACAATTTCATTCTGCTTGGACGCCAAAAAATCTATCGAAACCCGAAATGCATGTGCTCATGTGTATTTGGATAGCGCGAACTCATCACAAGGAAGCCCGCCCAACGGCGCTCGCAAAGTATTCTCATGTTTCTCCAAGTGCGGTATCTCAGACGCTTAAAACACTCGAAGAAAAAGCATTAGTAAAGCGCGTTCGTTCGGAGAAAGATTCTCGGTCGGTAGTAATCGAGCTAACCGAAGAAGGGCGCGCCTTGATCGAAGAGGCGCAGTGCGTCAGGTCGCACTATTTCAATGAAATGTTTGAGGCGATTGGTGTTGATGATATACAGACGTTGATGCGCATCATGCGCAGAGTACTAGATTTCTGCGCAAGTCACGAGGTATCCGAAATGTATGAAACGACGTGTGAGGCGAAGTCGGCGAAGAGGTCTTCGGATCAGCCTGCCAAGGAGGTTTTGGCGTGCGAATAATCCAGTATCTTAAAAGTTCGAAAGTGGCGGTACTGCTCATAACGCTGCTCTTAATTGTTCAGGCATTTGCGGATTTGTCACTACCGCGCTACACCTCTGATTTGGTTGACGTCGGAATTCAGCAGGGAGGCATAGAGCACGCCTCTCCTGACGAGATGAGTGCTGATACGTTTAACTATATTTGCATGCTTGCAGATGAGGATACCGAACAGCTTATTCGTGATTCTTATGAGCAGAATATCGCAGGAGAAAACGAAGCCAGCGCGGGGGAAGATGAATCCAACACAGGAGAAAACGGGACCCGCACAGGAGAAAGCGAAGCCCGCAACTATATTTTGTCGGAATACGGTAAGGAAAATCGTGCCGAATTAGATTCCGCCATTGCGCTTCCTCTGGTTTTGGTGCATATGTCTGACATAATGGGCGATGCTTCCAGCGGAGTTTCGGGGGAGTCAAATAACACCGCTTATTCTTCGGGCTTTTCCGAGGCTCCCTCTACGGACTCTTCCGAGGCGTCCTCTTCGAGCGACAATGTGACGGCACTCGCACAGAGCGCAATGCAGTCGGGCTCTTTTGATTGGGCGCAACTTTATTCCGCTTACGAATCGGGTGCAATTTCTAAGGCAGAAATTCAATCCTTTATAAATCAAGCGCGTCAGGCTTATGGTGCCATTGACGATTCGCTTATTCAGCAGCAGGCTATCGAAGCGGTAAAGGCCGAATATGAGGCACTCGGAATGGATCTGGGAGTAATTCAGCTTCAGTATCTGGCTTGGTTAGGCGCTCAGATGCTGGGTGTTGCCGCCCTGATGATGGCTGCTTCTATTTCGGTAGGTTTTGTGGCATCGCGTACCGCAGCAAAAATTGCACGTAATCTTCGCGAACGTCTCTTTGAAAAGGTTGTTTCCTTTTCTGATGCTGAAGTGCAATCCTTCTCGGCAGCGTCGCTTATTACGCGTGGAACAAATGATATTCAGCAGATCCAGATGGTGCTTGTGATGCTTTTGCGCATGGTTCTTTATGCGCCCATTCTTGCAATTGGCGGCATCATCATGGTCTCGCAAACTAATCTCGCTATGAGCTGGATTATCGTGCTGGCGATTGTGGTTATTGGCATAGTGATAGCGCTTTTGATGGCGCTCGCATTGCCAAAATTCAAGATCATGCAAAAACTCATTGACCGCGTTAACTTGGTTTCGCGCGAAATGCTTACAGGTATGTCGGTTATTCGTGCTTTTGATAGACAGGAATACGAAGAGGCGCGTTTTGATGAAGCAAGTACGGCTTTGTATAAGACTCAGCTATTCACCAATCGCGTTATGACTTTCATGATGCCAACCATGATGCTGGTTATGAATGGCGTTTCTGTTTTGATTGTCTGGGTGGGCGGATCATATATTGACTCTGGAGTGATTCAGACAGGCGACATGATTGCGTTCATCACCTATTCGATGGTAATCGTTATGTCGTTTTTGATGATTAGTATGATTGCCATTATGTTGCCGCGTGCAGACGTTGCAGCTCAGCGAGTAAACGAAGTACTGGATACCGAAAACAGTATTCATGATCCTGAAGAATCTCAGGTAGAAAAGCTTGATAAGAATGCGAAGGGTTTGTCGGTCGAATTTGATAACGTAACGTTCGCCTACAACGAAGGAAGCGATCCTGTCCTAAAGGATATTTCATTCGTGGCGGAGCCTGGTAAAACAACGGCGATCATTGGTTCGACGGGTTCAGGAAAATCTACCATCATGAAACTAATTGAACGCTTCTATGAGGTGACTCAAGGTGCTATTCGTGTCGGGGGTGTAGACGTTCGCTCCATGAAACAGCACGAATTGCGTTGCGAGTTAGGTTATGTTCCTCAAAAAGCATTTTTGTTCTCCGGAACGATAGAGTCGACTATCGCTTATGCGAATGAAGATATGGACGAAGATCGCGTGCGGAAAGCTGCGGATATTGCGCAGGCAACAGAGTTTATTACCGCAAAAGAGCAAGGCTTCGAGTCGGAGATAAGCCAAGGCGGCACTAATGTTTCTGGCGGTCAACGTCAGCGGTTGTCTATTGCGCGTGCTCTGGCAAGCGATGCGCGCGTCTTGTTGTTTGATGACAGTTTTTCGGCGCTTGATTATGCAACCGATGCGCGTTTGCGCCATGCTTTGACTACTGAAGCTGTAGGTAAAACCGTACTTGTGGTTGCGCAACGAATTGCGACGGTCCTCAACGCAGACAAAATCTTGGTTTTAGAAGATGGCGAGCTCGTTGGCTCAGGCACGCATAAAGAGCTGTTGTCTACTTGTCCGACCTATAGAGAAATCGCTCAATCTCAATTGTCGGAAGAGGAACTGAAAGGAGGTGTCGCGTAAATGAAGGAGCAGATTAAGGGAAAGAAGAACGCTGAAGAGCTGAATAGTAAGCACGGGTCAGATGACGAAACGATAAAGTATGAGTCGAAAGACGAAGCAGCAAAACGTGGGCCAAATGGCGAAACGGCAAAATGCGAGCCGAAAGATGAGGCAGCAAAGCACGAATCGAAGGGCGAAAAGGTAAAACCCAGCAAGCAAGGAGCACATTCAAAAATGCATTCCGAATCGGGCGTGCAGACGGATAACGATTCTCCCATTGCAGCTCGCGCAGGAGCAGGAAGGCGTCGTGGACATGGCCACGGCCCTGGTGGTCCTCACGGCATGATGCCAGGCGAAAAGGCAAACGATTTTAAGGGCTCCATGAAAAAACTGATTCAGTTCATGGGTCACTTCAAGATTGCCATTGGTGTGGTGTTCGTTTTCGCGATTGCCTCAACCGTGTTTAACATTGTGGGTCCTCGTGTGCTTTCTACTGCAACGACTGAATTATTCGAGGGTATCGGTGCGAAGATTGCAGGCACGGGAGGTATCGACTTTTCTGCGGTGGGAACCATTTTGCTCATCACTTTGGGTTTGTATGCATTCTCATCGGTTTGCTCGTTTGTGCAGGGCTGGTTGATGACTCACGTTACGCAGCGTACGACGTATCTTTTGCGCCAGAAGATATCCCAGAAGATGGATGCTTTACCCATGGGTTATTTTGAGCGCACGAGCACCGGCGATATTTTGTCGCGTATCACTAACGACGTCGATACGCTAGGCATGAATCTGAATCAGGGAATTACAACGCTTATCACTTCGATTGCTACCATAATCGGTGTATTGGTAATGATGCTGAGCATGAATGTGTTTATGACCTTGATTGCGCTTCTTGTCATCCCTCTTTCGGCGATTCTGGTAAAAGTGGTGGTTGGACGAAGCCAGAAGTATTTCCGCATGCAGCAAAATCGCTTAGGGGCAATTAATGGTCAGGTCGAGGAAACTTTTTCTGGTCAGGCGGTAGTGCGTGCTTTCGGGAAAGAAAAAGAGACTCTTGAAAAGTTTCGCAAGACCAATGCCGAGCTGTATGAATCGGCGTGGAAGTCTCAATTCTTATCGGGCCTCATGATGCCCGTGATGAATTTCGTGAGCAATTTAGGTTATGTTGCAGTTGCGGTTGCAGGTGCGCTTTTTGCTATCAATGGGCGTATTACGGTAGGCGACATTCAAGCGTTTATTCAGTATGTAAAGAATTTTACGCAGCCTATTACCCAGCTGGCGCAGGTGTCAAACGTATTACAGCAGATGGCAGCTGCTGCTGAGCGCGTATTCGAGTTTCTAGATGCTGAAGAGGAAGCTCCTGCAGAGGCAAAGGTTTTGGCGCGTGAGGTTGACTGCGATGTTGAATTCGATCATGTTCGCTTTGGATACGATCCCAACACGCCTATCATTAAAGACTTCTCTGCCAAGGTTTCCGAAGGTCAAACAATTGCACTGGTTGGTCCGACAGGTGCGGGCAAAACAACCATGGTGAAGCTTCTTATGCGTTTTTATGATGTGAACGGTGGATCTATTCGCATTGGTGGACATGATGTGCGCGAGTTCGATAGGGATGATTTGCGTTCGTTGTTTGGCATGGTGCTTCAAGATACGTGGCTCTTTAAGGGTTCAGTCCGCGAAAATATTCGATACGGACGACTTGATGCATCTGATGAAGAAGTAGAGGCAGCAGCTAAAGCGGCTTTTGCCGATACCTTTATTCGTACGTTGCCCGGCGGATACGACATGGAAATCAATGAAGATGCAAGCAATATTAGCCAGGGACAGCGCCAGCTTTTAACCATTGCTCGTGCGGTTTTGGCAAACCGCCGAATGCTCATTTTGGACGAGGCGACTAGTTCGGTTGATACTCGTACTGAAGAGCGAATCCAGATGGCAATGGACAATCTTATGAAAGGACGCACGTCGTTTGTTATTGCTCATCGTTTGTCTACTATTCGCAACGCCGATCTTATTTTGGTGCTCCATGAAGGCGACATCGTAGAACAAGGTACACATGAGGAGTTGCTTGAACGTGGAGGTGCCTACGCGGATTTGTATAACTCCCAGTTTGCTGAGTAAAAGTGTGCCCTATAGGCTGATTCAATAAAGCCTATAGGGCACGTCTTAATAAATAAGAGGTTTTATTTTGCTTTACCCTGATTTGCTACCGCATCAATCTTTGCTGCGATGGTTGCTTCGTCGCCTACATAGCGCTTATCGAGCACATTGAAATCCTGATCAAAGGTGTACACCAGAGGTACACCAGTGGGGATATTTACCCCAACAATTTCGTCATCCGAAAGCTTGTCGAACTGCTTAACCAAAGCACGAAGGGAATTTCCGTGAGCAACGATAAGCACGCGCTTGCCGGCGCGCATCTGAGGCTCAATGGTTTCAGTGAAATAAGGCCAAGCACGGGCAATGGTGTCTTCGAGGCATTCGGCCAAAGGCATTTCATCTGCAGGGGCATCGCGGTAGGGGGCGAGCAGACGGGGGTTGCGCTCATCATCTTCTTCAAGCGCTGGAGGACGAACATCAAAGCTGCGGCGCCAGATCTTTACTTGCTCTTCGCCGTATTTTGCAGCGGTTTCTGCCTTGTTTAATCCCTGAAGAGCACCGTAGTGACGTTCGTTTAAGCGCCAGCTTTTAATCACAGGAAGCCATTCGCGATCCATGGATTCCAATACGAGATTAAGAGTGTGAATTGCGCGCTTGAGGTAAGAGGTGTAACAAATATCGAAGTCGAAACCAGCTTCAGAAAGAGCACGACCTCCCTGAGCTGCTTCCTTGCGACCAGTATCGGTCAAATCAACATCCATCCAGCCAGTGAAAAGATTCAGCTTATTCCATTCACTTTCGCCATGACGAATGAGTACGAGCTGCATGGTATTGTCGGCCATAAGAGTCTCCATCCTTCTTTATGTATGAGTGCAAAGACGAACAAAAGGCACCGAAGCCAGCGGATACTAGAGCTTTGAGTGCATATTGGTAACTCCCTCCCAGAGAGTTTTGTGCCTTTGCGTAGGTCTTATGTAGTTGGCGTTGTCTGATTTGCCAACATACATCTTATAAGTATGACCTTCGAGAAGCTGAAAAGCTATCTTTACTTCGTATTTGGTGCTTTTGTGCGGACGGAGAGCGATGGCTTATCGCTTTACGGAAGCCCGCCTTTTGAAATTCTGCCCTTAAAACCTCGCCTTTCAGAATTTCACTTTCCATAATCCCAGTCTTCGAAATTTAGTCTTCCAAAATCTTGCCTTTTAGAATTTCGCTTTCAACTTTTAGTTAAAGCGCGAATATGTGAAAAAGATTTCTTCCACTCGCCATTACTCTATTAATTTGCGCATTTAGGCGAAGGGTAAACCGTTGTTAACCTGCGCATTTGGGCGAAGACAACAAAAACTAGCTAATTTGCGCGTTTGGGTAAAGGAAGCAAATCGCTATGAATTTGCACAGACACGAAAAGACGACAAATCGTCGTTAGTCTGCACTTTTGAGCATTTGTGCTTGAAAAGGCGACAAATCATTGTTGGCCCACATTTTGAGCGTTTGTGCTGGGGAGGAAAGACGGCAAGTCGTTGTTAGTCTGCACTTTTGAGCGTTTGTGTTTGGAAGGGATGCTATGTCACAGCGGCGTATAAAAGCTACGATTTCGATGCTTTTGGTTGCGTTGCTTGCGGTGTTTTCAATTGTGAGTTTATCTGCTTGTGGAAATACTGCAACGCCAACAGGGAACAACACGTTAAAAGTGGGTGTTCGCTCCGATATCGTTAACTTTGGCTATCTCAATGAGCAAACTGGCAAGTATTACGGTTTGGAGATAGATATTGCAAATGAAATGGCAAATCGCCTGGGGTATTCCGATGTTGAGCTTGTTACGGTTACGCCTGATGATCGAAAAGAAAAGTTGCTCAATGGAGAAGTTAATTGTCTGATTGCGTGCTATTCGGTATCTGAATCGCGCGAGGAAAACTTCGACTTTTCTCCTACGTACTACACTGATGCCACTTCAGTAATGGTGGAGAATTCTTCTGGAATTACTGATATTGCGCAATTACAAAATGGAACGTTTGGCATCATGTCAGGTTCTAATGCGGGCCCCCTTTTGGCGATTAAACTCAACGAACTTGGCATTATTGGCGATGAAATTATCTCGAATACCGACGAGGCAACCCAGTACCAAGGCGCCTATGTGAAAAAGTACGCTTCGTATGCCGACCTTTCTCAGGCGCTTGAGGTTGGAGAAGTCGATGCTGCGGTAATGGACGGTAGCTTTACCGACACGTTTATCAATGAAGAACGTTCGCTCCTTGATATCAGTATTGCAGATCAGGAATACGCCGTTGCAACTCAAAAGGGCTCTGCACTAACGCAGCCCGTCGCTGATGCTATCCAAGCAATGCTTGATGATGGCACCATCGCAACGCTTGTTGATAAATGGGATTAGAAAAGGAGTGCACTATGTCTAAAAAATTAAAGGTAAAAGCGCTACTCCTTGCAGCAGTAGTATTAGCGAGTCTCGTTGTCATGGCGGGTATTTTATCCAGCATGCAGGATGACATCTCGATAAACAATTACCAGGCTGATATTCAGCGCGAGATGGATGAGTTGCCAGGCTTACTTGAGACGGCAAGCGCAGAGCAAGAACAAAACACAGAAACGTTTGATGCAATCTATCAATCAAAAGCGCAAAGTGTTGCTTTTATGGCTCATAACAATACCGGCTACGAAGCAACTGATGCCAAGATGCTTGAATATAAAGATATGCTTTTGGTTGACAACATTATGATTGTTTCTCGTGAAGGTGAAGTACTCGCTAAAGCGCAAGATACTCCTGCGAATTTTACTTACCAGCGCTACAACGAACTTCGCAGCGTGTTTGATTCGGGTGAGCCCTCCGCAGCAATGGAGGTAACGTTTAGCGACCAAGATCAAACCTGGCGTTACTATTCGGCGCGCATCGATGACAAAACGATGGTGGTCATAGAACAAAACCCTGAAGAGCTTGAGCAGCTCATCAACAATACCTCTTCGATTTCGGCGGTCCTAGGTAGCATAAGTGTTGGTCAAAGCGGCTACACATTTGCTGTTTCGGGCAGAGACTACGTGGTGTCTTACCATCCTAACGAGGAGCTTATTGGCACCGATGCGCTTGATGCGGGCATCGATGCATCGCATTTAGAGAATGGGACATTTACCTGGATTACCTTCAACGGAGAACGTTTGTATTGTGGTGTTTCGGAAATTGAAGGAACCTATTATTTATCTGCGGTTCCCGAAAGCGAGATGATTGCTTCTCGCAATTTAACCGTGGGCGTTATCTTGTTTATTTTCTTCTCGGTCGCTGCCATTGTTGCGCTTTATGGCCTTTTCGTTATGCGAGAAGATGAAAAGCGCGGTTATAACCCAGAAAACTTCAAGACCGTAGGCCCTCTGCGCTACAACAAAGCGGTTGGACGCAAAGCTATCATTCTTTCGTTTGTGGGTTTTTTGCTTGTTGCAGTTGTGACGTTTTATATGCAAACGCTCTTTTCGCTATCAGCGGAATCAGTCAGCAGCAACGAGCGTTCGTCTGACATCCAGCAAACCATTATCGAAACTAACGAGCAGGCAACGCAACTTACTGAACAGTACAACGAGCGTTATCTGAATAAAGCTGAAGTGGCAGCTTATATCTTGGATAAGAATCCAGAGCTTAAAACTAAAGAAAAGTTGCAAGAGTTGGCAGATACGCTGCAGGTTCAGTACCTCTACATTTTTGATGGCTCAGGCAATTTAAGTGTTACCAACTCTTCTTATACAAATTTTGTTTTGAGTGATAATCCTGAGGATCAAAGCTACGAATTCCGCAAACTTTTGCAGGGCGTGGAATACGTAATTCAGGATCCTATGCCTGATGATATTTCAGGGGAATTACGCCAGTATATTGGTGTATCTCTGCATGATGCGCAGGGGAATGCGGATGGGTTCGTGCAGATCGGAATTCGTTCGGATCGTTTAGAGACGCTTCTTTCGAGTGTTCAGATCGAGAGCATTCTTGACGGTGTAAAGATTGGACAAAATGGTTTTGCTTTTGCGGTGAATGCGAATGATAAGACGTTCTCGTACTATCCCGATGAGCAACTGGTAGGAAGCTCTGCTACGGCGCATGGCATGACCGACAAGCAATTACAGCCAGGCTACAACGACTTTATTACGATCGATGGCGTTTCCTACTATGCTTCATCTTTCGAATCAAACGGAAACTATATCTATGTTGCTCAGCCAGAAAACGAGTTAATGACCGAGCGCGTGCCTATTACCGTTACGACGGCGCTTTGCGGCTTGATCTGCCAAATTATTATCTTCATGTTGGTGGCATTTGAACTCACGCGTTCACGTCTTGGAAGAGAGAATATTCCTACGGCACCTGAGGACGATGGCAATCCTGATTCCCGTATGTTTGACACCGTTTTGCCTGATGGTCGTGTAACGAAGACGGAATCTGCGACAAGTCGCTGGCTGTACCAATCGCTTGAGTGGGCAGACAAAACGCCTGAGCAACGGGTGGTTGTCGTGGTAAAGGCTCTTATGGCGGTCTTTGCGGTTGTGGTCTTCCTGGGTGTTATCTTCAAAGATGCGGTATTCCCTGACGATTCCGCCTTTGCTTATGTTCTCAATGGTGGTTGGGAATATGGACTGAATGTCTTTGCGTTAACGGCAGTTATTATGATTGTCTGTGTGGTTTCTACTATTACAGTAGCGATCCAAAAACTGCTTCATATGCTGGCAGGGGTATTTGGTGCTCGTGGTGAAACCATGTGCCGCTTGCTTAGTAGTTTCATTAAATATGCAACTATTATTGGCATGGTGTACTACTGCTTAATGCTTATTGGTATCGACACCACAACACTTCTGGCATCAGCTGGTATTTTGTCTATCGCAATTACGTTTGGCGCAAAAGAGCTTGTATCGGATATCTTGAGTGGATTATTCATTATCTTCGAAGGGGAATTCCGAGTAGGTGATGTTATCCAAGTAGGTAGTTTCAGCGGTACTGTTATGGAGATTGGCATTCGAACCACTAAGATCAATGATGGATCGGGCAACGTGGTTATTATCCGCAACAGTCAGGTAAGCAACGTTACCAACATGACTAAAGAGTCCTCGTATGCATCGGTTGATATGGACATCGAATACGGTGAATCGCTCGAGCGTGTGGAGAGCATTCTTCAAGATGAATTCCCCAACATTCGTCGTCGTTTGCCTGCTATTGAGGATGGCCCCTTCTATAAGGGTGTTGTTTCCTTGGCAGATAACAGCGTAACTATTCGTGTGGTGGTTATGTGCAATGAGAACGATCGAGGACAGCTCACGCGTGATTTGCGTCGCGAGATGAAACTCATCTTTGACGAGCATGAGATTCAGATTCCATTCTCGCAAGTTGTTGTACACCAGCCTGCTGAATATAAAAAAGCAACCATCAGCGAACAGCTTCGAGCCGATAGATTCAATGATGATCAAAAAATTGCTGCACGTGATGTTGGCAACGAAACAACCTCAAGCAAGTAAGGATTAAATGGCAAGAACAAGCAGTTCTTGCCATTTTTTTGTAACGCCTGTACCAAAGCGTGGGCACCCTCAGTCGCAACGATTGGTATGATGAGCGATAACGAGAAAGGATGCTGCCATGATTACGTACGATTTTTCTGAAAAAGTGGTAGTGGTGACGGGGTCGGCGCGTGGCATCGGCCGTCGCATTGCTGAACGGTTTTATGCTGTTGGAGCAAAGGTAGCTCTTTGTAGCATTTCGAAAACAGGAAAAGAAGAATTGATGCAGGAAATCGCAGGAGATGATCGCAGCCGTATCATGGCTCTTTCGGCAGACGTTTCACGCCCTGAAGAGGTAGCTGCTTTTCTGCAGGCGGTGGTTGATGCCTTTGGAACCATTGATGTGTTGGTAAACAACGCGGGCATTTATTCGAAGGAAGATACGTGTGAGGTAACGGAAGAGCGTTACGACAAGGTAATGGACGCCAATCTGAAATCAGTGTTTTTTGCCTGTCAGTGGTTTTTCAAACATCATCTTGCGGCAGGCACTACGGGAAACGTGGTGAATATTGCTTCGGTAAGTTCAGTAACCTATGTGCCTGATAATGCTCTTTATAATGTCAGCAAGGCGGGCGTGGTTACTCTTACGAAAACCTTTGCTCGCGATATGGGCAAGCACGGAATTCGCGTAAATGCAGTGGGACCAGGGAGTATTCCGACCGACTTAAACGCTGCGTTGTATGCTGATCCTCAAAAAGAAATTGAGCTGTGTAACAAAATTCCTCTTGGCCGTCGTGGCACAAAAGACGATATTGCAAATTGTGTTTTGTTCCTTGCGAGCGAAGAGTCCAGTTATTTAACGGGTCAGGTTATTTATGCCGAGGGTGGTTGGCTGCTCGTGTAATAAGAATAATCATGCTGCTGGCGTAATGAAGGCGCTTGATTACCTGCATAATTAAGCGGCGTGCCTTGCGTGTTGCTCGAGTACTTGCTGTCCACAATGGTTGGCTTGTGACTGCTGGTTAGAAAGAGAAGTACTCTATGACCTGGGAATAGTAGAGGGATACGTTTATGAATGAAATAAAATGTCCGAATTGCGGAAAAGTCTTCCAAGTTGATGAATCTGGCTTTGCTGATATCGTAAAACAGGTAAGGGATAGCGAATTTCAACGCGAATTAGCTGAGCGCGAAAAGCTCATGCTGGCAGATAAAGAACAAGCATTAGCGTTAGCTCAATCTCAAGCGCAGGGAAAACTTCAAGAGTCTCTTGCGAAAAAAGATGCTTCTATGCAGCAAGGGCTTGCTCAGCGTGATGCGGTGATAGCGGAGCTAAAGGCGCAGATTGAGTCTCTGGCAAATGAAAAAGAACTTTATGCGCAAAATGCTGTTGCAAAGATAGAGCGCGAGCGCGATACCTTAAAAGCTCAGGCAGACCAGATGCGCGCTTCACTTGAAGCACAGCTGGCTCAACAAAAAGATGCGGCAGCTTTGGCGCAGGCCCAATTGGCATCAACGCTGAAAGGGGATGCTGCAGCAAAAGATCAACGTATTGCCGAACTGGAAACGCAGTTGGACAGTCAAAAAGCAGCCTTTCTTGCCGAAAAGGAATTGGCGGTAGCACAAGCTAAAACCGAAATCGAAAAAGAACGAGATGCACTTAAAGTGCAAATCGAACGCGAGCGAGATACCTTCAACGCTCAGCTAAACCACGAGCGCGACACTTTTAAGACAAAAATTGAACACGAACGTGAGGCGAGCAAGGCGCAGATAGCACTTAAAGAGGCGGAAAAAAATCAGCGCGAGAATGAACTTAAAGCCCAGATGGCAGAAAAGATTCGCGCAAAAGACGAAATGATTGCCTATAAAGAGCAAGAGATTGAGCGCTATCGAGACATGAAGGCGCGCCTATCAACTAAGATGCTTGGTGAAACACTCGAGCAGCACTGCGAGATCGAGTTTAATCGTTTGCGTGCTACGGCTTTTCAGCATGCTTATTTTGAAAAGGATAATGATGCTTCATCGGGAAGCAAGGGCGACTACATTTTCCGCGAAACCGATAACGAAGGAAATGAGCTCGTCTCCATTATGTTTGAGATGAAAAACGAACAGGATGATTCAACTCATCGGCACAAAAACGAAGACTTTTTCAAGAAGCTCGACGCTGATCGTAGAAAAAAGAATTGCGAATATGCGGTATTGGTGTCCTTGTTGGAACCTGACAGCGAACTCTACAATACCGGTATTGTAGATGTGTCCTATCGCTACGAGAAAATGTATGTTATTCGTCCTCAGTTCTTTATTCCTCTTATCAGTATTTTGCGTAACACTTCTCAAAGTGCGTTGGAATACAAAGCAGAACTTGCATTAGTGAAAAAGCAAAATATTGATATCACTAATTTTGAAAACGAGATGGAAGATTTCAAACAAAAGTTTGGGCGAAACTATCGTTTGGCAAGCGAGAAGTTTAAAAAGGCAATCGATGAAATCGACAAAACTATCGACCATCTTTTGAAAACTAAAGAAGCTTTACTTGGTTCGGAAAATAATCTTCGTCTCGCAAATGATAAGGCAGAAGCGCTTACCATTAAAAAACTGACGCGTAATAATCCTACTATGAAAGCAAAGTTTGAGGAGCTCCATTCGGATCCAGCGCTTAAGGCTGCTGAAGATAGCGAAGAGTAAACCTGTTTGTTCGTTTTGCTATTACAATATTGGGATAGCAAGCAAATGCGGTAAATCTTTACGACTGTGATATCAAAAAGGGTAAAGAGGGGATTGTCGTGGCTAAAAAGGGGAATAAGAAAAAGTCAGGAAAGAAAGCAGAACAGAAGCTGATCGACGATGCTTTTCGCGAAAAGCTTGCAGCTATTCTTGCTGAAACTGCTCAGGATAAAGTAACGGACACCAAAGATTCTCCTCTTGGTGCTGCGTATCGTCGCGGTCCGGTACTTATGCGTGGCTCTATGATTCCTCAGGACAACACCACGGGCAACCTGATCGCAAGCTCTCACGATCGTCATGATACGGACTGGTTGCATGCAGACCCTTGGCGCGTTATGCGAATTCAGGCTGAATTTGTAGACGGATTTGGGGCTTTAGCAGAAGTTGGCCCTGCTATTGCGGTGTTCGGATCGGCTCGCACTGAACCAACTGACCTCTATTATGAAGAGGCTGTTTTAACGGGAGCTTTACTTGCCAATCAAGGTGTTGCTGTTATTACTGGTGGTGGACCAGGCATTATGGAGGCAGCAAATCGCGGTGCTGCGCTAGCAGGCGGCACTTCAATTGGTCTAGCTATTGAGCTGCCCCATGAAGAGCAACTCAACGATTGGGTTAATTTAGGAATGACTTTCCGCTATTTCTTTGTTCGAAAAACGATGTTCGTCAAGTATTCATCGGGAGCCATCTTCTTCCCAGGCGGCTTTGGAACACTTGATGAAATGTACGAGCTGCTTGTGTTGGTGCAAACGCACAAAGTGGCAAATATGCCTATGGTGTTGTTTGGTAAAGAATATTGGAGTGGTCTTATGAACTGGACGCAATCCATTCTTGCCGAACGGGGAATGATCGATGAACTCGATACAAGTCTTGTAGTTTTGACTGATGATCCGGAAGAGGCAGTTCGTGTGGCGCTGAGCACTACCAAGCTTAACAAGCCAAAAAAGTCATACTTATAAGGAAATTGAGCGGGCATCGTACAGACAGCGCGTAGGTATTGTACCGACCGTGCTTATCAATGATTGCCTGCAGCCTAGTTTGTGCTAGTAGCTTTATCTGTTAACGAGCGAACTACTTCAGCGGCAAGGGCAAGCCCCATTGCGCAAGGAATAAAAGCATTCGATCCTGGAGTTGAACGACGACCTTTGTGTGGGGTTGTACTTCCTACGTGTGAAGCTGCGCTGTCTGCGTTCAGGGTTGAACGACTGTCGGCGCAGGCAGGCTGACCTTCTGCGACCTGCTCCTGGTTTTCTTGTCTCTCGTCTGGCGTTATTGAAGGTTCGGTTGAATAGCAGACTTTAACGTGCTCAATGCCTCGTTTTCGTAATTCTTTGCGCATGATGCGAGCCAGACGACAAACTGAGGTTTCAGAAATGTCGGCGATACGTAGGGCGGTAGGATCGGTTTTATTTCCTGCACCCATTGCGCTAATAATGGGCACCCCCGCATTTTTAGCGCACATGATAAGCTCCAGTTTTGCCGTTACGGTGTCAATGGCATCTACGATGTAGTCATAGCATGAAAAATCGAATTGCGGTGCCGTTTCAGGAAGAAAGAAACAATCATGCTTTTGTATTTTGCATTGAGGGTTGATGCTTGCCAGACGCTTTTCCATTGCATCAATTTTGCGCATTCCTACGGTATTTTGAGTAGCAATAATTTGTCGATTGAGGTTAGTGAGATCAACCACATCATGATCGATGATATCAATGGAACCAAGACCCGTTCGTACAAGAGCTTCGCATACCTGTCCACCAACACCGCCAATGCCAAATACTGCAACGCGGGCATTTTGCAAAGATTCGACTCCGGCATCACCATATATGAGTCGGCTTCGTGAAAACTGGTCTGTCATGATAGTCCTTTCGCAGAAAATGGTGCTGTGTCATCATAGCAGGGACTAAGAGATCTGCCGAATAGTGCAACAATGTTTTAGGTAGGCACAAACATAGGATGAATACCGTGAGTTACGAAATAACAAATGAAGAAATAGAAACCTTTATTAGTCAAAATTGGGATGAGTTTATAGCAGATGCAGAACGCTTAATTGCGATTGATAGCTCTTTGGATAAGCAGCATGCTTGTGACGGAGCACCATTTGGTCCTGGTCCGCGCAGAGCCCTTGATGAAATGTTAGGGATTGCTAAGCGTTTTGGCTTTATTACTTTTGATGGTGATGGTTATGCAGGATATGCCGATATTGCTGGACAAAGCGGGCAGCAGCTTGGTGTGATAGGTCATGTTGATGTGGTGCCAGCGGGTATAGGTTGGACTTTTGAACCCTTTCAGCTTACTTACAAGGACGGGATATTTATTGGTCGGGGAACTGCTGATGACAAAATTCCTCTCTTGAGCGCTTTATATGCGGTTAAGTTTTGGCTTGAAAAGGGAATATCTCTCAATCACGACATTCGTTTTATTGTTGGCTGCAACGAAGAAACAGGCATGGAGGACGTTTCCTATTACTTAGCTCATAATGATTCGTCAGATTTTCTGTTTACTCCCGATGCAGATTTTCCTCTTTGCTACGGAGAGAAGGGTTTGTTTGGAGTTACGCTAAAGCGTGATTTCAAGACAGTAGAAGAACGTACAAACAATGCGGTAGCATCTTTTGAAGGAGGGGTTGCCACCAATGCAGTTCCTGCGTTAGCCCAGGCGTTGGTCAGAACAACTCGTGAAGATATCGAAGAAGCTTTGAGGGCTTGCGTTAATCCTGATCGTATTACCTTCGAAGAAAAAGTAGAGGGATTTTTTATTTCAGCAACAGGAGTGAGTGGACACGCTTCGCTACCGGAAGGCACAGTGAATGCGATAGGAGTATTAGCTGATTTCCTCGCGCGCTTAAGCGCTTGCTCTTCTGAAGAGCAGCAATGGTTTGCGTTTGTGGCTGATTTGGCTCAATCAAACGATGGGTCGGCAGTGGGTATTGCTTCTGCTGACAAGGATTTCGGCAGCTTGACCAGCGTTGTTGGAACCATGAAGAAGATGGGTGACGCTTATATTCTTACTGACGATATTCGTTTCCCTACTTCAATTTCGGGAACTGAATTGCAAGAGGCATTTGAAAAGGTTGCTTTTCAAAGAGGAGCTTCAGTTGAAATTACGCGCAATCAAGACCCATTCTTAGTGAATCCAAACACCGCTCCAGTGCAAGCGCTTGTAGATGCTTATCAAGAAGCGACTGGTTTGGAAGTTCGCCCCTTTACTATGGGTGGAGCTACCTATGCGCGCGAATTTCCTCACGCCGTAAGTTTTGGCCCAGCAGATCCAAAGGTAATTAAGGTTCCTGACTGGGTGGGCGAGATGCACGGAGCAGACGAAGGGGTAAGCGAAGAAGCTATCAAGCATGCAATTCGCATCTATATTCGTGCGTTTGGTAATTTGGCGCAGGTCGACAAATTATCCTAGCAGGTTGTTGGTAAGTCAAAAGAAGAAGCAGTATTAGCCAAGAGGAATGGAACGCCAGGTTCCATAGGGTGTGGGCACGTCAATAGATGAGTATCCTACGCTTCGAGCAAACTGATAGGTATCTTCGATGTGGGCACCAATTCTTGACGCATGATGCGCATCGGATCCTACGGTGAGGGGGATACCTGCAGCCTGGAATTCACTCAGAAGTGCTTTGCAGGGATAGAAGTCTTCAAACTTTTTTATAAGTCCGGCAGTGTTTATTTCTACGCGGACACCACCCTCGTGAGCAGCTTCTGCCATTTCCTTATAGAGCGGCGTTAGATCAATGGTTGGCTGATATCCTTCAGTGCTGAAGAGTCGCGGAAGATCAGGATGCGCCATCGAATCGAAGATTCCACTACGGGCAGCCGTGCACCATTCCTTTGCGTAATAACACCACAGAGCATTTGCTCCGAGTTCTTCCCATATTTCGGTATGCTCATCCCAGTCGATTGGTTTTTCTTGCAGGTAGTGAATAGAGCCGAGCAAAAAGGTGGGGCGATAATCGGCTTCGCCAGAAAAGGTAGCACGAAGCGATTTGAGATCATTTTCGCAGCCGTGGTACCAGTCTGCCTCCAGTCCACTAATTATTTCTAGATCAGGATAGTGTTCGCGGAGTTGAGCGACGCTTCTCAAGTAATGCTTCAGCTGGTTATGAGCTATTGAACAGTCAATAAAATCAGGGCGACCCCAATGATCGGTGCAAGCGATGGTGGTTATGCCTGCGCTCAGGGCTGCTTCCATGTTTTCCTCAAGGGTGCTTCCCCCGTCGGAAAAAATGCTATGAGTGTGGCAATCAACAAGTTCGATAGTATTCATGAGTCTCCTTTGCTGAATGGTGGGGAAGCCTGCATTTGTTTGCTCACTGAAGTGATGGTCCCTTATCGAGAGACTTCATTTGGCCAGACCAGGTTTGTTGGAAGTGCTTGATTGGTTGCTCCATGCGTTCGGATAAGCGGTGGCAGAACGAAAGAAAGTCTTCGTCTTGCTTTGCGTGTAATTCGTTTTTATCGAGGGCTTGTTCCCAGTACCGTCCGACAACCTCCGAGATGAGATGTGTTTTTGAGGGAAAATAGTTATATACCGATCCCACAGAAACAGAGCAAGCATCTGCCACCTCGCGAATGCCTAGGCCGACAAGACCTTTCTCGCTGGCTATTGCGAAGGCGATCTCGAGGATATTATCTTTGCTGATGATAGCCTTGTTTCCCATAGGGATCCTCTCACTTCGTTTGAAAGCCTGTATGTATTGTAATGGCGAAGTGCTGGAATAAGAAAAATATGAGAAAGAAATTACTTCTTCTGATACCAAGAAAGGGTCATCAAAATAATTTCGCGCATTTCCGCTTTAAAATCGATTGGTTTGCGCTCGATATTGATCTCGGAAAGAGCCTGCTGAACCAGAGGATTGTTCAGGCAGTTTCCTGCCAATCCAACGCCTTGGTGATAAATAACTATAAACATCTGCTCAAGATATTCTTTCTTTATTCCAAGGAGAGGCTCAATCTGATCAAAAAGTCTTGTCGTGCCATCGTAAAAATTGCGCTTAAATTCTGCGAGGCGATCGACACTTACATTGGTCTCAATAATGGTGTAGAGAATATTTCCGTATTGGAAATAATCGCGATGAGCGTTAGCTATGCCTGCCCAAATTTCCGCAATAATTTCAGTGGTAAACCCGCATTCTCTTGGCAATGCAGCCATTAAAGCATCAATGTAGGCATTGTAAGAATCGCTGGCAAGTGCTAAGAAAATCTCTTCTTTAGTGGTGACATATTTATACAAGTTAGCACGCGACCAGCCCAAATCGCTCGCAATCGTAGTGAGAGTGATTTCATGGTAGGGATGCGTCGCGAATTGTGCTTTAGCGACGTTTTTGATTTCTTCAAGTCGTTGAGCTTTTTGCTCGCTGCTTCTTGCTCGGATAAATTCTGCCATAACTTGCTCCAGGTGCCATATTTGTCTTTTCCACTTTAACACAGGGAACATAAAAAGTGCTAAATGCAATTCTAAATGACAGATAGAAAAAAAAGGTATTTATAAATTACACAATGTTACGTATATTACACCTAGGAAATGAAGTGACATAACGTCACCTAAACTTATTCTAAAAGAAAGGTATAACTATGCTGTGCGTTTAGTTTGATTCTGGATAGGCGCCAGGAAGAAGACAAAAGTTTAGAATTTCCGGTTTTTAGGGGCACTTTTGGCGAGTAACTCGAGTTGTGCATAAGTGCTTCGTTCTTTAGTTGTCTTTGATTCGTTTCTTTATTGCGATTTGAAGTAATCGCTTGAACCAAGAATCAATTCCCTTTATAAATCAGAACGGAAAATGATGTGAGGGGAATTAGTGAGAACAAGATTGAAGGGAAGCTCTCGATCAGAAGTATCTACTTCCGAAGAGGCAAAAGTTAACAAGATAATTCCGCGATTTGCAATCTATGTTGTAGGCGCATTTTTAATCGCATTTGGTGTGGTACTGAATACGCGTTGTGATATGGGGGCATCAACGGTAAATTGCATTCCGTTTGTGTTTAGCGAAGCGACAGGAATAACGCTTGGTCAGGGCTGCATGATTTTGTATGCCATTGATATCGTCATTCAGATCATTGTCTTTCGGAAGTTTACGGTTCGCATGGCACTTCAGATACCTTTTTCGTTTGTTATGGGTCTGCTGGTGGATATGTATGACTACCTTATAAGCTCAGGAGTTCTCTGGTTTTTTCAAAGCCCAGATCTTGGTATGGGTATCATCATGCTGGTATTAGGAATCCTGCTCACAGGAGTAGGGGTAAGCATGATTATGAGCATGAATTTTGTGCCGAATCCTCCCGATGGCTGCACACAGGCGCTTTGTAAAATAACGGGACTTCCTTTTGGGCGCGGCAAGTGGTTCAATGATGGTCTGCGTCTCATAATTGCAGGTGGTCTTGGACTTATTATGCTCGGCCATATTATTGGAGTTGGAATTGGTACGGTTATCTGTGTATTCACTATCGGTAATACTTGCCAATTTGTTGATGATCATTTTGGTCATCTTTATCGTAAGGTGTATAACCCACTCGGAATCGTAGACTAGCCAAGAGTGCAAAACAACACGAGTCGTAGATTAGCCCGAGGCACGAAAAAAATGAGTCGTAGATTAGCCCAGAACGCGAAAATTAAAAGAGAAGAGAACGATGAGTAGCAAATCTTGTAGTTACTGCTCGTTGAACTTTTTTCGCTTGGTTATTTTTCCTGATTTGTAGTCCTCTTCAAGTTTTGCATTGGCATCCTGTATGGCCTGCTTTAAAGCGCGCTCCGTTAATTCTTGCACTGAAGATCGAATGTAAGCATTGCTTGCAACAAAGCGAGATCCTGCAGCGTTTTCGGCAAGATGCCCTGTGTCGTTTGCTTTATCTGCGCCTGTTCCAGCTGATTTGTTAGGAGAATAACCGCTTTCGAGAGAATAATTACTGCTCGATTTTGTGGCGGAATCCGGTGTGTCATCTGCGCTATCTGCATCTTTATGTGTGGTGGCATCTTTTTGGGTGACGGCATGTGCGGCCTTGCGCTTTGCGGCTTGTTCCTCTTCGATCTCTCGAGCAAATTGATCCATCTTTTCTTCGACGCTGCTCTTGATGCCAAAAAGCGTGCGTCCACTCGAAAACATAGGGCGCTCTTTCCCCGTTGCCTCCATAGCAAGTAATTGTGAAATTCGCTGCCATCTTTTTTCGAAATCGTTCATGGGGCAATACTAGCACGCAGGTTTCTGTGCAAGAACCCCCAAAGTGATACTGTGAGCCTGTAAAACGCGAATTCTCGGAGCGGGCTTTTCGCTCATACTGCGATGCTGCAAGAATGCGAAGTTGGGGGGTTCTTTCATGCTGCGAGCCTGTAAAATCGCGAAGTCGAGGCGAGGACGGGACTTTTCTCTCGTGAGACTGAACTTTTTCTTGCGGGGGTAGGAGACGAGCATATTCAGGATTTTTGCAATATAACCCGTTCACCGGGCAGAAACATTTCATATATGTTACTTTCCTTTTTCTCCTGTGTTACGTCTGGCGTAACACTCCAAATGGGCTTCCAAAAGGTATTACCTTTAAGGTGACTGGAAGTCTATTGGAGAGGTTGAGTATGGAAGTACGTGAGGTTTCCGCGCAAAACACCCCGAGTGATTTAGCGCATGAAGACTGCGCGCGCAATGCGACTCTCGCTCAAAATGAGCAACTGCCGCTTAATGCGTCTTGTGGTCTGTACCGTCCAGAATTCGAACATGATGCGTGTGGTATTGGCGCATTGGCACACCTGAAGGGTAAGCGCTCACATCAAATGATCGATGACGCGCTGTCGGTTTTGGTCAATTTGGAACATCGCGGCGGTAAGGGTTTGGAGCATAATACAGGCGATGGTGCCGGCATCTTGTTTCAGATTCCTCATCACTTCTTTCGGAAAGAGGCTCAAAAGTACGGTAATTTGCTTCCCGACGAAGGCGATTATGGCGTTGCAATGCTGTTTTTCCCGCAGGACGCAGCAGGAGTTGAAGTTGCTAAGCGTATTTTTGAAGAAGGATGCGCTCAGTCGGGTTTGAAACTTTTGTTTTGGCGTGAAGTTCCCATTGATCCTCACGATTTGGGTTCCACCGCTCGCGCATGCATGCCAACTATTTTGCAAGCGTTTGTCTCTCGTCCCGAAGAGGTAGCACGCGGTATTGATTTTGAACGAAGCTTATATGTGTGTCGCCGTCGCATAGAGAAGACAGCAGATGCGGAATTTGCACTTAATGACAAAATCTTTTACGTATGCTCATTTTCTGCACGCACTATTGTCTACAAAGGTATGTTGGTAGCTACACAAATGCGTCGGTTCTATCTAGACCTTTCGGATGCAGCGGTAAAAACTGCTATTGCATTGGTGCATTCGCGTTATTCGACTAATACCACTCCTTCTTGGGAACGTGCACATCCTAATCGCTACATTATTCATAATGGTGAAATTAACACGTTAAAGGGCAATGTAAATTGGATTCGTGCCCGTGAACCCAATTTGTATTCGCCCGTTTTAGGGAGCAATCTTGAAGAGGTGCTGCCTATCATCAATAAAGAGGGTTCTGACTCTGCAATTTTAGATAACGTGTTGGAATTTCTCGTTATGAATGGTCGTGACATGACTCGCGCGGTCTCTATGTTGCTGCCTGAGCCATGGGATAAAAACACTGCTTTGCCTGAGCGCCGTCGTGCTTATGACGAGTATCAATCCATGATTATGGAGCCTTGGGATGGACCTGCAGCTATTGCCTATACCGATGGCAGTACCTTTGGTGCAGCGCTTGATCGCAACGGTCTTCGTCCTGCTCGTTATTACGTTACGCGCGACGATCGTTTCATATTGTCGAGCGAAGTTGGACCTATCGAGGTTGATCCCTCCAATATTTTGGTGGCAGGATGCTTGGGCCCTGGCGAGATGGTCGAGGTAGACACCAAGGCTGATCGCGTCCATTGGAACGAAGAAATTCGCATGCGCTATGCAAAAGAAAAGCCCTACGGAGATTGGATACGCGAAGAAAAAATCGAAGTTGAAGACCTCGAAGCGCCCGAGAAGAGTGAGCCAAGTAAAGATTCTCAAGTTCCCTTTACGGTGCGTATGGCAAAACTGGGGTATCACTGGGATGACGTAGATGAAGTAATTCGTGCTATGGCGGAAAAGGGAAGTGTCCCTCTTGCTTCTATGGGCATCGATGCTTCGCTTGCTTGTTTATCGAAGAAAAATCGTTCCTTTTTTGATTACTTCTATCAGCTGTTTGCGCAGGTTACTAACCCGCCCATCGATGCTTTGCGCGAAAGTCTCGTAACGTCGAGCGTGCTTTATATCGGCAATCATGGCAACCTGTTGGAGGACTCCCGTAAAGCATGTCAGCTTGTTCGTCTTGAGCAGCCCTTGTTGACCAAGGATCAATTCGATCGCATTTGCGCAATTAATCGTGTTGGATTTAAAGCGCAGCGTTTTTCGGCGGTATACAAACGAGATGCAAAAGGTAACGCTCTAGAACAAGCGCTTCAATCTTTGGCAGAAGAAGTAGAGGCGGCGGTGGCGCAAGGAATTAGCATCATTGTTCTTTCCGATCGCGCCGATGCAGGCGAAGTTCCCATTCCTTCGCTTTTAGCGGTTGCCGCAGTACATAATCACCTTATCAGGGTAGGTAAGCGAACTTTTGCCGATATTGTGATAGAGACAGGCGATGCTCTCTCTGCACATGACTTCGCAGCACTTGTTGGTTATTCTGCATCAGGCATTTACCCTTACATGGCTCACGAATGCATTGCTCATCTGGCCCAGACTGGTCAGCTTAGCGTCTCAGCTGAAAAAGGCATAGCGAATTACAACAAGGCAGTCATGGCGGGCATAATGGCAATTATGTCCAAGATGGGTATTTCTACGGTGCAGAGCTATCATTCTGCCCAGATTTTCGAAGCGGTTGGATTCACTCAGGAGTTTATTGACCGTTACTTTGCAGGTACGGTATCTCGTGTAGGAGGCTTAGGTGTCGCTGAGGTACAGCGCGAAGAAAACCAGCGTTATGACGACGCAGTAGCGCTTCTTGCATCGCCTGCACCCGATCAGCTTCCTTCTTTGGGGCTTACTAAATGGCGACCTCAAGGTGGCGAAGAGCATCTCATTGATCCAGAGACAATTTATCTTCTTCAGCATGCTTGCCAGAAGGGTAGTTATGAAACCTTCAAAGAATATAGCGAGCACTTGCATCCCGAGGGCCGGGCAATTCGTCTGCGCGATCTGCTTGATTTTGTAACTGACCGAACTGCAGTACCTCTTGATGAAGTAGAGCCTGCCAGTGAAATTGTAAAGCGCTTTAATACCGGCGCTATGAGTTATGGCTCTATTTCCGAAGAGGCGCATAAGTGCATGGCGATTGCGATGAATCGCTTAGGTGGACGTTCTAATTCGGGTGAAGGTGGTGAAGATCCGCGTCGTGAAACACCCCTTCCTAATGGCGATTCACTCAATTCTGCTATCAAGCAAGTTGCTTCGGGTCGTTTTGGTGTAACAAGCCGCTATTTAGCGTCTGCAATTGAAATACAGATCAAAATGGCACAGGGTGCAAAACCTGGCGAAGGTGGTCATTTGCCAGGTAAGAAAGTGTATCCCTGGATTGCTCAGGCGCGTCGTTCTACGCCAGGTATTGGGCTGATTTCTCCTCCACCACATCACGATATCTATTCCATTGAGGATTTGGCAGAACTTATTTTTGATCTTAAAAATGCAAATCAAAATGCTCGCGTATCGGTGAAGTTGGTATCCGAAGCAGGCGTGGGTACTATTGCAACTGGCGTTGCCAAGGGAGCTGCCGACAAGATCTTGATCTCGGGCCATAACGGAGGTTCGGGTGCTGCTCCTCGAGATTCTATCTGGCATGCTGGCTTACCGCTAGAGCTTGGATTGGCGGAAACCCAGCAAACGCTTGTGCGCAATGGCTTGCGTTCGCGTGTAGTTCTTGAAGCTGATGGCAAGTTGATGGATGGTACCGATGTTGCGGTTGCTTGCTTGCTGGGTGCTGAAGAATTTGGCTTCGCTACGATGCCTCTTATTGCGATGGGTTGCTTGATGCAGCGAGACTGCCAGCAAGATACGTGCCCTGCGGGTATTGCAACACAAAACTGTCGCTTAAGGAATCATTTCCATGGTAAGCCCGAATACGTTGAAAACTTCATGCTGTTCGTGGCTGAACAGCTTCGTGAAGTTATGGCTTCGTTGGGATTCCGTACAGTAGATGAAATGGTTGGTCATCCGGAGTGTTTGCGCCAGGTTAAGGTAGAAAACAACTGGAAGGCAAACCTTATCGATTTATCGAGCGTGTTGGCTCCAGCGGTTTGTGAATTTGGCGCCCATATTCCTGGCGCAGCAGGTCGTCATTATTTGCCAGAGATGAAATATGATGTGGAGCTTGAAAAGACCCTGGATGCCACCTTGTTTATTCCTATGTCGGAACAGGCACGCAAACATATGGAGCCGGTGCACTTCCATGCGGATATTGCAAACGTAAATCGTTGCGTAGGTACCATTTTGGGCGCAACGGTAACGAAGGCGCATCCTGAAGGATTGCCTGACGGATCTATCACCATCGATTGCGCAGGTTCGGCAGGTCAAAGCTTCGGCGCGTTCTTGCCCGCAGGTATAACCATGAAGGTAACAGGCGATGCAAATGACTACTTCGGAAAGGGCTTGTCCGGCGGCATCGTTTCCGTTCATCCTTCCGATTCGGCGACTTACAAATATGATGAAAATATCATCGTTGGAAACGTGGCATTTTATGGCGCAACAAGCGGTCGCGGATTTATTAATGGCTTAGCAGGACAGCGTTTTGGTGTTCGCAACTCTGGTGCAACCTTGGTGGTAGAAGGTGTTGGAAATCACGGGTGCGAATATATGACTGGCGGTATGGCACTTATCTTGGGAGAGGTCGGTCAGAATTTTGCAGCGGGCATGAGTGGTGGCGTTGCGTATGTGTTCGACGAATACAACACTCTCGAAGGCCGCTGCAATAAAGAAATGGTCAAGATTGATGCTCCTTGTGCGGAAGATTTGGATCTTATCCGTTCGCTCATTGAAGAGCATGTGCGTTATACCGCAAGTCCACGTGGCATAAAGATGCTTTATCGCTTCGATTCCATGGCAAAGCATTTCAAGAAAGTTATACCTGTTGAATATGAGCATGTGCTGAATATCGTGGCAGCAGCAAAGGCTCAAGGAAAAACCCACGAAGAAGCACTTGAAGAAGCCTTTGAAGTAGTAGGAAAGGGGAACTAGCCATGGGAAAAGCGGGAGCGTACTTAGAATACGGACGCCACTATCATGGCGAGCGTCCCACTGAAGAAGCCATTCATGATTTTGATGATTACACAATCCCTCTATCGGAGGAGGAGCAGCAAATACAGGCAAGTCGTTGCATGATGTGTGGTGTGGCGTTTTGTCAGTTCGGAAAGAACTTTGGTGCGGCTCGTGTTTCAGGCTGTCCTCTTCATAATCTCATTCCGGAATGGAACGATTTGGTATATCGCGGATTGTGGGATGAAGCAGCAAAGCGCATGGTATTAACCAATCCGTTTCCGGAGTTTACAGGACGTATTTGCCCAGCTTTGTGTGAAGCTGCCTGCAACTTAGCGTATGTGGATGAAGCCACTACGATTCGCGATAACGAGCGTGCAATTTCTGAACACGAATGGGCTGCGGGTGGACCAGCTCCCTTGCCTCACCCCAAGGCCGATGCGCCTCATGTTGCCGTTATTGGATCGGGGCCGTGCGGTTTGGCTGCAGCTTGGAGTTTAACTCAGCAGGGCATTCGTGCAACCATCTTTGAGCGTCACGATGCTCCGGGCGGCTTGCTGATGTACGGCATTCCTAGTATGAAATTGCCCAAGGAAGTGGTAACTCGTCGTATTGAGCAACTTAGGGCATCAGGTATAGGGTTTAGGCTCAATGTTGATGCGGCAGATGAAAAGGTTGCTGCAGAGATCTGCGCAGATTTTGATGCCGTAATAGTAGCAGTAGGTGCAACTGATGCGCGTGGATTGTCTGCGCCTGGTGCAGATGCGCAAGGTGTGGTTTATGCGGTTGATTATTTAACTGAACAAACGCGCAGTCAGTTGGAAAACCGTGCTACAACTGTCTCTGCTGAAGATCTTGATGTTGTCGTTATTGGCGGTGGAGATACGGGGACCGACTGTGTGGCTACAGCGGTACGTCAGGGTGCAAAGAGCATTCGACAGCTGGAATATAATCTTATGCCCCCTGAACAGCGCACGGCTTCTAATCAGTGGCCCGAATGGCCTAACGTGAAAAAGACTGATTATGGTTTACGTGAGGCAATTGAAACGTATGGCTCAGATCCACGTTCGTATACGGCGGATACCGTAGAAGTACTGAAAGAAGACAATAGAGTAGTTGGCTTACGTATTGTCAATCTTGATTGGAGCGATGGTGCTCCGAAGCGCATGATGGATACTGAATATACTGTTCCAGCTCAGCTTGTAGTTTTAGCCTGTGGGTTTAATGGTCCTGAGCGTGGTGTTTACGATGCATTTGAGGTAGAAACAACTGAGGGTCCTCGTGTGCGCCCTGTAATGGTTGGTGAAACGCATCAAGTTTCAATGAAGGAAAACAAAACACCAAAGGTGCCCGTATATGCTGCAGGTGATGCTCGTCATGGTTCTACTCTTGTGGTGAATTCACTTGCTGATGGTCTTCTTTGCGCGAAGGAGGTTGCGGCTGATTTGCTTCGAGCTTAGTACAGCATGCAATTATTGGTCAGGATGCTATGCGGTTGAACTGAATCTCGATAGAAGGACTGAAAACAAAAGTTTTCAGTCCTTTTTACTTTTACAGTCTCTTTTTTATTAACCGCCTTGCTTTGGAATCTAGTTTAGGCAGGAATTTAGTCTTAAAATCATGGCTAAAATATTAGCTAATATTGAGATAAATACTAGAAATGACTAAAATATTAGCTATGATTAATTTAGATGATTATAAGTTACCAGGGGAAGTTTTAGGGGATATTGCCAAGCGTATGGTGCTCAAACGTAAAGCTCTTGGCTTAACCCAGGCAAAACTTGCTGAAAAATCTGGGGTAAGTTTGGCTTCAATTAAGCGTTTTGAACGCCTGCATCAGATATCGCTTGCTTCTTTAGTCAATATTGCTTTTACCCTTAATTGTGCAGATGATTTTGACGCTCTGTTCGCAAGGCCTACGTATGCTTCCATCGAGGATGTAATTAAAGACTCCAAAAAGAAGTAGGGGGTCCACGTGCTTTCGAGTAGCCTATTAAACGAAATAGATAGAGTTAAAGTGCACTATGATGGAACTTGGGTAGGCACTTTAGCCATGGCAAAAAACGGTTGTCTTGCATTTGAATACTCAAGTTCGTGGCTGGCTAAAGGATTTTCAATCAGTCCGTTAAGTCTGCCTTTGGAAAAGCGCGTTTTTGTTGCCAATTCTCAACCATTGCAGGGTGTATTTGGAGTTTTTAACGACAGTCTTCCCGATGGTTGGGGCCGCCTATTGGTAGATAGAGTGCTGCTGAAGCACGGGATTGATCCTAATGGGGTTACTCCACTAGCACGATTATCTATTGTCGGATGTAGTGGTATGGGAGCGCTTGAATATATTCCGCAAATTCCTTTTTCATATGAGTTCGGGGATTTAGATTTAGATCAAATATCTGAAGAATGCAGTCAAATTCTCTTATCGAATTATTCAGAAGATTTAGATGATTTGTTTATGCTTGGGGGATCTTCAGGTGGTGCACGTCCAAAGATCCTCACAACGGTAGATGGCGAAGACTGGATTATTAAATTCCCCTCTTCTATTGATCCGCACAATATTGGAGAAGAGGAATATAAGCTAGCGTTGTTAGCGAAACGGTGCGGGATTACTTTCCCTGAAGTTCGCTTATTCAAATCAAAACGCTGTAGCGGATATTTTGGCGTAAAGCGCTTTGATCGCTTGATTGATAAAGGATTGCATAAAAAGGTGCACATGGTTTCCGCTGGTGCCTTATTGGAGACAAGTCATCGAATACCAAATCTAGAATATGAAAATCTATTTAAGTTAACCTCTCTTTTACAGTGTCCAGCGAATAGTATCGAGCAGCTGTATCGTCTAATGTGTTTCAATGTGTTTATTGGCAATAGAGATGATCATGCAAAAAATTTTTCGTATGTGTATCACAAGGAAAGTGGATGGGAGCTTTCACCAGCTTATGATCTTACGATTAACTCGGGGATATATGGCGAACACGCTACTACGGTAAACGGAAAGGGCAAGAATATCGCTCTTGAAGATTTGGTGGTTGTAGGAGTTGAAGCTGGTATAGCGCATACAAAAGCCCGCGTTCTAGCCGAAGAGATTCAAAATATAATTCAGCAGACCGGTAAATTAGCAGAATTCTAAGACAGTCAAATGAGAACAATAAGGTTTTGAGAAAACCTCGAGTTAACAGGGACGTCGAATGTTTCGGCGTCCCTGCTGCAGTTAGAGATGAAATTAACAGGCATGAGTCGCAGGGGCAAGTCTTGGACTATTATTCTGAAAATCCTCCAAAAGTATTTTTGAGACTTTGTTTGAATGTTTCGCGATTCATGTGTGCAATTGAAGTGGTAAGAGGGATGTCTTTTGGGCAGACGCGGACGCAATTTTGCGCATTGCCGCATGAAGTAATGCCGTCGGCGCCCATAATAGCCGAAAGGCGAACCTCTTTATTCATGGCCCCCGTTGGATGAGCGTTAAATAAACGTACCTGTGATATGGCATGAGGTCCCATAAATTCATTGCGAGTGTTGCAGTTAGGGCAAGCTTCGTAACAGCATCCACAGGTCATGCATTTCGATAGTTCGTAAGCCCAGCGTCGTCTGCGTTCTGGCATTCGGGGTCCTGGTCCCAAATCGAAGGGGCCATCAATATCAATCCACCCATGAATACGTTTGAGCGCATCAAATAGTTTGGTTCGGTCTACCTTTAGGTCGCGTACAAGAGGAAATTTGGAGAGCGGTGCGAGAGTTATGGGTTGTTTTAAAGAATCAACCAAAGCAGAACACGCCTGACGCGGGATGTTGTTGATAAGCATTGAGCATGCCCCGCATACTTCCTCGAGACAGACACTTTCCCAAACAACAGGAGTGGTAGGTTTGCCTTGGGCGTTGACGGGATTCTTGCGAATTTCCATCAAGCAGGATACGACATTCATATGAGGCTGATAGGGAATTTCGAATTCTTCCCAGTACGGTGTAGCTTCTGGTCCTTCTTGTCGTTTTATTTTGAGCTGAATGGTTTGAGAAGGGTTGCTATTATCAGGCATTTTATGCCTCCTTCTTCGCGTGACTATAATCGCGTTTACGGGGTTTGATCAAAGAGATATCAACGGTCTCATAACTTAAATCGGGAGCATTGGTGTTGGCATTGTAGGATGCGAGTGTCGTTTTAAGCCAATCGGCATCGTTGCGTTCAGGAAATTCAGGCTTATAATGCGACCCGCGACTTTCGTTGCGATTGAGTGCTCCTTTTGTGATGACCTTTGCTAAATCGATCATGCCTCCTAGCTGACGTACAAAAGGTATTACCGTATTGCTCCAAGAGGCGTGGTCTTGCACACCAATTTGATGATATTTTTCTTCTATGCTGTCGAGCTCAGAGAGGGTTTGAGCAAGATCTTTATTGTTGCGAACCACGGTTACATTCTTGGTCATGAGCGCTCCAAGTTCTTCGTGAAGGGCATAGGGATTAATTGATCCTTCGAGAGAACCTAACGTGCGGTAATCGGATTCGTCGTTTGTGACAGCCTGGTCGAATACCTGCGAAGAAATACTTGCAGAGCCCGAATCAAGTCCTTTGACATATTCAGCTGCGCTAGGGCCCGCAACTGATCCAGCGTAAACTGCAGACAAAAGGGAATTCGCCCCAAGTCGATTGGCGCCATGTTGAGAGAAATCGCATTCACCTGCGGCGAACAATCCTGGAATAGAGGTTTGCTGGTTGAGATTAACCCACAACCCGCCCATAGAATAATGCACGCTTGGCGCTACGCGCATTGGCACTTTGCGAGGATCGGGGCCGACAAACTTTTCGTAAATATCGAGAATTCCACCGAGTTTTACGTCGAGAATTTCAGGTTTTATGTGGGATACGTCAAGATATACAACATTCTTACCATCAATTCCGAGATGCTGATTTACACAGACATCGAATATTTCTCGCGCAGCAATATCTCGAGGTACCAAGTTTCCATAGGCGGGATATTTTTCTTCGAGAAAATACCAAGGTTTTCCGTCTTTGTAGGTCCAGATACGCCCACCTTCACCACGGGCAGATTCACTAATGAGACGGTTTTTATCCTCTCCCGGGATAGCGGTTGGATGGATTTGGACAAATTCGCCATTGGCATAAAGCGCACCTTGTTTATAAACGCGTGCTGCAGCATAGCCTGTGTTGATAGTTGAATTGGTAGATTTCCCAAAAACGGCTCCGCATCCACCTGTTGCTATTATTACTGCCTCGGCTGGGAAGGAACGTATTTCCATCGAGGATAAATTTTGGGCGGTAATCCCACAGCAGGTTTCGTTATGAATGATGGCGGAGACAAATTCCCATCCTTCAAAAACATGAACTTTACCTTCAACTTCAAGGGCACGTACTTGTTCATCAAGAGCGTAAAGAAGCTGCTGGCCGGTGGTTGCTCCAGCAAATGCGGTACGACGCTTCTGAGTTCCGCCAAAACGCCTTAAATCAAGCAATCCTTCTGGGGTTCTATTAAACATAACTCCCATGCGGTCAAACATATGAACAATGCGGGGTGCAGCCTCAACCATGCCGCGAACTTGGTGTTGATTTGCTAAAAAATCTCCCCCATAAATCGTGTCGTCGAAATGCTCATCTATGGAGTCGCCTTCGCCTTTCGTATCAAGTGCGGCATTGATGCCTCCCTGGGCGCATGCTGAATGAGATCGTTTGACAGGAACAAGAGAAAAAAGATTAACCAAGAGTCCCGCTTCGGCAATTTTTAAAGTTGCCATTAATCCGGCAAGTCCACCGCCAACTACGGCAATCGTTCCTTTACTCATATGAGATCCTTTCAAAAAAGTCATAAGCAAATGCCAGGGAAATCAATTAGGAATGCGGGGTTTTCATAAAAGGTTTATTTAGTAAGCGAGGTACCCTGGGCTGTTTGGGCTATCGATAAAGTGGTAAGTAAAACAATCAAACGAACGCAAAGAGTGCTCTCATGCTAAAAGCAGCAAAAACAAAAAATACAACGATGAGAATATATTCGGATATTTTTTGCGATCGGAGAGTAAGGGTGATGCCCCACGTGATCAGAAAAGTCCAAAGCCCATTTACGAAATGATAAACACAGCAAAGAAGGCCAAGGGCAAACAGGGTAAGTCCGAGAGGATTGCCAACGATGCCTGCAACCATGGCAAAACTGGGGTCTACGCCTGTAAGTTCAACTTGAAGTTTTGTGCCGTAGATATGCCACGCCACAAAGAGAAGGGCGATAAGTCCCGTAATCCGCTGAAAGACATAGCGCCAATTACGGAAATAGGTAAAAGTGCCTACAGTAACGCTTGAAGTAAAAGCTAAATATACGCCATAGAGTGCATGAAATAATAACGGCAGGAAAATAATGAAGGTTTCGAGCACTATTTTGTAGGGCATATGCGCCAAAAAGGTGCCTATCGTATTGTAAGGGGCGCTTCCCCAATTGGCAGAATAATTTACCAGCATATGAAAGCAGAGAAATATCCCCAAAGGAATAACTCCCGCAAATGAATGAAGCTTGCGTAAAAATGGTGTAGTGCGATTAATCACGTGCGTTGTGTTGTTCATTGATCCCCTTTTTGATGACATGCAAGAAAATGCTTAGCAAAGGACTTCAGTTAAAACGCAAAAGACGTAACGGGAAAGTTTTTCACCGAATGCTGTTTGAATAAGCTTGTGCAAGATTTATACATTCCCTCTTTGTAAAAACCTATTTGCACAACATAAAAAGCCCTCTGACTTGCATTAATAGGAGTATAGCGCTCTTTTTAGTTTCGAACGGAGGCAAGGCATTTTCTTTGCACACTAAAATTGCCTAAATTGATATTTATGGGCTATGAAATGGTCTTTCGTTCTCTCGATAATGCGACGGAGCGTGTCTCGCTGTTGAATTGACGCATTTTGTTCTAGTTGTTATACTCCATATATAACAGATATAACAGACTGGTTTTTCGGGCGGTGATCAACGTGATTATTCGAATAAATAAGATGTCTGAAGATCCGATTTATATTCAAATCCGAGAACAGATAATTGCTGCTATAGCACAAGGAGTTCTTCGCCCAGGTGATAGCTTACCGAGCGTCCGATCTTTAGCTAACGACCTGGGAGTTAATCTGCATACGGTAAATAAAGCATATGCAGTACTGCGCGATGAAGGGTATCTCATCATGCGAGGCAGATCAGGTGCTTTTGTTGCCGAGCCTCTTCAGGAATCCTGTGCAAAAGCGTCAATTGCACAGGAGCAATTGCGAGAGAAGCTGAGAATTCTTGTTCAGGAGCATAAAGCCTTAGGGGGATCAGCTCAGACCTTTTTAAGTGAGGCAGAAACGCAAGTGGCACAAGTGTATGGAGATCCTGGAATTGCGGGCGCAAAACGAAACGTTTCTGTACTGGGACTTGATGAAAAAGGGGAGATGCTTAAGCAAGAGAGGTCTAGTAGCGGTTCTCTTTCTGGTGTTTCTCGCCTATCTGATAAGTTTCATTCGCAAGAGGGGTAGGAGGTAAGATCATGTCTGTGGGAATTGCTTTCGTTTTTGTAGTCATATTTGCCTTGATGGGATTGATTCTTGCCGCAACCCCTTGGTTGATGAAAAAGCAGGAATGCTTTGCGGTAACGGTTCCTGAATTTGCTCAAAACGATACACGCTTGCGTATGTTCAAGCACCGATATGCAGCGATAATGCTTATTGTAACTATTGCCAACTGTGTAATTGTGGGAGCAATATTCTTGCTGGGAGCTTCTTCTTTTGAGGGTTCGTCTGCTTCGGTTGGATTTTCGACAGCATCTGCTTCCTTGTCAGAAAGCAGTACCTTTTTGGTTTGGTTTCTTATAGGGGGCTCACTCCTTCCTCCCCTTATATCTTTTGGATTAATGCTCTATTACCGTCGTAAAGTTACTGTTTTAAAAAAGAAAGAAGGTTGGGTCGCACAACGGGACGAGCATGCTGCAGTGTCAGGAGAAGGTGATATTCCAAAGCCTTTGTCTTTGAAATGGAATTGGCTTTACGTGGCGGTTATTGCATCTACTGCATTAATTGGATTTGTTGGCTACCCTCTTATGCCTGACATGATTCCTATGCATGCTGATTTTTCTGGCAATGTGACAGATTATGAACCTAAGTCTTTTGGAGTGGTGGGGTTCCCTGTTTTTGTCCAGATCTTTATGGCAGTCTGCTTTTTGGTCTGTCATGTAATGATTCTTCGTTCTAAGCAACCCATTGATCCGCAACGTCCGATCACCTCTGCACTTGCGTATGGGATGTTTGCTCGTGCACAAACCATGTATTTGTTGGTAGTGGGGGTACTGATTTCTGCAGCTATTGGGTTACTTTTCATGTTGTCAGCACTTGACTGGATATCATTAGGTCAAGTGGCAATTGTAATCATGGTGCTCGTAGTTGCAATCTTAGTTCCGGGCGTGATTATCTCTGTGGTATATGGCCAGTCTGGTGCGCGGATGATTCGTCGTTTGAGCGAATCGAGCGAAATTCTTTCCGACGATGATTCGTATTGGAAGTTGGGTATCTTTTATTGGAATCCTCAAGATCTAAGCGTAGTGCTGCCTGAACGCTTTGGCATTGGATGGACTTTTAATTTTGCACGTCCGGTTTCCTGGTTAGTAATTGGTTCTTTTGTTGTGCTAACGATTGTTTTTATTGCGGTAATTGGCGTGTTGGTAGGGGTGTGAAAACATGAAACGAATCTTGCTCTATTTGGCATTTGCTTTTATTCCAACTTGGCTTTATTGGTTTGGTGTTTCATATCCATTGGCGCAGGAAGTAAACGGAGGGCTGGCATCCTCTTCGCTGCTGCAACTCTCTATTGCACCTGCAATGTTTTTTCCTGCAATTGCGGTTGTTCTCACTCGTTTGATTACTCGTGAAGGCTTCAAACCTGGGTTTATTTTTCCGGTTGCCTTTAAGAAAACTTGGAAGTTTTGGCTTTTAGGTTGGTTTGGTCCTTCATTTCTTGTTCTGGCTGGTGCGGCGGTTTATTTCATATTAAATCCGAATGACTTTACCCTAGACGATGCGCTGATGATTACTACCTCTTTTGCTTCTGCGGGAATGACTGACGTAAGCGCCGAGCAAATACATGCGTTAATTGCAGTACAGCTTGGGTTTGGTATTTTGGTGGGACCTCTGTTGAATCTTATTACTGGATTTGGTGAAGAATGGGGCTGGCGTGGGTACCTGCTTCCTAAGATGATACAACGCTTCAAGATTGTACCTACTTTGCTAATCTGCGGAGTGATTTAGGGGCTTTGGCATGCGCCAGTAACAATCCTGGGGCATAATTACGGGATTGGATATTGGGGATATCCCGTAACAGGTATCCTTGCCATGTGCGTACTGTGCATCGTAATGGGAACCTTTTTAAGTTATGTGACACTACGTTCAGGTAGCTGTATTCCGGCGGCGTTGGCGCATGGTGGATTTAATGCGATGGTTTCAGCGGGGATGCTCTTTTCGTATACAGGCGGAAACAGCTTTATCGGTCCTATGGCAACAGGAATCTTAGGTGGTTCTGCTCTTATTGTCTGTGCGGTAATTATGACAATTCTTCTGGTAAGAAGCGAAAGGCGAGGGGAAGCGCTTATGCGAACTCGTGAAAACCTTCAATAGTTGTAATTAGGGCTTGGCAATTTTGGGTCAGCGAAGATAGATAGCATGCCCTTTTAATACGCGGTAAGATGGATAAAATTAAGCAAAAACACTGCGTTTTACATGGAGTAATAATTCAAAAAGGACGCTGACATGAAAAAAATGAATCGGCATGTTTCAGATACCGTATTGATGTTTGAAGGCGGAGGTATGCGCGCAAGCTATACCTCCGCAATGGCATCTCTCTTAATGGAGCAGGGTATAACTTTTGATTACGTTTGTGGTATTTCTGCTGGCGCAAGTAATACGGTCAATTTCCTTTCAGGGGATATTCAGCGAACACGAGAGAGCTTTGTTGATTTAGTAATGGAGCCCGAATTTGGCGGGCTTTCAACTTTTTTACAAGGTAAGGGAATGTTTTCTGCTGAATGGATTTACGAAGAGACCGGCTTGCCAGGAGGGGTACTTCCTTTTAACTTTGACGCATTCTGGAATAATCCTACTCCTTGTGCAATTCAGGGCTTTGATCGCGATACGGGAGAAACGGTCGTTTGGCGCAAGGAAGATATGGCGACGTTGAAAGATCTTATGGTTCGCGTTCGCGCAAGTAGTACCTTGCCTTTTGTTATGCCCGCAGTCCATATTGATGGTCATGTATATTACGATGGCGGATTGGGACAGGGCGCAGGAATTCCTTTGCAGCTCGCGCTGGATTCAGGCTGCTCTCGGATTTTTGCCATTTTGACACGTCCAAAGGGCTTCAGAAAACCTGCCCCTGACATTGGTCGTTCTGCTCGCATGATTGCAAATAGCTACCATAAATATCCCTATGTACGCGAAGCGCTGCTGACGCGCAATGAGCGCTACAACGCTGAGCTGGAAAAGCTTGAGCAGCTTGCAGCAGAAGGCAAGGCTTATATTGTTTATGCCGATAAAATGGCGGTTGAAAATAACACTACTGATATTAAAAAGCTACGTTCGAGTTATTTTGATGGGTACAATCAAGCGCAAAAGGAATTTCCTCGTTGGCTTGAATGGTTGGGAATTGAATAGAAACACGCCATTTAAAATTCTTTGTTTGCTGGTAATTGAGTAGAGGGTGACATGAGCCTATTGTGCTCTGCTGCCCTTATTTTGTTAATAGTTTCAGCCTGCTTAGGGCGCGAAATGTCCGAAAGAATGAATCATCCGCTAAGCAGATGGATATTGTTTCTTAAAACTACGCCTTAAGCGGTCGGTTTAGGGAGCGGTTTGATGAATGTTTTGGGGAGCGTTTTTGGGAGCAGTTTAGATTTTGACCTACAAGTTTTGATTTGGCTTAGAGGTCTGGTATAGGTGTGGATTGACCCATAAGCTTGGATTTTGGCTTATAGGTGTGGATTTCACCCATAAGCCTGATTTTTGGTCTATAAGCTTGGATTTTGATGCAAGCTTTGATTTGACTTATGAGCCTAAATATTGACCTTTAAGCCTGGATTTTGACACATGAGCTTGGACTCTGGTTTATAAGTCTGGATTTTGACCTATAGGCCTAAATTTGGTTTTGTGAGTCTGAATTTTGACACATTTTAGGCTCGTATGTATGTTTGTGTTCGATCGTTTCAGAATAATATTCCACAAATGTGAAGCATCTTGTTTAAAAAATAAACACTAGTATAGAAAATGTTGTATAAATTCATGGAGCTCGAAATGATATTTAGAGATTCGTGAATTTGAGAATTGTTTTTAAATTAATTTTATACACACAAGACCAAAATGTGACAAAACTTGCAATTCGCAAACATAAAAGTGCACGCAAGCTAAAAATGTGGCAGATGTAGTTACTACTTTGACGACGAATCTGGCGATTGCTGCAGCGGCGGGCCTGGCGATTGCTGAGACGATTTCTGCACCAACCTGCTAAAAATCAGCAACTTTAGACGCTAGAGAGATCTAATTCTAGAGAGGCCTTACGCTGGTGGGGTTTAATGCTAAAGAGTTGTATATCGCAAGAGGACTAAAACCCCATGGTCCTACATAAAGGTAATGCCTAGCAGCTCAAATAAACTTCCCCAAGCTACCCCTATAATAAGGAGCCCGACAAGAATAAAAATGTTTTGTCGAAGGCGATGATTTTCACTGAAGAGAACAAGAATGCCTACTCCAGCAGATACGAGTAATCCTGAAATCATTGCTCCCGTTCCCAGCATGCCATCAAGATAAAGCTGAGTGATGACTACGCTTGCTCCGCAATTAGGAATTAAACCTACTAGTGCAGATCCAAAAATGGCAATTCCAGGATTCGTTACTAAATAATTTGTAATGACATCCTCGCCCGCAAGCTCCATTACTGCTACGAGTGCAAATGAGATGAGATACACAATGATGGTCACCTGAAGTGTATGCTTAAGGGCGCTTATCAGGATATCTTTCCAGCTGCTTGATTCTTCGGAAACGCTGCAGCTGGGATTGTGGCAGTGATGATGGGAAAAGGGCTGTTCGAGCTCTGTCCCGGTGAGGTGATGACCATGGGGACAGGTGCAAGAAACGGGATTATTGTGTGAATTGGCGCGGGAGATGGAATGCTCATGGGAGCAGGCAACTCCGGCTTTGCGCTCATGTCCATGGTCGTGGTCGAGCCCATGCTCGTGCTTATTCTCGTGTTCGTTCTTGTGGCCATACTCATGGTCGAGCTCATGCTCATGCTCATGCCCATGCCCATGCTTATTCTCGTGCTCGTGGTCGGATTCATGTTCGCGATCGCACTTACGTCCGTGTTCATGCTCGTGTTCGTTCTCGCGATTTTCCGTGTGGGTGCAACAAACGCCATGACCAAGGTCACGTAAACGTTTCTCTTCATGCTTTACTTCAGATCGAACGCGTAAGCGCAAAGCTCCATCAATAGCAAATCCCATGATCATGCCAATAGCAATTTTTGTTCCAATTATCGAAAGCATAATAAGGGGATCAACCTGCTCGGCGATAAATAGAGGAAGCATTTCGTCTGAAGTAGATAAAAATACTGCAAAAAGGGTGCCAAGCGTAATTGCGCGACTAGCATAGAGTGCAGAGCCTGCAGCGGAGAATCCGCATTGGGGAACAGCGCCCAAAAGAGATCCCGCAAAAGGACCAGCTATGCCAGCTTTTCGTACCAGAACTGCTGCTTTATCGCCTGCTTTATGTTCGAGAAGCTCAAGCAGAATATAGGTAGCGAGCAAAAAAGGAACCAAATAGATGGTGTCTTCAAAAGCGTGTTCGAGAAGGTGGGGGAGAAGTTCCATTTATTAAGCCTCCGCATCTTTGAGGCATTTTTCGCATAAGCCATACAGTACGGTTTTGGCTGGATTAATGCGCACATGGTGATGTTCAATGACGTGCTCATAGAGATGTTGAAGCTCTCCGCAGTCAATAGGAGAAAGATCGCCGCATTGTTCGCATTTTAGAAAGAAATAGACGTTCTCGGGCGAATTTTGCAGATAGCGATAACAAACTCCATCGATGCCTTCGATGACGCAGCGTGTAATAATGCCTTCTTCTTCGAGGCGATCAAGGTTGCGGTAAATCGTCGCGGTGCCCACTTTCTCATGTCGGGCTCTGAGGGCTTCGGTTACGTCTTTGATAGTGATAAAAGAGCCTTGATGCAGGCGAATGCAATCGAGAATCAATTCTTTTTGTTTAGTTTTATATTGTCGCGGAGACGACATCCTGCTGCTCCTTCGCAAGGTTTAGGTGCAAAAATGAAAACGATTCTCATTTTATGGAATACCGAGAGAGAGTCAACGAATTTGAGAAAGTTTCTCAAATTTAAAAAAGAAGAGGATCAACCACAAAACGGCTGATTAATTGAAAAAAGTCTGATTAGCTTCGAGCTTAGGGTTTGGGTAATGATCGTATTTGGATACAAGAATTAAGGTTTTTTTGACATGTTTGTGATGCCTTTGTGTGATAATTGTGAAAATAAGAAGGGTAATTCGTTATTAAAAGGTTGCTTAGCAGCCTTTGATAAAGCTAAAAGGGTGGGTCTTCTTTGTGGTAAGAAGATTTCTCCTATTGGAAGGGGAAGCCATGGACGAAAAAGATAAGAATATCCCGCAGCCTCAGCAGCCAGCCGAACAACCTGCCCAACCTGATCAACCTGATCAGCCGGCGCCGCCTTCTGGTGAGCCTGTACAGCCTCCGACATCTGAGGCCCCTGCAACACCAGCAACGCCGCAGCCCGCTCAATCGGAGCAGCCTCAACCAGCGCAGCCCGCACAACCAGCACAACCAGCACAGCCAGCAGCGCAACCCGAGCAGCCTACTCAGCCATACTCAGGTACTTCACAACCGCAGCCTGCTGCTCCGCCACAACCTGGTCAAACTCCAACGCAGCCAATGCAACCTGGCACTGCGCCTCAGCCAACACAACCAACGCAGCCAATGCAGCCTGGTGCTGCGCCTCAACCACAGGCGGCACCTCAACCGCAGCAACCTGGCGCTGGATACGTACCACCTCAACCAACATCAATTCCTGGTGCAGGTGTAGGGATGAAGCCTAAGGGCACAGCGGCTTTGGTTTGCGGTATTATATCGATCCCTGTCGCGTGGTTTAGTCCTCTTATTGCTGTGATTTTGGCGGTAGTGGCTATTGTTCTCTCGCGTCGTGCCGTAAAGCAAACTGGTAAAAACGGCAAGACAACAGGCGGTTTGATCTGTGGCATTGTAGGTATCGTGTGCGCCATAGTGTCGTTTATTATCGCCATGGTTTTGTCGATATCTCTTATTGGTGGCTCCTTAAGCGGAACAACGCAATCATCTTATTCGGGCAGCACTTCTACCGAGTCGACAAGCGACCTTACTGCCGACGAGCAGGCATGCTACGATTTGGGCATTGCAAAACTTGAGCAGCTTAAAAATCAAGACGGAGAAATTGTTGCCTATCTCGCTACTGAGCTTGATCAAGGGTTTGAAGAGAGCATGGGCGTAACCCACGAAGACCTGGGCACCAATTCGGAAGATTTAGCGCGCTGGATGCTTACCGACTTCAATTACACCTATGACGGAGTTTATGTAGACGAAGAAGAGGGTACGGCAACTATGTACGCCGATCTCGAAATGCGTGACTCCTTCTTATTCATGAACAACTTCTACGATTTGGCAAATGATTTTGTTAATTCAGGAGAAGCTGAATCGATGACAGCCGATGAAGCAGCGCAGCGATTGGGCGAATATTACAAGCAAGCCATGGATGAAACCACTGACATGACGAGCTACTATACCGCAATCGATTTCGTTAAGAACGCTGATGGCACCTGGTCTGTTGACGAGGACGCATGGAATGACGAACTGGGCTTTATGTTTGGCATTTATTAATCCTTGTCGTAGTTCTTCTGTTTAGGCACAACTGCCGCAAGAGTAATTTCTTGCGGCAGTTTTTTATGGTTCTTCCCTGGAATCTCGATGCTTGTTTCTTGTATGCTCTACGAACAGGCAGGGTACGTACAAGTTAGCTACTATAATCTGAATACAAGCTCGAAAGAGTAACCGCAAGAGTAGCAATAGCTCGCAGAGAGCACGAACGTGAACTGAAAACGCTTCAAAAGGCGTACTCAGAGAGGATACGAATTCAGCTCGTATGCAAGGAAAACATCAAAAACAATCAAAGCCGCAGGCTTCTTTTATAGACAAAGCGCGCCAGGTGACGCACAAAATTACTTCCTCCATTCCTGGTGCTTCCCGATCGGAGGCACGCGAAGAATCTTATGGAGGGTCGGCGCGTACTCAGGCAGATCAGTTTGGCAATAGAAGAAGACAGCGAAGAGCTCCCCGCAAGCAAAATGTAATAAAGCGGGTAGTAAATCGTTGGTGTAATCGTTTATTGGGTGTCGTAACGGAAGGTTCTTTTGACCAAGAGGAAGAATTTGCTTCCCATAGAACCTCAAGGGATTATATCTGCAACACTATCGGTACGGGCGCATGGGGAATGGTATTTCCCTTTTTGACCATTGTAGTTACCCAGCTCAGTGGCACCGAGCAAGCGGGCATGTTTTCTATGGCTTTCATCATCGGCACCTTACTGATGATTGTGGGAAATTACGGTGTCCGCACTTATCAGGTGTCCGATATCGGAGAAAAGCACTCATTTTTTGATTATCAAATCAATCGCTGGATTACCTGTATCATTATGATGCTGGTAGCTTATGGGTACTGCTCTTTGCGTGGTTATGATCCAAATATGTTCAGCATCTGCATGGCGGTTTGTACCTACAAGATGATTGACGGCTTAGCCGATGTGTATGAGGGCCGTCTGCAGCAGATGGATAAGCTGTATCTTGCAGGCATTTCCCAGGCATTTCGTTCTGTAGTTGTTTTCGTCGTGTTCTCGTTGGCGCTGCTTATTACACGAAATCTAGTGGTAGCAAGCATCGCTATGGCGGTAGCAGCGGCATTGACTTTTGTGGTGCTTACGTTCCCCCTTGCTCATTTGGAAACACCCCGTTCTCGAGGCAGAAGCTTGGCCAGTATTGCGGCGCTGTTTAAGCAGTGCTTCCCCGTATTTATTGCCTTGTTTATGTATGCCCTAATTGATAACATGCCTAAGTTCGTCATGGAGGGTGTTCTTTCTTACGATAATCAGCTGTATTTCAACGCACTGTATTTCCCTGCGCAAGCGATCTTGTTGACGGTGGGGTCTATTTATAAGCCACTTCTTGTTCGTATGGCTCAGATGTGGGCAGATGCCGAAAAACGTCGTCGATTCGACTTGGTTATCTTGGCGATTGTTGCGGTGGTTATCGTGATTACCTTGGCGGTCATTTTCGTGATGGCAACCATCGGTATTCCTGTTATGAGCTTTATGTACGGAGTGGATTTCGAACAATTCCGTGGGCTGAGCTACATTATGATTGCGGCAGGTGGCGTCACTGCCATTATCGACTTTATTTATCAGGTAATTACCGTTCTTCGTCGCCAGAAGTCAGTTATGAAACTCTACGTGATAACGTTTGGCTTCTCGCTTTTTGTTCCTATTTTGCTTATCGATTTTACGGGCTTGCCTGGTGCGGTAATTGGGTACCTGATCGTAATGACCATTTTGCTCGTGCTGTTAGTGTGGGAGTACGCCAGCATCCGTTGGGAACTTCATCGTCATCCCGAGCGGGTTGAGGAAACTTTGGCAGGTGAAGAGGCGGCAGCGCGCGCTTATGAAGAAAGCGTTGCCGGTACTCGGGTTCGTCGCACGAGGGAGATGCGTAACCAGGGAACGGAAGCTTCGAGAGCTTCCCATGTAAGGGGAGTGCCTCAAGTACCTCGTTCGGATGAGTTTTCCGCAAGGCATGGTTCTCATTCGGTCAATGAGAGGCGAATTCCTTCTGAAAGTCGCATGCAAAGTGAAGAGCGTATTTCAGGTGAAGAGCGAGTGCCAAGCGAAGCGCGATTGCGTGCTCGTCAGGAACGCCAAGAGCGAAAGGCTCGTGAAGAAGCACGCATCCGAAGAGTGCGCAGGGCTTATGATGGAGTGCGGGGAAATACCGCTCGCACCGACCAAGCGGATAATCAACGCGTGGTTCAAAATCGTGTAGAGTCTGGTGATTACACCGAAATTGTTGCATCAATCGATGACGATCTTAACGGGCAAGGGCGTCAGTAGCCGAAGAGGCCAGCGGCACAAACGAGAATGTCTGTAATAAAAGCAGGAAAATCGTGAGCGTCGATAATTGAAGATGGCGTCGATCAGTTTCTGTTGCTTTTGGTTCGTTTTTAGCTGTCTCGTTTTTCAGTAGGGGATAGGTGCTTAGCTTCTTTTGATTCTTTTGAATCCTGAAGAAAGAGGGGCGCAGCAATGCTGGTGTACAAAGCAAGCCAAGCAAGAGAGACGCAAAATCCTGCGAGAACATCAGAAGCGTAGTGTACTCCTAGATAAATACGGCTTATACCGATGAGCAGAATAATGAGCGAGAATCCTCCACAGCAAGCGAGGCGCATAGTTCGATCTTTTTCGTAGTGCCAGACAAGCCATACTAATAGGCCGAAAAAGGCCATTGCAACCATGGAATGTCCCGAAGGGAAACTAAATCCCGTTTCAACAACAAGGTTTATATCTTCTGGTCTTGGGCGTTGAACTAATTCTTTTAAGACGACATTAAGAAGCACCACGAGTACGAGATTTAAAGCGCAAAACATACCGGGACGCTTGCCGGGAGCGAAGGCGACAATAACGAGAAGAAGCACAAGAAGCGAAAGGGGCGTGGCAAGTGCTGATGCGCTCTCCATGAAGGGCGTAAGCCAGTCGCTTCGTAAGTTTTCTACGAAAAAGGCACGTGCTAGACGATCGAGAGTCATTAGATCGCCTTCAAGAACATCATCAAGAAGCTCCACGAATAAAATAACGCAAATACATATAATAACTACGCGTTTTTGTTTTATTACAAGTGCTTTAAAACGAGAAAAAAACGAAGAGGACACCATTTATGCTCCGTTGTCTAAAACTAATTACGCATGAGCAGCAGATGCAATGAGCGCTAGAAAAGCTACTCTTTCCCTTCAGGCGCTCTGATGTCTGCATGGGTGGCAGCAGATGCAATGCGCGCCAGAAAAGCTGCTCTTTCCGATAAAGCGTAACAAGGTTTGCTAACTTCTTTTTACAAGTGCTGCTTACTGTAACAAATTGTTTGCTTCTCTCTATGATTTTGCCAAAAACCGCCAAAAATACGACGGTGCCAAAAAAGACAAAGTAAAAACTTGAATAGTAAAAAAGTTAGGAATACCTTTGGACAATTCCAAAACACTTGTGGCATTTTGCGCTTCATGTGATTGCGTTTAGTGTGATTGTGCTCCATGCAGTGCGGGGCATAGCGCCAAAGGGTCCTTGGAAGAAACTGTCCCCGAGTTTTGAAAGGATGATTCATGAAGGTATTAGAAAAAATCAGCGATTATGCTGGAAAGTACATGGCAATTATTGCCCTCTTAGTAGCAATTATTGCCCTGGTCTTTCCTGGTCCAGTTTCTTCGGTGATTAAGACAAGTTATGTAAATATTCTTCTTGGTATCGTCATGTTTGGTATGGGTATGACTTTGACCCTTGGCGACTTCAAAGTGGTTTTCACCAAGCCAAAGGCTGTCATTACGGGTATTTTTGCCCAGTTCATCATCATGCCGGGCCTTGCTTTTATTTTGGTCGCTATCTTCCAGCTTCCTCCTGAGCTTGCAGTAGGTGTTATTTTGGTGGGCTGCTGCCCCGGTGGTACAAGCTCAAATGTTATGACCTATTTAGCAAAAGGCGACGTAGCTCTTTCGGTAGGCATGACCGCATGCACTACCATTATGGCTCCTGTCGTGACACCTCTTTTGGTACTGCTTATTGCAGGTCAAACGGTTGATGTTGCTGTATGGGATATGTTTATTTCGATTGTTCAGGTTGTTCTTGTTCCTATTGCAGCGGGCTTTATTATCAATAAGCTTTTCGAGAAGTTCGCAAAAGAATTTTCTCGTGTGCTTCCTCTGATTTCCGTAATCGGTATTTCATTGATCATTATGGCAGTAGTAGCAGCAAATGCTCAGAGCTTAATGAGTGTTGGTCTGCTTATTATTGTGGTAGTAATGCTGCACAATGTTTGTGGTTACGCTTTGGGTTATTTGGCTGGTCGCTTGTTGGGATTAAGCAAAGCTCAGCGTCGTACTCTTTCTATTGAGGTTGGCATGCAGAATTCTGGTTTGGCAACTTCTTTGGCAACTGTTCATTTTGCTACTATGCCGCTTGCAGCGGTTCCAGGCGCCGTATTTAGCGTGTGGCACAATATTTCCGGCGCAATTTACGCAAACATTCTTGCTCGTTCTGCTGGCGATGATTCGGTTGCAAAGGCTGATCTTGAAAACAAGATTGAATCTGGCGAGATTGAAAAAGAGGAAGCAAAAGAACAAAGCAAGGCTCAGTAGACAATTTTTAATAAGCCAAGGCTTGGCAGATGCAAAGGGTTTTTGAACGATTCCGGGATTGATGGCCGTCAATCCCGGAATTTTTATTTTGTTTGGGTCCTCAAATTGTCTGGATCTTCAAATCGCCTAGGGATTCAAAATGTCTTGGTCCTCAAATCTCCTGGTGATTCAAAATGTTTGGGCTCTCAAATCTCTCGAGGATTCAAAACGCCTAGGGATTCAAATCGCCCGAGGATTCAAAACGCCCGAAACAAGAACTGCCTGCAGGCGGTTACGAGCGGGGGATACTTTAAAAGCATCGAAGTTACGCGTTTGTCGAAGTTGCGCGTTTACCAAAATTGCGCGTTTTTTGAAGTTAAGCGCTTGCGAGCAATTCGCCTAACTTTTCGCACTTGGCTGCATCTTCGTCGAAAGGATAATCTTTAGCGATAGCATTTCCAATGACATGAACCCCTGCTTCTTCGGCGCGTTGCAGCCAGTATTCCATCCATTCTCCGTTATTCCAGTCATAGGATCCAAATAGGGCAGTAGGCATATCTCCTAGCAAAGGCTCTATTTCATCGTACAAAGGAAGAAATTCCAAGTCCTCAAGTTCTTCGTCTCCCATAGCAGGGCAACCAAAGGCGATTGCGTCAAAGTTGTCCAATTGATCTGCGGTAAACGAAGAGCAATGGATGATTTCTACTGTGGCGCCTGCTGCTTCAGCGCCCTGGGCGATAAGATCTGCCATGGCTTCCGTATTTCCCGTGCCGCTCCAATAAACGATTGCAACGTTGTTCATATGCGTCTCCTTCAAAAGAGGGATAAACTGCGCTTCAAAAGCACTCTGTCTAAAGAGGCTGAGATGCTCTAGCAAAGCTCAGTTTATCGATTATGTTTACCAAGGCTAACTTATAGGATAAATTCATAAGTGAGTCAAGAAAAAGCAAAGCAAAACTAGGTAACCGATTAATTCATCGGTTGATTTGTTTTGCTTATTTCATCTTGTTTTGTATTTGGTACATACCTACTTCAAGGCGCGTCGCCATGCGCGAGGGGTGGTTCCTACCTCGCGTAAGAAAGCTTCACTAAAAGTAGAGGCACGAGGGTAGCCTACCAAGCATCCTATTTCTGCCATGCTTAAATTTGTATTCCCTAATAAATCGCATGCTTGAGCGATGCGGTAGGAACGAAGATAAGAAGTAATACTACATTGGGTTGATTCCTGGAATGCGGCACACATCTTAGAACGACTGACATAAAAAGTTTCTGACAAGGTTTCTAATGTTATATGGCGTGAATAGTTAGTACGAAGATAATTCTTTATGTCTTCTACAAGGTCTTGGGTGCTTTTGTGGGTAGCGTTGGAAACTGCGTAGGGCGACAAAAGGCTGATGGCTTCAAATACTTTTGCTTGAAAATAGAGAGTTGAACCAGTTTGGGTCGCTCGGGATGGCTCAAGTGTGCGCAATAAGTTTTTTAATTCATCGGGCAGCATAGCTGCTTGAAGATTATTCATGCGTTCGGGTAGATCCCTAAACTCGCCTGGATAACGCGCTTCGAGCTTCTTGAAAAACGACGGAGTGTAACTGATGCTTATCGAATCGTAAGGAATTTGGGCTTCGAGGGTGCATGAGACGCATCCGCCCTCACTAGAGAAGGTACAAAGATTCTCTAAGGGGCGAGGGTGGTCTATTGATAGCTCCTTGGAGGCTTGGACGGTTGCTGCAGATGCGGAACAAATGCAACTGTAAGGAGTCGGGTGTTCTTCGAGCGCTTTAGGTTTATTAAGTACAAGATGGTGTGCAGAAATGAGGCAATCTCCGTCAAGATCTGCAGCCCATACATAGCCCTTTCCGATCTCGGGCGAAACGGTTCCAATTATTCCGCAGGAAATGCTCCGAGCAGAGATATTGAGTTGTTCAAGTTGTGGCTCGATAAAAGTTCGAAGTGGTTTAGTGATTTTATCTGCGAAATCGCCCATGGCAAGAGCACTTCCTTTTGCTTTTTGCTCACTATTTTCGAAAGTGTCCGAATATTTTTCTTAAGAGAAAAGCGGTTCTTTCGTCATGATAAGTTACCCATATCTAACAATCAAGAAACTGGAGGTGAATATGAGTAAAGAAGATAATCAAAAATCAGGCGAAAAACGCGGAAACATAGCGCAGCTTCTCGATTTTGCGGGGAATCGCAAAATACTAACCTATATTGGCTGTGCTCTTTCGGCTCTTTCTATGCTTGTGAGCTTTGCTCCTTATCTTTGTATTTGGTTGGTGGCGCGAGACTTACTTGCAGTAGCGCCAAATTGGAGTGAAGCTTCAAATATCGGGAACTACGGATGGGCTGCTCTTGTTTTCGCGATCATTTCTATTGTTTTGTATTTTGCGGCGCTTATGTGCACTCACCTAGCGGCGTTCCGTTGTGCCTCGAACATGCGCAAGCAAACGACAGAACATCTTATGAACACCGCCTTGGGATATTTTGATACTCATGCTTCGGGTGCGCTACGTCGTGTGGTGGATGGATGTGCTTCCGAGACTGAGGGATTGTTGGCGCATAAGATTCCCGATACGGCAGGCTCTCTTGCCATGATTGTGGGCATGCTTGTTTTATTTTTCATTTTTGATTGGCGCTTGGGGCTTGTCTGTCTTGTTCCGGTAATCATTTCTATTTTGTGTATGTTCTACATGATGGGCGGGCGTGGTATGGAGTTTATGACTAAATACCAAGACGCTTTGGTGCGCATGAATCAAACGGGTACCGAATATGTACGCGGCATTCCAGTTGTGAAAGTGTTTCAGCAAACAGTGTATTCTTTCAAAGCTTTTTATGATGCCATTCAGGATTTTAGCCATATGGCGCGAGAGTATGCCGTTACTTGGTGTCGTATACCTCAGTCGTTGTCTTTGACCGTAATTAACGGTGCGGTAGTGTTTCTTATTCCGATTGTTTTGCTTTTATTACCCGGGGAGACAAATTGGGGAGTTTTTATTGCTGATGTGGCATTTTACGCTATTTTTACTGCCATAATTCCCACGGCTATGACGCGGGTAATGTTCATGTCGGAAGCTGCGCAGGTGTCTGCCGACGCACTCCAACGAGTCAAGGGTATCTTGAAAGCGCCCATCATTGAGCCTGTTTCGGAAGGAAAGATGCCCGTTGATGCCTCAATTGTTTTCGATAGAGTTTCTTTTGCTTATGAAGGATCCGATCGAAATGCTCTTGAGGAAGTAACCTTTAGCGTTCCTTCGGGCTCAACTGTTGCCTTGGTGGGACCATCAGGTAGCGGAAAGTCTAGTGCGGCAGCGTTGGTCCCTCGCTTTTGGGATGTCTTGCAAGGGAGCGTGTCTGTTGGCGGAGTAGATGTGCGTGCTGTTGATCCGAAAGTGCTCATGGATAAAGTAGCGTTCGTGTTCCAGTCTAATCGTTTATTCAAGCAGAGCATCCTAGAAAACGTTCGTGCATCACGCCCTGATGCGACGCGAGAAGAAGTCTTAGAAGCACTTCATGCAGCTCAGTGTGACGACATTATTGCAAAGCTCCCAGAGGGCATTGATACGGTTTATGGCGCAAAAAATGTATATCTTTCGGGAGGTGAAGTGCAGCGTCTCATGCTAGCTCGTGCCATTTTGAAACAGGCAGATATCGTAGTTCTTGATGAGGCAACTGCGTTTGCGGATCCCGAGAATGAAGCGCTTATTCAAAAAGCGTTCAACAAGCTCACTCAAGGAAGAACGGTTCTCATGATTGCTCATCGTCTTTCTACGGTGCGAAATGCTGATTGCATCGTGGTTCTCTCTGAGGGAAGGGTAGCAGAGCAGGGCACTCACGAAGAACTTCTCGACCATGGAGGATTATATGCGCGCATGTGGGCAGATTACGAACGAGCAGCAACGTGGAGAATCGCGCGTGGAGAAAAGGCGGTGAGCTAAATGCTGAAAGAAAAATACGCCTTAACCGACGAAGGTGTACGCAATGTACGGCTTGGGACGGTATGGACAGCGGTGGCTAATCTGATAATTTTTATGGGTATAGGGCTTTTATATATGCTGATGGATGGTGTGGTTGTCGCCTATACTCAAGGCGATGCCATGCCTAGTTTATGGGGCCCTATTCCTCTGATGGAACAGGCTGGGCTAGGAATTCCTTTTTGGATTCTGCTCATAGTATTTATTGTGCTTTTGCTGATTGCAGAATATTACGCTTACTACTACCAATATGGAGTTATATACAACGAAAGCGGAAGACAGCGTATTGGCTTAGCTGAACGCTTACGTAAGCTTCCCTTGTCTTTTTTCGGAAGGCGTGATCTGGCTGACTTAACTGAAACGATCATGGGTGATGTCAAAATTACCGAACATGCCTACAGCCATGTCTTACCTGAGTTGTATGGCGCTTATGTGACTTTGGGTATTGCGGCTGTGGGGTTGTTTGTTTTTGACTGGCGACTTGCTTTGGCGGCCTTATGGAGTGTGCCCGTTGCCTTTATTCTTCTGTTCGCGAGTAGAAAAATGCTTTCTCCTCTTATGCGAAAGACGCGCCTTAAAAACCTGCAGGTATCTGACGACATTCAGGAAGCTTTAGAGTGCGTACGTGAAGTGCGCGCAACAAATCAGGTCGAGCGTTATTTAGAGGGAATAAAGCGTGATATTGACGCGTCGGAAAAGCAGACTATCAAAGGCGAGTTGGTGACGGGGATCTGTGTGAACGGTTCTCAAATCGTGCTCCGCTTAGGTTTGGCAAGTACGATTGTTGCGGGCGCTGCCTTTATCCTCGAGGGAAGCTGTACGTTTATGGTGCTGTTTTGTTTCTTGTTGGTGGTGTCTCGTATATATGCTCCTTTTGATCAAGCGATGATGCTTATTGCTGAACTATTTTCAGCCCAAACAGCAGCAGCTCGTATGAAGTCGTTTTATGAAGAGCCAATAGCGGTAGGAGTAGAGCAGTTTGAACCTCAAGGTCATACCGTGGTATTTGATAAAGTTTCTTTTTCTTATGGCAAAGGTGTGGAGGAGCAGGTGCTGAATGAGGTGAGTTTTAGCGCTTGCGAGGGAGAAGTTACTGCGTTGGTTGGCCCGAGTGGAAGCGGTAAATCTACGTGCTCAAAACTTGCAGCACGATTTTGGGATCCTAGTGATGGCCGAGTTTTGGTTGGTGGCATAGATATTTCTACGGTAGATCCTGAAGTGCTGTTAAAGGATTATGCGGTTGTATTTCAGGATGTTTTACTCTTCGACAATACGGTTAGGGAAAATATTCGCTTAGGGAGACGTGATGCGACCGATGAGGAGGTATTAGCTGCTGCGCGGGCTGCAAATTGCGATGAATTTGCGTTTCGTTTATCGCAAGGATACGACACTCCTATTGGCGAGAATGGTGCCAAACTTTCCGGAGGAGAACGTCAGCGTATCTCTATTGCGCGTGCATTGTTAAAAAATGCACCTATCGTTTTACTTGATGAGGCGACAGCGAGTTTGGATGTGGAAAACGAAACGCAAGTACAAGAGGCACTTTCGCGATTGTTGGTAGGAAAGACTGTAATTGTGATCGCGCATCGCATGCGTACGGTAATGAATGCGGATAAAATTGTGGTGCTCAAAGAGGGTCGTGTAGTCGAGCAAGGCTCGCCGGAGATTCTCATGAAAGACGATCGTGGTCTGTTCAAGCGAATGGTGTCACTGCAAAACAAAAGTGCACAGTGGGTAGTTTAGGATTGGTTATTACCTTGGGTTGTCGTCTGAAATGCGGTACGCGTTTATGCAAAACCGGAAATTTTGTTCTGCAGGCCGAAATTTTGGGTTACAAGTACAAAAGCCGGCTTGTAGGCAAAAAGCCTGCATTTGGGTTACAAATACAAAAAGCCTACACTTGGGCTGCAAACACAAAAAAAGCCTGCACATTTGTGCAGGCTGAATTCTTTGGTAGCCTCGACCGGATTCGAACCGGCGATCTCCGCCTTGAGAGGGCGGCGTCCTAAACCGCTAGACGACGAGGCCATAGATGCTTAGTGGCTGGGGTGGAAGGAGTCGAACCCTCACATACGGTACCAGAAACCGCTGTCCTACCATTAGACGACACCCCAATAACTATGCTATTGAGAATGCACCTTTTAGCTTAGGCGCAAGTAGTTATATTAGTGGCCTTCTTGCGTTTCGTCAAGATTATTTCTTAAAAAAATTCTCTATTTCATGACATTTGATGTGTAGTTTTGCTGCAAGCTGTGGGACTTTTTATGGAAATAGTCCAAATATCTTATTCTTCTCGTAGGATAGTCTCCGCATTTATAGTGTTTAAGCCCACCTTGCGTGGGTTTATTTATGCTGGTAAAGCACAAAGGAATATACGACTCTGTTCTTTGAGGAAGCTGAAGTCTTGATGAGGCCGAAGCCCTAATGAAGCTGGAGCCCTAATGAGACCGAAGTCCTAATGAGGCCGAAGCCTTAAGAAACTGAAGCTCTAGTTTAGTTGAAGCCCCAGTTAAGCTGAGGGCGCAACTAAGAAGTTTGGAGCCTTGTCGCTGGCTTCGAGCGTTGCTGCGACTTTGGATTTCATCGAAGGTTTGGGTCCTGTACGAATTTTGGATCTTGCCAAAGTTGAGAGCTTAATAAAAAGAACAGGGTGGACATCGGAGGATTTACTATGTCGCCAGACCTGATACTTGAAGCGCTTAAAGCATTACTGCTTGGTGTCGTAGAAGGCATTACCGAGTGGTTGCCTATCTCGTCGACAGGTCACATGATTTTGGTAGACGAATTTGTTCAGCTTAATGTTTCGCCAAATTTCCTGGAATTGTTTTTGGTGGTAATCCAAATCGGTTCAATCATGGCCGTTATTATCTCGTTTCGTCACAAGCTCAATCCTGTTTCTCGAACAAAAGATGAAGGAGAGCGTCGTAAGACGTGGCGCATGTGGGGAATGGTGGTAATTGGCAGCGTCCCTGCTGCTGTACTTGGTTTGTTGTTGGATGACTGGGCTCACGATAACTTTTATAGTGCTTACACCGTTGCTGCCATGCTTATTCTGTACGGCATTATCTTTATTGTAATTGAGCGTTATAATCGCCGCCGCAAAGAGCGCGTCTTGGGAATGGTGGAAAAACCAATTGGAAAACACGGTCGCGTAGAGGCGATTGATCCAAATGATCCAGAAGCAGTAGATAAGGCACTCTTCAAAATTACCGATCCGTATGAAATGGATTGGAAAACCGCACTTAAAATCGGTTGTTTTGAGGTGCTTGCTATTATTCCGGGCACCAGTCGTTCTGGTGCGACTATCATCGGCGGTATGCTTTGTGGCTGTTCTCGTACGGCAGCTGCAGAGTTCACGTTCTTTTTGGCAATCCCTGTTATGTTTGGATGGGGATTGGTAAAGGCTGTCAAATTTTTCCTTGATGGCATTGCGATGACTCAGACCGAAATTGTCGTTTTGGTGGTAGGAATTCTTTCTGCTTTTGTAATGGGTATGATCGCTATTCGTTTCTTGATGGGCTATATCAAACAAAACGATTTTACGGTTTTCGGTGTGTACCGAATCATTATTGGTCTTATTGTGCTGGGCTATTTTGGTGCCAAAGCATTAGGCTTGATGTAATGGTATTCTATTGCTATGAGCAGTAGTTACGGACAGAAAAAACCTCCAGAGATTCCTGAAGAGGAAAAAAGAAAGCTGCGCAGAAAAACCAACTCGTTTATTTCTCGCTACTGTGGCTTTGCTGCGCTCGTGATTATTCTTATCACGTTTGCTGCATTCATATTAGGCAAGGCGGATATGTTTTATTCCCAGTGCGGCATCATGATCTCTATTGCATTGCTCGCCATCTCTGTTATCAACGATCCCGACCGTAAATAAACCTAACCTATTTACTTTTCGTATCGATAGCCACATATTTTGGTGAATGTATAGAAAAAGTAACTTAATCCTTCATTATCAACCGCTAATCCAGCTTTTTCTTGCCTCATACTATACTTTGCTATAGTAAAGTGACGCGTCTGGTACTTGGACGCAAGGTAGGAAAGGAATCAAGAATGCCGGAACAAAATGATGCTTTCGCAAAAATTGAGGAATACCGCACCAAAATTGACGAAGTGGATCAAAAATTGGTTGCTCTCCTGAATGAACGTGCGGGCTATTCATTGGATATTCGTGCTCTGAAGCCAAGTGCTCACATGGGTTTATATGATCCAAAGCGTGAAGAAGAAATTTTCGAGCGTATTGCGTCTTACAATGACGGACCTATGTACAACGAAAACCTAATAGAGATCTATCGAGGCATTCTAAAAGTAATGAAAGAGGTGCCATCACGTGATCAATAAGCTCTCATCCCTGCCAGATTACGGGGCCAGGACCGATGAAATTACTATCTATGCTGGTCCCTGTTCTGTTGAATCTGAAGAGCAATTTGACGAAGTAGCGCGCTGTATCGCGGATTTGGGTTTGACGTGGATTCGCGGCGGCGCCTTTAAGCCTCGTACCAATCCCCACTCTTTCCAAGGATTAGGAGAAGAAGGCCTCAAGATAATGAAGGCCAGTGGTGAAAAGTACGGACTAAAAACACTGACAGAAGTAATGGATTCTGCACATTGCGAAATGGTGCATTCCTATGTTGATGGTCTTCAAATTGGTGCTCGCAATATGCAGAATTTCAGCCTTCTGAAAAACGTGGGTGCGGTAACGGCGGAATCCCACAAGATGGTTTTGCTTAAGCGTGGCTTAGCGGGTAGCATTTCGGAATGGCTGTCCGCTACGGAATATCTTACCATGAATGGCAACGACAACATCGTGCTTTGCGAACGAGGTCTGCGCACCTTCGAAACCGCAACGCGCTTCACGCTTGATATTTCTGCGGTGCCCGTAATTCATAAACAGTCAATATTCCCAATTTGCGTGGATGTTTCACATCCTGCGGGTGTTCGTGACTTGGTTCCTTCGTTGGCTTATGCGGCGGTAGCGTCAGGTTGCGATAGTCTCATGATTGAGGTTCATCCGGATCCAACAAAGGCTCTTTCTGATGGTCCCCAGCAATTAACGCCCGCTCAGTTTACGGAATTGGTAGGACAGTTGCGTGAAATCGCGGCAGTATTCGGAAAGAAGATCGTGTAACCTCTAAAGCTTGAGTGATTTAAGCGCTACAATACAAATCCACACTTTAAGAGGTGGCTTATTGCTTAGATGTGCGGCGTCATTGTGGAGTCTCATTAAGGTCACGATCTATAAGGGTGACTAGAAAGTAGAGAACTGCTGGATAGAGACACGTATAGAGGTGACATCTGTACGGCAAGATGTATAAAGGTAGCATCTGTACGGCAAAAGATGACGCAAAAAGCATGGTAGTTTATTGGAGCGTTAAACGTACGTGTAGGTGAAAGGGATTCCTGTATGCCTATTGATCTTTCAAGCTTAAATGGTCCTCAAAAGGAAGCGGTTCTTTGTACGGAAGGACCGCTTCTTGTGTTGGCGGGTGCTGGTAGTGGCAAAACCCGCGTTCTGACCCATCGTATCGCTCATCTTGTTGATGATTTAGGGGTAGCGCCCTGGCAAATTATGGCTATTACGTTCACGAATAAAGCCGCTGCCGAAATGCGTGAGCGCTTGGGCGGTCTTATCGGTCCTTATGCGCGTGGTATGTGGGTTTCCACTTTCCATAGTATGTGCGTGCGTATTTTGCGCGCCGATTGTGAGCGCCTTGGATTTGCTTCTGGTTTCACTATTTATGATGACGACGATTCGAAGCGTTTAGTAAAGCAAATTTATGGAGAGCTCAACATAGACGAAAAGCGCTTTCCAGTACCTGCTATTCGAAATCGTATTTCTAAGGCGAAAAATGATTTGCAGGTAGCTGAAGTCTTTGCACAGGAAGCGGAACAGGGGAGCGATCCTGTAGCGAAGGTTGCAGCACGGGTATATACCCGTTTGCAGGAGCGCCTCCGTCAACTGAATGCGTTTGATTTTGACGATCTTTTGCTTTATAGCTGGCTTCTTTTAAAAAATCACGAAGACGTGTTGGCGTCGTACCAAAAACGCTTTCTCTATATTTTGGTAGACGAATACCAGGATACTAACCATGCGCAGTATGCTTTAACGCAGCTTTTGGCAGCTGCTCATCAAAATATTATGGTTGTTGGCGACGATGACCAGTCTATTTATTCATGGCGTGGTGCTGATCTGCGCAATATTCTCGACTTCGAGAAAGATTATCCGAATGCTCATGTGGTGAAACTGGAAGAAAATTATCGTTCCATGGGCAATATTCTGGATGCTGCGAATGCGGTAATTGCCAACAACGTGACCAGAAAGCCCAAAAAGCTTTTTACCTCTCAGCCAGCAGGTGAAAAAATTTCGGTTTACATGGCTACCGACGAACGCGATGAGGGTCGTTGGATCGCTTCGGAGATCGAAAAACAACACGCATCAGGCATGCCTTATAACCAAATTGCGGTGTTTTATCGCACGAATGCGCAGAGCCGCATGCTTGAAGATATGCTTCTGCGTGCAGGTGTGCCTTATCGCTTAGTGGGGGGAACTCGCTTCTTTGATCGTGCGGAAATTCGAGACGTTATGGCGTATCTGAGTTTGGTGGTCAATCCTGCAAATGATATTGCAGCACGCCGCGTCATCAATACGCCTAAGCGCGGCATTGGCGGTACCACGATCGAGCATATTGATTATGTAGCGCGTGAGACGGAATGTACCTTTTTGCAGGCAGCTGAACTTTGCATTGCCGATGAAGCAATTCGCCCCAATACTCGTCGTGCTATTGGTGAATTTGTGGCACTCATTCATGAAGCTCAAACCTACGAAGGTGATCTTCGCAAAGTAGTTGAGATGATCGTGGATAAGGCGGGAATAATCGATGCCTATCGCGCTGTTGGCTCTGATGATGCTCAAGGGCGTATCGAAAACATTCAAGAGTTTTTTGGCGTTGTTGACGAATATGCTCAAACCCACGACGATGCCGATGCATTATTTGAAGCACCTTCTCCCGATAGGGAAGATGCTTCATTGGATGAAAGCGAGCCTCCTGTACGCACCTTCCAGGCAAATTCTTTAGCTGACTTTACCGAATGGGTAACGCTTAGAACCGATATAGATACCATGAGCGACGATGGTGCGGCAGTAACGCTTATGACAATTCACTCCGCTAAGGGCCTTGAATTTGACTGCGTTTTTGTAGCAGGCATGGAAGAATCACTTTTCCCGCATGGCAATTCTTCTCAGGATGCGCAAGGGCTCGAAGAAGAGCGTCGTCTTTGTTATGTTGCTATCACTCGTGCTCGCAAACGTCTGTATCTGACAAACGCCTTTACGCGTCAAATTTTTGGACAATCAAGCGCCAATCCACCTTCGCGTTTTATTGCTGAGATTCCTTCCGAGCTTCGTCACAATATCGGTATGGGGTCTGCTGGCTTTTCGGGGTCAGGTTGGGAAAAGCGCGGCAGCCGTCGTGGCATTGCGGGTTCTGGTGTGGAAGCAGGCGGTGGACGAGTTTTTGGCCAATCAAGCGCTTCAGGTTCTCGTCCTCGTCAAAAACCGCTTGCGACACGTACTAATCCTAACGCGGGCAAAAAAGCGGCAGCGCGTATGAGTTTTGCTAAAGGCGATACCGTAGACCATAAAGTATTTGGCCGTGGCACTATTGTTAAGGTTGAGGGCGATACCCTCCATGTGCGATTCTCTCGTACGGGCCAGACAAAAAAACTCCTAAAGGATTATGCGCCTATTGTGAAAATTGGCTAACGAACCATTATTGAAACAAAACAAGGAGTATCAAAGGCAAGGCTTTTAAATACTCCTGCGGAGCAAAGGGCACCTCTGGGTGTTCTTTCTGTGTGGCATCAAGTTCTTTTGGGTCGAACGCAAGAATCGATGTTCGAGAAAAGGTGCTCTTCGGGAAAAGGCGAGAGAGCAAGTGGAAGGCGGAATTAGTTCGTATGGCAGAAATACTTGAAGCGATAATGCTCGTTTGTTTTGGTTTGTCATGGCCGATGAATGCATGGAAGTCTTTTAAGGCACGCACTGCCGCAGGAACAAGTTGGCAATTTCTTGGTTTGATTACCTTGGGTTATTTTGCGGGTATTTCCGCGAAGTTTGTGAGCGGAAATCTTAATTGGGTGCTTATCGTCTACTTTCTTAACTTAGCGGCATTAGGGGCGAATTGGGCTATCTATGCACGTAACCTTCGTATTGATGCCGCATACGAAAAGGCGCAAAGCTAATTTGCTTATCAGCTCACGAATTCTTTGGTCTTTTTAGCGCTCTTTATCCAAAGAGCGCTTACAATAAAATCAATTTGTACATGTATGCGTATTTGTACGCTAGAGGAGGTCGAATGGCTACGCCCGTTCTTGTCGTCGGTCATAAAAATCCCGACAATGATTCCATCGCGGCTTCGGTGGGATTTGCCTACTATAAAAATGAAATGATGAAGCGCGCATTAGCGCAAAATCCTGATGCAGAAGAATATGAATATATTCCTTGTCGTCTTGGTCCTTTGCCAGAGGAATCCGAAGCTATTCTTTCGGAATACGGCATCGAAGCACCTCGGCTTATTCCCCATGTTTTTGCACGTGTGAGCGACATTATGAGTGCCCCCGTGATTAGTCTTCCTGGTAGCGCTACGTTGCTTGAGGCTTCTCAGTTGTTGGCGGTTCATGATATTCGCTCGATCGTGGTAACAGATGAAAGCGGCAAATATGCAGGGGTGGTTTCATCTCGCAAAATTGCTGAGCGCTATATTTCTACGGTTTGCCGCGAAGCAAAAGAGGCAAATGAGCAATCCGCAAGCGCTATCGCGGCAGATTTACAGGCTTCGCTCACTCAAGACATTATGAGCTTGATAGACAATCGTCCTATGGTTGTTGCTCCTGATGACTTGTTTAACGATGTATTTGAAGACCTTATGGCAAACGAACTTCGCGAGGCAGTAGTGCTCGATGAAGATGGATTTGCAGTTGGCATCGTAACTCGCTCCGATGTTGCTGTTAAACCTCGTCGTAAGGTGGCGTTGGTTGACCATAACGAATTTTCTCAAGCGGTAGACGGTTTGAAAGAGGCGGAAATCGTCGAAATTGTTGACCATCATCGTATTGGTGATGTAAGCACTAATCAGCCTATTCGCTTCACCAATGTGCCAGTAGGCTCTTCTGCTACCATCGTTACCTTAAAGCTCCGTGATGCGGGTATTGATATTCCTGAGGGCATTGCCGCAACCCTTCTTTCTGCAATCATGACCGATACCGTTATTCTGAAGTCACCTACGGCAACGGATATTGATCGTGAACAGGTTGAATTCTTGGCGGGCATCATTGGAAAGGATGCTACCGAATTTGGGTTGCATGTATTCAATGCACGCGGCGGCGATGCGGAAATGGATGTCAAAACTTTAGTTACCGCCGACTCTAAAGAGTTCAAGATTCCCGAGGGCACGATTCTGATTGCTCAGCATGAAACGGTTACCCTTGATGCGGTTATGCAGCGTGAAGAGGAAATTCGTGAATTCTTGCGCGAGTTGAAAGAAAAGAACGGATACGAATTTGTGCTTCTGCTGGTGACTGACATTATTGCGGAGGGTTCAAACTTCCTAGTTGAAGGCGACCACAAGAAGATCGATAAAGTCTTTGGCATTGATTCTTCTGCTGTAGTTTGGATGCCTGGCGTGCTGTCTCGTAAAAAGCAAGTTGCTGCTCCTTTGCTGGAGGCGTAATCTCAGCAAGAGCGTTTTGAGTGTTACGGCGTCTTGCGCTCTGTAGCGCTTTGATGTGCCGCAACGCTTTGACGATGCTATACGTTTTGGCACGTTGAATGCTTTGGCATGTTGTGCGTTTTGGCGTCCTGCGTGTTGGATGTTTCGTTGCGCGTTTCGCTGCACTACGCATCTCTTTTAGCGTTAAGTTTTAAGCCGTTACGTGACCAACCTGAAATCATGAGCCGATCTGAAATTCTCAGATCGGCTTTTTTGTTGCAAGAATCATTCGACAGGTTTTGCTTTATTACGATTAATTTCTATTTCGTCACGTTATCCAACAGGTTGGTATTATTCGTGCATAAAATCGCTTTAATGGTTACAAGAATGGTTTAAAAAGCCTGTTCATTTGCTAGTATCAGTCTCATTTACCCATGATATTTATCGCAAGGAATGAAGCTTGTTTAATTGATAAACCTTATTACATCGTGATAAAGGTTTCGTTTTTCGAAAAGACAATCCTTGTGTTTGAACATACCGGACCTAGAGGTTCTTCTCTCGGAAACAGAGAGGGGGGTACCTAAATTTTTGCGGGGGGGGGGGCACACTATGTATAACATTGCTGTTCTAGAAGCTAATCAAAACCAAGCGGCACTTTTAAAGGCGCTTATCGAGAAAAACATACATAAGGAAGTGCTTAACGTTATAACCTGTCCCTCCATTGTTGAACTCGCGAAATACTTATCCGACGGAAATGTTGCAAGTATGCTTTTTGTTGATGTTTGGATGGGGGAGGAAGAAAATTTCTCGCGAGAAAACGCCACTCCTAAAGGCATTGGTATCGTGGAGAAATACCGGCGCTATTTCACTCGCGCTCAAGTGGTATACATGGGCGATCTCGATCACTACACGCCTGCAATTTACGAAACCGAACATGCGTTTTTTCTGCCAAAACCCTTTTTGCAGCAGGATGTTAATACCGCTCTCGCTTGTGCGTTAACCAATCTTTCAAACAATACCAACAAAAGCTTGCCGATAAAAATTGGTTCATCAATTCGCTTAGTGAAGTTTTCCGATATTGTTTTTATAGAAAGCCAGCGTCGCAAGCTGCGTCTTCATTTAGCGAATGAGGTTATTGATATGTACGGCTCGCTTACCGCAATGGCAGCTGCCCTCCCATGGCAGTTTGTGCAGTGTCATAAGAGCTTTATTGTGAATCTAGAATACGCAGTCGAGCTGCGAAAAGAAGGTTTTGTGATGGCTTCAGGGGACAAAATAGCGGTAAGTCAAACTAAGCGCAAAGAGGCAAGGCGCTCATTTACCAAGTACCTTGCGGTAGATATGTAAAGAGCGCATAGCAGATTAGGCATATGCAAATTGCGTGAAGAAGATTTCTCTTTTTGTCTAAAAAAATTCTAAACACCTTAATAACCTGGGATAATAGAGTAAATAGTAATGGATACGCCCGGATGCGTGGCGTTTGACAAGGTATATACCCGGTGATAAAGTTCATCTTCGCGTTTCCCCGTGAAACGTGTGTTTTCGCGTGCGTAACTGCAGAACGCACCCGGAAAACAGAGAAAGGCAATAACTAATAAAGAAAAGGAGTTGAGTCTTGCCTACTATTAATCAGCTGGTCCGCAAGGGCCGCGCCAAGCAGGTCGACAAAAAGAAGACCCCGGCGCTCAA
>OLPW01000138.1_pt1 | contig 83910 bp, 54 predicted proteins | sample 1672161 | NCBI WGS metagenome assembly OLPW01 (sample SAMEA3136654, study PRJEB25190) | human gut metagenome
ACCGCCCGGGCGGCCTGCTCATGTACGGCATTCCCAACATGAAGCTCGAGAAGTCTGTGGTCGAGCGTCGCGTAGCGCTCATGCGCGAGCTGGGCATTGTGTTTGAGCTGGGTGCTGACGCTACGAGCCCTGCGGTGGCGGCCAAGCTCAATGGTTTTGACGCCGTTGTGATGGCTGTCGGCGCTCGTGCGCCCCGCGGTCTTTCGGCTACGAACGTGGATGCACCGGGCGTGGTGTATGCCGTGGACTACCTGACGGCCTCGACCGTCTCGGTGCTCGATGGTGGTGAGCCCGCGGTGAACGCGCGCGGCCTGGACGTTGTGGTCATTGGCGGCGGCGATACCGGCAACGACTGCGTGGGTACCGCGGTGCGCCAGGGTGCGCGCAGCGTGCGTCAGTTTGAGTTCTTGCCGGCCGCGCCCGATAAGCGCGCGGCGAGCAACCCTTGGCCGCAGTGGCCCAACGTTAAGAAGACCGACTACGGTCAGCAGGAGGCTATCGCTGCCATGGGCGGCGAGATGCGTGCCTGGGGCGTGGATACGCTCGAGGTGCTGCTGGACAAGAAGGGCGCGGCCGCGGGCCTGCGCGTGGTCGATCTGGATTGGTCGGCCGGCAAGCCCGAACGCATTGCGGGTTCCGAGCACGAGGTGCCGGCCCAGCTGGTGCTCATCGCCTGCGGCTTTACGGGTCCGGAGCGCAGCGTGTTCGATGCCGTTGGCGTGCCTGTTGCTACGGCGGGCCGCCCGCTGCCCGTGATGGCTTCCGAGGGCTCGCACCTTGCGGCTCGCGTAGATGGCGTTGCTGTGGATGCCGCGCCGGTGTATGTGGCCGGCGACGCCCGTAACGGCAGCTCACTCGTGGTGAGCGCCATGGCCGATGCCCTGGCCTGCGCTGCCGAGGTCGCCGAGACCCTGGCGCTGTAAGGTAGTCATTCAAGAGCGTCCCCAACGACTAGTCATTGGGGACGCGCTTTTTTGTCTAGTCGTTGGGGACACCCCTTAACGTCTGACTGCTCATTTGCTGACGTGCGGGCTCGCGGTGCCTTGCTGTTTTCGTGATGGCTGCGGCTGACAAGCTCAAAATCTCTGTTTATTTGCCTATGTTTAACTGGGGTTTTGCTTCGGTATAACGTATCGGTCAAGCGTTCCGTCAAGTATTCGGTCAGCATCTGGTTTGCAGCCTGATGCCCATTTCGCCCGCGCTGGCGGCGACCACCGGCCCTCCTCGTAAGCTCAAATTGAGGTTCATCAGTTTGAGGAGGATGCCATGGCTGATCATGTTTTGGACCGGGGACGTCTGGCCGAGGCCGTCGGTAACGATATTGCCGACATGGCCCAGTTCTGGATGCTGCGCAAGTTTCAGTTTTTGGAGTCGGCGCGCACACAGTTCGAAGTGATAGTCGATCCATGGCTCAGCTATTGCGAGGAGCCTTCGCAAAACGAAATCATGGCCTATAACATGGCATTTACCGATTGGCTGCTGTTTGAGCGCTCCTATTGCCACGGCAAGACGCTGCTTGAGCTGTATGTTGACGAACCGCCGGCGTCACTTTCGCCTGCTTCGCTCAGGCGGCTCGAACAGGTGCGCGACACGCAGTATTTCTCGCGCTTTGGCATTTTGGACAAGGATCCTGCGACTGGTATGGTCGCGCTGCGTGACACGCGCACCGACCGTCGTTTTGATGTCTACGACCCACATATCGTGAAAAAAGAGCACTGGCGCGAAGGTGCGATTGCGGTGCGTATCGCGTGCGTCGACGATGTCTGGCTGACGGCGGGGCAGCTCTACCTCTACGACATTGCACGCCTGAGCGATACGGCGGTCGACGGGCCTGGCGCGGTGCATCCCGAGGACCTAGAGGATGGTTTCGATACCTCGTGTATCAGCTTCTTTCTGAGACTGGTCCGCGACATTATGGGTGTGCAGGGACGTTATGTGAAGTCCCTCAACATCTACGAACAGGAATGGGAGTAGGGCTCGTTGGACTGGCGCCGCCGCGTCGTTCTCCGCCGGTTTGTCTTGATCTGTAACATCTGGCCGTCAAAACACGGTCTAACTGTTACAGATCGAGACGAATGATTGGGCTCTGCTGGTTTGTCTAAATCTGTAACGTTTGGGAGCCTGGAGAACGTCTAACTGTTACAAATCGAGACGTTTGGAACCTGGCTGGGGGAAAGTCTCAATCTGTAACATCTACAGGCCAAAATTCGACCTAACTGTTACAGATTGAGACAAAGGTTGGACGCGGTACCGAAAGATCTTGATCTGTAACATCTAGCGGCCAAAAACCGGTCTTTCTGTTACAGATCGAGACAAAGAGGTGCAATGCTGCGCGAACGTCTTGATCTGTAACGTTTGGCGGCTGCTTGTGTCCGTAACTGTTACAGATCAAGACATTTGTCGGCGGCGGCAACAGCGGCGACGGCCCATTTTTCCGATGTGGTGGTGATAGAAGTGTCTAATACCGTTTTTAAACACAAGCATGCAACACGTAACACCTTGGCGCGGAATAGGATGCTTGCCAGGCTCACGGAGGCGGCTGAACAAGGCGTGCTGCTTGTGACGCACGACAATGCCGAGCTCATGTGGCTGCGGCGCCATGTGGGCACAGACGATATTGCGGAGCCCGAATCGCACCTATTCTGTTTTCAGCATGAATGGGATGCGTTGACGCCGCCGGAGCGAGCGAGGTGGACCATCAAGGGGCTTGCCGAGTTTCATCCCGATTGGGCGTTTTGGGGGTATGACGCCGCGCTGATATGGGGTCTGGAGGTGCCGAATGATCTGCTCGGGTCGCGTTACTTGGTCAAGACGGGTTGTTCGGTGGCGTTGAGTACGGGATGTAGGCTGCTGCGTCCGCAGACGGCGGGTGCGCTTGAACAAGTCGATGGCGTGCGGGTGACGCCGTTTTGGCGCACGGTGGAGGATTGTCTGCTGCGTGCGCCGTTTTCGTATGGTCTGGCGATCGCCGATTCTGCATTGCGGGCGAAGGGCATGTCACGCGACGACCTCTGCGAACGGCTCCAGGCCGATTGCGAGGGCAGGCGCGGGTATCGCAGAGCGCAGGTGATTGCGTCGCATGCGGACGGGCTGTCCGAAAACGGTGGCGAGTCTCGGTTCCGAGCGTTCTTTATTGCATACGGCTTTCCGGTGCCAGAGTTGCAGGTGGAGTTTCATGATCCGCTCGACCCGAATCAGGTGTTTCGGGTCGATTATTTCTGGAGGCTCGAGGACGGGACATGTGTCATCGGCGAGCTCGACGGAAAGGGGAAGTATACCTTGCAGAACGACGAGGGTCGGGAGTGGGTCGACCCGTTCGTGGCAGAACGTCAGCGGGAGTCCCATCTGACAATGCTCGGACACAAGGTGCTTCGGTTCACGTTTGATGAGCTCAAGAATCCGGGAAAGCTGGTTGAAAAGATGAGGCTAGCAGGTATTCCGCAGCGAGCCGATTTGGCTGAGGAATGGAAGCGTCAGTGGTATGGGCACTGAAGCGGACCGTCTCAATCTGTAACAACAGGGGACCGTTTGGCCTTCTAACTGTTACAGATCAAGACGGAAGGTTGGCGGCTGATGAAAGATCTCAATCTGTAACATCTAGAGGCCGAAAACCTGTCTACTTGTTACAGATTTAGACGTTTGACGACGGGGCTGGGAATATCTCGATCTGTAACATCTGATGGCCAAAAATCGGTCTATCTGTTACAGATTGAGACAAAGGTTGGACGCACGACTGAAAATCTCGATCTGTAACATCTGGCGGCTCAAAACCGAGCTTACTGTTATAGATCAAGACGTTTTGCTGGAACGACCGAAGCATCGCTGCACTGGTCTGCTCATCCTCACGCCCTTCTCTTCCCTCCGTTAACCGATATGTCCGCAGCAACCCTGTCGCTCTGGGTGATAATGGACAAATGTTCAAGTTAATCGTGAGGGAGGAACTCGATATGGCGTCTGCCGATCGTTCCACGTTGTTTATCAATGCGACCGTCCTGGATGGTTCGGAACATATGGAGCCGCAGCCCGATATGGCCGTGGTCGTTGAGCGTGGTCTCATCACGTGGATGGGGCCGAGTGCCGTGGCGCAGGCGCCTGCAGGTGCCGAGGTCATCGACCTGGCAGGGGCGTATCTCATGCCAGGTCTCATCAATATGCATGTGCATTTGTGCGGCTCGGGCAAGCCGGTCTCGGCGGGCGATGCGGGCGCGCTGATGAAGAAGCTCGATAATCCGGTGGGCCGCGCCATCGTCCGCCACATCCTCAAAGGCAGCGCCCAACAGCAGTTGGCAAGCGGCGTGACAACGGTGCGTGGCGCGGGCGACCCGCTGTTTGCGGATCTTGCCGTGCGCGATGCTATCGATGCCGGCAAGTATCAAGGTCCTCGCCTGGTGGCGCCGGGAACGGGCGTTACGGTGCCGGGGGGCCATGGTGCTGGCTTGTTCGCCCAGGTGGCTAACAGTCCCGCCGAGGCGGCCGAACAGGTGCGCGACCTGTATGCGCGCGGTGCCGACGTCATTAAACTGTTCGTAACGGGTGGCGTGTTCGACGCGACCGAGGTGGGCGAGCCGGGTGTGCTGCGTATGCCCGTGGAGGTTGCCGCAGCGGCGTGCAAGGCGGCGCACGATATGGGCCTTCCGGTTATGGCTCATGTCGAGAGTACCGAGGGCGTGAAGGCCGCGCTTGAGGCCGGCGTTGACACGATTGAGCACGGCGCTCCGTTGACGCCCGAGATCCTGGAGCTGTACCGCGGCGCCGCGGGTACGCAGCTCGAGGGACGTGCGCCGAGTGTGACCTGCACTATCAGCCCGGCGCTGCCGTTTGTATTGCTCGATCCGGAAAAGACTCATTCGACCGATACGCAAAAGAAGAACGGCGACATCGTGTGCTCGGGCATCATCGAGAGCGCCCGTGCCGCACTGGAAGCTGGTGTTAGGGTGGGCCTAGGCACGGATTCGAGCTGCCCGTTCGTGACGCAGTATGACATGTGGCGTGAGGTGGCCTATTTTGCCAAGTATGTGGGCGTGAGCAACGCCTTCGCGCTGCATACGGCCACGCAGGTCAATGCCGAGCTGCTGGGGCTGGGCGGCGAGACCGGCACAATCGAGTGCGGTAAGGCCGCCGATATCCTGGTGACGCGCGAGAACCCGCTCGATGACCTGTGCGCGCTGCGTGAGCCGATGCACGTGATGTGTCGCGGCGATCTGGTGCGCAAACTCAAGGTGAAGCATATTCCCGAGGTGGACGCCGAGCTCGACACGATTATGACCATGCCGGCAGAAGCCCTGGCAGAGGAGCTCGCTCGCGATGGCGTAGCTTAGGCGCTGGCGCGACGGGGCGACAGCTTTATCGAATGATGTCGCCCCATGCAAAAAGCCGAGGTCTCAGTGCGAGGCCTCGGCTTTTATCTTGTCCCATGGTGTTGCGGCTAGGAGCGCGTCTCCATCTTGGCGTGGCACTTGGGGCAGGTGACGCGGATCTTGCCTTTGCCCTTGGGAACGGAGAGCATCTGGCCGCAGTTGGGGCACTTGAGGTATGCCGTGGTCTTGCGACCCTTCCACATCTTCTTGGCCGTGCGCTTGGCACGCTCAAAGTCTTCCTTGCTGGTGCCGGCCGCGTGCGAGGTGCTGGCCGCTGCGGCCCCGCCGCCCAAGCTGGCGACGAACTTGCCCAAGCCGGGGACCTTAGCCGAGCCGGCGACAAAGATCTCGTTCTCCTTGCGACGTGCATCGATGTTTTTGGACAGGCCGCGCAGCACGCCAATTACGATGACGGCGATGGCGATCCAGCTGAGCCACTGGATGCGGGCTATCGATCCGATCATCGCGATGATGATGCCCGCAAAACCCATCACGATGGTGAGCTCGTCGGCGCCATTGCGTCCTTTCATGAAGTCATTCATGCAAATTGCCTTTCGTTCGATATGCTGCACGCCTTTATACCCGATTTAGAGCAAGGGGGACAAGTTAATCTGCACCAGTGTGGTGCAAGAATACCTGTCCCCGGAACACCAAGACGGTGCAAAGAAGTCTGTCCCCAATGCCCCCAATTACTTGGACAGCTTGTCGACGACGCGTTCGATCTCGGCGAGCTTGGCGGCTTTGAGGTCTTCGTCGCCCGATTCGATTGCCGAAGTCACGCAGCCCTCGATATGCGCCTTGAGCACATCGGCGTTGATGCGCGCAATGAGCGCCTGCGTGGCCATGAGCTGCGTGGAAATATCGACGCAATAGCGGTCCTCCTCGACCATCCGCAAGATGCCGTCGATCTGGCCGCGTGCCGTCTTGAGCATGCGGGTCACCGATTTGTGGTCTGCCATCATGGCGGGTCCTCGTTTCTGGTCGATCTTTCGGATGCCCCCGTCAGTTGCGGTGAAATAGGTCTTGTTTGCAGGCTTGAAGCGCTAAAACAGGAACTATTTCACCGCAACTTCTGAGGATTGAGTAGGCAGCGTCTGCTACGCGGCGGTCACGGACAGGGCGTGGAACTTCTCGCCGGCGCCCTCGACAGCGGCGGCGAGCTGCTCGGCGGTCACGGTGTCGGCGCACTCCACCTGGACGGTCTGGGTCTCGTGATCGGCGTCGGCGTCGGTCACGCCGACCACGTTGAGCAGTGCCGTCTCGACAGTGGCGTCGCAGTGGCCGCACATGAGGCCGGAAGTTTTGATTGTGTAACGCATGGGTATCCCTCTCTGTTGTGTTGGCTTTCTCAACCACCCGACCTTGACCTTCAAGCCGTCGCTCGCGTACCAAAGTACGCGTCGCTCCTCTTTCAGGTCAATCTCGGGCACCTGGAAAACCCGTTCTAAATGGACTTAATGGTGAGCCTATTTTGCCACTTTAGGCTTAAAGGATTTTAGGCGCAGCGCATTGCTTACGACGCAGACGCTCGACAGGCTCATGGCCGCGGCGCCAAACATCGGCGAGAGCTGCCATCCGGTGAGCGGGAAGAACACGCCCGCGGCGAGCGGAATGCCGATGCCGTTGTAGAACAGTGCCCAGAACAGGTCCTGCTTGATGTTGCGGATCGTCGCGCGCGACAGCTCGATGGCGCGGGCGACGTCCATGAGGTCGCTGCGCATGAGCACCACATCCGCCCCTTCCTTGGCGATGTCGGCACCAGTGCCGATCGCAAGGCCCACGTCGGCGCGCGCCAGGGCGGGGGAGTCGTTGATGCCGTCGCCCACCATGGCGACCTTGCTGCCCGCATCCTGCAGCTCGCGCACGTGGCGCTCCTTGTCGGCGGGGAGGACGTCGGCGATGACCTGCTTGCTGCTCAGCCCCACGCGGCGGGCGATTGCCTCGGCCGTCACGCGGTTATCGCCGGTGAGCATGCGCACGTCGACGCCGAGCTTGCGGAGCGCGGCGATGGCCTCGGCGCTCGTCTCTTTGACCTCGTCAGCCACGGCGATGGTACCGACGAGCTCGCCGTTCTTGGCAAAGAACAGCGGCGTCTTGCCTTCGGCGGCAAATTGCTCGGCAAGACCCGCGGGCACGGTAACGCCCAGCTCGTCCATCAGGCGTACGTTGCCGGCTGCAATGGTGTTTTGCCCCTCGCGCGCCGTCACGCCACGACCGGGCACGGCGGCAAAGTCCTTGACCATGCGCGCGACAATTCCGCGCGCCTCGCACTCGGCCAAAATCGCCTCGGCCAGCGGGTGCTCGCTTGAGCGCTCCAGCGCAGCGGCCAGCTTGAGCAGCGCCTTTTCGCTCATGGCGGGCGAGCCGTCGGCGCGCGTGGCCACCACGATATCGGTCACGGCAGGCTTGCCGCGGGTGACCGTGCCCGTCTTATCGAGCACCACGGTGCCCACGCTGCGCAGGCTCTCCAGCGCCTCGGCGCTCTTGAACAGAATGCCCATCTCGGCGCCCTTGCCGGTGCCTACCATAATGGCGACGGGCGTGGCCAGGCCGAGCGCGCACGGACAGCTGATCACCAGCACGGCCACGGCAGAAGTGAGTGCCTCGTTCACGCTGCCGGTCAGTGCCATCCACACCACAAAGGTCACGGCCGAGATCGCGAACACCACGGGCACGAATACGCCGGCGACCTTGTCGGCCATGCGGGCGATGGGCGCCTTGGTGGCGTTGGCGTCCTCGACGAGCTTGATAATCTTGGCGAGCGATGTCTCGGCGCCCACACGCGTGGCACGGAAGGTAAACGAACCGGTGCGGTTGACGGTGGCGGCGTTGACGGTGTCGCCGGCGGTCTTTTCCACGGGGATGGACTCGCCGGTGAGCGCGCTCTCGTCCACGGCCGAGCTGCCTTCGAGCACCACGCCATCGACGGGGATGGACTCGCCGGGGCGCACGCGCAGGACCTGGCCGGGAAGGATGCTGTCGACGTCGACGGTGGTCCCGCTGCCGTCCTCTGCCACGATGATCGCGGTCTTGGGCGCTAGGTCGATGAGCGCCTCGATGGCGCCGCCGGTTTTTGACTTGCTGCGCGTCTCGAGGTATTTGCCCACGGTGACGAGCGACAGGATCGTGCCTGCGCTCTCAAAATACAGATTTTCCATGCCTGTCATCATGGCCTCGTGGACCTGACCCGCGGCTAATTGGTCGGCCATGATGAACATGGCGTAGAGCGACCAGGCGATGGAAGCGGTGGCGCCCACGGCGATGAGGGCGTCCATGGTGGGCGCGCCGTGCGCGAGCGATTTAAACCCGTTGATAAAGTACGCGTCGTTGACATAGACGATGGGGATGAGCAGGACGAGCTCGGTGAGGGCGAGCGTCATGCTGTGCGTGTGGTCGGTGAAAATGCCGGGCAGCGGCCAACCAAGCATGTGTCCCATGCCTATGTAGAACAGTGGGATGAGGAAAACGATCGAGACGATGAGGCGGGTGCGCATGGCAGAGGCGGCGGCCTCCAACTTTTTGGTCGGCGACTCCATATGGGCGGCGCCGGACCTGGCTTGCGTGCTGCCGTTTGAGCCGGCGGCACCGGTGCCCGCATCGACGGGCGAGGCCGAGTAGCCGGCACGGTCGACGGCGGTGCAGATATCGTCGGGGGAGACCTGCGCGGGGTCATAGTCGACCATCATGGAACCGGCGAGTAGGTTGACCGCGACGCTTTGGACGCCGTCGAGTTTGCTCACGGCACGGTCCACGTGCGCCTGGCAGGCGGCGCATGTCATGCCGCCTACGTCAAACTTATCTTGAGCCATGGCTTCTCCTTTCTGTGGCGTGGTGTTGGAAATGTTAACCTGCCGATACTATACACCCATACCCCCTGGGGGTGTCCAGTACAGAAAGAAATGTATGACATTTAGATACAGATGAGGATGGTTGCTCAATCGGTGACCGTCTCTGCCAAACATCTCAATCTGTAACGTCTAGCAGGGAAAATGACCTCTAACTGTTACAGATCAAGACATAGAAATCGGCCGAAAACTAACGTCTCGATCTGTAACAACTAGACCCCGTTTTACCGAGTATTTGTTACAGATCAAGACAAACAGTTGGCAGGAAACTCAATGTCTCAATCTGTAACATCTAGCGGGAAATATAACCTCTAACTGTTACAGATCGAGACAGACTGCCCGGGGCCAACTCAAATGTCTTGATCTGTAACATCTAGAGAGGTTTTTAACCCCTTACTGTTACAGATTGAGATGTTGTCTCGCGGGGCTGGGGTTTGTCTCGTTCTGTAACATCTAGACCTGTATCTGCCGAGCTGGTGTTACAGATCGAGACAATTGCCGGGGTGGGGTCCCGTCACGGCAAGACTCCCGCCGCCTAGATACAGAATCCGGGGATCACGCAGGTTCGCTTGTTTGGCTTTTCCGCGGGCGTGGCGTACGTAAAGACGTCGCCGTCGTGCCCCACGCGGTTCATATAGAGTGTGCCTTCGCTCTCCGATGTGTCGGGGCTCACCGTGCGCTCCCACCAACAGGTGTCCTTGCCCTTCCACTGGCGGACCATCATCTCGTTCGTGGAATACGGGCTCACCTTGAGCTCGCGGAAGAGCTGATACTCCTTGCCCTCGCCGTTGTAGATGTCTGCCAGGTAGTGATAGTCCTCGGCAAACGAATCGGGCGGTTGCGTACCGCACAGCTCGACCATGGCGGGCAGCCAAAGGGTTGCGGGCAACTCGCTCAGACACGATGCACTGTTGGCGGCGCCAACGTTATTTGAGATCTTTTTGACGGATTTGATGAGTGCGCGCAACTCGTTGGGCAGCAGCTTAAGGCCGTCGTTATCGAGCCATTCCCGCAGCTCGCAATCTGCCCAGCCGGCTCTCAACGGTTGGGCCGCGGCGTCGCGTTCGGCAATGCCGGCGTCGAACATAAACGTTAACCCTGCCTTGCCCGTACCGTCCAGAAGTTCATCGTGGCGGATACCCACGAGCTGCGCGCCAACCTGCAACCCGTTGGTGAGCGTGACGCGCTTGGTGCATGGATAGGGGATATGCCCGTTGTCATCGAGCAGGTGGTAGCGCTTGGCAATCTCGCGTGCCTCGCTACGGGTCTCGGCAGCCTTAATCTTGAGCGAAATCTCCTGCAGCTGATCCCAGGTGTAGTCGTCAAGCGAACCGCGGATGCCGTCCAGGTAGTCGGGGATGCCAAAGCCATGGGTTGCCGCCCCGATAACGCCGAGCCCCGCAACGGCCGCGACAACGCCGCCGATAATAAAGCGGCGGCGGGTCATGGCATCGTGGCGGGCCTGATTCAGGATCTCTCGTGCGCGCTCGCCGGCGACGTCGACCTTAAGGTGCGTGCCAGAATCGATATCAATCGCGGCCTCGTCTCCTGTGCCTTCGCGGCCCTCGGATTCGGCATCGGTGAGGTATGTCGAGAGCACCTCGAGCATCTGCTGCTCGGTGGGACGATCGCACTGCTCGACTGAGATGCCTTTCATGATGATCTGGACAAGCGCTTTGTCGCCCTCGCAGCGCGGCTCGAGCGGTGCCGGCTTGGTCTTGGTCTTTATGAGGTAGAACGAGCCGGTTGCCGCGGCGCCCGTCGACTCCACATCGAACGGTTTACGACCGCTGTAGAGCTGGTACAGAATGCTCGAAAGCGCATAGACGTCGATGGCAGGCGAGCGGCGAAGGGCCGCGATGCCTTCGATATCCTGCGTGAGCATCTCGGGCGCGGCGTATGCGGGCGTGGCAAAGCGCCAGATGTCGGCGCGCCGGGTGATCGTGTCGTCGCCGAGGGCCATGGTCGCGGAGCCCATGTCGATGAGGCAGGGGTCAAAGGAGCAATCGACGATCTGCTGCTCGAGCGTTCGACTGGTGGTGCGGAACATGATATTGGCGGGCGACAGGTCGCGATGGACGACCGGATTAACGAGCCCCTGGGTCATCAGGAGTGCGCGAAGCACGGCGTTTCCAACGGCGGCCACCATCTGGGTAGTTAGCCCGCCCGAGGCATCGTGCGGAAGTAAGGGCAGCACCTGCTTGAGCGAGGTGCCCTCGACCCACTCCATGAGGATGAGCGGGTCGTCCTCGCACGATCCATAGCCATAGACGCGCGGAAATCCGCGCAGGTGCGAGACGGTACACAGATGACGGTACTCCTCGAACAGCGCGGCGGTGTTGGCCAGGTGCGCGGCCGATTGCTCGGCGGAGCGGTCGGGGGCTTGGTCGGAAAGGATGGCGTTGTCCTTGAGCAGCTTGACGGCAAAGACCTCGCCGCTCGTGTTGGTCGCGCGCAGCACGTGCCCGATGTTGCCGTTGTTGCGGTGGGCCGTCTGGAGAATAAGCGTCATAAACCGACGCTTGGCGTCGTCCTCGGCGCTGGGGTCGACCGCCACGGCGGTATCGAACGTATCGAGACGGATGAGTTTGTCGCCATAGGCGCTATCGGTAGTATCCATGGCGTTCCTTTGTCTGGCATGGGTTGCCGCACGTATACGTGAGCAGTGCGGATATCGGTAAAGTACTATGATAGCCGCACTGCCCACGTATACCGCTGTGCATTGTCGTTTACGACGCAGAAGGTAGAAGACGAAAGACGGACGGCGACCGTCTTCCGATCGCCGTCCGCGCTAGTCCACAATGACAAGGAATGTCGTGTAGAGACCCAGATGGAGCCTGTCGCTGTTTTCGATTTCCACTGGGGGATAGATCTTGCCGGGCTCGCGTTGGTCGCGCGGCGGCTCAATCACAATATCGCCGTCGCCTGCACCCGATTCGAGTACCGTGCCGTTGGTCGATCCAAGGCCCTGGGCGTACCAGTGCTCACCCTCAAGCCAAATGCGAAGATGCTCGCGCGATGCGTCGGCGCCCACATCGGTGATGCTGGGCGAGGTTTTGGGCAAAGAACCAATTACGGTGCCGCGCGGATCGCGTGTGAGGGGATGGATTTGCATGTCGGCGCAGTTGTCGGCATGGGTTCTGAGCAGACCGAGGTTGGGGGCGACGGTGCGCGGCTGCTCCAGGCTGCTCATAAAGCCACGTCCGACGGTAGTTTCGGTGGTGCCAAAGTGCCCGCCCGTCTTGCTGTCGCAAAAGCGCTCGACGGTGGCCACGCCCTGAACGGGATCGGCGAGCGCCCCCGTTGCTACAAAGAGCATCAAGAAGAGCGTGCTTTTCTCACGCACGGCATTGCCGTCAAAGATGTCGATGCGATTGAGGGCATTTGCATATAGGCGGCTGTCCAGTTTGTAGCTGGCGAGAGCCGACATCATTTCGTTGGCGGCCGGACCGCGATAGTGCTCGGCGATTGCCCGATAGGCGGACTCGCCGCCGCCGAGCTTGCTGCAGATTGCCGAGGAAAGGTTGAGCGTGGTGACGGTAAAGTCGCTGTAGATGGAGGGCGCGCACTGGTCAGGCTTGCGATGGACGATGTAACGGGTGAGATACGAGCGGTTGGAAGAGCATTTCTCGAGCAGGGTACTGCCGAGATAAGAGTTTCCATTGATGAGCATTCGGGCGATCTCGAGATGTTTAAGACCGCCGAACGAGCGAATATCGTTATAGAGGACCGAGCAAGGCGTCTCTGCTGCCACGGATACCTCCTTTGATTGCTTCCTAGCCAATATGGCGATAGGAATTAATGGCCCCGGTGGGCGACGTATTAAATGGCTGCACAATAAATAGTGTAACCAAAGCAACATTATAGGCCACATGTTCGAAATTGCAGGAAGACTGAGAGATTTGGTTTGGACTGGACGGAAATCCCCCTCTGTCTTGATCTATAACAATTAGGGCCGATTTTACTCGGTAACTGTTACAGATTGAGACGTTTGTGAACTGTGTCGACCGTTTGTCTCGATCTGTAACACGTAGAGGAAGATTTGCCCTGTAGATGTTACAGATTGAGACAATCAGCCGGGCCCACCTCGTCCGCCTCGTCATCTGTGGTTTACGTGGGGGCATGCGAAGCACGGGTATACTAACCGGCGGCGAATCTGCTCCATCGCTTAGAGCTGCTGCGTCTGGACGGCGCGTGATAGGGCTGCCAAAGCGATCGCCAGCGTGCTGAGCAACGTCCTCTCTGTGCGCACCCGTTTTTGTATGTATTAGCGCACTACAAAGCACGCCCGCGCGGCCGCATGCCGTGCCCATTGCGCGTGCAGATAAGGAACAACAACATATGCGTAATTCTGTATCCGACGTCACGGACGCCGAGATCCTGGACGAGACCCGTGAGGCCATGACCCAGGCTGCCTTCGATGCCGCCGATGAGGCAAATGCCGCCCAGGCCGTCGAGTCCGCTACCGATAGTCTGCCCGCCTTTGACGAGCTGGGACTTTCGGACGAGATGCTTCGTGCTATCGAGAACCTGGGCTACACGGCGCCGACGCCTGTCCAGGCTGGCTCGATCCCCGTGGTGCTCGAGGGCCGCGACTTGCTTGCCGCCGCCCAGACCGGCACCGGCAAGACGGCCGCCTTTTTGCTGCCGACTATGAACAATCTGGAGCACATCGCTCCTCCCAAACCCGTGCGCGAGCGTGGCGGCCGCAACCGCCGTCGCGGTGCTAAAAAGCCCGAGGGCAACGGCCGTGGCCCCGTGATGCTCGTCATCACCCCCACGCGCGAGCTTGCCCAGCAGATCGACGAGGTCGCAAGCAAAATCGCCGACGTCACGGGCCACGTTGCCGTGACCGTCGTGGGCGGCGTGAGCTACAAGCCGCAGACCGCGGCACTCAAGTACGGTTGCGATATCCTAGTTGCCACGCCGGGTCGTCTGGTCGACCTGATCGAGCAGGGCGCCTGCCACCTGGACGAGGTTAAGGTCCTGGTGCTCGACGAGGCCGACCGCATGCTCGACATGGGCTTTTTGCCCGCCGTCCGCCGCATTGTGCGCGAGACGCCGGCCGAGCGCCAGACGCTGCTGTTCTCGGCGACGCTCGACGAGGAGGCCGTGGGCGAGATCACCGACCTGGTGAGCGACCCGGCCCGCGTGGAGATCGCGCCGGCCACGTCGACCGCCGACACCGTCGACCAGTTTGTGTTCCCGGTGTCCATCGAGGCCAAGAACAACCTGTTGCCCGAGTTCCTCAAAAAGGAGGGCCCGGAGCGCACCATCGTCTTTATGCGCACCAAGCACCGCGCCGACAGCTGCTGCCGTCGTCTGGAGCGCAAGGGCATCAAGGCCGCTGCGATTCACGGCAACCGCAGCCAGGCCCAGCGCGAGCGCGCGCTTTCTGCCTTCCGCGACGGCACCGTCGACGTACTGGTGGCAACCGATGTTCTCGCCCGCGGCATCGACATTAGCGACGTGCGCTACGTCGTGAACTTTGACGTGCCGGCCGAGCCGACCGACTATATCCACCGCATTGGCCGTACGGGCCGCGCCGGCGAGCTGGGCTGGGCCATTACGTTTGTGACTGAGCAGGACGTGGACGAGTTCTACGAGATCGAGAAGCTCATGGACAAGACGGCCGATATTTACGAAGCCGGCGACCTGCACGTGGGCCCCAACCCGCCCGCCGTTGACCCCGAGCGCGATCCTGCCGCCTTTAAGGTGAAGAAGAAGACCAAGCGCGGCAAGTCCAAGAGCAAGAAGAAGCTTGAGCAGGCACGTCGCGACGGCAAGCGCAACGGCGATGACTACGGCGATGTGGCCGGTCGTTCCAACCGCGGTCGCGACGAGCGTCGCGGCGACGGCGAGCGCCCGAGCCGTCCTAAGCGCGGCGGCAAGACCCGCGTGCGCGAGGGCGTTCAGGCTCGCGTGGACGAGGCCGTGGAGAGCGTGGCTCGCGAGGTGGCTGCCGAGGAGCGCGCTGGTGCTGGTGCCGCTGAGCAGCCTGCGCGCGGCAACCGTGCCGAGCGTCGTGCCAAGCAGTTCCAGGGCGAGGCACACCGCCGTCGTCGTGAGGACGAGGACCGTGGCGGCCGTCGTCGTGTCGAGCGCGAGGACGAGGGCCGCGGTTCGCGCGGTGGCAAGCGCGGTTCGGGCGACCGCCGTCGTTCCGGTCGTGATGACGAGCGCGGTGGCCGTGATGAGCGTCGCGGCGGCGAGGGTCGCGGTGAGCGAGGTGCTCGTGGCGGTGAGTCCCGTGGCGGCAAGCGCTTTGAAGAGCGCGTTAGCCGCGGCGGCGAGCGTCGCGAGGGCGCTCGCGGCAATGGCGGCCGCGGCGTCGCTGGTCGTTCGAATGAGTCGCGCGATCGTCGTGACCCGCGTGCCAGCCGCGATCGTCGCGATGACTGGCGCAACTACGACGATACCCGCGAGGAGCGTCGTGGCGGCTATCGTGGCGGGCGTGGCGGCAACCAGGCCGGCTCCCGTGGCGGTCGTGCCGGCGGTCGCGATAACCGTGGCAGCTATGGCAACAGCCGTGGCGGCAAGCGCGGCGGCAGCTCCCGTCGCCCCGGTGACGGCGGCGGCAAGCGCAAGTAACACACGCGTCGCGCGGTAAGGCGAGATGAGTTTGGGCCCCGAGCAGACTATGCTCGGGGCCCTTTTTGTGGGCGCAGTTTGAGGTGGGCCGGCCCCCTCACGAAAAAGCACGGAGGCGGTTGCGGCAAGAGATGTGGGTTATCGGCTTAGTTGGAGATTCGCGTATGCGGGGTTCTGGCATAGACGGAGAACGTGAAGCTCCCTACTGACGCACGGTGGCCGCAGTGCCCGGGCGGACACACTCGGGATTCCGCTCGCTGCCTGGCGCCCTTGCTGCCATCTGACTTTCACGCTCGCATTGTTCTGGATGCGGGCGTGTTTTTTCACGGCATGCACGGGTCCCCCGGGGTGCGCCGTGCATTTTCGGGAGCTTTCAGCAAGCCGGGGTGGCTGCATACGCGCCGGAAGCGTCTATTTGATCTCGCAAGATCCCTCGACTGGCGATTTGGGTCGGCAGGCGGCGTACGGCGTGGCGATAGCGCGCGTTTCGCGCCGTGCCGTGCCCCAAAGCGACGCCGGCCGCGCGATGCTCCCGGTTCGCGGCGTCGCCGGCGGGGGTCGCGATGCTGAATACTCCGGTTTTTGCACGGTCCAAGCGGGGGTACGTTGGGACGGGAAGGGGCGCCCCCATCTATTTATGCATGGCACAAGCGAAAATATGCAGGACAATAGGGCGCCATGCGCCGGATGCCCAGATTGGGCGCGCCATACGCCGACTTCGCCGCGTCCCTTCCGCGCCGTGCGCGAATCAAAAGGCGAGGGCAGTTATGGGCGTGCGGGCGGCCCTGCTGACGGCGGGGTTGCAGCGGAGCTTGCGCTTGCCGTGGGCGATCGCGCGCGCTGGGCGCCGGCGCTCGACGGCCGCATGCTCCTGCTTGCCACGCACGATGCCGCTGACGCTCGGGCCCTCAATATCTCGGACATCATCACGCTCTAAATGCTAACTCAGCAACAAAATGATCCGTTTTCCCCTTCCCATGGGGTCTGGTATGGTATTCTATCTGCGGAGTAATACTTAGGAATACCTAGTAATACCAACGCCGCAGAAACAAACTCCAGATGCGGGCCAATCGGGTTGTCTTCACAGCCCGTCGCCCAGCCGCGTGGCCCGCATCTATCCGCACCACCGTCGTTTCAAAAAGGAAGCGCCATGGCAGAACACATGACCCCGGTTGTCGCGAAGGTCTTGCCCGAGGAAAAGGCAGCCTTCGCGGCGGCAACCCAGCTCGTGGGCACCACGCCGTCCAACGCCATTCGCATGTTTATCGCCGCGTTCAATCGTTGCGGCACCTTTCCGTTCGACATTTCGCCCAGCGGGGCCTTTGGCACTGCGCCCGATTCTCATCAATAAGTGATCCGTTTTCCTCCGTCCCTATGGGATCAGCTCTCTGCCGAGTTGTGGTAGAACTTGGGAACGGTTTTGAGGAGGTTAGCATGCTCAATGCGATGGCGTGGGCGCTTGCCTGTTTTGGCGTTGTCGCTGCCGATATAGCCCTGAGCGTGGTTCTGTTTTTGGTTCTCGATGCCCTGTCGGTGCTGACGGGCTATCCGATCGACAATCTCGATATCCAATGGTTCCAGGCTGCCGCTCAGACGGCGTCGTTTTTGATGGCGCTGCTGTGGTGGCGCTATCTGTGGCCGCGCTCGTTTATGGCGCGCTGGCAGGGCGAGCGCCCGCTTGGCGGGGGAGCGCGTGGGGCGTGGAAACGCATCGCCTGCGTTATCGTGATTGGCCTGGCCTTGCAGGTGGTCGTTGGCTACGTGACCGACGCCGTGCTGTCGCTGTTGCCCGAGGCGGCGGCCGATTACAGCGAGCTTGTCGAGGAAACAGGCATGGGCGACACGAGCTATCTGGCCGTCCTGACCACGGTGCTCGGCGCTCCGTTTTGCGAAGAGCTCCTGGTGCGCGGCATCATCTTTGAGTTCTCGCTCCGAGCGTTTAATCCGCAGTGCCGCCCACTTTGGAAGCGCCGGCGTCGTGCGAACGCGCAGGACGGCGCCATGGTGCCCTGGGCGGCCCCAAGCACGTGGGGTATCGCCGCGGCGATTGTGTTGCAGGCGGCAATCTTCGGTTTTATGCACATGAATTGGGTGCAAGGTTGCTACGCGGGTGCCGCCGGCCTCATCTTTGGCTGGGTGCTCGTGACGACCGGAAAGCTTCGCTATACGATCCTGCTGCATTTTGCCTTTAATGCCGGGTCGTATCTCATGGGCCTGCTGTGGTTTGTGAACACGCCGCTCGACGTGGTGGTCACGGTCGCTATCGCCGGCGTCATCCTCGTTGAGTCAATGCGCTCGCTGCGCCACGCGTGTGGGATGGACGCAGCGAGCGCACCGCTGCCCTAGTTGCGGCGACCGCCTCCGTTGGCACCCTGGCGCCCCTGAGCTGCGCGGTTGCGGCCTGCGGTGTTCTGCGCACGCGACATGCCGCCGTGGCCTTTGCTACCCTTGGGTCCCTTGCCGGCGGCGCCACCGTGGGCCTTGCCGCCCTTCTTGCCAGTGCCGTGTCCGCCGCTGGCCGATGTCTCGCCCGGGCGTGGCGGCACGGGGCGAATCAGGCAATGCTTGGTGTAGCCGATCAGATCGCGGCGGCCGGCCTTTTCCAACGCCTCACGTACCAGCTTGTAGTTCTCGGGCTTGCGATACTGGATGAGCGCGCGCTGCATGGCCTTCTCGTGCGGGTCGCGCGCCACATAAATCGGCTCCATGGTGCGCGGGTCCACGCCGGTGTAGTACATGCAGGTCGACATGGTGGACGGGGTGGGGTAGAAGTCCTGCACCTGCTCGGGCATGTAGCCCATGTCGCGCACGGCCTCGGCAAGGTCTACGGCTTCCTTCATCGTCGATCCGGGGTGGCTCGAGATTAGGTATGGCACCACGTATTGCTTAAGACCGTATTCGCGGTTCAGGCGTTCAAATTTACGGCAGAACGCGTCGTAGACGGCTCGGCTCGGCTTGCCCATCACGGACAACACCGCGTCGCTCACGTGCTCGGGTGCCACGCGTAGCTGGCCCGAGACATGATGCTCCAGCAGCTCGCGCAAAAACTCGTCCGAGGCGTCGGCCATGGTGTAGTCAAAGCGGATGCCGCTGCGCACGAAGACTTTCTTGACGCCCGGCAGCTGGCGCAGGTCGCGCAGCAACTGCGTATAGCCGCTCTCGTCGACCACCATGTTCTTGCATACGCTCGGCCACAGGCAGCGCTTGTTCTTGCACACGCCATGCTTGAGCTGCTTGTCGCAGGCAGGGCGGCTAAAGTTTGCCGTCGGTCCGCCCACGTCGTTGATATAGCCCTTAAACTCGGGATCGCGCGTGAGCAGCTCGGCTTCGCGCATGATCGAGTCGTGGCTGCGCATCTGCAGCACGCGACCCTGGTGGAAGGTGAGGGCGCAAAACGAGCACTCGCCAAAACAGCCGCGGTTGGAGCTAATGGAAAACTTGATCTCGGCAAAGGCCGGCACGCCGCCTGCCGCGTCGTAGTCGGGATGCCAATCGCGTGCATAGGGGAGCTCGGCCACCTCGTCCATCTCATCGGTAGTGAGCGTCGCCGACGGCGGGTTCTGCACCACATAGACGCTGTTGGGGTAGGGCTCTACCAGGCGATGTCCGGTGATGGGGTCCATATTCTGCTGCTGGACGTTAAAGCTGCGCGCGTAGTTGAGCTTGTCGGCGGCAAGGTCGTTCCAGCTGGGCAGCAGGTCGTAGTCGTAGACCTCGTCGAGCGAGCTGGTGCGGTAGACGGTGCCATTGATATAGGTGATCTGATCGACGGGCAGCCCCGCGTCGAGCGCGTCGGCGATCTCGACAATCGCGTGCTCGCCCATACCGTAGATGAGGATGTCGGCGCCCGAGTCGAGCAGTACCGAGCGCTTGAGCTTGTCCTGCCAGTAGTCATAGTGGGCCAGGCGGCGCAGGCTTGCCTCGATGCCCCCGATGATGATGGGGACGTCCTTAAACGTCTGGCGGATGAGGTTGCCGTAGACCGTGACGGCTCGGTTGGGACGGCGCCCCTCCTCGCCACCGGGGGTATAGGCGTCGGTGTGGCGGCGGTGCTTGGTCACTGAATAGTGGTTGACCATGGAGTCCATGTTGCCGGCACTGACGAGAAAGCCCAGGCGCGGTTCGCCGAGTACGCTGATGCTGGCGGGATCGGTCCAGTCGGGCTGGCAGATAATGCCCACCCTGTAACCGTGTGCCTCAAGGACGCGGCTGATGATGGCCATGCCAAAGCTAGGATGGTCCACGTAGGCGTCGCCGCAGATGTAGACAAAGTCGCACTGGTCCCAGCCACGCGCATCCATGTCGGCGCGGCTGACGGGGAGGAACTTGTCGCGGCCCGGACGCCAGGGGCGCGTGGGCGCTGCTGGGGTATGCGTGGTGTGCCCACCCTGCGCCTTGCCGCCGCGCTTTTGCTGCTGGCCCTGTTTGCCCTGCTGACTGCGCTGGTTGTTCTGAGCGTGCTGAGGCTTTTTTGCCACGATCCCTCCCGGTGTTTGTATGCTGCTCGTAATTGTAACCAGTCTTTTTGGGACGTGTCTCTATAGTTTTGTCAACCGCGTGCTTCGCGCCATTTCGGCATGACGCATCCGGGCATCTGGCGCCCCCGCTTGGTTTCCTCTTCGGTTGATCCCGCCGCCCGCTAGGCCGCGTACGGGACGGCGTCGCGCATGATCGCGTAGATGACCTTGAGCCTCTTCCTCGCGACCGCCTTCAGCGCCTTGCTGTGCCTCATCCCCCTCGCCCTGCACTCCCCGTAGTACCTCCCGAACCTGTTGTCCGTGCCGATGAGGGAGTTGCAGCTGAATATGAGCAGGTTCTTGAGCCGCCTGTTCCCGCCGTGCTGAGGCGACGTCGACCTGATGCTGCTCCCGGAGCGCCTGTCTGACGGCGCCACGCCGCAATAGCTCGCGAGCTCGTCGTGCCCCCTGAACGCGGATATGTCGATCGACGTCACCAGCGCCGCGGCGGTCTTGGGGCCGATCCCGGGCACCGTGAGGAGGCACTCGTAGACCTCGTCGCCCGCCAGCGAGTCGGCCACGAGCGAGTCGAGTTCCTCGATGTCGGCGTCGAGGGAGGCTATCTCCCGGGCGAGTATCCGGACCGCGACGTCCTCGCCGGCCGGGAGCCGCCTTCCCGAGCGCGACGAGGCCAGCAGCGCCTCCCAGAGCCTCCTGGCCCCCGCCGCGGGGGCGCCCGCGCGCCTGGCGGCGTTCGAGAACCTGCGCCAGCCGGCGGCCGAGCACCCGGCGGCCCCGCCGAACTCGGCCAGCATCGACACCTGCCAGCGGCTCGACGGGTCGACCGCGCCCTCGAGCGCGGGGTCGGCCTCGAGCAGGGTCGCGCGCAGCCTGTTCTTCGCGCGGGTCCTGGCGGACGACGCAAACTCGCGCTGCGACGACAGGATCCGCAGCGAGGCGGTCCCCTCGGGCTCCTCGGGCGCCGGCCTGAGGGCGCGGGGCACGCCGAGCGCGGTGCGCGCGATCACCTCGGCGTCGATGGCGTCGGTCTTCGCGATGCCGGGGAACATCCCGCGGGTCTGCTTCTCGGCATATCCGGGCAGGTAGGCGCAGGGGTTCCCGTGCGCATGGGCGCGCGCGAGGACCAGTGCGCCGATGTTTCGCTTCTGGTCGACGACGACCAGCGCGCCGGAGCCGGCCCGCTCGAGCAGCCGGTCGATGTCGTCGGGCCTGTTTGCCAGCTCGGCCCTGAAGGCGACGCCCCCTCCCGCATCGAGCGCGCACGCGCTGTGCGAGCTCTTCCCGACGTCGATCCCCAGGTAGGCCACGGGCGTCTCTGCTGCAGGCATGGTGTATCCTCTCCCTTGAGCCGGCCGTTAGCCGCGGAAGCGACACCCACATTACCCCGCCGTGGCCCGGTCCGGGCCCGGCACATCTCTATCAGTCGTTCCCCGCGGCCCCTCCCGCCCCGGCGGCAACACGTCCCGGGCCCTCTACGGGGCAGGGGCTGACGGCCGTCCGGGGCGGTCGGCCAGCGACCACCGGTACGGCTCAATCGTATAACCGTGCAACGGAAAAGAGCCGCCCTTTCGGACGGCTCAAACTGTAATGGGGCTAAAAAGACTGGTGGAGTACACGAGCCGGCGGATCGGCGTGTCGATGCGGGTGCCGTTTGTTTCCAGACTGTGTATCCCTGTGTCGAAGGGGTCGTCTCGCGCGCACGCCATGTTGTCAATGGGTTACAGTATGAACGGCGGCTATATGTCTGCCAACGCACGAGAGGGTCGTCAACAAGGAGGATGCACGACGATGCAGCGTGCCAAACAGATATCGGAGTCTATTGAGCTGGGCATTATCTTGGCGCTTGCCGGTGGCTTTATGGATGTGTATTCGTACATTGGGCGCGAACATGTTTTCGCCAACGCGCAGACAGGCAACATCCTGCTCGTGGGCGTGAGCATCTCGGAGGGCAATTGGGCACTTGCGGGGCGCTACTTCTTCCCTGTGGTGTCGTTTGCCGTGGGCATTATGCTTGCCGACCTGGTACACGAGCGTTTTGGCAGCGTGATCCACTGGCGTCAGGTGACGGTGTTCTTTGAAGCCGTCATCTTGCTGGGCGTGAGCTTTATCCCCGGTGGCGGTTACAACCTGCTCGCCAACTGCCTCACTTCGTTTGCCTGCGGTATGCAGGTCGAGAGCTTCCGCAAGATTCACGGTCACGGCATCGCTACGACCATGTGCATCGGTAACCTGCGCAACGCGCTGCAAAACGTGGACGATTACATCATCACCCACAGGCGTGGCTTTTTGGAAAACGGCCTGCTGTACTTTGGCGTGATCTTTACCTTTGTGTTTGGCGCCGTGTTGGGCAACTGGTGTATTGAGCGCATGGGCCTGCACGCCATCGTCGTGGCGAGCTTGCTGCTGTTTGTCGCGTTTGCCATCATGTTCATCGACCGCGAGCGCGACTTGCGCTTACGCTGGAAGGTTGCGGCCGAGGCTTGGAAAGAGGGCTGCCGAAAGTAACCGATTGCGGCAAAGGGGCTGTTCCTTTGCCGCACTGATCAATATTGGGGAGGGGACGGCCATCTCGGCCGCCCCTTTTTTGGAGTCTTAAGCGCTAAGGTGCATGTTTGTAATGACAAGATTTGACGTCAGCAAAGCGTGTTGTTTGAGGCTATAGAATAAAAATGTCATCTTTCCAGCTATGATTATTAGTTAAGGGGATGGACATATGTCAGAACTTTTTATTCATAATAAGACGACAGTAATCAAGTTGATAATCAAGGCGGAGAACTGTCCTCTTTATTGCTTTGTAGAGCCTTTCTGAGCAGCTATTCTATTATTAGTCTGGATGAGTCTTGCAACAATTTAGATAGTGTTTCGATATCCTTTTTGAAAGTAGCGTTTACGCAGGAGTTGAAAAAACATACCACCATTACTGCGGATCATGGACGTGGTTTCGAACAATTTGCAGACTATGTAATACAGTTCCAGGAGCCAGAAAAAAACTATCCAGCTCCTGAATGTTGCTACGAACTGCTTTTTGCGATTTATTCGAGATGCTCTTCAATCCGAGCCCTAAGAAGGGCAATGGCTGTAGGTATTCCAATTGCGGCGGCTAATTCGGCTTTATCCAAAACCTGTATGCTAAAGCACGATTGTTTATCACATTGAAGGACGATAACTGAAGATAGTTTCACTTCCCGTTGGCTGAATATATCGTAATCTCCAAATAGGAAGTTACCTTTTATTGTGTAATTCGGTATGTTCGTTACGCACTTCATCTCAAGTCTGTTTAGACCATAATCAAACACCGCAACTTCCTCGTGTTCGATGATGAGCGCAACCCTGGGCATGTTGCTAAAACCACCGTCGACGACAGTGAAGAGTTTTTCATTTGCATCGTCATAAACGGTATATTTAAGACTCAATAGCTGTCCTAGTGGACCCGTGAACCCATGTTTTTTGATGTTGAGGCTGTCTCCCGCTGGGTTGACGAGAGCCAGAGTATGCGGATAAGGGTTACCTTCAATTGAGATTCGATATTCGTTTGTAGCCGCCTTGCTCGATTTAGGACCACTAGCCACCATGTGTCATCGCCTCGATCGAATTGGAACCGTCTTCTGCCTCGTGCGGAGAATTACGCCGTACGTTGCAGTAGATGCAGCTGCAATAACCGCATGGGCAATTTCTAACAAAATGAATGACGTTATTTGCTGCATGCATGTTATTCACTACAAAGTATCTTGTTATAAACGTATTGTCAAACATATATTGCTAAAACAGAAACAATTTATAGACTGAGTCGGTCGTATTCTTTGGGCGATTGCTCCTATAATCTAGCCTTCGCTGCTGTCGGGAGGGAAGGACAGGGCTCCGTTATTCTGTTGAAACGCTTTAACACTTTTGATGTTCTCACGCGTTTTTTGTTTCAAAAGCGTTAGGATGGGACTTATAGCGCGGGGCGTAATGGGTGCCTCGCACACGATGGGAGGCTATCAATGGCTAATCGTTTCGTTCTCAATACCATCTCTTATCATGGTTCCGGCGCCATCAAGGAGATCCCCGGCGAGCTCCAGCGTCGCGGCTACAAGAAGATCTTCGTCTGTTCCGACCCCGATCTGGTCAAGTTCGGCGTTACCGCTAAGGTGACCGACGAGCTCGACGCTGCCGGCATCGCTTGGAGCCTCTACTCCGAGATCAAGCCCAACCCCACTATCCAGAACGTCAAGGACGGCGTCGAGGCCTTTAAGGCCGCCGAGGCTGACGCTATCGTGACCATCGGTGGCGGCTCCTCCATGGACACCGCTAAGGCCATCGGCATTATCATCAACAACCCCGAGTTCGCCGATGTCCGCAGCCTCGAGGGTGTTGCTCCCACTAAGAACCACGCCGTGTTCACCATCGCCGTGCCGACGACCGCCGGTACCGCTGCTGAGGTGACCATCAACTACGTCATCACCGACCCCGAGAAGGTCCGCAAGTTCGTGTGCGTTGACACCAACGACGCCCCCGAGGTCGCCGTCGTCGACCCCGACATGATGGCTTCCATGCCCGCCGGCCTGACCGCTTCCACTGGCATGGACGCTCTGACCCACGCCATCGAGGGCTACACCACCAAGGGCGCTTGGGAGCTTTCCGACATGTTCCACTTTGAGGCTATCAAGCTGATCAGCGAGAACCTGCGCGACTCCGTCGCCGAGGCCAAGTCCGGTCAGCCCGGCTCCGGCCGCGAGGGCATGGCTCTTGGCCAGTATGTCGCCGGCATGGGCTTCTCCAACGTTGGCCTGGGCATCGACCACGCCATGGCTCACACCCTGTCCGCTCACTACGACACCCCGCACGGCGTCGCCTGCGCCATGCTGCTGCCGATCGCCATGGAGTTCAACAAGCCGGTTTGCGCCGAGCGCCTGGCCAAGGTCGCCGTCGCCATGGGCGTTGACACCACGGGCATGAGCACCGACGAGGCTGCCGACGCCGCCATCGCCGCCGTCAAGCAGCTTTCCGCCGACGTGAACATCCCGCACGTCTGCGAGGCCATGAAGGCTGACGAGATCGAGGTCCTGGCCAAGGACGCCATGGCCGACGCCTGCTTCCCGGGCAACCCGCGCGAGGCGACGCTCGACGACGTCATCGAGCTCTTCAAGAAGATCTGCCCGGCTGCTTAACCTGGTTCGGCGGGCCCCGCCCGTTAGCCCCAGAATCGTCCTCGGACATGTCGGAGGCCCCGCTGCGCACTACGTGCGGCGGGGCCTCCTTCTGTCCTGCGGAAAGATTCTGGGGCTAACGGGCGGGGCCCGCCGGCTCGTTGTCGTAGCGGGCGCTGTTCGGAAGAGCTCGATGGGTCATCTCGCTAGGTAAAAAGATGGTTCGCGGTGGTATCGTTGCTGTGGGTTTAATTCGATATGAAAGGGTGACTTTGGTGTCCAAGATGGATTCTACGCTCTCCTATATTACTGACCAGTTGAAGGCGCTTACCTCGATTGCTTCGCCTACGGGCTATACCCGTGCGGCGACTGATTATCTAATGGAAACGTTGCGCGATATGGGCTTTGGGCCCGAGCGCTCCAATAAGGGCAACGTGCTCGTTGAGCTTGGCGGCGAGGGCGAGCCGCTTGTGTTGGCGAGCCATGTCGATACCCTGGGCGCCATGGTGCGCTCCATTAAGGACAATGGCCGCCTGCGTCCCACGACGCTTGGTGGACACCAGTGGTCTACGGCCGATGGCGAGAACTGCACCGTCTACACGCGTGACGGCAATGTGTACACGGGTGTGGTCCTCAATACCGAGCCTTCGGCGCACGTGGCCGATGAGCCGGTCAAGACCATCGAGAAGAACATGGAAATCCTGCTCGACGAGAACGTTGACAGCAAGGACGATGTGCTCGAGCTGGGTATTCAGACCGGCGACATCATCGCTATGGATCCGCGCACCACGGTGACGGAGAGCGGCTACATCAAGAGTCGCTTCCTTGACGACAAGCTGTCCGCGTCGATTCTGCTGGGTCTGGCCCGCGCCGTTGCTGACGGCGAGGTGTCGCTTTCGCGCAAGGTGTCGCTGCTCTTTACGGTGTACGAGGAGGTCGGTCACGGCGGCGCCTTTGTGCCGGCCGACACGCGCGAGATGATCAGCGTGGACATGGGCTGCGTGGGCGACGACCTGTGCTGCACCGAGCGCATGGTTTCGATTTGCGCCAAGGATTCGGGCGGTCCGTACAACTACGACCTGGTAACCACGCTGTCCAACATCGCGCGCGAGCTGGAGCTCGATTACGCCATCGACGTGTACCCGCATTACGGTTCGGACGTCGAGGCCACGCTCTCGGCCGGCTACGACATTCGCCATGGTCTGATCGGCCCCGGCGTGTACGCGAGCCACAACTACGAGCGCAGCCACATCGACGGCGTGCGCAATACCTACGAGCTGGTTCGCGCCTACGTTCAGCGCTAGAGGAGCAGCTTGCGACTCGGCTGACCAATCGCTAAGGCCCGATTTCTCGGGCCTTTTTTCGCTTTGGGTTGTTTAGTATTATGATGTATGTAATCTATTTACTAAACGTTTAAATTACTTAACGAGGTGATGCGGTGTATGGATACGTCTGAGTACTTGTCTATGGGTGATGCTGCCCGCCTGCTGGGCGTTACGAAAGCCCGCATATCTCAACTTGCCTCATCGGGAACGCTCGCGTGCGATATTGTGGGCGGACGGAAGATGGTCGAGTACAATTCCGCGGTCGCTTATCAAAAGGTCCGCAAACGTGGGCGCCGTCCTGCGGCCGATGTGGGGCGCAAGTTTACGCTGATGTCCGCCGATTACGAGGTTGCGCGTGTCTCATTTGATCCGACGCGTGAGTTTCCCTTCGAAATCGCCGAGGTACTCGATGAGCAGAGGATGCCGTTTGGCACGTGCTCGAGCTCTTCTCCTACGGTGAATAAACGGGAGCTCAACGTGTGGTGGAGCCATCGGTCGGTGCCCGATGTTCGTCCCGGACTCGTCTCGCGCTATCGCGAACTGGGAATTGCCTGTGGCATCGAGGTTCCGGTTCGGTGCCTGGGCCTCTCGCTTTCTGATTGTTATTGGCTGCGGCCGACCGATTGCACCGAACTTAAATGGCGAAACATCAATTACTTTGAGAACGAATTTGAGCGATCGGCGCCCGAAGAGCGTTCGGGTTGGCTGGAAGGCATCGGTCTTAAAAATCCCGACAACACATCCGAGGGCGAGCTTCCTAAATCGTGGATGATTCGCAACGGTGTTCGCGTTCTGGTCAAGGGGTGCGGCATGGACGACCAACGGCCCTTTAACGAGGTGGTTGCAACGGCCCTGCATCGTCGCTTGCTGTCGGAGGGCGAGTTTGTTCCTTATACGGTTGAGCGGATGTTCGATGGCCCTGTGTGTCTGTGCGACGACTTTCTTGACGGCCGCGAGGAATACGTTCCGGCTGTTTCCGTTAAGGGCGCACTTGGTAGCCAGCGGGGAAACTCGACGTACGACCGGTACTGCCGCTTCCTTGGTAAGCATGGAGCAGACGAGGCTGCCGTGAGAAGGTCTATGTCGCAGATGATTGTCTGCGATGCCCTTTTGGCCAACAGCGACCGCCATTGGCGAAACTTCGGCATCATCCGCAATGTCGACACCCTGGAGATAAGGCCTGCCCCGCTGTTCGATAGCGGCAACTGCCTGTGGTACAACGTACCAACTGCCGTGCTCGCAGCTGGGGAGTTTGGGTTTTCCGCTAAGCCGTTTGGGCCCGACCCTTCCGTCCAGCTGGCGCTTGCGGACTCGGTCGATTGGTTCGATCCATCGCGGCTCAACGGATTTGTTGATGAGGCGATCGAGATTCTTTCGCAGAGCGAATGGGCGACGGCGGAGGGTCGACTCGAGGCCATTTGCCGCGGCCTCGAGCGTCGCGTAATCGAGGTTAGTGCCGCTGTTGAGGTGCTTCGACACGTGCAGCGATAAACCTGTGGCTACTTAAGTGCGCCGGTCACCGTACCGCCACCCAGGACGATGTCGCCGCGATAGACGACGACGGCTTGGCCGGGGGCGATGGCTCGCTGCGGCTCGTCAAAGGTCAGCAGCATTTGTCCGTCGGCGTCACGCGTAAGGGTCGCTGCCTGGTCTTTCTGACGGTAGCGGTACTTGGCACCTACGCGAATGCCGCCGGCGTCGAGCTCCGTCTCCATGCGTGCGTCCGGCGCGCTCCAGATCCACTCATCGGCCGTGAGGGCAGCGGCGGTCAGGTCCTCGGCCTCACCCAGATGCACGGTGTTGTTGGCGGCGTCGACGCCCGTCACATATACGGGATGCGCCATCGCTACGCCCAGGCCCTTGCGCTGGCCGATGGTGTAGCGCAGCGCGCCGTTGTGGCGCCCGACCACGCTGCCGTCGCGCCACACAATGTCGCCCGGTGCAGCGGGATGTCCGCAGCGACGCTCGATGTAGCCTGCGTAGTCACCGTCTGGAATAAAGCAGATGTCCTCGCTTTCGGCCTTCTTGGCGTTGGCAAAGCCCTGCTCGGCGGCTATGCGGCGCACGTCGAGCTCTTTGTCTAGGCCTGCCAGCGGAAAGATCGTGTGCGCCAAGCGCTCCTGCGTAAGCGAATACAAAAAGTAGCTTTGGTCCTTTTTGGGGTCTTCGCCGCGATGTAGCTGCCAGGTGCCGTCTGCCGCCTGGCTTGTTTTGGCGTAATGTCCCGTTGCGATGTAGTCGCAGCCCATGTCCAGCGCCGCATCGAGCAGCGCGCCAAACTTAATGTGGCGGTTGCAGATAATGCACGGATTGGGCGTCAGCCCCTCTTGGTAGGCGTTCACAAAGCGCTCGATAACACTGCGGTCGAAGGTCTGCTGCAGGTCGAGCACATGGTGGGGTATCCCCAGTCGCTCGGCGACGGCCTTTGCATCGGCGATGTCGCGGTCGACTTTGCTCATGCCCGTGGCGGGGTCGGGCGCGGGGCAGGTGAGGCGCATGGTGGCGCCGACGCATTCGTATCCCTGGCGCTTGAGCAGGTACGCGGTCACGCTGGAATCGACGCCGCCGCTCATGGCGACGAGCACGCGCTTGTTGTGCATGGGGAGGTTCTCCTTGGTGGCATGTGGCCAAAAAAGAAAAGCGGCGCGGGAGGCTGGTTCCGCGCCGCAGACATTGTAGCAAGTTCGGACGTCCTGTGGGACACCCTGTTGGGATGAGCTCAGGCCGCCAGAAGAGAGGGTAGACCGGCGTGCCTTGGGCCTATCGACAAGTGACGGGCCCTAGTCCTGGAACAGTGCCGTGGACAGGTAGCGCTCACCGGTATCGGCGAGCAGCGCCACGATGGTCTTGCCCTCGTTCTCGGGGCGCTTGGCCAGCTGCAGTGCGGCCCACACGGCGGCGCCGGACGAAATACCCACGAGCACGCCCTCCTTGTGGCCCACGGCGCGGCCGGTGGCAAAGGCGTCGTCGTTCTCGACGGGGATGATCTCGTCATAGACCTGGGTGTCGAGGACGTCGGGCACAAAGCCGGCGCCGATACCCTGGATCTTGTGCGGGCCGGCCTGGCCCTTAGAGAGCACCGGGGAGGTGGCGGGCTCGACGGCGACGACCTGAATCTCGGGGTTCTGCTCCTTGAGGAACTCGCCCACGCCGGTCACGGTACCGCCGGTGCCGACGCCGGCGACGAAGATGTCGACCTTGCCGTCGGTGTCATCCCAGATCTCGGGGCCGGTCGTGGCCTTGTGGATGGCGGGGTTGGCGGGGTTCACAAACTGGCCGGCGATAATGCTGTTGGGCGTCTCCTTCTGCAGCTCCTCGGCCTTGGCGATGGCGCCCTTCATGCCCTTGGAACCGTCGGTGAGCACGAGCTGCGCACCATATGCCTGCATCAGCTTGCGGCGCTCGACGGACATGGTCTCGGGCATGGTGATGATCACCTTGTAGCCGCGGGCCGCCGCTACCGAGGCGATGCCGACGCCGGTGTTGCCGCTCGTGGGCTCGATGATGGTGTAGTCGCCGCCGCGCACGAGCTTGCCGGCTTTTTCGGCCTCGTCAATCATGTTCTTGGCGACGCGGTCTTTAACGGACCCGGCGGGGTTGAAGTATTCCAACTTGACGAGCACGCGGGCCTTGAGGTCCTCGTCGGCCTCAAAGTGGGTGAGCTCCAGGAGCGGGGTGTGGCCGATAAGCTGATCGATGGACGTGTAAACCTTGCTCATGGTGAACCTCCAAAGTGTTCAAATGACTGGATACCGTGTGGTTTTACGGCGTGTGTAGCAGCGAAACCCACAAACCTTATGGGTTGTTCGTTTTGCTGTTGGCAAGCATAGTAGGCACTAAAGCCTAGTAATGCAATAGGAAATAGAAGATTATTACGAGTCGATTAACCATCTTGACGGGAATAGGTATTTTCAAAACCAATATTTCGGCTAGAATTTCTACGAATTAAAAGACCGAAAGGCAGCAATATATATGTTGGTTTCCACAAAGGGCAGATATGCCCTGCGCGTTATGGTCGACCTGGCCGAGCATCAGGCGGCAGGTCGTATTCCACTCAAAGAGATCGCCGCGCGTCAGGGGATTTCGGAGAAGTATCTGGAGAACATTTTGGCCACGCTCGTCCGCGCCAATATGCTCTCGGGCATGCGCGGCAAGGGCGGCGGCTACGTGCTCACGCGCCCGCCCGAGCAGTATACGGTGGGCGAGATCTTGCGCCTGACCGAGGGCAGCCTGGCACCGGTCGCATGCCTGGACGGCGACTGCAAGGGCTGCTCGCGTTCGGATGAGTGCCCCACGCTCGACGTGTGGAAGAACCTGGACAAGCTCATCAACGACTACCTCGACGGTGTGACGCTCGATGCGCTCGTTGCCCCCAACGAGGGCTACGACTACGTCATCTAGTCCCACCTGCCATTGGGGGACGGGGCAGAAATGCTGGATTTTCTTGCCCTCTGAGACTCGACAAATGACAAGGCCGCCCATCGTTGCGATGGACGGCCTTCTTTAGGTGTGTTGTGGCGGTCCGAATCCGGTCGCTTTAGTTCCTGGCGACGCTGTCGAGAATGCTGCGCATGATGGATACCAGGATGCTGCCCATAAAGGCTGATCCAAAGCCGGCAATGGAGATACCCGCGCCCAACAGATTGACCGACAGGTAGCTGGCCAGCTCGAGCATAAAGCTGTTGACTACGAGCTGAAAAATACCAAGCGTGATAATAGTGAGCGGCAGCGAGATGACCGTCAGGAACGGCTTGACGAGCGAGTCGACGATGTTGAGGAACAGTCCCACGAAGGCAAAGCAGACCCAGGCGTCGGCCATGCCGAAGGGCTGAATGCCGGGGACGAGAAACGTTGCAATCGCGATGGCGATTGAGGTCAAAAGCCAGTTGAGCAAAAAGCGCATGGTGGAGATCCTTTCTTGCGCAAAACGTGGCAAAGAGGCGTGAGGGGCACATGCCTTTGCAACTTGGATGGGTGCGGGGCACGGCCTTGTTTGGGCGCCCATTGTCTCAGATATTCGTGGAGCTTGCGTGCGCATTCGGTTTCAAAACGGCGTTCGTCCTAGAAAACGTGCCGCTGGCAGAGAGTCTTGTCGCTTTAGTTTGGTGGTGTGCTAAACTGCTACGGGCAAAAGCCACAGGCGTTGCCCTATTGCATAGAACGGGCGAACGATGCCCGATGTCAGTATCAACTTCGATGCCTTTTGGCGGGTTTGGCGGTGATCGATGAATATCGAGAACATGTTTGACAAGCCTGATGTCAAGCAGCTGGTCCACGCATTTAGCCTTTTGGACGACGAGAAAGATATCCAAGCGTTTTTGACCGATATCTGCACGCCGCGCGAGATTTGCGATCTATCGCAGCGTCTGCAGGTCGCGCGTTACCTAGACGAGGGCGAGCCCTATGTCGAGGTTCAGGCGCGCACCGGCGCTTCGTCCACCACGGTGAGCCGTGTGTCCAAGGCGCTCAACGGCGAGTACGGTGGCTACCGCAAAATCCTCATTAAACTGGAGGATGGCGAGTAGGCCGCGCCAAAAACGAATTGTGCAAAACCGCTCCTCTGGGGGCGGTTTTTTGATCCCTTGGGGATGGAGGAAAACGGATCACCGGGTTAGACTGACCCCCTCGATGATCCGTTTTCCTCCGTCCCCAAGGGATCAAATCTGTTGGCGTGGGGCAAATCTGTTGGCGTGGGGCAAATCTGTTGGCGTGGGCGGGTAGGATGGATGCATTGATTATTGCGAACAGTTTGAGCGGAGGACCATGCCTGTTCGAATCTATACCACCAATGCCGGCACGGATTTGAGCGATGCCGAGTCGGCGTTGCTTGCCGACCTTATTGCCCGCCACGGGCGTGCCGTGTTGCTGGCGCCAACGTTTGCCGAGCTCGACCTGTGCCGTCATGATGCGGCGGAAGCCAGCGTTTCACTGGGTATTGACTACAAGACGCCTACATCGTGGCTTCGCTCGCTTTGGGAGCTTTTGGGCGACGGGCGCGGTTTCGTCGACAACCTGCAGCGCCAGATGCTGTTTTCGGACATGGTCACGCGCCTCGATGATGCCGACCTGCAGCCGCTTTCGCGCAGCCAGGGCACGGTGCGCATGCTCGCGCGCATGGCCCGCGATGTGCTGCCGGGTGTGGCGGGGACGGGTGCCGAACGATGCCGTGGCAACAATTGCCAGCCTGAGCCAAAAAGCGATGCCGAGGCTCGTGTGTTCGAGCTTTTGCGTGCCTACGCGGGCGGTTTGGACCGTCGAGATATGGTCGAGCCCTGCGAGGCAGCTGACATTATGGCCGGTGCCCTGGCCGATAACCTGCCGGCGTGCACCCGCGCCGTATGCGTGCGCGGTATCACATCGTTTACGCACGGCCTGCTCGAGCTGCTGTCTGCCGTGGCGAACAATGGGGGAGAGGTCGTCGTGCTGCTTGCCCGCGAGCAGGCGACGATGCGCGAGGAGCTTGCCGCGGCATTTGATGCCCGCGGCGTGCTGTTTGAGGCCGCGCCGCTGGGGGAGGACGCCGTCGCGTCTGATGCCGCTTGCGGGACCGCTGCTCAGCCTGTCTTTATTGAGGTCGCCGGCCCCCATGCCCGTGCTCATGTCTATGCGGACGCCATCGATAAGTTGGTGAAAGTGCACAAGGAGTCCAAGGCCGATAAGGCTACGGCAACGCCCGCCGACCCCGTGCGCGTGCTCGTTGTTTCTGCCCGGGCACCCCAGCTGTTCGGTGAGCTCGCCTCTCGTCTGGCGGCTCGTCATATCGCTGCCGAGACGGTTGAGTTCACGGCGTTTTCCCAATCCATTGCGGGCAGGCAGTTTGCGGCGCTTGCCGGCCTGATCGAGCGCATGAAGGCCGCCGATGGGAGCACGGCGTCAAAGACCGAGTGGTGGCCCGCGCCGGAGCTTACCGACTGGATCTACAGTCCGCTTTCGGGCGCTGATGCCGTCAATGCTCGCACCTTCGATAAGAATATGCGTCTCTCGCGCAGCAAGACTACCGCGGGCGTTAAGAGCCTGCTGCAGAGCGTTCAGGGCCAGGTGAGGGGCGCGCGCAAGGCGGCGAGCGACGAGAACTGGTTTAAGAACGTGCCGTGTGTGGTCTCGGACGTGTTCCAGGCGCTGTGGCGTGACAAGCCCGTGACGGCGCTTAAGGCCATGCTTGCCGTTGCCGAGGCGTTGCCCGATCGCTCGCTGGGCAGCTTGGATGGCCAAGCCCGTCGCCAGGCGGAGGTGGCCCTGCTGCGCCACGTCATCGACATCCTTATGAATGGCGCCCGCGCGCTCGACGTGTCGCAGGCTGCAACCGTGCCCGTGCTCGATGGCATTCGCACCAAGGTGGACAAGCGCAGCGCCGCCTACGATTACGAGACCCACGAGGTCGACCGCGCGCCGCGCGCCCAGGTGCGCTTTGCGTCGCTTGCCGATGCGGCAGCCCTGCGCCCCGGCAGCTACGATGCCGTGCTGTTTGCCGATGTCGATTTGGACAGCTATCCGCTCTCACACGAGGAGGGGCCGCTGGCCACGCTGGCGGCGAGCCTTGGTCGCGAGGGCGTGATGCTTGAGCCCGCGGCCTTGCTGCGCGTGCGCTTTGGCCACGCGATGCAGGCGGCACGCGGCCCGGTTGCGCTTGCGCGCGTGACGCACGATCGCCAGGCGCGCGAGTGCTATCCGGCTGCCGTATGGACCGAGTTGCGGGCGCATGCCGAGGCCGCTGAAGCTGCTAAGGCTACTGACGCCGACAAGGCCGCTGACACCGACAAGGCGAAGTGCGTGGGTGAGGGCGATATCGTAAGGGACTTCGATCCCGCGGCAGGCGAAGGTCTCAAGCGCGAGCGCGTGACCTGTGAAGCCCCTCAGCATCTGAGTGCCGAGGCCGTGCCGTATTTGGTCCTGCGCCGTCGCGATGGCGAGGGCGAGGACGCGCCGCTCGTGCCGCGCCTGACGTCCGCCTCGCAGATTGAGGCGTACTCGACGTGCCCGCTGTGCTGGTTCGTGTCGTATCGCGTGAAGCCTCAGTCCATCGATGCGGGCTTTGGCAACATGGAGAAGGGTAACTTCGTCCACGACGTGCTGGAACACCTGCACGCCCGTCTGCCCCAAGAGGGCATGGAGCGTGTGACGCCCGAGAACCTGCCGCGCGCACAGGAGCTGCTGCGCGAGGTCTTTGCCGAGACCCTGGCCGAGCACGCCGGCAAGCGCGGTACCGAAGGCCCACTGGTGCCGCTCTCCCCGGTGGAGGAGCGTCAGGTGGCCGAGATTCTGCCGCAGCTGGAAGGCGTTCTTGCCTACGAGTCCGAGGCGCTCACCCCCTTCGCGCCGCGCTATCTGGAGTTTGCGTTCAACGAGCTCCAGGTCGAATATGCCGGTTGGCCGCTCGGCGGGCGCATCGACCGCGTTGACGTGGATGCCGAGAATCGCGCCGTGGTAATCGACTACAAGCATCGTTCGGGTGTCGAGGAGTTTAAGCTCGCCGATCCCACGGTGCGCGACGAGGAGTCGGGCGAGGCCCCCATCGACGACCCGCGCTGGCTGCCGCCCCATACCCAGACACTCATCTACGCCCAGGCCATGCGTCGGGCGCTGGGCCTAGATACCCGTGCTGCGCTCTATTTTTCGACCAAGGGTGGCAAGCCCGCGCTGCGCGGCGCGGCGAGTGCCGAGTTGCTCGAGGAAGAGCGCGGCGACGGTCGCATCCCGGGCCTCAAGAAGGGCTTTCCGGGCGAGGGCGGCAACATGGACTTCGATGCGCTGCTCGACCGCGTGGAGACCGGCATTGCCGAGCGCCTGCGCGAGCTCGAGGCGGGCGACGTCGCCGCTGTCGATCCGACGTCGGCGCAGGCCGCGCATGCGCGCTGCTCGTATAACCACGAAGGAACGTTTGTAAGGAGGGACGTGTAGACCATGGATCTTTCGACTTTGATGCCGCAACAGCTGCAAGTCGTCAAAACGCTCGACCGCCCGCTGTTTGTCTCGGCGGGTGCCGGCTCGGGCAAGACCTTTACCCTCACGCGCCGCATTGTCTACGCGCTCTCGCCCGAATCCGGTCCGTTTGTCGAGCATCTGGACCAGGTGCTCGCCATTACCTTTACCAAAGACGCCGCGGCCGAGATTCGCGACCGTGTGCGCCGTGCGCTTATCGACGAGGGTATGGACGAAGAGGCCCTGACGGTCGACGACGCTTGGATCTCGACCATCCACGGCATGTGCTCGCGTATCCTGCGCGCGCATGCGCTGGAGCTGGGCATCGATCCCGAGTTCACGGTGCTCGCCGATACCGACGAACTTATGGATCAGGCTGTTGAGCATGTGCTGGGGCGCGCGACGGCGCCCGATGCCGCGCCCGAGCTCGCCGCTTCGCTTAAGGCCCTCTACGCCTGGTATCCCATGGCGGGCGAGGGCGGGACGTTTGGCGCCGGTACCACCATCAAAGGCCTGGTGCGCGACTTGCTGGAGCTATCGAGCCAGCTTCCGGGCGGCATGGACGATGTGTGCGTGGCGCGCGGCCAGGCCGACACCTCGGCGCTTGCCGATGCCTATCGTGCGGCGCTGGGCGCAAGCAAGGCCACGACCGAGAAAGCGCAGGTGGCACTCGACGCCATCGACGCGTTTGAGGCGAGCGGCAGAACCATGGAGGATGCGGCGCGACTCATGATGTCGTGCAGTATGCCTCGGGCGAGCAAGGCGTTTCCTAAGGAGCAGGTGGAGCTACTCAAGGCCGAGGCCGCCGATGCGTTTATCAATATCGTGCTTGCCTGCGGCGGCCCGGCGCTCGATGCGCTGACGGGACTTGCCCGTGCCGTAGAGGCGGAGTACCGTGCGCTCAAGGCCGACCAGTCCGCGCTCGATAACAATGACCTGCTGCGCATGGCGTACGAGGCGCTGCGCGACTACCCGGCTATTCGAGCTGCCTATGAGGGCCGCTTTAAGATGGTCATGATCGATGAGTTCCAGGATACCGATCAGATGCAGGTCGATTTGATTCGCTATCTGACGGGCGCGGGGGAGCGCGCGCTGTGCACCGTGGGCGATGCGCAGCAGTCGATCTACCGCTTCCGTGGCGCCGAGGTCGAGGTGTTTCGCCGCCAGGAGCGCAAGGTGGGATCGACGACGGCGCCCGAGACGGCTGTCGCATCCGATGCCCCCGCCGGCGAGCTCGTTAAGCTTGTACGCAACTTCCGCAGTCACGACGAGGTGCTGCGCTATGTGGCGCGCGTCTTTGACGGCGACACCGGTGGTTTGATGCAGGGGTTCTTGGATCTTGAACCGAGCGACAAACGCAAGGACAAGCTCAAGGCAAAGGCTTCGCGCCGCCAGGCGCTGTTCGTTGCCGGTGGCAGCACGCAGGAGCGAACGCAGGCGAAAGCTCGTGCGATTGCGGAGCGGTTCCAAGCGCTCGTCAAAGCGGGGCAGCCCCAGGGCGATATGGTGTTGCTGCTGGGTCGCATGACCAACGCCGATGTCTATGCGCAAGCTTTCCGTGACCAAGGGCTCGACTGTGTGATCGCAGGCGGCTCGGTCTTTGCCCAGGCAGCCGAGGTGCAGACGGTGCGTGCCCTGGTCTGCGCGCTCGCCAATCCGGCTGATACGGCCCAAGGCCTTATGCCGTTGCTGGCCTCGCCGATGTTTGCACTCGGCGCCCAGGAGTTCCTGGCGCTGGCGACCAAGCTCGACGAGCAGACGGGCGAGACGTCGCGCCGCAATATCGATGTGGGCATCATGAGCGATTCCGATGTGCCGGGTTTGCAGAGCCTGCCGCTCGTGACGCGTGCCCGCGAGGTGCTGCGCTACGCGCTTCGTCGCGTGGGACGCGATTCGTTCGCCGCCATCGCGCGCGATGTGGTCAATGCCTCCGGCTGGTTCGTACGTCTGGCGCAGCGCGGCCCCGAGGGCAAGGCCATTGCCGCCAACGTGCTCAAGGCGCTCGACGCCGTGGCCGAGGCGGAGGCCGAGTTCGGCAACTCGCCGCGTTCCATCGCGCTGGCCTTCGACCGCTTCTTGGCGGGCAAGGAGGCCCCGGGCGCCCTCAACGAGGAGGGCGACGGCGCGGTACGCATCATGACCGTGCATGCGTCCAAGGGCCTGGAGTATCCGGTCGTGGCGGTTGCCGAGTGTTTTGGCGTGCGCAAATCGTCCGGTGCGGCACAGATGGGTCGCGTCGAGGGCGGAGCGCAGGTCGTGGCACTGCCGGCACGCTTCGACGGCGTTAAGCTCGCCGACGGTACCTTTGTGAAGGGCGACGACGTCAAAAAACAGTTTGAGCATGCGTTTAAGGGCAAGGGTACGTCGCTGTGGCTGCCGCCGGAGCTCATGGAGGACGTCTGTGCGACGGGCTCTCCCGCCGAGGCATTTGCCCGCCTGCGTAACGACGACCTGCGGCTTTCGCTCGAGGAACGGGCCCGCTTGCTCTACGTTGCCATGACGCGAGCGGGCGAGCTGGTGATCTTGGCGATGGATGCCGGTGTGAGCCGCGGCAAGGTGACGGCGCCGACCTTCGACGTCGAGACCGATCTGACCTACGACGTGCTGCGCCGCATCCTGCCGACTGACAGTCTGGACATGCCGCAGCTCGATAGCGACCGTTTGGTGTTCGACAACTCCAAGCCGGGCGATTACGAGCTCATCTCGCTGGCGGACTTTACGTTTGGTGAGCAGGCGTTTGAGGCTAACGCTTCGCTGGATGCCGAGGGCAGGCTTGTTCGCGGCGATGTCGATGTCACTGATAATGCTGCGCACTCAACTGTGCCCGGTCCTGCCGACCCCAAGCCCGATTCGTTTGAGCTTGTGTATCCCCAGGCAGTGGGCGTGCGCATGGGCATCTGTCCGTATCCGATGCGTGATTCGTATAGCTACTCGTCAATCGCCGCGGCGCTCCATGCCGAGACAGAAGACCGTGCCGCCGAGGCGCGTGTGCCCATGGACGAGTCCGGCGATGATGCGGAGTCGGATGGCTCGGAGATGGCCGATGCAGACGTGGCTGCTGTCGAGCCCGCCGGCAACCCCTTGGCACTGGGCTCGGCGTTCCATGCCGCCTGCCAGTGGCTGATCGAGATGGGTGCCGATGCGCTGCCCGCTGAGCGTGCCGACGCCCTGGCTCGCCTGTGGCGCCTGACGCCAGAACAGCGCGAGCGTTTCGATGTCGCCCTGAATCGCTGGCTCAGGTCGTCGGTTCGTGCCGAGCTGCTTGCCTGGCCGTGCGTTCGTGCCGAGGTACCGTTCTTCTCGCTGGGTTGCGAAGACGAGGGCATTGCCCGCTACGGTGCATATGCCGAGGGCGCCATCGATGCCTTGGCAACCGACCCGGCCGATCCGTCGCGCGCACTGGTCATCGACTACAAGACGGGTGGCACGCCGGATGAGACACCCGACCAGCTGCTCGAGAAGCACGCCCTACAGGCGCGCGTCTATTCGGATGTTCTGCACAAGGCGGGCTTTAAGACGGTGACCGTCAAGTTCGTCCGCGTGGAGCAGGCGAATCCAACCATCTTCGTCAATCCCGCCGAACCTCAAGTGGTCACCTACAATCTCTAGCCCTCAGATAGCTTGCGGTGGAATACGGACTGTTTTGGCCAAAAAAGCCGCCAAACAGTCCGCATTTCACCGCAACTGCAAGAGGAGCCGTGTTGGTTTGGCTAGGTTCGGGTGCCGTCCGTGCCGTGCGGTAGAATCGTAACCCTAAGATCACGAACCCGCATCGGAGCTCATTACATGGCATTTGTCCATCTGCACAACCACACTGTCTTTTCCATGCTCGACGGCGCAACCCGTATCCAGGATATGGTCAACCGTGCCGTTGAGCTTGGCATGCCCGCCGTGGCCATTACCGACCACGGCTACATGTATGGCGTGCCCGACCTGGCGCTGGCCTGCGACGCCGTTAACCACAACACGCCCGAGTACAAAACCTGGAGTCACGACAAGGCCTTCTTGGAAAAGGACCGCCGCGACGAGCTGGTGGAGCCCGATCCCGAGGAAAGCCCGCGCGAGCATGCCCAGTATGTGAAGGACATGGCCATGTGGGACGAGAAGGGCAACATCGACGAGCTCAAGCCGCCCCTGGTCATCAAACCCATCTTTGGCTGCGAGGTCTACTTTACGCCGGACGAGACGCTCGCCCGCGACCATAAGCCCGAGCTCTACCACATGATTCTTCTGGCCAAGGACCAGGAGGGCTACGTCAACCTGATGCAGACGGTCTCCGAGGCCGCTGTGCAGGGCTTTTACTACAAGCCGCGCGTGACGCTCGACAACCTGCGTCGCCATGCCAAGGGCATGATCTGCACGAGCGCCTGCATCGCGGGCATCATTCCCAAATACATTGACCGCGGTGACATGGAGGGCGCCATCAAGTGGGCCGAGACCTTCCGCGACACCTTCGACCCTGGCGACTTTTACATCGAGATCCAGGAACACGGCATTACCACCGACAACGGCCTGACCGACGAGCAGATGGACCGCACGCTCATCGACATTGCCAAACAGGTGGGTGTCAAGGTCATCGCCACCAACGACTTCCACTACCTGCGCCGCGAGGACGCGCCCGTACAGGACGTCATCATGTGCATCGGCATGAACGCCAAGGTCGACGACCCCAACCGCATGCGCATGACCGGCTCGGAGTTTTACATGAAGACCGAGGAGGAGATGCGGGCGATGTTCCCGTATTGCCCCGAGGCCTGCGACAACACGCTCGAGATCGCCGACAAGTGCTACGTGGAGCTGGACTGGGATTCCATCATCCTGCCGCGCTTCCCGCTGCTCGACCCCGGCGAGACGCACGAGAGCCAGTTCCGCCGCGAGTGCGAGAAGGGCCTGCGCCAACACTACGGTGACGACTGGGCCACGCGCGAGATCTGTGGCGTCAACATCAAAGAGCGCTTTGAGTACGAATACAAGGTCATCTGCGACAAGGGCTTTGCCGCCTACTTTTTGATCGTCGCCGAGTACGTGCAATGGGCCAAGGACAACGGCATCGGCGTCGGTCCCGGCCGTGGCTCGGCCGCCGGCGCTATCGTCGCCTACGCCATGAACATCACCGCGTTCGACCCGCTCGAGAACGGCCTGATGTTCGAGAGGTTCCTGTCCCCGCAGCGTACCGAGATGCCCGATATCGATATGGACTTCGACGATGAGCGGCGCCTCGAGGTCGTGGAGCACGTTCGCCAGCTCTACGGCCCCGAGAAGGTCACCCACGTCATCACCTACTCGACCATTAAGGCCAAGCAGGCCATCAACGACGCCGCGCGCGTGCTGGACTACCCGGTCTACATGGGCCAGCGCCTGTCCAAGATGGTCTCGAGCGACCCCAAGGTCAAGCTCAAACAGGTGCTCGAAAAGCAGCCCGGCAAAGAGGACCTTTTTAACCCCGATTTTGCCGAGGCCTATAAAAAGGACGACGACGCCCGCCGCATCATCGACACGGCACTCTCGATCGAGGGCCTCACCCGTGGCGAGGGCGTGCACGCATGCGCCGTTCTGATCTGCCGTGACCCCGTCAACGAGCACGTGCCCACCAAGCTCGACACCAAGGGCGGCGTCGAGATTACCCAGTACGAGGGCCATACCGTTGCCGACATGGGCCTGCTCAAGATGGACTTCTTGGGTCTGCGTACGCTGACGGTTATCTCCAAGGCCAAGGCCAACATCAAAAAGAACTTCGGCATCGACATCAAAGAGGAAGAGATCCCCTTTGACGACCCCGAGATCTTTAAGCTCATGGGCTCCGGCCACACCGCCGGCGTCTTCCAGGTCGAGTCCGCCGGCATGACGGCCACGATCAAGAACATGAAGCCTACTGAGTACAAGCACGTCGTGGCATTGATCGCCCTGTACCGCCCGGGCCCGCTGGGCGCCGGCATGGTTTCGTCCTACATCAACCGTATGAACGGCAAGGAGCCGGCCGTCTCCTACGACGACCGCCTGGACGACATCCTGGGCGAAACCTACGGCACCATGGTCTACCAGGAGCAGGTTATGCTCATCTCCGTCGAGATGTGCGGCTTCTCCAAGGGCGAATCGGACTCGCGTATCCGTAAGCCCGTGGCTAAGAAAAAGATCAAGCTGCTCACGTCGACGGTGCTCCACTGGGAGGATGGCTCGGACGAGACCACCTACGACCACTGGATGAACGGCGCCATCAAGAACAACTACACGCGCGAGGTCGCCCAGAAGATTTGGGACGATGTTCTCGAGTTCGCATCTTACGCCTTTAACAAGTCGCACTCCGCCGGCTACGCCATTCTGGTTATGCAGACGGCGTGGCTCAAGGCGCACTATCCGCACGAGTACATGGCGGCCGTCCTGACGTCCTATACGGGCAAGACCGACAAGATCGTTCACTACGTCTCGGCGTGCCGTCATGACGGTATCCCCGTGCTGTCGCCAGATGTCAACGAGTCCGGTACCGAGTTCACGGCTACCAAGGAGGGCGTGCGCTTTGGTTTGGCCGGCATCCGCGGCGTGGGCACCGGCGTGGCGCAGGCGATTATCGCCGAGCGCGAGGCGGGCGGCCCGTTTAAGACGCTGCACGACTTTGTCGAGCGCGTGGACTCGAGCCAGGCTAACCGTCGCGTGATCGAATCGCTCATCAAGGCAGGTGCCTTCGACTCCACGGGGTATCCGCGTCGCCAGATGATGCACTTTGTGGATAAGAACAACCCCGAGAACATCATCGATGCCGCGGTAAAGCGCCAGAAAGATCGCGCGAGCGGCCAGACGTCGTTCTTCGATATGTTTGGCGATGTTGAGGGCTCGGGCTTTGAGGTGAGCGTGCCCGATCCGGATGGCCAGGAGTGGGATCGTCACCTTAAGCTGAGCCAGGAGAAGGAGGTTCTGGGCATCTACGTCTCGGACCACCCGCTGCGCCCGTTTGAGTATGCGCTAGCCAAGGCGCGCGACTTTTCGTTCTCGCAGATCGACACCGGCTATGAGGTGCAAAACCCCACGGGCGGTACCATCAACCAGGAGATTCCCGAGGGCAAGGCGTTGTGGTGGGCCGGCATGGTCTCGAGCGTGTCCAAGCGCGTGACCAAAAACGGCGACCCCATGGGCATCGTGCAGCTCGAGGACATGGAAGGCGAGGCCACGGTCGTGGTGTTCCCCAAGACCTACAAGGAGGCCGAGGGGTACCTGTACGGCGAGGTCGATCCCGAGACCGGTGCACAGCTGTCCGATGCGTTTGTGCGCATTAAGGGCAAGCTCGAGCGCTCGGACCGCGGCGATCAGATCATCGCGCAGGAGATTGTGCCGCTGGAGCTCAACGAGGAGAGCAACAAGCCCAAGGTGTTTGAGGTCATGGTGCCCAACAGCCGCTTTAGCCAGGGCAATATGGCGCGTCTTGCCACGGTGCTTACCGCCAACCCGGGCGGCGACCGCGTGGAGATCTTTATCGAGCAGGTGGATGGGCGCGTACTGCGTGCCGAGGTGCCGGCCAAAGTCAACGCACGCTCGATTCCGCTGTTGGCAGAGGCAAAAGCCATCGTGGGTAACCAAGGCCGCGTGACGGTGATCTAAAATGATTTTTCTGGGACGGGGATTAAAAAATCATTTTGGGTGACGTGTGGCGGAAGACCAGTCTTTCTGGGACGGGAATGATTTTTTCATCCCCGTCCCAGAAAAATCATTTGGCATGCGAGATTGGAGGAAGTGATGGCACAGGGGACGTTTGCGCAGGCGCTTCGTAAGGAGGCGGCGCTCAGCAGTACCTTTATGAAGGGGCGCTCGCTCATGCTCAACGGCGCCGTGCTGTCGTTTGAGGACTCCGGCTCGCGCTTCTCCAAAAATGTGACTATCGAGGGCACGGTGCGCGGCTCGCGCGGCGACCTGTACAAGACGCACGTGGCGCTCGACATGGACGAGCACAAGGTTATCGACTACGACTGCGATTGCCCCGCCGCCTTCCGCTATTCCGGCATGTGCAAGCACGCTATCGCCACGGCGCTGGCGTATCTGGATGCCAGTGGCGCCGAGCCCGTCGAGGGCTTGCGTACGCCGGTCCGCACGTTTACGGCACCGCCCGCACAAGCCAAACAGTCCACACGCCCCGCGCCCACCGCATCTGCGGTCAACCCCAACTTTCCCTTCCCGGCACCCGTCCCCACGAGCCCGAGCCTTGTGGCGGCGCTTTCCGATCTTTCGGACGCGCGCATGGACGAGCTCGTGGCCATGCGTCGCAAGCTCGCCGGCACCATTGACCCCGATGCGCCCAAAGCGGTGCTGGAGCCCTCGCTGGTGCCGTACTACAATCCGCTGTTTGCCGATCGCTTTAACTGGGCGCTCGAGTTTCGCATTCGCTGCGGTTCGGTGTCCTACGTGGTTAAGGATATCGACGGCATGGCCGATGCCTATGTGCGCGGCGGTACGTTCTCCTATGGCAAGAAGCTTACGTTTGCCCATGTGCCCGAGGCTTTCGATGACGTGTCGACAAAGCTGCTCGACTTTATCGCAATGACGGTCGCCTACCTAGGCGATATTACGAGCTCGCGCTCGGCATCGTATGACTTTGCCCGCAGCGGCTTTGTCGCCGAGCGTCAGTTGCCGGTATCCGAGTATTCCGTCGTGTCCGTGCTGGACCTGCTGCGCGGCAGGACCATGTCCTTTGAGCCCGCTTGGTCGCGGGGGACGACGACGCATCGCTCCTACGAGGTGGCAGTCGAGCCGTCGCCGCAGGGGGAGGGCGAAGTCCCGGCTAAGCGCCCGCCGCTTCTTGCCGCCAAGATTGCACCGGCGGCGGGAGGCAGCTACGACTTGCGCCTTCCGGCCGATACGCATTGCTTTGTCGCGAGCGACGCAGCCTATCTGGTCGATACGCGCCGCGCGCGCCGTACCGACACGGCGTTTGCCCAACATGCGGCGCCGTTCCTTTCGCACTTGTTGCCCTGCCGCACGCCGGTCCATATCGCCGCCGACCAGGTGGGCGAGTTCTGCCGCATGGCGCTGCCTATCTTGCGCGACTACACCGACCTGACCGCGCCCGCTGCGCTCGACGCCGTGGCGCCCGAGCCGAGTTTTGCCATGGCGATTGGCGTCGACGATGGTCTTGTGACCTGCAAGATTACGGTGACCTACGGTGATTGGTCGGCAGATCTCTTTAGTCTTGGCGCTCCGGGCAGTCCTTTCGAAGAGCAACGCCCCGGCGTTCCGCCCCGCGATACGGTGGCGGAGTTTCGCGTTATGGACACGGCGGCCCTGTACTTCGATTTCTACGAGGGCGGCCTGGCATTTGAGGAGCGCGATGACGCTCGCCTGTTCTGCCTGCTGACCGAGGGGCTGGCGGCTTTGTCCGAGCTGGGAGAGGTCATGCTCAGTGATCGTCTGCGCCAAATCTCGGTCCGCCCTGCACCTAAGCTTTCGGTGCGCGCAACCGTCAAGAGTAACCTGCTCGACGTCGAGCTGGGCGCGAGCGGCCTTTCGGCGGCAGACCTTGCCATCTATCTTGATTCGTACAAGCGTCACCAGACGTTCGCTCGCCTTACGTCCGGCGACATCGTGCGCCTGGATGAAGGTGCCCGCGCTGCGTTTGGCCTTGCTGAGGACTTGGGCGTTGATGCCGTCGACCTGCTCGACGGCGTGTCGCTTCCCGCGTCGAGCACCCTTTTTGTCGACAGCATGCTCGCGCGCACGCCGGCGCTCGAGGCCGATCGCGACGCTGCATTCCGTCGCACCGTTGAACGCCTGGACACGCTCGGCAAGATGGACTTTACGGTGCCGGCCTCGCTCAAGGCCACACTGCGCGGCTATCAGGTCGACGGCTACCAGTGGCTCGGCTCGCTCGAGCATCTGGGCCTTGGCGGCATTTTGGCCGATGATATGGGTCTGGGCAAAACACTGCAGATGATCGCACATATCCTGGCGCGCGTGGAGGCGGGGGACGCTAAGCCCACGCTCGTGGTATGCCCCGCGTCGCTCGTGTACAACTGGGCTGCCGAGTTGGAGCGCTTCGCTCCCTCGCTTGATGTGTGTGCCATCGTGGGCGCCAAGGCCCAGCGTCGCGTGCAAATTGCCGGTGCCGCCGAGCACAACGTGGTCGTGACGTCGTATGACCTCATGCGTCGCGACATCGACGAATATGTCGAGCAGGACTTTGCCCGCGTAGCGCTCGACGAGGCCCAGTACATTAAAAACCCGCTCACGCAGGTGGCGCGCGCCGCCAAACGCCTGCCGGCCGGCGTGCGCTTTGCCTTGACGGGAACGCCCATCGAAAACCGCCTGTCCGAGCTTTGGAGTATCTTCGACTTTTTGATGCCGGGTCTTCTGGGCACGCGCGACTCATTTGCCAAGCGCTTTGAGAGTCCCGTCGAACATGCCGAGGGCGACAGTGCCGCTCGTCTGCAGGCGCTCGTGTCGCCGTTTGTGCTGCGTCGCGTCAAGGAAGATGTGGTGGCCGACCTGCCCGAGAAGATCGAGGATACGGTGATGGCGCAGCTTGCCGGCGAACAGCGCAAGCTCTACCTGGCCAACCAAGACCGCATCGCCCAGCAGGTGCAGCACCGCGAGGCCGGGGAGTTTAAGAAAGATAAGCTCAAGGTGCTCGCCGAGCTCACCAAGCTGCGCCAGATCTGCTGCGACCCGCGTCTTCACTACGAGGATTACAAGGCGGGGAGCGCCAAGCTCGATACGTGCATGGAGCTCGTGCACGGCGCACTCGACGGCGGGCATCGCATCCTGTTGTTCAGCCAGTTTACGGGTATGCTCGATATCATCGGCAAGCGCCTGTCTAAGGAGGACATCGCCTTCCTTAAGCTCACGGGCGCTTCGTCTAAGGAGAGCCGCGCCAAGATGGTTGCGCAGTTCCAGGCAGGCGAGGTGCCGGTGTTCTTGATTTCGCTCAAGGCGGGCGGTGTTGGCCTTAATTTGACGGCTGCCGACGTGGTCATCCACTACGACCCGTGGTGGAACGTGGCCGCGCAGGACCAGGCGACCGATCGCGCCCACCGCATTGGCCAGCAGCACACCGTGACCGTGTACAAGCTCATCGCCAAGGACACGATCGAGGAGCGCATTATGCAGATGCAGGAGTCCAAGCGCGATCTGGTTAACAGCGTGCTCGGCGGCGATGGCATCTCATCGGCACTGTTCACGCGCGAGGATGTTCTGGCACTGCTCGGTGGCGACGGTCGCTAACTTGCGCATGCCGATGGGTGCCAGGACAGGTACTCGGAATTGCCTGAGCGCCCTGGACTCTGCCGAGCCCCTCGATATGTGTTCATTTGCCATGCCGTGGATGGTTCGCCTACCTTTGGGCATAAGAAGCATCAGGAATATTGGCACATCAGCAAAGGAGAACATCATGGCGAAATTCTTTAAGGACTCCGACGGCAAGCTCGTTGCCGCCCTTGGCGACGGCGTTGCGACCCCTGCCGGCTGCACGGAGCTGACGGCAAACACCGAGGATGCGGCGCACGAGAAGCACGTGCCTGTTGTCGAGATCGAGCGCGACGGCCACGTCATTCGCGCGCGCGTGGGCTCGACGGAGCACCCCATGCTGCCCGAGCACTACATCGAGTGGATCGCGCTTGAGGCCGAGGGCCGCCTGGAGGTCCATTACCTTGAGCCCGGCATGAAGCCCACGACGTTTTTCGCTGGCGGTTCCAAGACCGGTACCGTCTATGCCTACTGCAACCTGCATGGGCTGTGGTCCGCGACGTTCTAGGAGCGCGCCCCCGCTCGGGGTATCATAGCTAGCATATGCACATGCGAGCGCCGGCTGCATTATGCGGCCGGCGCTTTTACTACGACAACGACGTTTTAAGACGGAAAGGGCGGGGCCATGAAGCTCGCACTTGCACAGATCGATATGCGCCTGGGTGACATCGAGGGCATTTGCGGCCGCATCGAGGACCAGGCTCGCCTGGCTCATGAGCGCGGCGCGCGCGTGCTGTGCGTTCCGGCCCCGCTCTTTATGGGTGCCATGCCGGGCAGCCTGGTGGGCGCTGCCGATTTTGAGCACGATATGCTGACGGGCCTGACGGGCGTTGCCGAGCGCATCCAAGAGCTCGACATGATCTGCATCGTGCCCGCGGCGGTTTCGTTTGAGGGCCAGCCCCTGCTCGACTACATGATGCTTAAGGATGGTCGCGTGGTGCCTGCGCGCGCAAGTATTGCCCTGCAGCGCGGTGAGAACAACGACACACGTTGGGCACCGCCGGTGTTTGACGTGGACGGCGTGCGCATCGCCGTGGTGTTTGACCTGGATCGCGAGCTCGAGATGCTGCCGACCGGTGTCGACCTCATTGCCTATTTCCAATTCAACGCGTTTGACATGACCGATCGCGAGACCGCCGCCGTCGCCGCCGTGCGCAGCGGTGCCTACCGCAAGATCGCCTCCAAGCGCAGCGTGTGGTTTGCCTGCATGGCGCCGGTCGGCGCCTATGACGAGTCGGTGTATACCGGCGGGTCGTTTGTGCTCGACGATTGCGGTCGCGTGGTGGCCCAGGCGCCGTGTTTTGAGGAGAGCCTGCTGGTTCAGGAGATTCAGCGCGGCGTGATGCTCGATGCCCTGGAGGACCATGAGCTGCCCCAGTTTCGCTCCGAGGAGTGGTTGTGGCAGGCGCTGGTGCTTGCCGTGCGCGACAATGCCCGCGCCCACGGTACGTCGCATGCCGTGGTGGCGCTCGAGGGCGATTTGCCGTCGTCCCTGTTGGCGGCGCTTGCCGTCGATGCCTTGGGTCCTCGTAACGTAATTGGCTTAGTGCTGGGGCGCAACCGCATCTTTACGCCGGCGCAGGAGGAGGCCGAGGCCGCCCGCTGTTCTGCTGTTCGCTCAATCGCTGAGCGTCTGCACATTCGCACCGTCGAGCGCGATGCGCCGGATGCGGAGCGCGTGCTCGACCGCGACGTGTCGGCGGGCGATGCCGAGCGCCTGCGTTCGCGCGCGCTGGGCCTGATGCTCGAGGATACGGCGCTCGAGCTGGGCGCCATGGCGTTGAGCCCGCTTTCCAAGACTGAGTATGCACTGGCGGCGCCCGCGCTGTCCGGCGGCTACCAGGGCGATTTTGCGCCCTTTGGCGACGTGTATCTGTCGACGCTCGAGTTTGTGGCACGCGTGCGCAACCGCACCTCGGCCGTGGTGCCCCAAGAGCTCGTGACGCTCAACGCGGTAGAGGATTGCATGGATCGCGTGCTGGCGCAGGCACTCTCGGCGCTCGCCGGCCCGGTTGATATGCTCGATCGCGCGGCGCAGCTGCTGGGCGGGCTTGAGCCGGGCGAGGTCGATGGTGCGCTCGAGTCGCACGTGGACCGCAACCGCCCCTTTGATGACATCCCGATGGCCGCCGCCAAGCCCGAGGCCTGCTCGCTGCTGCTGATGCTCGTGCGCCAAGGTGAGGCTGCTCGTCGCATGCTGCCGACGGCGCCGATTGTTTCGGCCCGTTCGTTTGCCGAGCGCGCCTGGCCGTACATGCTTGCGTGGTCCGATCTGGGGCTCAACGGTAAGGAGCGCATGGCGGTTGATTCGCTGGCGCGCGCCGAGGTGCGCCGTTTTGCCGACGACGATACGAGTGACCGTATGCGCGGCGAGATGATGGGCTTATTAGGCGAGCTGTTGGGTATTTCGCCCGAGCAGATGGAAGAGCTGCGCTCCGAGGACGGTCAGCGTCGTTTGCATGAGGGTATGAAGAAGTTTGAGGGCGAGGTCCAGGACGCCATCGATAAGATGATGGGCGGCCAGGGTGGACCGCAGGGAGGTCCGATGCCGCACCCGCCGGTTGATCCGAGGCAGTTTCCGTTCTTTAGCCAAAACTAACTATGGGATGGGATTCGCTTCCAACCCCGATACTTCAACTAAGCACCTTGGCCCCGTTGTGTTATTCTAGAACAGACGTTCGTGAATGATGCGCGGGGCCTTGTCTTGTGCTGTACTTGTGACGAGGGGAGGTCGGCTTGGTTATCTTGGGTATCGACCCCGGTTTGGCCCATACGGGCTGGGGGATTATCGAGGAGCGGCGTGGCGAGGTTCGTTGCCGTGCCTACGGTTGTATCGAGACCAGCGCGGGCAGCCCGCTCGCGGTGCGCCTGTCGCATATCGCCCGCGACCTCAAGGGTGTCGTGGAGCGCTACCGCCCCGATACCGCCGCCATCGAGAGCATCTACTTTGGCGCCAACGTTCGTTCGGCCATTCCTACGGCGCATGCCCGCGGTGCTGCACTCGTGGCGCTTTCGGAATGCGCGCTCGAGATCGGCGAGTACACGCCTATGCAGATCAAGCAGGCTGTGGTGGGCACCGGTGCCGCAGATAAGCGGCAGGTCGCCTACATGGTGCGCACGCTCACACAGCTCGATCACGACCCGCATCCCGACCATGCCGCCGATGCTCTGGCCTGCGCTATCTGCCACGTTAACCTCAGCCGCACCCGGGCGCTTACCGGCGGCGAGTTCTATCAACAGAGAGGAACCGGATACTGATGATTTCCCAGCTCCATGGAACGCTTGTCGAGGCCACGATGAGCTCGGCCGTCGTCGATGTATCGGGCGTGGGCTTTGAGCTCGGTATTTCGGGCAGCACTGCCGCCACGCTGCCCACGCCCGGCGGCGAGATTCGCCTCTATACCCGTATGCAGGTGCGTGAGGACGCCATGACGCTCTTTGGCTTTGCCTCCAAGGACGAGCGCACGATGTTCGATCGGCTCGTTTCTGTCTCGGGCGTCGGTCCGCGCCTGGCGCTTGCCGTGCTCTCCACCTATACCGTGGGGCAGCTGTATTCCCTGGTGATGGCCGAGGACGACAAGGGCATGGCCAAGGTGCCCGGTGTGGGCAAAAAGACGGCGCAGCGCCTCATCTTGGAGCTCAAGAGTACCTTTGCCAAGGACAAGGGCTTTGTTCCGGTCGACGTAATTCCCGGTCAGGTTGCGATGCCGGTCCCCGCCGCCGTTCCCTCGGCGATCGATGATGCCCGCGCGGCGCTCCTTTCCATGGGCTTTAGCCCGCAGGAGACCGAGGTTGCCCTGAGCGGGTATGATGGGCAGGACATGCGTGTCGAGGATCTGCTCGGCGCGGCGCTTAAGCGACTCGGAATGGATGCGTGATGTGGGAAGCCGATGACTCTCAGGACCTGTGGGCGACGCCCGGCAGCTCGCCGGCGGCATCCATGGCGCACGGTGAGCGCATGGTGGGCTCGGAACTGACACCCGAAGACCTCGATGTCGACCGTACCCTGCGTCCCCAGCGCCTAGACGACTACTGCGGTCAGGAGCATATCAAACAGAGCCTGCGCGTGCTGATCGAGGCGGCACAGAGCCGTGGCGAGACGCTCGACCACGTGATCTTCTCGGGCCCTCCGGGTCTGGGCAAGACCACGCTGGCCACGGTTATCGCCAACGAGCTGGGCGCTCAGATCAAGACGACGAGCGGCCCGGCCATCGCGCGTACCGGCGACCTGGCGGCTATCCTTACCAACTTGCAGCCGGGTGACGTGCTGTTTATCGACGAGATCCACCGCCTTAACCGCTCGGTCGAGGAAGTCCTGTATCCCGCTATGGAGGACTTTGCGCTCGATATCGTGATCGGCAAGGGTCCGGCTGCGCGCTCGATTCGCCTGGATATCCCTAAGTTTACGCTGGTGGCGGCCACGACCCGTTCGGGCATGCTCACGGGCCCGCTGCGCGATCGCTTTGGCATCTCGTATCGCCTGGACTACTACACGGTCGAGGAGCTCGCCCAGATCGTGACGCGCTCGGCGACCATCCTGGGCGTGACGATCGACCATCCGAGCGCGCTCGAGATCGGCTCGCGCTCGCGCGGTACGCCGCGCCTCGCAAACCGTCTGCTCAAGCGTGTGCGCGACTATGCACAGGTACGCGGTAACGGGCCTATTGAGCTTGATATCTGCCGTCAGGCGCTCGAGTTCTTCGAGATTGATGAGCTTGGTCTGGACTGGATGGACATTCGCATCTTGGAGACGCTTGCCAAGACGTTCTCCGGTCGTGCCGTGGGCCTGACGACCCTTGCCAGCGCGGTGGGCGAGGACCCGGGTACGCTCGAGGATGTCTATGAGCCCTATCTGCTGCAGTGCGGCTTGATGATTCGCACGCCCCAGGGCCGCCAGGCAACGCTTCGCACCTTTGAGCACTTGGGCATCGAGCCAGCCGTTTAGAGACGGGTTTGTTTTGGCTGGTCTGTAGGCTATCGCTGAGCATTGGATAAACATATCGCCATTCATCGGTTACGGGTGTTTTACTATTGCGCGCCCGTGCTATGCTGAATTGGTCTTTTTCTCATCCAGTAACGAAAGGACCGCCCATGCCTACTGACATCGAAATCGCACGTTCCGTCACGCCGCTGCCCATTACCGAGGTGGCTAAGAACGCCGGCGTCGACGTAAAGCACCTGATTCCGTATGGCTTCGACAAGGCTAAGGTTGACTATTCACTGCTCAACGAGCCGACCGACCACCAGGCCAAGCTCGTCCTCGTGACCGCCATCAACCCCACGCCCGCCGGCGAGGGCAAGACCACCACGACCATCGGCCTTGCCGACGGTCTGCGTCGTCGCGGCGTCAAGAGCGCTGTGGCCCTGCGTGAGCCTTCGCTCGGTCCCGTCTTTGGCGTCAAGGGCGGCGCCGCCGGCGGCGGTTGGGCCCAGGTCATCCCCATGGAGGACATCAACCTGCACTTTACCGGTGACTTCCACGCTATCGGTGCCGCCAATAACCTGCTGGCCGCCATGCTCGACAACCATATTCAGCAAGGCAACCAGCTCGGTATCGACGTTAAGCGCATCACCTGGAAGCGTGTCGTCGACATGAACGACCGCCAGCTGCGCCATGTTATCGACGGCATTGGCGGCAAGGCCCAGGGCGTGCCGCGCGAGGATGGCTTCGACATTACTGTTGCCTCCGAGGTCATGGCGATCTTGTGCCTGTCCACGAGCATCAACGACCTTAAGGAGCGCTTGGGCGAGATCGTCGTCGGATACAGCTTTGCCGGCGAGCCCATCCGCGCGCGCGACCTCAAGGCTCAGGGTGCCATGGCTGCGCTGCTTAAGGATGCGCTCAAGCCCAACCTGGTGCAGACGCTCGAGGGTACGCCCGCGTTTGTCCACGGCGGTCCCTTCGCCAATATCGCCCACGGCTGCAATTCCATCATGGCCACGCGCATGGCGATGCGCTTTGGCGATGTCGCCATTACCGAGGCAGGCTTTGGCGCCGACCTGGGCGCCGAGAAGTTCCTTGACATCAAGTGCCGCATGACGGGCGTCCGCCCCAGCGCCGTCGTGATTGTCGCCACCGCCCGTGCGCTTAAGTACAACGGCGGTGTTGCCAAGGCCGACCTCAACGAGGAGAACCTCGAGGCCCTCAAGGCCGGCATGCCCAACCTGCTGCGCCACGTTGACAATATCCAGAGCGTCTATGGTCTTCCCTGTGTGGTCGCCATCAACCGCTTCCCGACGGACACCGAGGCAGAGCTTGAGCTCATCGAGTCCGAGTGCCAGAAGCTCGGCGTTAACGTTAAGCTGTCCGAGGTCTGGGCCAAGGGCGGCGAGGGCGCGCTCGAGCTGGCCGATGAGGTCATGCGCCTGATTGAGCAGCCGAGCGAGCTCAAGTTTGCCTACGAGGACGGTGCCGATGTGGCCGACGCCCTCGAGGCCGTCGCCACCAAGGTTTACCGCGCCGATGGTGTCGACTTTACGCCGGCTGCCAAGCGCCAGCTCGCCGAGCTGCGCGAGAACGGCTTTGGCAACCTGCCGGTGTGCGTCGCCAAGACCCAGTACAGCTTTAGCGACAACGCCAAGGCCCTGGGCGCTCCCGAGAACTTCCGCATCACCGTGCGCGAGCTCAAGGTTTCTGCCGGCGCCCATTTTGTGGTTGCGCTGACCGGCAGCGTTCTGACCATGCCTGGCCTGCCCAAGGTGCCCGCGGCAGAGAACATTGACGTCGACAACGACGGCAACATCACCGGTCTGTTCTAAGCCTGCCGCGCATAGCCGCTTGATTGCCCCGCCGTGCCCCATGGCCCGGCGGGGCTTTTGTTTTCTATCCGCGCTGAAGGCCGAAGAGTTTGGCGTTGCGCTCGGCGACCATCATGTTGATATCGGCGATTTCCATCTCGCCGTCAATGTAGGGCTGGTAGGTGCCGTACGGGTCGCCTGCCCCCAAGCTGCAGCTGCCGCAGTTATCGCAGCTGCCGTTGCCGCAGCCCGCGAGTGCCAGCTTGATGATTTCTTCACGTTCGGCGCGCGTTGTGTCTTTGATGAGCTTGCTTTTTGCCATGACGTTTCTCGATTCGCTTGTAACCGTCGGCCGCGCATGTCTTGTAGATACCGACGGCCTTTGCCCATCATAGGCTTTTGCGCGGGTAGAATGCATGGATAACTTGATGCTTGCAGGCGACGGAAAGGAAACGTTGCATGGACCAGGACAAGACGACCGTGATGGGCGGATATGGCTCCGCACAGGCTGACGGCAGCGCCGATGCGACCCGCATTGTGTCGAACCCCGGCAATACTGCCCCCGATGCGACGCAGGCGTCTGCCGAACCCACACGAGTTATGGGCTATAGCGATACACCGCGGGATCCGTTTGATTATGCACCGCAGGACCCGTATGGCAATGCGGCGCCGGACCCGTATGGCAATGCGGCGGCAGGCGCTTATAACAACCTGCCGCAAAATCCCATTCCGCAGCCTCAGCAAACGACGTATATGCCGCGCACGGCACAGTCCCAGCCTCGTTATGAGTCGTGCGATCCGTATGCGCGCCAGCCTTATCGTGAGTACCCCAAGTCGATTCCGCAGTATGGTGAGGACGAGGAAGAGGCGCCGTCGCGTTCGTCGAGTGTGATCAAGAAGATCCTCATTGTGCTGGCGATCTTCTTTGCCCTCTCGATTGTGTTCGCCATTGTGTCGGGCATGCTCAACAAGCGAGGGAGTTCAACGGCAGATACCACTGCCGAGCAAACCGAGTCCGCCTCGTCTAGCACCGTCGATCTGAGCGATATTCCGGGGCAGTACTGGTCCAACGCCAAGAAGCTCCTCAAGTCGCGCGGCGCCGATCTTTCGAATGCTGTGATTCTGACTGACGACGGCTCGACGCCTGTTGTCGATGCCAACTGGGTTGTTACTTCTGCCTACTATAACGACAACGGTAACCTCGAAATTCAACTCACGCACAAGAACAGCTCGGGCAACTCGTCCGACGGCCAAAGCGGCACCGACAATTCGAGCTCCAACACGCTGGAGGACCTGAGCAACAAGGCGCAGGAGTTGGGAGACAAGGCGCAAGAGCTGGGCGACACGGCTCAGAACCTCGGCGATACCGCGCAGAACTTGGGAGACATGGCGACGGATGCCTGGAACGCCCTACAAAACGGCATTTCGGGCGCACAGGGAAACTAGCGGCCGAGCGGCTAGAGCCTTAGCGGTGCAAACAAAAACGGGACGCAGGATCGCGTGACCGGGCGCATAGGCGCGCTGGTCGGCGGTCCTGCGTCCCGTTTTGCTGTCGATTACAGCTGCTCTGCCGGACGCTCGGGCGAGCTAAAGCCGGAGTCAAACGTGACGACGCATGATGCATCGGGCCTGCGCTCGTGCACGATGCGCGTGACGAGCTCCAGCAGCTCCTCGTCGGATATGTCAAAGCCGTCGGGACGCACCAGGTCAAACGAAACAAAGCCATCGTGCTCATGCAAGTCGTGGATGGAAAGCGCGGGGTCGATCTGCGCTACGCCGCGCTTGACCCAGCCGCGCAAGTCATCGCCGGTTGTTGCAATGGGGTCGCAGTGCAACGTGATGGCGATGCCCATCTGGCGTTTGATGTCGTGTTCGATGGTGTCCAGAATCTCGTGGTGCTCAAAGGCATCGCCCTCGCCGGGCATTTCCACGTGTGCGCTGGCAAACTGACGGCCGGGGCCGTAGTCGTGCACCATGAGGTCGTGCGTGCCCAGGACCTGGGGGTACGACATGATCCTGTCGCGGATTTCCTGGACGAGCTTGGGGTCGGGCGCTTGTCCCAGCAGTGGGCTGATGGCGTCGCGCACCAGGCCCAGGCCGCTGATGCAGATGAAGATGCCCACACCCAGGCCTGCCCAGCCATCGAGGTCAAAGCCGGTCGCCTGCGAAATAAGCGCCGCCACCAAGACCGAGCCTGAGGTGATGACGTCGTTTTTGGAGTCCTGCGCCGTGGCGATGAGCGTCTCGGAGTCGATGCGATTCCCCAGCGTGCGGTTGAATGCAGCCATCCAGAGCTTAACGAGCATGGATGTAGCCAGTGCCGCAAGGGAAACGAGCGTGTAAGCGGTGGGGGAGGGCTTGATGATCTTGGTAACGGACTCGAGCACCAGGTTGATGCCGACGGCACAAACGAGGACGGCGACAAACAGGCCGGCGAGGTATTCGTAGCGGCCGTGACCATAGGGGTGACCTTCGTCAGCCGGGCGACTGGCAAGGCGGAATCCGAGCAGGCTCACAATGTTGCTCGACGCATCGGAGAGGTTGTTGAAGGCGTCGGCGATAAGCGAGACGGAGCCGGCGAGCAGGCCCGCGATGCCCTTGGCTAGGCACAGGGTAATGTTGAGTCCAATGCAGATGAGACTTGCGGCAAAGCCTGCGTTGGTGCGGCAAGTCGTATCGACCGGCTCGTCCACACTGCTGGGAACAAGCGTATGTACCAGCCGATTTACAAATAGCATGGCGTATCTCCTAGCATCCTCGTTTAAGGGGATAGTGTAGCTCGCATGAGCGCACCGTGCGCCGATGCTCAGAAAATGCAGCAATGGTCTGCTGGAGCTAACGAGCGGCCCTTCTTGTCCGACCAGGTGCTCCATTTTGGGCCACATGGGTATGGGCATGTGCCTGCCTGCCCGACATACTTAATGTCGACAGCCCCTGTGCAAAGGAGGACGTATCCATGGACGAGATGTTTGCCATTAAATGCCAAAACTGCGGCGGCCCCATGTATTCGCACCAGGCAAAGCGCAGCTTTGAGTGCGCCTATTGCGAAACGGTTATTCCGTGGCAAGCGGACGCCGGGGAGCCCAAGAGCGCCCTGGGTATCCGTCATACGCCGCTGACGGTGGTTGACGGGCTGCTCAAGCTCACGCACGTCTCGCAGCTCGAGCGCCCAGAGGACCCGGACTGGTATTTCTTCAATGCGCACTGGCGCAACCAGTCGGTTCTGGAGCATCTGCTGTGGGAGGACCGCGGCACGGCGCAGGAGTTCCAAGAGGCGACGCACGTGAGCATTCCCTGTCCCTTCTGCGGCGCGTCCTTTGAGGGGTCATCGACCCAGCGCGTGTTTGAGTGCCCGTCCTGCGGCAATAAGATCAGCGTTGCCGACCTGCTCAAGCCCGGTACGTTTAGTAAGCGCCTGACCATGGGCGTGGGTGCCGAATACGTTCCCGAACAGGGCGTCCCCTGTGAGATATCGCCGCAGCAGGCACGTGCCAACGCGCTGCAGCTGGTGCGTCAGTATCCCGATACCTTTGCCGGGCACGATGTAGAAGACGCGATCCAAAACGACATGATGCTCTTCTATTTCCCCATGGCGTTGGCGGACCTGCGCATGATGGCGTCCTTCCCGGGCAAAGGGCTGAGCAAGGAGACCCTGGTGTACTACGAGGTGCTCGACTGGGCGTATCCGCGGGCAAACTACCTGGACGTTCGCCTTATGGGCATTTTGGAGCCGTGGGACTTTGGCAAGGTGGGACCGTTCGATCCCGCTATGCAGGAAGGTGACTTTCGCGTTGTCTCCGTCGATGCGTCTACCAAGGACCAGGTGGTCATTGATAAGCTGGCGCTCGACATTGCCGGCAACGATGCCGAGGCGGTACTGGGGCTCAATAAAAAGAGCATCCGCACCTGGGCGCGCAAGGCCCGCAAGCATAAGGACGGCCTGGTGATGGTGCCGGTCTACTTTGTCGATCGCCCGGCGACGGACAGCCGCGATGGCGAGCAAGTGCGCATCGCCGTCAACGGCCAGACAGGCCGCGCGGCCGCGGTGGTGTTTAGCGACAAGCGTGAGACGCATGTGGTGGCGCCGCTCAACCCGAGCCTACATCTGTCCGGAGAAAGCACCGTGCACGCCACGCCCATCGAGGTCAAATACGTTAAATCGCCCTTCCTATACCAGATCGTGCGTCGTGGAGACGGCGAACAGCCGCGTCAGGTGGCAGCGGTTGCCGAGGGTTCCTACCGAGAAGAAAAGCCCAAACGCAAGGGGCTGCTTGCAGCGATCTTTGGGAAGTAGGGGAACGGTACGGGACAGTGCGCAGTAGTGCGAGCTGTCCGTCGTGGTAGATCTAAATAAACGGTGGGACGGCTGCAAAAGAGCCGCCCCACCGGGCAAAATCAAGGTGTGCCGCGGAACTCGCTCCTCAGTCGGTCAACTTTGGAAGCGCGGGCAACGCAGATGCTAATGTCTAAAGGGCCGGGGCAACCGCCCCTTTTCTGCGGCAGCGGGGATTCGAATACCAACACGGTGTACGGCCCCACGGTACTTTGCTCTGTGACGAACGGACCCATGACGGCGCATTCTGTAATCATCATTTATGCGGTCCCTTAATCATTTGCGTTGACTGAGATTGTCTTCGTTGAAGGCGTGTCCTAAAACAAACACTGCTCTATCAACTCTTTACCGCGCAGGGTATCGATCCACTCCTGCGGAATTGCGTCGATACCGTAGGCCGTGCCGGCGAGGGCGCCTGCGACGGCTGCGGTGGTGTCGGTGTCGTCGCCTAGGTTGACGGCGGCAAGCACGCAATCTTCGTAGCTGTTAGTGTTGACGAAGCACCAGGTGGCTGCCTTAAGCGTGTCGCGCACGAAGCCACCTGACTTGATCTCCTGCTCAGGCATGCCTTTCAGATGGAGTGCCCACGAGGGGAGCGCGTCGTTCATCACATCCCTCATCAGCTCGACAAATATGATGCATGCGTCGGTCGACGTTCTGTGGGCGTGCGTAATTGCGGAGACCTCGCGGATCTTGTTGTTCGTCGCATCGGTGAACGCCAGGGGAGCGATACGCATGAGCGAGCCGTTGCCGTTGTCGCGCTCGCCGGAGCCTCCTTTGCCGGTGTGCAAGGCGCGGGCGGTCGTGCCGCCGTAATCGAAAACGCCGTCGATCGTATATTCGCCACGGGCAATCCAGCTCACAAACTTGTCGCGCATGTCTGCGGTGTCGATATGCCCGAGCTCCCTAATCGAGTCACAGGTAGCAAGCGTCATAGATGTATCGTCGCTCCAGGTGCCGGCGGGCTGCCCATGCGTGCCGTAGCCGATCATGTCCGTGCATTCGAACGCGCCGCGAGGCATAAACTCGTATGGAACGCCCAGCGCGTCGCCGACGGCAAGCCCATAGATGCAGTCGCGCAGTGTTGTTTTCGGTCTGTCTGTCATGGAAAGCTCCTCTTATCCCGGGTGATGTGGAGCGCCATCGGTGGTGTCGGTCGCAACGTATTGCTATCCTTGTGCTTCGCCATTAGTCGCTTCGTTGATGGCGCGGTACTCGGCACTCAGCTCGCGCGCCAGCTCTTCCTTGCTTGGAAGATACGGCAAGTATTTGGCGGCAAACACTTGGTCGTTGTCTTCGGGCAGCGTGTACTCGACAATCGAGTCGCTTTTGTCCGCGCAGAGCACGATGCCTATAGGCGGATTGTCGCCTTCGTTCATGAGCTCGCGCGTGTAGTAGTTCACGTACATTTGCATCTGGCCCAGGTCCTGATGCGTAAGGTCATCGGTCTTAAGGTCGATGAGCACGAAGCAGCGCATCAGATAGTTGTAAAACACAAGGTCAATATAGAAATGGCGCCCATCAAAGGTGATGCGCTTTTGGCGCGCCTCGAAAGCGAAACCACGGCCAAGCTCCAGCAGGAACTTCTGAAGATGTGTGATGAGCGCCTGCTCTAGATCGCTCTCGCGAAACGCAGTATCGTCCGAGTAACCTAAAAACTCCAGTACATATGGGTCACGGATGATATCCTCGGGGCGACGAGCCGGGGCGCTCTTTTGGATTTCCTGGGTGACGGACTCCTTGTCCTTGCTGGCAAGCAGGCGCTCGCGGAACATGGTGTTGATCTGGCGCTCGAGCTGACGCGTGCTCCAGCGAGAATCGGCGCATTCGTTCATGTACCAGGTGCGAGCTTCGGGGTCAGGAATGCGTATTAACCTGCGATAATGTGTCCAACTCAATTCGGGACGCAGTGAGTCCCGAATTGGAAATGCAAGATAGAACTGACGCATTTTACGCAGCTCTCTTGCTTCAAAACCTTTACCAAAATCCTTGGTAAGTCTGATTGCGAGGGCCTTGAGCAGCGCCTCTCCATACTTGGCGCGCTCCTCTCCGCCCTGCTCATCAACAATGCTCTTGCCGATCTCCCAATACGCCTCAACCATCGCAAAGTTAACGGCGGTATAGGCCTTGTCGCGAGCGGCGTTGAGAATCGAGGAAACCTGCTTGTAAAAAACTTCTGGCACGATTGCCGATTCTCCACGGTTTACCAGTTCGCCCATCACTGTCGCCCCACTTTCCTCTTGTGGAATGCATCTTTATTGCATTTAGTTTAAAGCCTCGCGCGGACTCGAATTTCAATGTCGCTTAGCGCCTTCGTGCAGGATTCCCGAAGTGACTAAAATGTGACCATAGAGGCAGTTTTAGCGAACCCCATGGGAGTGACACGCATGGACAACAACACTTTGCTGTTCCAGGACAAAGGTTCGGGCGGGTTTAAAGACGTCAAGATCTACCCTAACCGCATCGAGGTGCTCAAGAAGGGCACTTTCGGCGGCAAGCACACCGAGATTGTCTACCTTAAGGACATCACGGGGGTCAGCAGGATCAAGGGTCGCGACGTTTTTCTGCGCAACAGGCTGTTGACTGCCTGTGTCTTTAGCCTGAGCAGCCGCTCCCAGGCCCAGGAATTTGTGAACGCGCTGAACATGGTGATGTAGCCGACGTCGGCGTTCGGGCCGAGGTAAAAATCGGGGGCACAGAACGGTGTCCTGCGCCCCCGATTGAGTCGATGTGTCTAAAAGGCGGGCTTGCCTATTCGTTGTCGTCCCCAGCGTTTTCGCGGTCACTGGCAAGCATTGCTGCGCCGGCGACTGTCGTCGCCACGGCGGCAGCGGCGAGCCCGGCGGCGATGCCAGAGCCGTCGCCCGTGCCGGCGAGTTTTCCGCCCGAGCCCTTGCTCTTGTTGCCCTTGCCGTTCTTGTCGGCGCTGCCTGCGTTGGAACCCGTGCCACCGTCCGTGCCGCCTGCACTGCCCGAGGCCGCTACGGTAAAGCTTACGGCTCCATCGCTGGCGAGTATGTAGTTTTGTTCCGCGTCGCCCAAAAGGCCTTTCGCGCGCACCCAGTACGTCCCTGCGGCAAATGTTTCGCCCTCGGCCATTGCCGTGCCCGGAGCGCCGTTCGCGTCGTGCGCAAACTCGAGCTGGGCCGTGCAGGCATCGGTTTCGAGCTTGCCCTCGAGTGATGCCGCAATCTTGGCGCGCACGTCTTCGCCGGCCTTAAGGCCTTCGAGTCCCTCAAAATGGGGCGTCAGCGCGCGTCGATCGATATCGATGGGCACAGAGCCCTGCAGCCCCGTAACGGTCTCGTTGCCCAGGGCGTCGACATCCACATATTTGATGTCAAACGCATCGCCCGAAGCTGTCGCGTTGAGCGCTTTGCTGCTGTCGGCAAGGCGGAAATGACCCTCGCCAACGGTCTTGCCATCCTGGAGCGAGGCATCGCTCAGCGAGTCGCCGTACGTCATGCGCATGCGGGTCGGGAGATAGTACGGGAGATAGTACGAAGCCGTCTGCTTGTGCTCCGTATCGTAATTGCGCTGATAGATGCTCCGGGCCAGCGCCGCATCAACAAAGTCGGATGCGATGATGCCAATGTGCTTGAGGTAATCTGACTTTGTATCCCCGGTGCCGCTGGGATTGATGTACGGGCTCTTGTACAGATGCTCGTCGACCACTCGCGCTGCGGTAAAAGGGTTGTTTTGCGTGCAGCTCGTGTAGTTGATAAACCAGCAGCGCTCCGTTGCCTGCACCGTTGTCCCGTCCGCGGCGGTGATATCTACGGTGCTGCGCTTGAACTCGGCCGCCGCCTTCAGGGCCATATCGACCCAGTCGATTTTACTGGACCCCGTGCAGTTGTAATGGTCTTGGGCATATACCGTTGTGCTATAGGGCTCTTTGTCGCCCGTATTGCCCGCAGCCTCAAAGCCTTGCTCGTATTTCACGAGGCACATGGACTTTCCGGAATGCGCCTTGATTTTGTCGTCCCATTCGGTGAGGTCGAGGCCCCACGTGTGGCCGTCTACGCTGTCGCCGGCGAGTTTAAATCGACGCAGCAGGACGATCTTTCCGCGCACCTCGTTCAGTGTGGGGACATGGCTCGACGTATAGAACAGATCGGAGTTATTGTCCATAACATTGGCGAAAGCCGTCGTAACACTGTCGTCGGTGGCTTCGTCGTTGCCTCGTGACACCAGCATGATGAGCGCTTCTGACGGGTTTTCGTTCAAAAATGTTTTGAAGTAACCGATGACATCGGAGAGATGTATAAAGCCCCCGTCTTTTTTGAGCAGGTAGCATATTCCATGGTCGATGCCGGGGTCGCCGTTCTCGTTGTTCTTTCCAAGTCGGATATCAAAATAGCGAATGCCTTCGAGCAGCTGCGTGGGGATGTAATCCTGCTGGCACTTTGCAAGCGAGGTTTGGGGCTCGGTGTCGTTGTCGATGCTGCAGGTGCTTGAATCATGCGTGCCCGGGATGCTCAGCTCGTCGAGGTATTTGTTGCCGTCGACGTATTTCATCCAGCATGGTCCGTCGACGTAGCTGCTATACGTGGTCCAGTCGATGCTGCTAACTGTGGCATTGGTCTTGTCCATGCTGTAGCCGACAAGCTCGAGCTCCCACGGAATGCTCTTACTCTTATGGCAGATCTTGTTGTTGTCTTGGTCTTTGCCGTCCTTTTCTATGGCCAGGTACTTAATGTCTTTTTTCTCGTTTGTGCGGTCTCGGATGATGTAGGTTCCGTTTGACTGGCGGTCGAACGCAAAAGAGCGACTGGGCTTGCCGTCATGCTCGCCACTCCATACGTGGATGACCTTTCCATCTTTGTCCGAGTCGCCATCGACCGACCAAATGCTGTAGCCCGTCTTCTTGTGTTCTTCGAAATTGAGCAGGGTGCGGATGGCATACCAATTTCTATTATCTGTATCGGTCTCTACGTGCTCAAGGATGAGCTTGCTGGACGTGCCGTCATTAAACAGGTGGCAGACGTTGCCGATGACGTTGCCGTCTTCGTTGAAGCTCGCGGTGCGAAAATAGCCCGCGGGGCGAAGGCGAATGACGAACTTGTCGAGGGTGTCCGCCGGTGTGGGTGCGTCTTCTGCAAATGCCGCGCGCACGGGAAGGCCCAATCCCGCGGTTTCGGGCAGGCTTACAAATGGCGACAATGCTGCGAGTCCTAGGCCCAACGTGAATGCTCGACGGCTAATGGCGTGGTGTTCGGTCATAACTTCTCCATTCGCAGAGTGCGGTTATGCGATAGTTTTGGTCACTATACTGCCCAGATGTTTAAAGACGCCGGTTTAATTGTCTGCGCGGCGCAATAAATCGGCGGGTGGACGTGTTGGGGTGTTTGTCGTGTTCGTACTGTTGCCACATTTGGGGCGGTTCCGGCGTCCGGCGTCCTCGCGTTCGTCGGCTACCGGCATAAGAAAAGGAGGGTCGGTTTACCGGCCCTCCCTTGGTACGAAGCGCTGGGATACCGTCGCTTGTTTACGCTGCGCCCGTGTTTCCCGCTGCGCTCGCCAGTCGCTTAGCGTTTAATCTCGATATCCTCGAGCTTAACGTCCATGGCCTCGGTCTTGGCCTTGGCGATATCATCGGCAAACTCCAGGGACTTCATCATGGTCTCGACGGCGTCCTTGTGCTCTTCGACGTTGTCGATGCGCACATATACGCTGCCGCCGCCTGCTTCGGTGAAGTACTCGGTCGTTACGCCGCCAGTGTGCGTGTAGGAAGCGTTACGCCAAGTCTTGCCGTTGTACTTGACGGGGTCATTCTCGGTCCACTCAAAGTCGGTCTTCCACTTTGCCTCGTAGTCGAACAGCTCGTCGGCGTTCTTGTCGGGATCGAAGACGGGGATGAAGCGGTCGCTGGCGTGCTCGCTTTCGGTGAACTTAAACTGGGCCCTGTCGGCGGTATCTCCCGCAACGTCGGTGATCTCGACGCCCTCGGGAACCTCGACCTTAAACCAAATGAAGTCGGTCCTCATATCCACGGCTGCTTTTTCTGCTCCGCCGCCACCGCCACTTCCGGTAGCGCCGCCGCTGCCACCGCAGCCCACCAGGGCAACTGCGGCAAAGAGACTGATGCAGAGGGTGAGAATCGCAAAGGCCTTCTTTTTCATGGTCGTGTCCTCCTCGATCTGTAACCGCTCATGGATTACCTGTCTTTACTGTACGCGCGAGTAGCTCGTAAGGATGGGCCATGTGTCCCATTCTGAGGGCCGGATTTGCGCCGTTAAGTGGCAATATGCCCGGGCGCAAAAGAGGGGAGAGCCGGCCGATCCGATCCTCCCCTGGCTGGGCGTCCGATCATTTAATGACTGCGCATGCGATGCTGCGTGCGATCCCCTAATGCTTGATCTCGATGCTCGAAATCTCAACTTCGCGTGCCTCGGCAACTGCCTTCGCCATGTCATCGGGAAACTCGATGGAGTTGAGGAGCGCCTCGGCTTCTTTCTTATGCAGATCGAAGTTTGAGATGAGGACGTAGACACTTCCCGGCTCAACGTCGGTAAAGAGGAGGGTTGAGACGCCGCTGTTGTCCTCGTACGTTCCGACGAGCCACGTCCTGCCGTTATACTCGACGGACCCGCCATCCTTCCACTGGAACGTATCACCTTTCTTTTCTGCCTGGTCGGCGTGGGATTCCTCTGCCGTCAGCGCTTTTTTCCAAACGGGGATAAAGCGATCGGCCGACCCGGTCTCGTCTTCGGGGAAGGTGAGCTGGACCCTGTCGGCATTCTTGCCAGCGGAGTCGCTTACGCCAACGCCCTCGGGCATCTCGACCATAAACCAAATGAAGTCAGTCTTTTTGGCAACGGGGGCCTTTTCTTTGCTCTCGCTTTTAGCGGCGCTGCCGCCCCCGCCCGATGCGCTCCCGCCGCAGCCGACAAGGGCAAATGCGGCAAAGAGGGCGATGCAAAGGGAAAGGATCGATAGGGTCTTTTTCTTCATGGTGGCGTCCTCCTTGTCTGCCGATGACATCACGGCGCCGCATGCTGTTGGGGTACTGATTGCGCTGGCGGCGGATGTCTCTGTGTACTGTGCGGCTTATGCCTCCGTTCATCGCTTGTGGCCGTTGCGCGGCCGTGCCCCAACAGGTTCCTTGTTTATAGATATGCCCCAGTTTGTGACGTCCGGAAGTCTCGAAAGGTGGGCCATGTGTCCCATGTTTGTGGCGCCGACGCCTATCGTTCGTCATAGAAATCCGCGATGGCCAGGTGTGCTGACGCTCATATGCTTATGGGCTAGACTTAGCACCATTACGTGTTCGACGCGGTTGGACGACGGTTGCCGACCAACCGATCTATATGACTTGAAGGTGCATGCGTATGAGCCAAGAGATGATGGACAAGACCTGCCGTGGGTTTGCCGAGGCGCTTGCCGCGCGCGAGCCGGTTCCTGGCGGCGGTAGCGCGAGCGCCTTTGTGGGCGCGCTGGGCGCCTCGCTTTGCGGGATGGTCGCTCGCTACGGGGCGACCAATCCCGCGCTTAGCGATCGGGCGGACGATCTGACGCGTGCATTTGCCCAGGCAGACGAGTTGGCGCAGGAACTAGTGGGTCTGGTTGCCGAGGATGTTCGTGCATACGGCCAGGTGTCCGCGTCGTACGGCATTCCGCGCGAGGACCCGGCTCGACCCGCGGCGATTCAGGACGCGTTGCGCGTGGCGGCCATGCCGCCGTACCGGATCATGGATGCCTGCGGGCGCGCGCTGGCGCTGCTCGAGGACATGGCCGACAAGGGTTCGCGCCAGTTGCTGTCCGACGTGGCATGCGGCGCCGTGTTCTGCCGCGCCGCCATGCAAGGCGCGAGCCTGACACTCTTTGCCAACACCACATCTATGAAAGACCGGGCGCGCGCCGAGGAACTCGAGGCAGCGTGCGACGATCTGCTGGATACGTGGCTGCCGCGCGCCGATGCGCTGGCGCGCCGTGCTGCCGACGCCGCAAGGAAGAGGGGGTAGCCATGGCCGAGCTGTTGAAGGGCGCTCCCGTCGCCCGTGCTTTGACCGAGGAGCTCGCCGCTCGCTGCACGGCTTTGCGCGAGCGCGGCGTTGTTCCGACGCTGGCCATCGTTCGTGTGGGCGAGCGCGAGGACGACCTGTCCTACGAGCGCGGCGCCCTCAAGCGCTGCGAGAAGATTGGCATTGAGGCTCGCCGCGTTTTGCTTCCCGCCGATGTTTCACAGGACGAGCTGTTGGCGGCTATTAAGGACATCAATGCCGACCCCGCTGTTCACGGCTGCCTGATGTTTCGTCCGTTGCCCGCTGGGCTTGACGAGGATGCAGTTGCCGCGGCACTCGAGCCCACCAAGGATGTTGACTCCATGACGCCGGCCTCGCTGCTCACCACGCTTTCGGGGCGAGGCGAGGGCTTTGCTCCTTGCACGGCAGAAGCCGTGTTGGCGTTGCTGGACCATTACAGCGTTGAGCTGGATGGGGCCAAGGTCGCGGTCGTCGGTCGGTCGCTCGTGATTGGCCGTCCCGTTGCCGCCATGCTTACGGCTCGCAATGCCACGGTGACGATGTGCCATACGCATACGCGCGACTTGGCTGCCGAGTGCCGTGCGGCTGATATTGTGGTTGCGGCCGTTGGACGCGCACGCACGATTGGCGCGGATGCGGTTCGCGAGGGCCAGACGATCATCGATGTGGGCATTAACTGGGACGAGGCCGCTGGCAAGCTGGTCGGTGATGTCGATTTTGATGCTGCGCAACCGATCGTTGGCGCAATTACTCCGGTGCCGGGCGGCGTGGGGGCTGTGACCACCGCGATTCTCGCCAAGCACGTGATCGAGGCGGCGGAGCGCGCATCGAAATAGTCGTTTTTGACCACAGGGGTTGCCGGGGCGGCTGTTTCGCCCTTTTTGCGCCGAAGCGATACACTGTTGCCGTTTGATTTCTTCGCTCAAGGAGGATGCGCATGCCGTGCACAACGATTTTGGTTGGTAAGAACGCGAGCTACGACGGGTCGACGCTTGTCGCCCGCAACGAGGACTCGTCCAACGGGGTGTTTGAGCCCAAGCGCATGCGCGTGGTGCACCCCGACGAGCAGCCGCGTGTCTACACGAGCGTTCTGAGCCACCTGACCGTTGAGCTGCCCGATAATCCCATGCGCTACACAAGCGTCCCTGACGTTGTCCCAGGCCATGGCATTTGGGCCGAGGCCGGCTTCAACGAGCTCAATGTTGGCATGTCCGCAACCGAGACGCTCACCACCAACGAGCGCGTCCGCGGCGCCGATCCGCTCGTGGACTACGTGCCCGCCAAGGGCAACGAGGGCGAGGACGGCTATGTTCCGGCGCAGCCCGGTGGTTTGGGCGAGGAGGATATGGTGACCCTGGTGCTGCCGTACGCCAAGTCCGCCCGCGACGGTGTGCGCATCCTGGGCGACCTGCTCGAGCGCTACGGCACCTACGAGAACAACGGCATCGCCTTTAGTGATGTTGACGAGATCTGGTGGCTCGAGACCATCGGCGGCCACCACTGGATCGCCAAGCGCGTGCCCGATGATGCCTACGTGACCATGCCCAACCAGCTGGGTATCGATAGCTTTGACCTGGACGACGCCGAGGGCGCCCAGGTCGACCACATGTGCTCCGCCGACCTGCGCTCCTGGATGGCCGAGTGGCATCTGGATCTGACGCTGGGCATTAAGGGCGATGGTCCCGCTGCGGTCTTTAACCCGCGCGAGGCCTTTGGCTCGCACAGCGACAGCGACCACGTCTACAACACGCCGCGCGCCTGGTACATGCAGCGCTGCCTCAACCCCAGCGATGTGTGGGACGGTCCCGACGCCGACTACACGCCCGAGAGCGACGACATCCCCTGGAGCCGCGTGCCCGAGCGCAAGGTGACCATCGAGGACATCAAGTACGTGCTTTCGAGCCACTACCAGGGCACAGAGTACGACTGCTACGGCAGCAAGGGCACGCCCGCCACGCGCGGCGCCTATCGTCCCATCGGCATCAACCGCAACAGCCAGCTTGCCGTGCTGCAGCTGCGCCCCTATGCGCAGCCGGCGTATCGCGCCGTGCAGTGGATGGCGTTTGGCTCCAACTCGTTTAACGCGCTCGTGCCGCTGTACGCCAATGTCGAGACCATGCCCGAGTACTATGCCGACACGCAGGCTCGCGTGACGTCCGAGAATTTCTATTGGGCAAATCGCCTGATCGGTGCCTTGGCCGATGTTCGCTTCCATGAGTGCGGTCGCGCGGTCGAGGATTATCAGGAGAAAGTTGGCGGCATGGGCCACAAGCAGATCCACGACGTCGATGCCGCCGTGGCCGCGCTGCCCGAGGCCGAGGCGCCCGCCGAGCTCGCCCGCGCCAACGAGGCCTTTGCCGAGCTCGTGCGCGTGGAGACCGATGCCCTGTTGGGCAAGGTGCTCTACACCACGAGCTGTGCCATGAAGAACTCCTTCGCGATGAATGACAACGTAAGGTAAAGACGGCCTTGCGGCGAACGAGCGGGACAAACGCCGTCAAAGGTTTTGCCCCGCTCGATTTCTATCCCGGCGACAAACGATTTTGTGTCGTTCACCCAATCTTGGGTACAAGAAGGCCAATGTAGTTGTTCATGATTGGAGCCAACCATGGTTATGAAATTCGATCAGCTTGTTAACGGTGCCATCAACGTGGGCTTCGGTGCCGCCGCCGTTGCCGTCGAGGGCGGCAAGAAGGTTCTCGACGACCTCAATACCAAGGGCGAGCAGGTGCGCAAGGACGCCGGCACCCCCGATATCGCCCGCAGCGTGTCCGACATGTTCGAGCAGGCCGGCGGCACCATCTCCGACCTGACCGAGCGCCTGGGCATGCAGGGCGAGACTGCGGCACAGCGCGTGCTCGACGAGCTCATCCTGGCCCGCGTCCGCGTTATGACCGCCCCCGAGCGCACGGCCTTCCTGGCCCATGTACGCGACATCGTCGATTCGGTCGAGGACAACGTGACCTCGGTGCCCGTCGAGTCCGTTGAGCCCGACGATGCAGAGGACACCGAAGAGGCCGAGTAGCAGCGCAGATGGCAGATTCCACCACCGATTACAACAATCTAGACCCCTTGGGTGACGAGGCGGCGGTTGTCGACGAGGTCGATGCCGCCGTCTCGGGCGCTCGCAAGAAGCCGCGCGCTGTCGATATGGTGCCCGAGGAGCCCGACGCGATGGCGCCGGATGAGGAATACCAGCTCACGCCGGCAGGCCGCCGCGAACGCATTGGGCAGATCGTTCGCCTGATCAAAAAGTACCGTGTGTGGGATAACCTCACGCCGGTTCGCCTGCGACGCCTGCTCGAAGAGCTTGGCCCCATGTTCGTCAAGATGGGGCAGATTCTGGCCAACCGGTCCGAGATCTTGCCGCAGCGGTTTTGCGACGAGCTGCGTCGCCTGCGCTCCGACGTAGACCCGGTGCCGTATGAGGTAGTGCTCCGCTGTCTGGAAGAGGAATACGGCCAGCGCTTGGGGCAGATGTTCGACGCGATCGACCCCAACCCGCTCGGTAGCGCGTCGCTCGCGCAGGTACACCGCGCCCGCCTGGTGACGGGCGAGGACGTGGCCGTTAAGGTACAGCGCCCCGGCGCGCAACAGGTCATGGCACAGGACATCGACATCATCCGTTCGGTGGTGCGCATCGTTTCCAAGTTCGTCAACACCGACCAGTTTGTTGACTTACACGCCGTCGTCGAGGAGCTGTGGGCCTCGTTTCGCGAGGAGACCAACTTTTTGGCCGAGGCAAAAAACCTCAACGATTTCTATGACTTCCATAAGAGCGTGCATGGTGTGTCGTGTCCCAAATCCTACTTGGACCTTTGCACCGAACACGTCGTGGTCATGGACTACATTGACGGCATCTCGATTGCCGATCCCGAGCGCCTGGTGGCCGAGGGCTATGACCTGGAAAAGATCGGCTCGGCGATCGTCGAGGACTACTCGACGCAGGTGCTCGACGACGGCTTTTTCCATGCCGACCCGCATGCGGGAAACATCATCCTCAAGGACGGCATCGTCTACTTTATCGACCTGGGCATGGTCGGGCGCATGTCGAGTCACGACCGCGGTATCGTCAAGGACATGATTTTCGCCGTGGCCGAGGGCGACGTGCCCAAGCTCAAGGATTCGCTCATGCGCTTTGCCGTGACGCGCGGCGATTCTGCCGAGCTCGACCATTCGGCCTTTTTGTCCGACTTGGACTTTATCGTCGCCGACTTTGCGGGCCTCGACCTTAAGGATCTTGATATCGGCGAGTTTTTGACCTCGCTGTTAAATCTGGCGCGCAAAAACGACGTTGAGCTGCCGAGCGTGGTGACGATGTTCGCCCGCGGCATGGTGACGCTCGAGGGTCTGCTGACCGAGTACATGCCCAACGTCAACATGATCCAGATCATCCAGACGCACATCAAAAACGAGAAGAGCGCCTATGCGCGCGTCCGCGAAATGGGGCGCGATCTTGCCGCGAGCAGCTATCGCGCGGCAAAAGGCTCGCTCGAGGCGGCCGAGTATCTGGGCTTGGCGTCGCGCATGCTCACGCGCGGCCAGCTTAAGGTAAACACGCAGATCATGAGCAGCGATAAGGCGCTGCGGCAGCTGGGTGGAATTATCGACCGCATGTCGATGGCAATTGTGATCGCCGGTCTGTTTATCGGCTCGTCGGTGGTGTACTACGCGCGCATCGAGCCGGTTGTGTTCGGTATCCCGGTCATTGGCTTTATGGGCTACGTGAGCGCGCTGGTGCTGGCGCTGATGCTGGGCCGCGAGATTTGGCGCAACAGTCACGGCGGCAAGCGTTAGCGATTTCCCGGGGTCGGGGGAACGGGTTATTTTGCCTTGCGTCGCGCCGGCGTGGGCTGGTTCGAACAAAACTATGCCGGTTTACGGGGCTGGAGTGCCGAACCTCGAGCATACCGAAATTCGCGCTTTTAAAACCGCAGGTAGATGAGTCGTTGGTTTTCGAAAATGGCAGATATGGTTACGAAGTGCTGAATCAGCCCCGTAATCTGGCATAGTTTTGAAACGGGCTGCTCTTGCAAGGTCCGACGACAGCTCTTCCTATCGCTAACCATAGCTTTTACCTTGGGCTTCGCCTGTGTGCGGGGCCTTTTTGCGTGATACCATACTGACAGTAATAATCGATGGCCTAGATGGTGGTGCGGAGACGCACGAATGCGCGGTTTTCCTGCGCGTTTGGGAGAATCGGGGTGTAAGTCCCCGGCTGTACCAGTAGCCGTAATTCCTCTTGGCTCGGGATGGTCGCGTCGCAGATCGGACGGCGCGCCCGGGTCGGTAAGGTTAAGTCGGATCGCCTCCCATCTTGTACGTGGCCGCGGCACATGCCGCCGGTACGCGTTGGGCTCTGGAGGGAAGGGGGACCCCGATGGGGGTACTCGGGCGCAATGTGCGCAATGACGTGGGGCAGCCGCTGGGCAATGTCCCAAGTTCAGACAATAGGAGACAAATGGATATGTTTGAGGACGAGTGCCAGCGCGCCTCGTGGCGTCGCCATGGAGCGATTGCCCGTGGCGTAGCCAAGCGCGGTCTGGTGGCGTTCCTGGCCTTTACCATGGCCTTTGGTACCACGCCGGCGCAACTTTGGGCCGAGGGCGCCGAGGGCATTGCCGAGGCCGTGGCTCAGACTGCGACGGGCGGCGAGGGCGCGGCGGCCGATGAGGGCGCTGTTGCCGGCACCGACGCGAACAGTGCAGCGGCGAGCGCTGCTGCCGATGGCGCCGACGCAGATCAGGGCGCAACTGCGAGTTCCGCGAATAGTGCTGACACCGCCGCAGACAACGCGACTGAGTCCGAGAGCTCTGCTGCGATGCCTGCTGCTTCGGAGCAGAAGAACGCCGTTGCCGCCGCGTCCGCCACAACGCTTTCGAGCGAGGCTAAGGTCTATATCCAGGACGCCAAGGATAAGGACAACTCGTATTCGACGAAGTCCGGCGCGCTCAATGTGGGTGATACGCTCTGGGCCAATATGTACGATGAGGTCGAGACCGAGGACTACTGGGGCGACCCTACGACCGAGACCAAATCGGTCGCTAACCCCGGCGCCTGGACCTATACCTGGCTCGCCGGCACGGTCAAGGCCAGCAGTGACGCCGCCGATTACACCGAGGTCGTAGGCCACGAGCAGTCGCTCACCATCACTGACGCGATGGAGGGCAAATACTTCATCTGCAAGGTGACGGCAGACGGCAAGGACCACTACGGCCCCTCTGTTTCGTACGGCTCGGGCATTAATCCTAACAGCATCCCCGGCCCCGTGCTGGGCGCCGGCCAAATGGAGCTTTACAACGTCAAGCTGAGTAGCGACGCGCCGAGCATAGGCGATACTCTGATGGCGACGCCGTACAAGGATTGGTCGAGCCCCGCGGGCTCCGACGCCAAGGTCACCTACACCTGGTCCGCATCTACCTCGCAGTACTCGGGCTTTACCAAGATCGAGGGCGAGACGGGCGCTTCCCTCACGGTGACCGATGACCTCGAGGGCAAGTACATCAGAGTCGAGGCTACTGCTGGCGTAAATACGGTGAGCAAGACCACCTCCAACAAGGTCAAACAGGCCGGTGCGGTGGACGTCTACGCGGTTTCGCTCATCAATCCCAAGACCAACAACTCCGTGTTCGCGGTTGGCGATACCGCCCAGGCTCGCGCCAAGGAGAAGGGCGCCTCGACGTTTATCGACGCGAGCAAGCTCAACTTCCAGTGGCAGAGCTCCGACACCAAGAGCGGCACGTATACCGATATCGCGGGCGCCACGGGTGAGACCCTCGAGCTTACCGACGCTTTGGGCGGCAAGTACCTCAAGTGCAAGGTGTCCTCGAAGATTGGCTCTTCGAGCTTGACCAACTCGACGGGCGCTCTCGTTGCTGCCGCCGGTTCAATTAATATCACGAGCGTGACTATGAGCCCGACTTCGGGCAAAGTCGAGGTTGGTTCCACGATTACGGCGACCGCAAAGGCGGGCTCCACTGACGTTACCGCCGATTCACATGTCACATGGCAGTGGTATAAGGGCACCTCGAACTACGCGAGCTCGTGCAACACGCCTATCGAGGGTGAGACCGGTAACACTCTGACGGTGACCGCCGCTCTTAAGGGCTGCTACGTCGTGGCCAAGGCCAACGGCGGCTATGGCGAGCAGAAGCCCTACTATGCGGCGGGTCCCGTTTCCGTCGCGGGCCAGGTTGAGCTGTACGACGTACAGTTTGAGGGCTCTCCCGCCACCAATGGCGTACATGTGGGTGATACGCTCAAAACTAAGGTGCGCAAAAAGGACGGTTCGCGCTACAGCTATATCGACCGCACCGATAATGTGACCTATCAGTGGCAGTATGCAAACAGCAGCTCGAGCTACGACTCCGCTTACACCGATATCCCCGGTGCCACCGAGGCGACCTATACCGTTGACGCCGCCTATGCCGGCAAGTACCTGCGCGTGAAGGTGACGAGCGAAAATACCGTTTTCAGCACGCAGAAGAAGAGCTCGTACGGTACGCAGTCCGTTGCCCCGCTCGGCCCCGTGACGCTCAAGGGTCAGTACAAGCTGGCGGGCATTGAGCTTGCCGATAAGAACGTTGCGCTGAGCGTGGGTTCAAAGATCACGCCGAGCGTGCAGGTTCCGGGCAGCTGGTCGGGCTCGACGAAGGACGTGCCCGACGATGCCGAGTTGACCATGGCGTGGTATGCCAAGGGCGAGGGCGATGCCGATTGGACCGAGCTCACCGACGGCATCGATACGACCGATGGCAGCCTGACCATTTCGGACGCGCTTGTTGGCAAGCGCATCAAAGTTACGGCAAGCGCTCTCGACAACACGGTTGAATGGGTTTCGTCGGACAGCGTTACCGCGGCGGGGGAGTATAACCTGCTGCGCGTGACCACTACGCCGCAGATCAATAGCGATACGACCCATCTCGTCTCAGGTGATAGCGTTAAGGCGACGGCGCAGGCCAAGCGCGCCGACGGTTCGGCCACCAATGGTATCGACGTCACCGGTCAGGCGACTGTTGCTTGGTATGCGGCCGACGACGCGAAGGCTCCCGCGGCCGACTGGACGCTGCTGTCCGATATGTCGGGCGCCGAGGCGACGGTCTCGGCATCTGCTGCTGGCAAGTATCTGAAGGCTGTCGCCACGAGCGGAAGCTCGACGGTCGAGCTCGTCTCCACCAACAAGGTTATCGCCGCGGGTTCGCTCGAGGCTGCAGTCCAAAAGCTCAACGATGCTAACAAGCAGATTGTTGTTGACTACAGCGCCAAGGGCGGCAACGTCAATGATGCGCTGAAGGCACAGCTTGCTGATCTGGGATTTACCGACGTTGACGTTAAGGTCTCCGAGGGCGGCGTGCTCTTTAAGGCTGAGGACGCCAAGGCCACGGTCGGCATCTCCGATGCGCAGGACAAGACCAATGGCGATGTAACGTTCTTCTTCATTGACCCCAACGACTACACCGGTTACAACATCGACGGTCTGCGTAGCGCCGATGTGGCGTTTGAACTGTCGCGCGATGGCGAGAAGACCGAGTATTACCAGCCCAACAAGACGGTTCAGGTGGCTTGGGACGAGGCTCGTGTGCAGCAGATGCTCGACGATGCCGCCGAGCAGGTTGCCATCGGTTACGCTGCGGGCGATTCGGCCGAGTCCGTTACGTCCAACCTCACGCTTCCGTACCGCGCGGGCTCCAAGAGCAAGTTCGAGGTTAGCTGGAAGAGCTCCGACGGCGACGCCATTTGGCCGTCCGGCTATGGCTGGAGCGATTACACCGGCAAGGTGACGCGCGCCTCGAGCGATCGCGCCGTTACGCTGACCGCGACGGTTTCGTTTGTGAAGGGCGGCCCGAACGATGTCGAGGGCACGCACGACTTCACCGTGACCGTCAAGGGCGACCCCGAGAAGGTTGCTGCCGACAAGAAGGCGCTGCAGGAGAAGGTCGACGCGGCGTTTATTTACAACAACATCAAGTACTCCGGTACCGATGCGGTTGCCAATAAGGACGGCCTGACCGATGACCTCCAGATGCCGCGCACGAGCACGCTCGGCGTCGACGGAAAATACTATAAGGTCGAGTACTCCGCGAGCACCGATGACGTGACCTTCAACGGCTATAAGGGCACGGTCTTCCGTCCCGAGGCCGGTAAGAGCGCCGTCTCCACGAAACTCACCTGCACGGTTACGGATAAGAACAACGCTGAGGTCACTGCCACAAAGACGCTTGACTTCACGGTTGCGCCGCAGGATCAGGCCGACCTCGACAATGAGCTTAAGCTCATGGAGGCCGCCAAGGCGGGCTACGCCGAGGCCATCCTCGACGGCCAGGACGCCGCCGGCGTGACCGCAAATATGCATGCCTTCCAGAAGGCGTATCTCGACGCCGATGGTAAGCTCGCGTGGAGCTACGACAAGGCGTCTACCGACGCTGCGGGCTCGGGCATCGTCCCGGTTGAGCTCGAGGGCTACGACGACATGAGCGGCCAGCAGTGGCGCCTCTTCAAGTCGAGCGACACTGGTGTCGTCTCTGCGGAGAACCTTCTTGTCACGAAGCCTGAGTACAACACCAAGGTCACCATTACTTCTCGCCTTTCCAGTGAGAAGTACGCGCGTTACGCCAAGCGCTATCCGGATAATGCCACGTACGCAAAGCTCGCCAACCAGGACGTCTCTGCGACAGTGACCGTGCTTGGAACGAGTGGTCAGGTCGCTCCTGAGGTTACAGCAACATGCTCGGTTATCGGCATCGATGCCGATGGCAACCAACAGACCTGGACCGCCGCCGAGCCGTACACGTTAAAAACGGGGTCTACCGCCGCCGACCTCTCTGAGGCGCTCTTCAAGAAGCACGGCCTCACCGCCGATTACGGCATGGGAACCTGGGGCTGGTACCTCAATTCCATCACCTCGCCTGTCGACGCGGGCCGAACGCTTGGCTATGATTCGCAGACCGGAGCGTACTGGCAGCTCTTCATCAACGGCACGGCCGCATCGGTTGGTGCGGGCGGCTACGTGCTCGAGGCCGGCGACTCGGTCGTCTGGTGCTACTCCAAGTACGGCGACCCGGCGCCCACCGACCAGCTCTCCGTGAGCTGCGAGGTTGTTGGCCAGGCTAAGGACGGTAGCCAGCAGACCTGGGCTCAGCCCACGACTATCCAAGTGAAGGAGGGCTCGACCGCGGCTGAGCTCTCTGAGCAGGTGTTCAAGCAGGCTGGCATTGGCGCCGACACCGGGACGGGCTCCTACGGCTGGTACCTCAACTCGCTCACCTCTCCGTTTGATGAGGACGTAAAGCTCTCGACCGAAAAGGTTGACGCTTCCACTTGGAATTACTGGCAGTTCTTTGTCAACGGCAAGCTCGCAAATGTGGGCGCCGGTAACTACACGCTCAAGGCCGGTGACAAAGTTTCCTGGGTCTACGGCTCTGACGGTACTATGCCTGGGCAGACAAAGGCTTCCCTGCAGATTATCGGTGTTGACAGCGGCGGTAATGTTCAGACGTGGGCGCCTGCAGCTGACTACACCATGGTTGATACCGCGACCGTGGCTGATGCGACTGAACTTGCCTTCAAGCAGAGTGGCATCTCTGCGGATTATGGTACGGGTACATGGGGCTGGTTCCTCAACTCAATTACATCGCCGTTTGATGAGCGAACGCTCGCATGGGACTCCACGACTGGGGCTTACTGGAAGCTCTTTATCGATGGCAAGCCTTCCGATTTGGGCGCGGGCAGCGTCCAGCTGAAGGACGCGAAGTCTATCGCCTGGGTCTATACGGCTGGCGACAAGCTGCCTGACCCCGATGCCCTCACGACCGACCCCAACGCGCCTAAGTCTAACTTCGACTCTGCCTGGCCTGCGTTTGCCGGCGGCAAAGTCAATGGCTCGGTTGCCGAAGTGCCGACTCCGTCTGGTGCGGCTGAATCTGCGTGGGATGAGCCCGCGGATATCAAGGGCGATGCAAAAGGCGTTTCGGACTTGCTCATTATCGACGGTAATATTTGCGCGGTTAAGGGCAACCGCATTGTGCTCATAGATTCTGAAACCGGAAAGAAGGAGCTTGCGAGCTGCTCTATTGGCGCGAACATTGGCTACTTCTGCCGTCCCGCCTATAAAGACGGCTATCTGGTTGTTCCTTTTGAGGACGGCTCGCTCGGCATTTTTGTTCTGGACAAGAAGGATGGGCAGTACTCGATAGCCTGTCGATACAAGACCCCTTCGCTCGGGATCAAAGATACCCAAGCTCTCACGTCCGTGACCATCTCCGGCGGCAAGGCCTACGCAGGCTTCACTGTTGTCGACGGTTCAGAAGGTGCGCTCGTGTGCGTTGACCTGGCTTCAGGCAAAGTGGACTGGACAACAGACAAAAAGAAGTCCGAGACCAACGAGAACGAGGGCTACTACTGGGCGGGCGCTGCGGCCTCCGGTGACGACATCATCATCGGTAACGAGTCCGGTAAGGTTGCCCTCATTGATGGCTCCAACGGCAAAGAGCTCTCGAGCGTAAGCGTAGGCACGCCCGTTCGCTCCGGCATCATTGCCGTCGAGGTTGGCGAGAACGGCGACGGCACGTATCTCGCGGTCTCCCGCGATAACGGAACGCTCTACAAGATTCGTCGCAGCGGGGACAAGCTGACCCTCGAGGGCAAGCCCGTTGCCTTCGCGGCCATCTCCACCTCTACGCCGGCAGTGAGCAACGGCCTGGCGTATGTCTGCGGCATGGACATCGAGGGTTACGGAACGCTCTCTGTCATCGATCTGAGCACTATGAGCGTTAAAAAGAGCATCCGCGCAGACAAGGGCGAGTCCAAGAGCACCCCGCTCGTCTCGGTTCAAGGTAACGACACGTACGTGTACTTCACCTGCAACGCTCTGCCCGGTGGCGTTTACGCTTATAAACTGGGCGACGATGCGGCGCAAATGATATTCACGCCCGACGCAAAGTATCGTGAATACTGCACCGCTTCTATCATCTGTGATGAGAAGGGCAACCTGTACTACGCCAATGACTCGGGACGCCTCTTTAAGCTAGCGGGTGCCGAGTCCTGGAGAGTTGCGTTCGATGTACAGGGCGGTTCGTACGTCGCACCGCGTTATGTTGCCAAGAACAAGATGGTTTCCGAGCCGGCTGCCCCAACCCGCGACGGATATACGTTCCTCGGTTGGTACACCGCCGAAGGCGAGAAGTGGGACTTCGCCAAGGACGTCGTGACGGCCGATATGACGCTCTATGCCAAGTGGACCAAGAATGCCGTTAACCCTGGCGGTAGCGGTGGCTCTGGCTCTAATGGCGGCTCGGGTAATGCCGGTGCTGGTTCTGACCCCGGTAACGGCACAAACGGCCAGCAGAGCGGCGGTGCCGTTTCGCCTGGGCAGAAGCCTGTGTCGTCGACCACGACCAAGACCAAAACCAAGGACGGCAAGGATTCCAAGAAGGATTCCGACAAGTCCGACAAGAAGGACAGCAAGAAGTCTGATAAGAAGTCCGCTGAGGCTCCTGTGCAGCAGTCTGGCTTCAATCCGCTCGCCATCGCTGGTGTGGCGGCCGGCGTGATCGGTCTTGCCGTCATCGGTGTGTTCGTATTCACCAAGCGTCGGTAGGTGAGGACTGTGTCCAATAAACCTCAGGACGCCGACTCCAAGCAGCCCGACTCGTCGTTCATTCAACTCGACGTTGCAAAGAAAAAGGGCGCCGCCTCGGCGGCGTCCGCCCCTCGGCGCAGGACGCTGCTTGGCGCTCTGACGGCCGTCTGCATCGTCTTGATCGTTGTGTCGCTGGGTTTTGTCCAACCTTCTTCCAGCGGTGCATGGTCCATCGATTGGATCGCTCAGGCTGTGACAGGGGAGAGCGTCGTTGCCAAGGATGCGTCGGTTTCCGGCTCGATTACCGCTTCGGGCAAGGCTGCGCCCAAGGACTCCAAATCTTCGGACAATGCGAAGGACGGGTCGAAGGACTCAAAAAAGGATTCGAAGGAGAAGAAGTCTGAAAGCAAGGACGGCAAGACGTCCAACAACGCATCTGCTGGACAGGGCCCTGAATCCACCGGTGGATCGAGTTCTTCTGACGGCTCTTCTTCGGGCGGCGGCTCGGTGTCTGGCGGTGGGTCTGCATCCAACGGCGGCAGCGCCTCTGCGGGCAATCAGGGCGGCTCGCAGCAGCATGGCTATGTCACAGTGACGGTCTCGGTAACTTCGAGCGCCGTGGGCAATCCTGTCTCGTCTGGCGGCACGTTCACCTTTAACGAGGGCGCCACGGTCTACGATGCCCTGTGCGCTCTGGGCCTTTCCGTGAATGCGCATGGTTCGCCGTATGGCACGTATGTCGCAGCTATCGGCGGCTTGGCTGAGAAGGAGCACGGCAGCACGAGCGGCTGGATGTATTCCGTCAACGGCGTACCGCCCAAAATGGCTTGCAGCAGTTACGTTCTTTCCAATGGCGACAGCGTAGTCTGGTATTACGTAACGGGCTAGATACCTCGACATAACGCGCCAAACGGGCGGTTCGGACAAACATCCGGGCCGCCCGTTTTTCATGCGTAGAGGACTGGGTCGCCGGGTCTCTCGGCAAACAAAAAAACCGGTTGAAACGAGAATTCCAACCGGTTATACCTTCAAGCAAATGTCGGGCCGTCTACGAACGTGCGCCCTCGAGGAAGAAGCGGCGGCTAAAGTAGTTGTACCAGGTGACCAGGAACGTGGCGATGGCCTTCATGGCCTGGTAGCCGATGCTCAAAAACGTGACGCCCACAAACATGTACAGATCGTTGAGACCCAGGCCAATCACCGACAGGATGGTGAAGATTGTAAACTCGCGCTTGCGGCTCATGCCCTCGCGATGGTCGAACACGTACTTCATGCTGAGCCAGTAGTTGACAATGACGGACGTGATAAACGAGATCGTGGTGCTCATCAAAAAGTCGAGGTGGAACAGCTCGACGAGTGCAATGAGCATACCCCAGTCGATGCCAAAGGAGATAAGACCCACGACAGCGAACTTGAGGAACTGCTTGGTATGAGGTTGTGCCAGTGCCTTGCGCACGTAATCACATCCAATGCGTTGACGAATCGAGCAGAGGATACTTTAGAGCTTTTGCAAGGGAAACGTAAGGGCTTTGCCAAGAACTATACGAACTCGCCAAATATTCAAGAGGCAATCCGCAAACGTTGCAAATCTTCCCGTAAACGAGCAAGGCCCACGAACAACGCAGTGCTCGACGTGCGTCATCCGTGGGCCCCGTAGCTGTGCGGGAAAGTCGAGCTACTTGGTCTCGTCGCCCTCCAGGAAGATCTTTCGGGTCACAAAGTTGTAGACCATAACAAGCGCGGTGGCGCAAATCTTGGCGATATTGGCCTCGAGCCCCAGGCCGGCGTTGAGCGCCAGCACGATACCGTCGTTGAGTGCCAAGCCAATAACGGACAACACGACAAAGATGATGAACTCGCGGCGGCGGCTCATGCCCTCCTTGTGTGCAAATACGTACTTCATGCTCGCGACGTAGTTAAAGATGAGCGAGACGATAAAGCCGCTGGTATTGGCGATCAGGATATTAAGGCCCAGGCCGTAGTGGAGCAGATTCATGATGCCAAAGTCGATGACCGTGGCGACGACGCCGACGACGCCAAACTTCATGATCTGCGCAAGGAGCTTTTGCATGGTACCTGCCTTAGGGTGGCGCCGGAGCGCCGCGGGGATGACAAACTCAGCAAGTTTAGCCAATCACCGCGGGTGGAGCTAGACGCGCTCTTCGATAGCACCGTTTCTATATGCATCGAGCAGCTGGCGCAGATCCTGGATCTGGCTGCGAATCTTGGCGCCAGTGTCGGTATCGCTGACCATGCGGCGGCGGTCGGCCTCGTCAAAGCGGTTGGTCTCGCTTTCGATGTCCACGTTGCGGGTGAGCGCCTCGGCAACGGTGGTAAAGGCCCGGTGCGACTTAAGGCGGCATCCGCGCGAGCTCGAGATAAGCGTGTAGCCGGCGATGCCCGTCTTGGGATGGTAGGCGCGGCAGAAGCCGCCATCGATGACCAGCAGCTTGCCCTCGGCTCGGATAGGCTGCTCGCCCTTGGTCGTCTTGACGGGTGTGTGGCCGTTGATGATGTGGCCGGTCGGCGAACATGCCATGGGGGCAACGCCGAACTCGTGCATGATGTCGTCGCAGACCGAGGGCGACTTGGTAAGCGTAAAGTACGGGTCCATCGGCTCGACCCAGGTGCTCTTATTGGCGATATAGGCGCGCTCAAAGGTACGCACCAGGCGTCCGCTGGCGGGTGAGTTAAAGCCGATCCACAGGTACCACATCCAGTCGAGGGCGTCACGGTCGCCCACGCGCCAGGCGCGGCGGGCGATGCGGTCGCAAAAATCGAGATAATCGCGGCCAGCGTGCCAGGTGCCCAGGCAGTTCATGCTGCTAAAGGTACCGTCCTCGTTGAGCGGCACGCAGCCGTGGAACAGCAGGTTGCCGTTGGCGACCTTATACATGGAGCCGTGGGTATAGAGGAAATCGATGTGGCGGTGCAGGTGATCGGCGGTGACAAATTCGGACACGAGCTTGTCGATAATGTGCTGTTCCTGGGGCGTGAGTGTGTAAGGGTCCGTTGGGTCGACGGTGGGGAAGTCGTTGGTCGTGAGCGGCCACACGCTGCCGTCGGCGAGGGTGACTGTGCCGGCGTCATGATCGATCTTGTCGAGCAGCAGGCGGTCGGCCATATCGAACTCGGGGTGGCGCTGGATAATCTGGCCCTCGAGCTTAAAGAGCAGGACATTAATGGCTTTGATCAGCGGGCTTATCGGCTCGCCGGCGGTATAGGTGGCGTCGGCGAAGGCGACAAGCTCGCGCAGCGAGATGCCATAGTCGTTCTCGAGAATCTCGTAGTTGTCGTAGCGCAGGTTGTTGCGCAGCACCGTGGCGATGCAGGCGGGCTCACCGGCCGCAGCGCCCATCCACAGCAGATCGTGGTTACCCCACTGAATATCGAGCGAATGATAGGTGAGCAGGCGGTCCATAATCTTGGCCGCACCGCCGCCACGGTCGAAGATGTCGCCCACCAAGTGCAGGTGGTCGACGGCGAGGCGCTTGATGAGCGAGGCAAGCGACTCGATAAAGTCGTCGGCGCTGGCGGTCTCCAGAATGGATTCGATAATGCGCTCGTGATACCGCACGCGGTAGTTGTTCTCATCCGGATGCGTGTGCAGCAACTCGTCGATGATGTAGGCGTAATCACGCGGGATGGCCTTACGCACCTTGGAGCGGGTGTAGCGACTCGAAAGCGAGCGGGCAACCACAATGAGCTGGTCGAGCATGGTCTTGTACCAGGTGGGCGAGTCCTCGCGCCGGCTGCGGACAAGATCGATCTTCTCGCGCGGATAGTAGATGAGCGTGCACAGCTCGCCCTTTTCGTCAAAGGAGAGCGTGTCGCCAAAGATCTCGTCGACATGCTCGCGTACGACGCCCGAGCAGTTGTTGAGGATGTGCATAAAGGCTTCGTACTCGCCATGCACATCGCTCATAAAATGCTCGGTGCCCTTGGGTAGGTTGAGGATGGCCGAGAGATTGATAATCTCGGTGAATGCGGATTGCTCGGTGGGGAACTGTCTCGACAGCAGGCGCAGATACTTGAAGTTTTGCGGATTGCGATCGAATGCGACCATGAAACACCTTCCGATATGGTTGGTAAAACTGATAAACAGCGTCAAACGTTTATCAGTATGCGCCGGCTTTGTTTCGATTTTGCGCCGGCGGCTGAATTGTCGGCTGAACGGTTTGGTAAATCGATTTAGTTGAGGTTGATGTGTCGGTTGGGTGGAGACGAAGGGGGTGATTTTGCCCATGTTGGCCCATGGCGGGGGTGGGGATGTTCATGATAAAGATATTCAATGCAAATGGTTCGAATTGGTAAATAGTGGACGTTTGTATCGTATTTAGGCTTGCTGTGAGATAATTTGCGCAGCAATACTTAAGGAGCCTCATATGAGTGATTTTGTCCTGACCTGTGAATCCGCCGCCGACCGAACCCGTGAGTTCTTTGCGTCGCGCAATATCCCTGTCGTGTGTTTTCATTACGAGATCGACGATGTTGTCTATACGGACGATCTGTATCAGTCGATTACGCCGGACGAGTTTTTTGCCCAGATTGCCGCGGGCGCCATGCCCAAGACGTCTCAGGTGAGCGTGGGTGAGTACGAGGAGTTTTGGGAGCCGTTTGTTGCCGAGGGTAAAGACGTGCTGCACCTGGCGCTGTCGTCGGGTATTTCGGGCACGTATGGATCGGCCTGCGTTGCGGCGCAGATGCTCGCGGATCGCTATCCCCGGGGCGGTAAGGTGCGCGTCATCGATTCGCTGGCGGCGTCTTCGGGCTTTGGCCTGCTGGTGGAGTGTGCCGCCGACGTTCGCGATAGCGGCGCTTCGCTCGACGAGACGGCCGCTTGGATTGAGGAGCATAAACTCAACCTGCACCACTGGTTCTTCTCGACCGATTTGTCGAGCTACCTGCGCGGCGGTCGCATTTCGGCCGCGAGCGCGATCATCGGCACGGCGCTTAAGATTTGCCCGCTTATGACGGTCGATTGCGAAGGTGAGCTGGCGCCACGCGAGAAGATTCGCACCAAGAAGCGCGCGATCTCCGAGATGGCCAAGACCGTGATGGCGCATGTGCAGGACGGCGCGAACTATTCGGGCAAGTGCATCATGTCGCACTCGGCGTGCCGCGAGGACGCCGAGGCCGTTGCGGCACTGATAGAGGAACAGGTTCCGCAGCTCAAAGGCAAGATTGAGATCAATAGCATCGGTGCCCTGATTGGCTCGCATACCGGCCCCGGCACGGTGGCCGTCTTCTTTATGGGCGACAAGCGCGTGGATTAGCGTTTGTGGGCTGGCTGACGGTTTTAACGGCTGCGCCTGTCCCTCCTGACACTTGATAACAGAAAAAGGCCCGTCCCGTTGTTGAACTGCGCCCCAAATCTTGGACGCCCTAAATAGCGACTAGGCCGCAAGGGCCT
>OLPW01000145.1_pt1 | contig 82040 bp, 59 predicted proteins | sample 1672161 | NCBI WGS metagenome assembly OLPW01 (sample SAMEA3136654, study PRJEB25190) | human gut metagenome
CGCTTCGGCGCGGTGCCCTTTTTTTATCGGGGGACCCCAGCCGAACAATGTCCATGTCGTAAGAGGCCATTCGAGAGAAGGGAAAGTCGAGATGGCTGAAGAGAAAGAGTTCGAGCCGACCATCGAGGATTTCGAGAACTGGACCGAGGAGAAGGAGCAGGCCGAGTTCGAGCGCATCGCCGATGCGAACAAGGTCATGTATGTGATCGGCGACAACACGCTGTTCGTCCGCACGTCCGCCGGCAACATCTACCGCCTGCCCATGTGCCCGAGCTACGCCGAGGTGGCTGCAATCCAGAACGGCACCGATGACGATGCCCTCGAGAACCTTTGTGCGCTCATCGAGGGCGGCAAGGGCGGCACCGATGCCGTCGAGCGCTTCAAGGCCGAGCCGCTCCAGACGATGGTCAAGATCCTCGAGGTCTTCGGCGAGAAGCTGGCCAAGGCCCAGGGAGCGACCCTGGGGGAATAGCCCGCTTCATCGCCGAGCTGAAGGAGCACGAGGACGCCGCGAGGGCAGATTTCGCGGCAAGGGGATGGAGCCTGCAGGCCGACCTCGGAAGCAGGCTCCGCTATGCGGATGCGATCGCGCTTTTCAGGGCGCTCTCAGGAGACCCGGCGACCTCAACAGGTGCGCACGTGGCAGGTCTCAAGTATCCGACCAGTTTTGCCGACATGTTCATCGTGGCGGCTTTGACCAAGAACGAGTTCCCGTCTCCCATCCCGACCGAGGAAGAGCAGCTCCGCGCTGCCTCCTTCAAGGCCTCTGGCGATGAAGCGCAGAAGGCGGCAGAGAACATGGCGCCGCTGTTCGCTTCGCTTTACGAGTAACGAGATCGGGGGAGATCGCGCATGTCATCTGAGGTCGGTTCCGCACATATTTCGATTTTCCCCGTGATGACGGGCTTCCGCTCCAAGGTCAACAAAGAGGTAAAGTCGACCGGCGACGAAGCCAGCAATTCATTCAAAAGCGCATTCAGAAACGCCGGCGGCGTAAGCGGTCGACAGCTCGGCAGGCAGCTCAAGGAATCCTTCGCCGCATCCTCCAAGGGCTTCGCCGGCGATGCGCTCAAGGTCTTCACCGATGATGTCAAAGCCGCGACCAACGAGCTGAGCAAGGCTCGCATGAAGCAGGCAGATGATGCCGGGCGCGTCCGCGTGGCCGAGATGAGGCTGCAGGATGCCATCGCCAAGTACGGTGAGGGCTCCACGCAGGCAGTCGCCGCAGAGGAGCGTCTGGCATCCGCACGCCGTAAATCCGAGCAGAGCGCCGCCGACGTGAAGGCCGCGACCGAGAAGCTGAACATCGCCAATCAGTTCGCCGCTAAGGCGCAACAGGATTTGGCTCAATATACGAACCAATCATCCAATGCCTTCGCCAACGCCGCCAAGAACTTCCTTGCTGGCGCCAAGTCGCTGGACGCTGGCAAGAACTCCGCTACCGGTATGGCCGGCGCTCTGGGTTCCCTCGTCCGCGCCGCATCCGGCATCGACATGTGGGGGCCGATTGCGGCAAAGGCCACAGCCGGTCTCGCCAGGGTAAAGGCATCAATCGCCGACTTCGCCGGCAGCGCCAAGAACAAGATGCAGATTGCCGCAGCCGAGATCGGAAACGCCATCTCGGACGGCCTGTCGCGCGCCGGAAGCAAGGTGCAGACGGTCGTCGGCAATATCGCGTCCAGGCTTCCGCAGCCGATTAAGAACGTCTGCTCGACCGCGCACACGTGGTTCTCCAATGTGGAGACGGCAGCGAAGTCCGCATTCGATAAACTGCCGGATTTCGCCAAGACCGGTATCGAGGGCGCGAAAAGCGCCGTCTCCGCCGGCATGTCCGCAATCGGCAAAATCTGCTCCTCCGCAGCCAACGCATTTAAGAGCATCTCAACCGCTATCGTCGGCGTGGGTGCCGGCGCCACCCTCGCACTCGGCAAACTTGCCGCAACAGGCGGATTCAACCGCGCCCTCAGCATCGAGGACGCGCGTGCGAAGCTGAAGGGCCTCGGCCACGATGCCGGCAGCATCGACGAGATCATGAACAACGCCCTGGCTTCGGTCAAGGGCACCGCCTACGGCCTGGGAGACGCGGCGACCACGGCATCCCAGCTCGTGGCGTCCGGCGTCAAGCAGGGCGACCAGCTCACGAGCGTCCTCAAGACGGTCGGCGATTCCGCCCAGATCTCAGGTCGAGACTTCACGGAGATGGGCTCCATCTTCTCCAAGGTGGCTGCTTCAAATAAGCTCCAGGGCGAGCAGGTCAACCAGATCCTCGACTCGGGCATCCCCATCTTGCAATTCCTAGCCAAGCACTACGGCATCACCGCCGAGGAAGCCCAGAAGATGGTGTCCTCCGGCAAGGTTGACTTCGAGAACTTTGCTGCCGCCATGCAGGAGAACCTTGGCGGCGCGGCGCAGTCCGCTGGCGGCACCTTCAAGGGCGTGATGGCTAACGTCAAGGCAGCTTTGAGCCGTCTCGGCGAGAAGGCGATGACCCCCGTCCTGAACGGCCTGCGCGACATCTTCAATGCCGCTATTCCGCTTGTGGACGCCGTCACGACCAAACTGACTCCCGTTTTCGAGCAGTGGGGAGACCTGGTCTCCAACACCATCGCACCGATGGTCGTCGATGCTTTCGAGAAGATCACGTCCGTGCTCAACGGTGACAGCTTTTCGGGCTTTTCCAGCGGCATCATGGCGACAATCCCATTGGTCGGCTCCCTAGTCGCCGCCATGGGAGGCACCGGGCTTCTCGGCACCATCGGCGAGCTCCTCGTCAACATCCCCATGGTCGGCCCGGCCCTAAAAGGCCTCGTGGGGGATTCCGCGCTTCTCGGCAACGCGCTTAAGCTGCTCGGCGGCCCTGTCGGTTTCGTGCTGTCGCTTCTCGCCGGGCTGGTCATGATCAGCCCCCAGCTGCAGCAGACGCTCGCGCAGGTCGCCGAGACGGTCGGCTCCGCGCTCATGGGCGCGGTGTCCACGCTCGCCCCTGTGCTTCAGGATATTTTCGACAAGTGCACCAGCGCGGCATCTGAGATTTTCCCGGTGCTGGTCGAGTGTTTGAGCCAGATTTTTACGACCATCGGCAATGTGGTTGCCCAGCTCGCCCCCGTGGCAGCTGAAATCCTGCAGCCCCTGCTCGATTGCATCGCGCAACTCATCGAGCCGCTGACCAATATCATCACAGTCCTTCTGCCGCCGCTTACCAGCCTGCTTGACGGCCTGATCATTTTGGCCGGCAGCGTCCTTTCATTTGTCGGCCAGCTGGTCGCCGGAATCGAGTCGCTGCTGCTGCCCATCATCACGGCGGTCATTCAGGGCATCTCCGACCTGCTGACCAAGTGCAGCCCGTGGCTCGACCAGCTCGGCTCCACCTTCGAGTCCACCATGGATTTGATAGGCGATGCCCTGGAGGTAATCGGTGTCGCGCTCGGTCAATTCCTAACGGTCGCCGGCTCGGTGATTGAGCAGGTCGTCCAGTTTTTGGTGAGCACCCTTGAGCCCGCCTTTGCGGCGATGGCCCCGTTCATCTCGGGAATCGTCGCGTCCGTAAACCAGGTGATTAGCTCGATTGCGCAGATCGTGCAGGGCGTCGTCAATTTGGTGGCAGGGTTGATCTCGGGGAATTGGTCCCAGGTCTGGCAGAGCTGCCAGCAGATCGCCAGCGGCGCTGTCGGTGCGCTCGGCGGCATCCTGAGCGGAATCTACAACGCAGCGATGGCTGCGGTCTCGGGTGCCGGCACATGGCTCTGGAATGCCGGCAGCCAGATCATCGCCGGTCTCTGGAACGGCATCTCGGGTGCCATCGGCGGCCTGTATAACAACATCAGGAATGCGCTCTCGGGCTTGGTCGACGAGGCGATGAGCGCGCTCGGCATCCACTCGCCGTCGCGTGTCTTCCGCGACAAGGTCGGCAAGTTCATCCCGTCCGGCATCGGCGTCGGTATCAAGCGGAACACCCCAGCTCTGCTCTCCGACGCCGACAGGATGACCGATGCCCTCGTGGACCGCGTGAGCGGCGCATCCGCGGCTGTTGACGTGGCTGCTGGTATGTCGCTCGCATCTGGCGCAAACGGCGCTCAGGGGGCAGCTGGTGGCTCTGGTGGGCTGTCTGTCGAGGACATTGTCTACGCAATCGTGACCGCGCTTAGCAAGATCGGTGCGCTCAAGCTCGATGTCGACCTCAAGACGCTCGCCATGCTGCTCGCGCCTTCCATCGACTCTGAGCTCGGCAAGCGCGACGCAATGGAGGTCTAAATGGCAGATTCTAGGCTGGGTATCTACTCGCGCAATAGGATGTTCGTCGATGACGGCACGGTCACCGTGAACGGTACCAGGCTCGGCGATATGGGCTGGTACCTGACCTCAGCGCCAGAGGTCGATGCCATCTCGTTCGACACGTCCTACACGTCCGTCACCGGTGCCCATGGCTCCCGTGACCTTTCGCTGACGGACGGCAGCGGTCTCGCCTATGCCGGCAGGCGCACGGTGACGCTCCACCTGCGCACGGTCGGCACGTGGCAGGAGGCGGTCAAGTCCAAGGTCGCGCTCGGCTCCATCGTCGGTCGCGATGCCCGTATCACGTGGAGGGCACTCCCGGGCGATTTCATCGGCAGGCTCGAGTCGTCCAGCCCCAGCGAGGTCTGGCAGGGCGGCGTGTTCGCCTACTACGAAATCGACCTGACGATGAGCGCCATGCCCATGCTGTATGGCAGGAAAACGGCGGTGAGCGGTACGAAACTGACCGTGAACGGCAATTGCCGGGTGTTCCCGACATTCGCCGCCACGCTCAAGGCCGAGAAGAAGCTGAAGATTTCCCGCGCGGACGGCGTGTTCATCGAGATCGATGCCGAGAGGAACTTTGCCGCCGGTGCCACCGCCGTCATCGAGACCTCGCCGACCAAATCGCGCGGCGTGTACATCGATGGCGTCTTGACCTGCCCGACACTCACATCGGATTTCTTCGACCTGCCAGCAGGGGACTCGACCATCACAGTGGTCGGTGCAAGCAGTATCACGACATCCTTTGAGCCGCTCTGGCTCATCCCCTAGGAGACGGTCAGATGTCCAAGAGATTCATCCATTTCAGCCGTTTCGGCGCATACCTCGGTGAGCTCACGCCGATGCAGGCCACGCGCACGCGCAACGTCGACCAGTGCGGTGTGGACAAGGTTGAGCTCGTCCTGCTGGACAACGGCGTCGACAAGTACGACCGCATCGTGTTCTGTGACTCCATGGGGCGCACGTGCGAGTGGATCGTCATGTCCTCGCGTGAGTCGAGGGCGAAGAGCGTGCCTATCTGCGCCGTCAACTGCTACGGCTCCATGCAGGAGCTATCGCGACACTTCATGCCGACGCTACGCCGCGGCTCCAAAGACACGCCCGAGCAGGCTCTTGCAAAGGCACTCGATGGCACCAGATGGTCGGTAGGCCAGTGCGATGAGGGCAGCGGCGAATACAGCGTCTACCACCAGTCCTCGCTGGCTTCCGTCAAAGATATAGCCGAAGCCTACAAGATGGAGGTCAAGCCGGTAATCCAGCTGTCAGCTGACGGTAACTCCATCGCAAAGCGCTCGGTCCGTCTGGTCAAGCGTTTGGGTCGCGCCAGCACCGCGCTGCGTCTCGACTACGGCAGCGGTCTGTCCGGCATCGACCGAGTGCTGTCCGCCGATGACGTGGTGACGCGCCTGTACTGCTACGGCAAGGGCGTGCAGACCACCGATGATGACGGCAACGCCACTGGCGGTTACTCGCGCAAGATCACATTCGCCGACATCAACGGCGGCAAGGAATATATCCAGGATGATTCGCTGCTCGAGGTCTGGGGCGTGCCCGGTCCCGATGGGTCGCTCATGCACACCGAGGGCATCTTCGAGGACGGAGATTGCGAGGACAAGGCGACACTTCTCGCCGAGGGTAGGGCGGCGCTCGCCGAGCGCTCAAAGCCCATCGTGAGCTACGAGGGCACGGTCGAGGCCCTCGGGCGCGCGGGTTTCGATGCCAACGCCTGCGACCTCGGCGACAACCTCCAGATGGTCGATACGACATTCCCCAAGCCGCTGCGTCTGAGCGGTCGCGTGCTGGAAATCGTGGAAGACCTGCTCGGTGACGGTTCGCCGAGCACCGTGAAAGTCGGTAACGTCATCGAGGGCATCGTCAAGCGCTCCGATCGCGTGCAGCAGACAATCGACCGCCTGACCAGCAGCGCCGGCAGCTGGGACAGCGCCGCCACGCTCGGCAGCGCCTATCTTGACGGCCTAATCGACGGCCTGAACAAGGTGATGAACGAGACCGGCGGCTACACCTATATCAAGCCCGGCAAGGGCCTGTTCGTCTACGACAAGCCCGAGGACGATAACCCGACCATGTGCATCCAGATCGGCGGTGGTTACTTCCGCATCGCCGACGGCAAGAACTCCGATGGCACGTGGAACTTCCGCACGCTCGGCAACGGTCACGGCTTGGTGGCCGACGCCATCGTCTCCGGCACCATCAGCGCCAATCTCATCAAGGCCGGAACCATCCAGGATAAGTCTGGCAAGAACTACTGGAATCTCGATGCCAGCGAGTTCCACCTCGGCCCAGGAGCCAAGCTCGACGGCAAGGACATCGCTGTCGCCGATGCCGTCATCGCGTCTGTTGATGTCGAGTACGCCCAGGGCACATCGCGCGACAAGGAGCCCGTGGACGGATGGCAGACGACGGCACCGCAATGGGTTTCCGGTAAGTACATCTGGACGCGCACCAAGACAACCATGCAGTCGGGCGACATAGAGTACAGCGAGCCCGTGTGCATAAGCGGTCGTGACGGCGTTGACGGCGCGAACGGCGTTGACGGAAAAGACGGCGAACGCGGTCCCGCAGGAAAGGACGGCGTGTCGACCTACTTCCACCGCGCCTACGCGACCAGCGCCGACGGCAGGCAGGGATTCAGTACCTCCTACGGCTTCGGCAAGACCTACCTCGGCACATACGTCGATAATGTCAAGGCCGATTCGACCGACCCGTCGAAGTACCAGTGGTCGCTCATTAAGGGTGCCGACGGCGAGGACGGCGTCCCCGGAAGGAACGGTACCGACGGCAAGACCTACTACCTGCATATCGCATACGCCACGAGCGCGGACGGCAAGCAAGGCTTCAGTGTCTCCTACGGAGCTGGCAAGACTTATATCGGCCAATGCGTCGACCTCAACGTCAAAGACCCGACAGACCCGTCTGCCTACACCTGGTCGAAGATAAAGGGCGAGACGGGTACCGGGGTGAGCGGCATCGTGGAGCAGTACTACCTGTCTACAAGCTCCACCTCACAGTCCGGCGGCAGCTGGTCGGAGGCCCAGCCCGCGTGGAGTAAGGGCAAGTACATCTGGACGCGCAGCAAAATTACGTGGACGGACGGCTCGACCACATATACCGCGCCGTGCCTCGCCAAGGCCATCAACGGCTCAAACCAGATGGCAGGCAGCGCAATTGTCTCGCGCGTGAAGCTGTACGCCAAGAATCAATCTGACAGCGTGCCGCCAATTAATGCACAGAACCCAGAGTTGGGGTGGTCTGAGGACATTCCGCAATGGTCGAACGGCTTTTTCATCTGGGAGATGGACCGCGTCACCTACGGCGACGGCAGCGTCACCCACACGGCGCCGGTGCTGGAGGCCGCGTACAACAAGGCTTACCAGAGCGCGCACGACCTCACGGGCTCACTCAATAGCCTCGACACGACGGTGCAGGACCTCGCCAAAGACGGTGTTGTGACCGAGGCAGAGGCCGCGGCCGTGAAGAAGGCCAAGCAGGACGTGGACAAGGAGCGCGAGGAGATGACCTCGCAGTACAACGCGCTGAAGTCGAACAAGGCCCTCAGTGCCCAGTTCCTCTCGTCCGTCCTCGGCCCGCGCTACACCAAGGCCTTCGGCACGACCGACGAGGGCGGCACGTACGGTTCCTACGCCGACAAGGTCGACAAGGTTCTCCGGTGCAAGACCGCCGAGGAGCTCAAGGCCGCCATGTACGAGTACGACGCCGCATTCGGAGCCTACTCGACCGCCGTGAAGGACTACGCCGACGCTGCGACCGGGGCGCGCCACGCCATCGAGCAGAAGAACGCATCGGACTACGCCGACGGCATTTTGAGCGCCTACGACGAGCAGATGGACCAGAAGGCCATCTTCGACCGCCTGACAAAAGGTGGCACCGAGCAGGGCATCTACATGCAGAACGACAGGGTGTACATCAACGCCTCGTACATGGCCACCGGCACCATCGCGGACGCCAAGGGCCGCAACTCGTGGAACCTCAAGGATGGCGTACTGAAGACCAACTACATGACCGCCAACAACATCACGGCAAACGGGACGTTCAAGTGCGGCTACACGAATTGGTACACCATGCTCACATCGGCGGGCGAACTCGCCGGTTACCGCACCACCAATGGAAGCACCCCGACCAAAGTCGGATACATCGACTACACGGCGTCGATGCGTGACACGGACACAGGGGCCGTCTATTACGGAATCCAGATGCAGGCGCAGGGAAGTGTCCGCATATCATCTCCAATCATCTCCACCGCAGCGACGTCCGACAGAAACGTTACCACGATCTACGGACGAACCGGCTCCGTGTCTCAACCCTTGGTCTCAGAGGTGCACGACAATCACGACGGCACGGTCGGATGGCATTACGGGAACTTCGTTATCAACACGATCAACGGTCTCTTCACATCGTATTCAACGGTCGGAACGACTGGATAGAGAGGAATGCAAATGGCATACATCGTCGACTACATGGCGCATGACCCTGTTGGCAACGTCGAGGGGCAGTTGACCTGCTACGACGCGGAAGCGCTTGCCGAGGCCGAGAAGAACGGCATGGTATACATCGCCGTCATGAGCGATGGGACGCGCAAGGTTGTCAAGGCGTCGGAGGTGTCGGAGCCGTGTTCGCATGGCCAGGACTTCGTGTTCGTGCAGCCAACCTACGTAGACAAGCGCACTGCTGCCACGGTCGCGTGCTTCGACGCGCTCTCGGCCATCGTCGACCCTCAACCGGCCACGGCTGACGAGACGGGGGAGGAGGTCGCGCAGGTTGACCCCGTGGAGGCCTTCAGGGCCGCACTTGCCGCGCTCAAGGCGCTGGAGGCTAAGGAATGATCACTCACGCGATAGCGCTCAGCAACTCGTAAAAATCCGGCGGGGGACAGCTGCCCGATTATTGCTCTCAGCAAGCAACTAAGGGGGTCAAGATGGCTCTAGACAACTTCCGCCGCATCATCGTCGATGTTAACACGGCAAACGATTACATCCCGCCAGTGATGCTCTCCGGCGGCGATTCAAACGGTCGCACGCTTCTGGTCAAGCTGACAGACAACGGCAAGGCGGTCACATCCGCTTCCGGTATCACCGCGAAGCTGGCGTACGTCGATGGGTGCGGCAACAGCGGATACAAGACGATGAGGTCGGTCGGCGGTTACGAGACCGCCGCCTGGGAGTGCGCGGCACCAGGCAGCGTGCTCAAGACCGATTCAGCGCATCTTTGCGTTCAGTTCTGGCAGGGCTCCGATGTGGTCTGCACACGTGTCTTCCATGCCTCGGTCGACCGAAATCTCGTATCTCTCGAATCCGGCACGACCAGCGGCGATGCAGTCAAGGAGCTTTACGACACGATCGCGAGCCTCAATCAGGTCATTAACCGCGCCAACGCATCGGCGAGCAATGCCGATTCGTCTTCCGCTTCGGCAGACGCCAACGCCGACGCCGCGAACAGGGCCGCGAGCGCCGCCAACGCAGCCGCCAAGCAGGCGAACGCCGCGGCTGCCGCGACCAAGCCCTACTACATGCAGACCGCGGAGCCGCCGCGCGACAAGCGTGTGGATGGAGGACTGTGGATGCAGACCAACGAGAGCACGCACAAGATTATGTCGTTCAAGCGTTGGGATGCCGGCCTGCCCGGCACGGCGCTGTGGCCCGGCTCGACGACATTCCCATCCGACAGCACATTCCCCGACGAAAAAGGCGCTTGGACGCCGTTCACCATCTAAAGAAAGGACAACATCATGGCAAATCTCGTGACCTTCGCCAAGAAGCTCTGGAAGGACAAGGTCGGCGGCAATACCCCCATCACCGCCGCCGAGCTGAACCGCATGGAGGACGGAATCAACAACTGCGCCAACCAGATTAATAAGCTCGGGGATTCCGTATCCCTGGGTGACGGAAAGATTACGTTCAGGAGCGCTTTTGTTGCAAACAAGGATTCAGGTGTCTCACTGGTTGGTCGCAGCAATCAGACGTATTTCATTTTCGGGCCGGGCGGAATCGTCGCCACGGTAACGCACTGCGTTGACAAAGAACCGTCCGTCTCTCAGGCGTCAGGGCAGTCCGTGACAGCCACAAATAGATCACAAGACGGAACCGTGGTTATCAAGGTTGGCGTCCAAAACGTCAGACTTCTAATCGGCTCCGTATTTGATTTCTCAGTGCAGTAGTAGCGATTAGCATTCCGTATCCCAGCTATATGCCACAGAAGTTACGGACATGGATAACGCACCGAAGTGCATAATGTTTGCAACGACTGTCAACCCAAAAGGGCTTCCCAGCGATTTTGGAAGCAATGCGGCGCTAGTTATACAGCAGAACCCCGGAGCGACATACTCTGCGCAGCTCGCCTTCTCGTTCGGTGGAAAAGTCGCGCTGCGAATACGACGCAACTCAACGAGCTGGGATAACTGGAAGTATCTAACACCGCAGTAGCATTCCGTATCCCAGCTTCACTACGCCGGGCGCGATATTGCCGTGCTGCTCGCCGATGAAATCGGCGGCGGCACGGTCTACGACGCACTGCACAAGCGCATCGCGGCGAACAACTTCGCGGGCCTGCGAGTTGGAGACTACCTCGACGTGCCGCTCGTGAACGCATCCGGCGTGGCGGGCCAGAAGTCCGTGCGATTCGTCATCGCGCATATCGACCCGTACCTGTTGTGCGACGACCGCGGCAAGGGGCACCACATCGCATTCGTGGCCTCGGAGCCCATCGCGGTCAGCTCGTCCTACAAAGGAGTCGCCAACTCCTCGTACATCCCGTGGAACAAGACGAACACCAACCAGGGCACGGCTGACATCAAGAACCCGTATCTGTGCTCGCAGCTCAAGGGCTGGGAGACGGCTTTCGAGGTGTGCCTTCCCAAGGACCTGGTCAAGTATCTCCTCACGCAGCGCGTTCTGCTCGAGGAGCGCTACAGCGCCTCCGGCGCGCTCACCGACTCCAACAACTGGAGCTGGCAGGACATCGGCACGTGTGGCAGACTGAATCGCTTGCAGAACGCGCGGAAGCGGCGGGCGACGGCGCGTAGGTCAAGCAGGCATAGCCTCCCAGACCTACGCGCCCCGCGAATGGCACGCAGGCGCTCAAGTGCGAATCTCGGTAGCTTCAGCTTGCGGTCTGACAGCTTGGTTTTGCATCCAGTCTCCACAACCTCGCCGCCGACCACGTGCAGGCCGCGTTGGACATGCACCCATCCGCTACGCCAGTCCACGTCCTCGATACGCACGGCGCACGCCTCACATCGGCGCAGACCGAGCGCGGCACCCAAGAGCACTGCGGCCTCGAAGGGCTGGCCCACGATGGCTTTCAGCGTCGTGCGCTCCTGCTCTGCCGTGAGCGTCGGTCGGCGCACGGTCGGCTTTTGGGGCAGCTCAACGCCTTGTGTCACATCCCAGATTCGCAGCTGGTGGCGGCGCAATACCCAGCGGTAAATCTGGCGGAACGTCTTGTAGGCCTTCTCGGCGGCACCGGGCAGGTCGAACCCGTCCACCCAATCCTGAACCTCCTCAAAGCTGATGCTCTCGATCTCGCGCTCGCCCCACCGCGGCATCAGGTGGCAGCGGATGGCGCTGCGGTAGCCCTCCAGCGTGGTGGCTCGCAGGCGCTTGCCCTTGTCGCTCATGTACTCGGTGACGGCGGTGGAAAACAGCATTTTGATCAATCCAATCTCTTAGAAATCCCAGACGTTTTGCATGGTAGACCTCCGCATTTCGTCTGGGATTTTTGGCTTTAAAGCGCGGGGGACAGCAGCTTGATACTCGCAATTAATTCCAAGCGTAGGAGAGGGGAGGTGAGTGGATGGAAGTGCTCAAACTCTTTGCGCCTTATGGTCCAGGGTGGCTGGGCGGTGCGGCGCTGGTACTCATCGCCTTTTATTTCGGAAAGCAATTTCTCGAAGAGTACAAGCGCCAGAACGAGCGAAAAGGCGAGATTGACCTGAAGCGCGAGGAGCGTAAGCAGGATGAAGTCAAGGAGCGTGCTCAGCGTGATCGTGAGCGGTCTGAGATGGAGGGGCGCATCGCCGCCCAGATGGAGCGCTCGAACTCACTGATGGAAGCCATGAAGACCCTCATGGAGTCGGTCGTTACATCAAATGAGGTCTTGCACAACGACCTTGCGCACAGTCAGGCGAGAAGTCAAGGAATGGCTGAGAAGGTCGACCACATCTGTGACCGAGTTGACCTGCTCTATGACAAAGAAAAAGGTAGATAGGAGGAATTATGACTACCGAAGATATTGTCAAGAAACTGACGAGCCGAAAGTTCTGGCTTTGCACGGCTGCCTTCTTAGGCTCCGTTGCGACCAGTGTCGCCGGCATCGCCACGGACAACCAGACCGTCGCCGCCATCGGCACCGTTTGCGGGGTCGCGAGCGCCGCGATCTATGCAGCAGCCGAGCAGGCGGTCGACGCAGCCCGTCTCAAAGCTGGTGGCGACCATGGCGGAGACTGAGACCGTGCCTAAGCGCAAACTGCCGCTCCGCAGTGCCTTTGCCGTTGTCCTCGCCCTTGTGGCAGCGCTGGCAGCTCCGCTCAGCGCCGAAGCCTATCAGAGCCAAGATGCCTACGTGAGCAATGGACACGGCTACCTCAACGCCCAGTACTTGGTTATCCACGAAACGGCGAATCCCGGCGCATCCGCGTGGAATCACGTGCTGTACTGGCGCGGCAATGATACGTATGCCGTCCATCATGTGATGGAGCTGGACGGTTCCACCGTCTACAACACCGTGCCCGAGAACCGCTTGTGCTGGCATGTCGGTAACGGCAATTACGCCACCATCGGCATCGAGCTTGCCCACGCGACAAATGCCAGCGACTTTGCCAAGCAGTGGACTGAGGCGGTCAAGTGGGCGGGCGACGAACTTCGCGCCCACGGCTGGGATACGTCCCGCCTTTTGAGCCACTATCAGGCGGCTCGTATCTGGGGCGGCAGCGATCACACCGACCCGACTGGGTATTTCGCCAAGTACGGCAAGAGCTGGAATGAGTTCGTGCAGGCGGTCGCTAGCTACTTGGGTAGCGGCTACATCGCGCCGACCGCGCCGACCGATGCTAACGGCGGCACGTATCAGCCTTCTTATTCTGCAACCCGCACCAAGTTCCCCAAGTCCACGGGCAAGAGCGTAAACATTCACTATGCCTTGCACAACCGCTACGGCGCGTGGAATGATGCCGTAACCAACTTCAATGATTCCAACAGCGAGGGCTTCGCTGGTATGCCCTACGGCTCCCATGACATGCTGATCGCGTGGGTGGATAGCGGCACACTGCGCTACCGTGTCCACACCAAGGAGAGCGGTTGGCTGGATTGGGTGCAGACCGCCAATTACAACGATTCCGTAAATGGCATGGCAGGCATCTGGGGCCAGACTATCGACGGCGTGATGATGTACTACATCACCCCGTCTGGCGAGTACAAGCAGGTCTACTACCGTGCTCAGGACGTTGCACACGCAAACTGGCACGATGAGGTCTGCGATGATGGCTCCACCTACGGCGGCGATGACTATGCGGGTATCTACGGTTACGCTCTTGATCGTCTCCAGTGCTACGTGTCTGACGGTACCCGCCGATGATGGGAATCGTCATAGCCTTTATCTTGGGCAGCACCTTCGGCAGCCTGATTTTCTTCTTGGCTCTCTGTATCGTCGGTGCATTCCGAGAAGATTAAAATAAAGGCACAATACAAACCTCGTTTGAGGTTATTAGCCCCCGTTTCCCAGTGATAGGAGGCGGGGGCTATTTTTGTCTGCGGGTCTATCCGCGTCCTAACTCAGTCCATAAGTTCTGAAATATGCACTACTATGGAGACCTATGGAAACGTATAACTGCACTATGGAGCACTATGGAGACCTATAGAACACTTATCTACTACTCCGCCGAGGACTAAGGGCGCGCGGCGCGCATGGCAGGCTCCCGTACATATCGCACGAAGGTGCTCGTCCTCGACAAGACGAAGCTCAAGGAGACGGACCTGATCCTGACGATGCTTGATGAGCGAGGTCGGCAGGTTCGTGCCGTGGCAAAGGGCGCCCGCAAACCCGGTGGGCGCCTGGCTGCGCGCTGCGAGCTGTTCTGTACCGTCGATATGCTGCTCGCGCATGGACGGTCGCTCGACGTGGTTTCCCAGGCCGAGCTTATGGAGGCGCCGCTCGGCGCAGCGCCCGATTACGAGACGACCTGCGCCGCAAGCGCAATCGCCGAGGTCGCGCGCGTGTGCTCGTTCGAGGATGCCGAGGACCCGTTTACCTTTGCCATCGCGCAGCGAGCGCTTGCCCTGGTGGGCAGCGGGCTCGACACGGCGCACATGGATCTACTTGTGGCGGCATATGTGTTTAAGCTGCTATCGCACGTTGGCTATCGACCCGATTTCTCGGCCTGCGTGCTGTGCGGAGACCCCATGCTGTCGTATTTTTCGCCCCAGGCCGGCGGGCTCATGTGCGGCTCGTGCGCGTCGAGCGTTCCAGGTGCCGAGTTGGTATCGACTGGCGAGGTCGCATGGCTGCGTGCCCTTATGTCCATGACCTTCGATGCGCTCATGGCCGAGAGGATCGATCCCCATACTGCCGCTTTTTTGTTGGGGCTTTCGCATGTCTGGGCGGCAACACATGCCGATCAGCGTCTCCGTGCGATGGAATTCATGTTGGGTCGGTGATGATGCGCAAGCGCGGGTTGCTTGTGGTAACATACCGACCTGTTGGTACCTCGACCTTGGTTGCTCGCTCCACCGGCGGCTTCCCAGTCCGAGGCGAATCGAGTCGCCCGCGGGCGACGTAAAACGAAAGGTGAAACAATGACTGTTTCCAAAGAGCGCAAGGCGGAGCTGACTGCCCAGTTCGGTAACACCCCGGTCGACACCGGTAACCCCAAGGTTCAGGTCGCCATCCTGTCCGAGCGCATCAAGGAGCTGACCGAGCACATGAAGTCCCACCAGAAGGACTTCCACACCCGTCGCGGTCTGCTCATGCTCGTCGGCCGTCGTCGTCGTCTTCTCTCCTACATCAAGAAGAACGACATCGTCGAGTACCGTGAGCTCATCAAGGCTCTGGGCATCCGCGACAACATCCAGTAGGATTTGTACATGCTAAGAGCGTCCTGCGCAGCGGGGCGCTCTTTTTGTGTAAGGGCGTGAACAATCACGCTCTGAAGCGTGGCGGGGGCAGGGGACCCGCGTCACATGAGAAGCCCGCAGGCAAGGGGCCTGTGGGGTAAAGGAGAACAATGACACTCGTATCCAAGACCTTTGAGCTGTACGGCAAGACCTACACCTTTGAGTCGGGCGAGCTTGCCAAGCAGGCTACCGGCGCGTGCCTGGTCAAGCAGGGCGACACCACGATGCTCGACACCGTGGTCGTCTCCAAGGAGCGCAAGAACTACGACTTCTTCCCGCTGACCGTCGACTTCAACGAGAAGATGTACGCCGCCGGCCGCATCCCGGGTGGTTACCTCAAGCGTGAGGGCCGTCCCAGCGAGAAGGCCACGCTTACCGCGCGCATGATCGACCGTCCGATTCGCCCGAGCTTCCCGGACGGCTTCCGCAACGAGGTGCACATCGTCGCCACCTCGCTCGTCGCCGACCAGGTCAACCCCTTCGACGTCATCAACGTCATGGGTGCCTCTCTGGCCATGACGCTTGGCGGCGTGCCCTTCGAGGGCCCGCTTGCCTGCGTGCGCATCGGCCGCAACGTGGAGACCGGCGAGTTTATCGTCAACCCCACCTATGAGGAGCGCGAGAACTCCGACCTGGACCTGGAGCTGGGCGGCTCTGCCGACTTCATCTCGATGGTCGAGGCCGGCGCCGAGGAGATCTCCGAGGACGACATGCTCGCCGCCATGAAGTTTGGCCAGGAGGCCCTTGCTGCCTTCTGCCAGGCTCAGGACGAGTTCGTCGCCGAGTGGGAGCAGGTCAACGGCCCCATCGTCAAGAAGGAGTACCCGCTCGATCAGCCCGTCGAGGAGGTCCAGGAGCGCATCTTCGCCCACTACGACGAGATGGCAGCCGCCCTTCGCGACGCCGACAAGCTCTCCCGTATCGGCAAGGTCGAGGCTCTGAAGGAGTCCATCCGTGCCGAGTTCACCGAGGAGGAGCAGGCCGCTTGGGAGCGCGAGATCCCCGTGGCGCTCAAGAAGCTCGAGAAGAAGGCCATGCGCACCATGGTCGTCGAGACCGGTGAGCGCGTCGACGGCCGTGCCGCCGATGAGATTCGCCCCATCATGGTGAAGGACAACTACCTGCCGCTCGTTCACGGCTCCGGCCTGTTCCAGCGTGGCCAGACCCAGGTGCTCTCTGTCCTGTCGCTCGGCATGCTCAACGAGGGCCAGCGTTTGGATACCATCGAGCCCACCGAGGGCAAGCGCTACATGCACCACTACAACTTCCCGCCGTTCTGCACCGGCGAGACCGGCCGCATGGGCAGCCCCAAGCGCCGCGAGATCGGCCACGGCAACCTTGCCGAGCGCGCCCTGCTTCCGGTGCTTCCCGACGAGAACGAGTTCCCCTACGCCATCCGCGTCGTCTCCGAGGTCATGGAGTCCAACGGCTCCTCTTCGATGGCTTCGACCTGCGGCTCCACGCTCGCCCTTATGGACGGCGGCGTGCCCATTAAGCGCCCGGTCTCCGGTATCGCCATGGGTCTGATCCAGGAGGAGGGCAAGACCGTGGTCCTGTCCGACATCCAGGGTCTCGAGGACTTCCTGGGCGACATGGACTTTAAGGTCACCGGCACCACCGAGGGCATCACCGCTCTGCAGATGGACAACAAGGCCACCGGCCTCACCTTCGACATCCTGGCCCGCGCCCTGCAGCAGGCCAAGGAGGGTCGCGCCTTCATCCTGCAGAAGATGCTCGATGTGATCCCCGAGCCGCGCCACACCACGCGTAGCACCGCTCCGCGCATCGTTTCCATCCAGGTTCCGACCGACAAGATCCGCGACGTCATCGGTTCTGGCGGTAAGGTCATCCGCGGCATCCAGGACGAGACCGGCGCTTCGGTCGACATCCAGGAGGACGGCACCGTCTTTGTCGGCGGCACCGGCGAGTCCGTCGACCAGGCCGTCGAGCGTATCAAGCTCATCATCAAGGTTCCCGAGCCGGGCGAGGAGTACACCGGTCGCGTGGTCTCCATCCAGCCCTTCGGCGCGTTCGTGAACCTGCTGCCCGGTAAGGACGGCCTGCTGCACATCTCCCGCGTCGCCAAGGGCCGCGTGGAGAAGGTCGAGGACGTCCTCAACGTGGGCGACGAGGTCAAGGTCGTCGTCATCGAGGTCGACGATCGCGGCAAGATCTCGCTCGATCGTCTCGACAAGCCCGAGGCCCCGGCTCGCGCTGAGGGTTCCTCCGAGGGCGACGGCGAGCACTTCCAGCGCCGTGAGCGTCCGCGTCGCGAGCGCTCCGAGCGCAACGACCGTCCGCGCCGCCCCGGCGACAACGGAGGCCGCAAGCCCCGCCGTCACCACGACGCCGAGTAACAGCCGTACATACACTGCTCAATAAGGGCGACTCCAGACAGGGGTCGCCCTTTTGCTTGCGCCCGGGAGGGCCGCATATGAAGTTTCCTGCTCTACAGTCCTGCGCAAGACGGAAAGCACATTAAGTGCTTTCCTTTGCGTGCGGAACTCGCGACAAACTCAACCCGCGCCAGCCGGCCCCGGAGACCCTCCCTGCCGTCACTTGCTTCAAAGACTTTGTTCCTCGCCGCTTCCGCGGCTCGAGGTCCCCGTTCTCCTCGGCGGGGGTGTCTAAGATTGTTGTTGAACTTCGGCCTTTGGCTCAAAGAAAAACGGGAGATGCGATCTGCATCCCCCGTTTTTGTTGCACCTACTCTAGGTCAATAAATTTGATGCTCAGAATCTTGCCGTCCTTGACAAGCATTCTGGCCATGGTGGGGCCTCGGGTGCCTCTGGGGTAGCTGGCGCTGCCCGGGTTGAGGACTAAGCAACGGCCCACTTGGGCTTCTTTGGTTACGTGGGTGTGGCCGTTGATGGCTACGTCTACGGATCCCACCGGAAGGTCTTCGCGGTAGTGGGCTACGGCGAATTTGAGGCCTTCGTAGGTAAAGAGCGCAAGACGGTCTACATCGGGGCCGTAGTCGCGGTAGTAATCGTTGTTGCCCAGTACGGCCCGCACGGGGGCGATAGTGCATAGGTGCTCGTAGTCCATCTCCGACGTAAGGTCACCGGCATGGATAATCAGATCCGCGCCCTCAAGCTCATCCAAGAGCGCAGGCGATAAATAGCCGTGGGTGTCCGAGATGATGTCGATACGCTTGGCGCTTGCACTGTTCATGGGATCCCTTCCGCAAAAAAAACGATTCGGCAGATACATACAAAAAGGCCCCACGGCTCCGCAGACGATAGGTCTACAGGGCTGCGGGGCCAGTGTGCTAGAGACTCAGGGCCTTCTTAAGCGGCACGACGCGGCGGCGCGAAACCGGCACGCGTTCGTCGACGCCCGTAATGCCCAGCTGGATGGCGCCCGAGGGCACCGTCTCCACATCCGTGACGCACGCCAAGTTGACGATATAGCGGCGGTGAACACGGAAGAAGCCAAAGTCGCAGAGCTTGGCCTCAAACTGCGCCAGCGAGGTCGTCGACAAAAAGCGATCATCGACGGTATAGATGCAGGAGTAATCGTCCTTGGCCATGATAAAGCGAATGTCGTCCACGGGAATGAGCACCTTGCGGCCGCCCTTTTCCACCGGGATACGCTCGATGGTCACCTTGCTGTCCGTAACCGGCTTGGTGCGTTGCATGACCTTCTCGATCGCGCGATCCAAGCGAGCTTCCTCGACCGGCTTCATCAGATAATCGACGGCATCCACGTCGAATGCCTCGACCGCATGGTCACTATACGCAGTCACAAACACGATCGCCGGCGGATTTTTGAGCTTATGCAGCGCCTCGGCAAGTTGCAGGCCCGAGGCACCGGGCATCGAGATATCGAGAAACACGACATCTACGCGACTTTCCATAAGCATCTCGATGGCGGAGCGGACGCTCGACGCCTCAGTGATCGTGCCGATCTTGCCCGTTTGCTCGAGCAGGAAGCGAAGCTCCGAGCGAGCCGGCGCCTCATCATCCACAATCATCGCACGCAGCATAGGGATAAAACCTTTCGTCAACTAACTACGCCGGGCATCCGTCGCATGACGTTGAGCCCGTAGCCTTTTATTTTACTCTTGAATGTCAAAGATGCTCTCTGACAAATCAAGATGAAGGAGCACTTTGGTGCCCTTGCCCGGCGCCGATTCGACACGCGTATAGGAGTGCGGCCCATAAAAGCGATGGATGCGCTCCGAAATATTGTGCATGGCCACACCGGCGCCGCCACCCTGGGGAGAGCTGGCGTCGGGACGGGCAGAACGCTCGTCAAACAGTCTGGCGGCGGTACCCTCATCCATGCCCACGCCATTATCGGCCACGGCAATCAAGATTGCATCCTCGCCGTCTTGGTGAACGGTCACGTCGATCCTCAGGGCGTCGTCATCGCCCATACCATGACGCACGGCGTTCTCGACAATCGGCTGGATCACGAACGCCGGCACCAGCGTATCTTCCACGTCCTCGGACACATCGAACGTCGCAAGCACGCGATCCTCGCCAAAGCGGGCCTTCTCAAAGGTAAGGTAGCGCTTGGTCTGTGCGACCTCGCGCGAGACCGGAATAAGCGATCCCGAGTTGTCGAGCGTGGCACGATAGAACGATGAGAACTCACGAAGCAGTTCGCGGGCCCGCAGCGGGTCGGTGCGCGTAAACGATGCAATGGTGTTCAGCGTGTTGAACAGGAAGTGCGGGTTAATCTGCGCCTGCAGCGCACGCACCTCGGCGCGCGCCGTGAGTTCCTTTTGCACCTCGAGCTCGTGGATGGCGAGCTGCGTGGACAAGATCTCGGCAAAGCCCGAGGCAAGCGCATACTGGGTACGGTCGACGGCGCGCGGGGTCTTGTAGTAGAACTTGAGCGTGCCGACGGTACGATCGCCCACCTTGATGGGGGCGACAATGCCGGCGGGGACTTGGTTGTGCGAGCCGTCCGAGCCCACGACATCCACCATACGGTTGAACGACTGCACGATGCCATGTTCGATAACGTAGCGTGTGGCAAGCGTGTGGATGGGAGTATCGGGCAGCAGTTTTTCCTCAAACTCGCCCGCGCAGGCAAGCACGTTGTCCTCGTCGGTGATGGCCACCGTCATGGCGCGCGTCTCGGGCAAAATGCGCCGGCACACCAAACGCGCCGACTCCTGCGTCAGACCGCCCTTAATGTCCTCGAGCATGGCCGAGGCCACCGAGAGCGTCTCCTCGGTGTACTGGGAGCGCACCGAATCGGGATTGAGCGTCAAAAAGATAAAGATGCACAGAAAGATGCACAGCAGCGCGCAGGCAATCACCGTGGCGATCGGCTCGATACCGGTCACCAAGGCAAAAATAAAGTACACCAGCACACAAATGGCGCAGGCAACGGCAATGATGCGAAAGATTGATATTGAACTATCGCGCTGGGCGCGGCGGTCGATCATTCGGCCCCCTCCAGGATACTGATCAGTTGTGCGTCACGCCAAAGCCCGTCCATGATCTTGGGCCAAAAGCTCTGGAAACGCAGGTAGCTTGCAGCGTTTTGGCGCGCATAGGCCTTTGCCTCGTCGATACCATGGCGCCAGATGCGCAGGTAGCCCTCATGCTCGCGGGTAAACACGCTGCGGACCATAGCGGTCTTGCGCACGCGGTCGTCGAGCTCGCGCGAAATCCACGGGCCCGGGTAGGGCATGAGCGATGCCGCCGTAACGGGAATGAGCTCCTTTTGATGCGCGGCGAATGTCAACTTGGCCCGTTCGTAGTACCAACGGTATACATCCTGCATAAAGCGCGGTGAGCGCTTTTCGGACTCCGGAGGCAGATGGCGCACGGTCCACTCGTTATCGAACCACACGTCGTAGCCAAACATGCGCATGTTAAAGAGGTAATCCAAGTCCTCGCCGCGGGTGATAAACGGGTCAAAGGCCACACGCGTAAAGGCGCGGGCGTGCAGGGCCATCAGGCCGCCGCACACGTAGTTGGAGCGCGAGATGCGGGTGCCCGAAAGCGCCTTTTTCATCCAACGGTTGAACTCGATGCGCTTGGTCCACCAACGATGGCAGATGCCCGCCTTGTCCGTGGGAGCCAGCGGCGAGCCGTCGCGATCGTAGAAATAGCCGCTCTTGACCAAGATCGGCAAGCCCTGACGCGTCTGCTGCCCCAACGCATAGGTCGCGCGCTTCATAAAGTCGGCGTCGATGACAGTCTCATCGTCATCCAAGAAGATAACCGCGTCATGCCCCAGCACAGCGGCGCAGGCTAGCCCCATATTGCGGATGGCACCGTAGCCTCGCAGGCTCACGCACTCGCCCGAGCCCTTGGGAGCGATCTGCGCCACACGGTCGGCGATACGCGATGCCTGGGTGTTGGTAACCACGGTGACTTTGAGCGTAGGGTGCGCGTCGACGATTTCGTGGACGCGCTTCGACACATCAGCCGTAGCCGAGATGGGACAGACCACCAAAAGGATAATCCTCGGAATGTCGCGGACCTGCTCGAGTGAGACCAGGCAGCGGTCGAGCTCGGGATTGGTGGCGTTAAGCTTCGTCGAGTGGTCATAGGCGCCGGGAGCGTTTGCATGGGCATCATCGTCTGCCCAATATGTTGGAATCACAACCGTGGCGTTCATGCTTTCCCTCCCTGCAGCACAAAAAACGGGACGCCGCCAAACACAGGCGACGCCCCGCGACCTAGCTGATTCCATCATACCCACTTGGGCAAATCATTGCTCGCAACTCGCAATGTTTATTGCAGATAACCCCAAAAGAGTACCGCGGACAGGCACAATAGCTGCTCGCTCCTATGCGGTCTGCTCTGCCGCCCGAGTCATGCGGGACAGGCGAACCAGCAGCATAAAGCCAACGATCAGCAGTACGCCAATGGAAAGGACGCCCAGTGACGGGTTACCGGTCAGCGAGGTGACGACCGACACCAGGAAGGTGCCCATAACGCTTGCATAACGACCGAAGATGTCAAAGAAGCCGTAGTACTCGTTGGATTTTTCCTTGGGGATAATGCGGCCAAAGTAGCTACGGCTGAGCGCCTGCACGCCGCCCTGGAACAGGCCGACCATAATGGCAAGCACCCAGAATTCAAAGGCGGTCTTTAGGAAGAACGCGGCGAACAGCACAATACCCATGTAGGCAGCGACGGCCACCAGGATCATGTTGAGCGTGCCCACGCGTCCAGCGAGCTTACCGTAGATGATGGCAGACGGAAAAGCCACAAACTGCGTAACGAGCAGCGCCAGGACCAGCTGCGTCGAATCGATGCCCAAAGCCGAGCCGTAACTGGTGGCCATGGAAATGACCGTGTGCACACCGTCGATATAGAAGAAGAAAGCGATCATGTAGACCAGCACGGTCTTGTTGTGGGCGATCTCGCGCATGGTGTGTCCGACCTCGGAGAACACACCGCCCACGATGTGGCCGATGGTGTCCTCGGGACCGCGCTCGCGACCGTACTTTTGCTTATAGGTGCGAATGAGCGGCAGGGTAAAGATGAGCCACCAGGCCCCAGTGATGATAAACGACAGACGCGTTGCCAGCATGGTGGGGACGCCAAGAGCGGGGCCACCCATGATGAGCGCCAGGCAGATGATGAACGGCACGGTGGAACCGATGTAGCCCCAGGCATAGCCCGAGCTGGACACGGCGTCCATGCGCTCGTCGGTGGTAATGTCGGGCAGCATGGCGTCGTAGAACGTCATAGAAGAGTTAAGGCCAATGGTGCACAGCACGTACACGGTCAAAAATGCCATGGCGGACATTGGGATAGCCTGCGCCAGGCAAAGCACCAGGCCCGTGAGGAAGAAGCCCAAGAAGAACTTGATCTTGTTACCGGCGTAGTCGGCAAGCGCACCCAGAATGGGCATGAGCATGGCAATGACCAGCGAGGCGATCGTCTGCGCGTTGCCCCAAGCGACCACCAGGTCTGCCGAGGAAGCACCGGTATTGATGGCGTTAAAGTAGATGGGCACCACCGAGGTATTGAGCAACACGAGGGCCGAATTGCCCACATCGTACATAACCCAGTTACGCTCGAGCTTGGTGTATTTCATGGACAGGGGCCCTTTCGTATTCGCCCAATATGCAGTTAGTTCATCGTACCCCAATTGTCCAGAAGCGCTGGTAAGGATTCGGCAAAGGGGCACGCACGGACCCTACTCCTCGCGGTCGAATTCCTCGTTGGCGTCGAGCACACGGCCGCTGTAGTTGATATGGCCGGTCACGGCCTCCATGTCGCCGGTCTCGATAAAACGGGCGACGGTGAGCTCGTAATCGACCAGTGCGCGCTCAAAGACCTCGGGGAAGCTCTCAGTCGAGACCTCATCGGTAAAGGGGTTCTTCCATGTCAGGTGGCCCAGGTTGCCGGTGCGCTCGGGCAGCTCCGTCGTCACGCGATGGGCAAGGCCGTCGAGCAGCGAGTAGTCGTGCACCAAGCCCTCAACCAGGGCAATCGCGCGCGTCTTTGCGGAGCCGGCCGGCTCAATCGCGCGGTAAAGTCGCTGCATATTGGCAACGGCAGCACCGTACTCCCCCGCCGGAATGTCAATGCCGTACACGCGTCCGGCAACATAGCTCATCAGCACGCCGGCCACGCGATTGATGCGATCAGTGGTGACGATCTCGCCCGCCGGCGGGTAATCGTCAACCGTAGCGCCATCGCGTTTAAGCTGCAGCATCAGCACATCCAGGTCGCTCTCGATCACGGCATGGACCTGACTGCTCGAATCCTCAAGCTCTGAATCGGACTCGACAATGCCAAACTGCTGCTCATAGACAAAGGGATGAGCGTTGCGGTCGAGCACGTAATGAGACAGCAGGCCCAGCGCAAAGGCACGACCCAAGCTGGCGTCGCGCGGCAGCAGATGCGACACGCCGTCGCGCAGGCACGCAAACTGACGAGACATGCGCGACCGATGCATGACCTGCGCCAGCAGCGTGCAGTCGGAAACACGCGGTGTCAGAATGTGAAAGAAAAACGGGTCGGGGCCTTGGTTGCCCAAGATAAAGGCAATGCGCTCTTCATCGGACGTGATGACGCCCTGCGGAAGACGGTCGATGCTTTCCTCGCCAAACAGATGATGGGTGATAAGCGCGGGCATAATGATCCTTTCGATTTCATTCGATGCCACCCATTATGCCCACCGCGCGCCCATGCCAAACCTGCGATGGTAAACGACGGCATGCAGACCGTCTACGCAAGCCCCAGGTGCGACTTGACCTCGGCGGCACGACGACGGGACACCGGTACCGTCGAGTTCACGCGGTCGAGCCTGAGCTCCATCAACCCCGTGGAGCCAATCTCAACATTGTGCACGTCTTCCAAATTGACCAGGTAGCTGCGATGAACGCGAATAAAGCCCTCGGAGTCCAAGCGACGCTCGAGCGAAGAGATCGACTCATTGATCAGGTATGTTCCCTCGGCGCAGATGGCGTTGCAAAAATCGGCGCGCGCCTCAAAGTAGCAGACGTCTGCGGCGGGAATGAACACCTTTTTGCCCCCGCGGTCCACCGTCAGACGCAAAGGTTGGCGCGGAGCATGGATAACACGACGGGCACCCAAGGCTGCCTCGATCTTGTCGAGTGCCTTTGACAGGCGTGCGTCCTCGACCGGCTTGACGACATAGTCGACCGCATCGAGGTTATACGCATCGGCGGCAAATTCGGCAAACGCTGTCACAAACACCACGACCGGCGGCGTCTTTAGGTTCTGCAGCGTCTCGGCAAGCTCAATTCCCGAGCGACCGGGCATGGTAATGTCTAAAAACAGCACGTCGGGCTTGTTCGACAGAATCGACTCCACGGCTTCGGTGACATTGCCCGCCTCGGCAATCTGACCCACACGCGTATCCTTTTCCAACAGATAGCGTAGCTCAGCCCTAATGGGAGGCTCGTCATCAACCACCAAGATGTTCCAGCCTTCGGACATATGTGCTTCCCCTCTTTTTCTCTCAATCCAACCGCGTGCTACGCCGTCAACGGCGCCGGCTCATGCGGCTCGCCGTTCAGCTCGACGATGACCTGCGTTCCCACGCCCTCCTGGGACTTCACGCGCATGCCGGAATCTTCTCCGTAAAAGAAATGGATGCGCTGGAGCACGTTGAAGAGCGCCAAGCCGCAGCCTCGTTTGATGGAGCCGTCGGCGGTAATGCTCTCGGGCTCCTCCAGGCGATGCTGCTCAAACAGATGCGCGCAGACTTCTTCGCTCATACCGATGCCATCGTCCTCGACAACGATCTCCAAACCGTCATCGGTCTCGAAAGCCCTAACACGAATAGAAAGCGGCTCGGTCTCGCGCTGCGCGTGCTTGATGCAGTTTTCGAGCAACGGCTGCAAGATAAACGGCGGCACCATGCAATCGCGCACCTCAAAGTCGATATCGACCGAGACGCGCAGACGGCCGTCGCCATAACGAGCCTGCATAAGATTGATATAGCGAGTGCCCTGTTCCACCTCGTGCTCGAGCGTGGTGAGCGTATCGGAATCAGAAAGCGTCTGACGATAGTAGTTGGAGAAGTCGATCAGCAGCGATCGCGCCTTGTCCGGCTCGGTACGTACGAGTGACACGATGGTGCTGATGGTGTTAAACAGAAAATGAGGATCGACCTGCGATTGCAAGGCGCGCAGCTCCACGCGGGCCGTAAGCTCGTCCTGGCGCTCGAGCTCAAAGCTCGCAAGCTGCGTGGAAATGAGGTCGGCAAAGCCCGAGGCAAGCGCCGTCTGGCGCATATCGATGCTGCTCAGACGGGGATAATACAGCTCGAGCGTGCCCACGCAATGCCCGCGCACGGTAAGCGGTGCGACAATACCGGCGCGCAGGCGCGGAAAGTAGCCACCTGTCTCGGTCGAGGCATCGCGCGAGAACACGCTTTGCTCACCGCTGTTGATCACGTTGAGCGTAGTCCGCAGCACCACCGGGGTGCCCGCGGGGCATTTTGCCGAGTCCTCGCCCCAGCTTGCCAACACCTGCTTGCCGTCGGTAAAGCAGATGGCAGAGGCGATAGTTTCGGACAGGATGATCTTAGAGGCGCCCAGGGCAGCTTCGGGCGTAAGGCCGCGCGACGTGTAGGCGAATATTTTTGAAGCGATGGCGAGCGTGCGGTCGGTTGCGCTCGATGTGAGGTCGTCGGGAACGACAAAGACGTACGAGAAGAAGAAGCACAGCATGACCAAGCCGGCAATGACGACAACGGCCGGAACGGGATTGGGATTATCGGTTAGATCCCAGATGAGCAGCAGGATAAGCAGCGGAACGACAATACCGAGCAAAATGGCTTGAACCACATGCTGAGCGGTACGAAAGACCTTGGTAGAGTTGTAGCTCTTGCCCAGAATCAGCCTATTGAGATCCACCGTCATCTCCTTCTTACCGACGCACCCCATAGCAATAAAGAGGGCCGCAAGCGACCCTCTCCATTGCATTATGCAATCAAATACTGTGTTTTACATCAAGCCATCGATGAACGGTAGCTTAGGCGCTGTACTTGTTTGCCTCGCCGAAGGTGCCGGCCTCGACAATCCAGCCGTCCTTCATGATGACGTCCATGTTGTCGGTGTTGAGCACGTGGATGTCGGCGGCGACGTCACCGTTGACGACCAGCAGGTCGGCGCACTTGCCGGCCTCGATGGAACCGGTCTCGTCCTCGATGTGGCACATCTTGGCACCATTGAGGGTGGCGCAGGTGATGGTCTCGACCGGGGTGAAGCCGATCTTGTCGACGAACTCGTACATCTCCTCGATGGAGCAGGTGCCGTACGGGGTGACGAAGGAGAAGGAGTCGGAGCCGATCGTCATGACGACGCCGCGCTTCTTGGCCTCGCGCAGGCAGTCGTAGTTGCGCTGCAGCTCCTTCTCGACCAGGGTGCCCTCGTACTTGTCGTGCAGCTCGGGGACGTAGACGGGCGGATAGGTGGCGTACCAGGTGGGCAGGAAGGCGATCGTCGGGGTGAAGAAGGTGCCCTGCTCGGCCATGAGGTCCATGGTGCGCTCATCGATATCGAAGCCGTGAATCAGCTGCTCGCAGCCAAAACGAACGGAATCGTAGGCAGCGGCGTGGTTGTTGTAGCAGTGGCTCCACACGGGGATGCCGACCATCTTGGCCTCTTCGACCACGGCCTGAATCTCCTCGGAGCAGTAGTGCTGGTCGCGGCCGGAGTCCCAGCGCCAGATGCCGCCACCGGTAGCCCAGATCTTGATGGCATCGGGGTTCTCGCGCAGGCGACGACGGACGGCCTTGCGCAGATCCCAAGGACCGTCGACCTGATCGCCCCAGGGGTGCGATTCCTTGTTGAGCTCCTGGCTGCAGTGGTGGGAGTCGCCGTGGCCGGCAACGCGGCAGAAGCCAAGGCCGGTGGCCAGAACGCGCGGGCCCTTGAAGACGCCCTTGTCGATGCAGTCACGGATCTGGATACCAAAGCGGCCGATCTCGCAGACGGTGGTGAGGCCGTGGGTGAGGCAGTCGTAGGCCTGCTTGACGGCGACGGCCTGCTTCTCGAGGAGCGGCTGCATGACCCAGTCGGTGTCATCGTCGGTCAAGTTGCCCGAGAAGTGCAGGTGGGTGTCGATCAGGCCGGGAAGGACGGTCTTGCCGGCAGCGTCGATGACCTCAACGCCCTCGGGAAGGTCCTGCATGGCGCCGGCGTACTCGATCTTGCCGTTGTCGTCGACGAGAACGAGGGAGTTCTCGACCGGCTCGGCGCCGGTACCGTCGATGAGCTTGCCGCCAACGATTGCATACTTAGTGGACATGGTTCCTCCTTATGGATCCATATAGTGGGCGAGGCCGTGTTGGGTTAAGGCCTCACAAAGCTACCCAAGTGGCGCCGGGTTCGGTGCGCGGAAGAGAGGGTCCCGCGCACCTGATCCGCCCCGGCTCGGCGTTACTTTTTGCGGGAATTGGTGAAGGCCATGAGAGCCAGGCCGACGGCCAGCCAGCCGATCACGATGCTCCACTCCACCATGTTGAGAGAGGCGGGAGAGAACGGAATCACGAGCAGGCCGATGATGATAGCGCAGGCAGCGATAGCGAGGCCGATGCCAAACTTGCCGCCGGGCACCTCGTAGGGACGAGGCAGGTCGGGCTCGGTGAAGCGCATGCGCAGGCAAGCGAGGGCGACCATGCCGCAGGAGAAGATGAAGGCGAGAGCCGACACGTTGGTCAGAGGGATGAGCATGTTCTTGCCCAGGAACGGACCGACGACGGTGATGACACCCAGGACGACGCAGGCGAGCTTGGGGGCGCCGGACTTGGGGTCGACCTCGGCGAACTGCTCGGGCAGCTGGCCCTTGCGGCCCATGGCGAGCATGATGCGGCTCGTGGCGCCGTAGAAGGAGTTCATCGGGCCCATGGGTCCAAGCGTGGCGATGACGAGCATGGCCAAGTACAGGAGCATGTTGATGCCCTTGAGGCAGGCGAGCGCGGGAACCGGGCTCTTAACGAACTCATGCCAGTCGAGGATGGTGCCGAACGAGTAGATGCAGACCATGTAGAAGCCGCCAGCGGCCAGCAGAGCCAGGGAGATGATCTTGCCGAACTTGTTCCAGTTGAGGCCCTCGGCTGCTTCCTCAGCCTGCTGAGGAATGGTGTCGAAACCGGCGTAGAAGAACGGGGTCAGAACCAGGACCGACACGATGCCGGCAAACAGGCTGGTGCTCTCGGTAGCGGCCTTGCCGCCGCCAGCGCCGGTGACCTGGGAGAACACGGGCATGGCATTGTCCGGCGAGCCGGTGAACAGCGAGACGCCCATGGCGAGCAGCATGCCGCAGAGCAGGGCCTTGGTCAGGAAGGCCTGGAGCTTGGCAGCCGAGCTGGCACCGCGGAAATTGAGGAAGATGACGTAGACTGCAAAGCCGAGCGCGATCAGCGTCGGGAACAGGTAAACGTCGGCCCCCAGGATGGTGTAGAGCTTGACGGCGCGCAGCCACTCAAGGCCGGGCAGGCTGCCGAACATCTCGGACACGAGGGTCGAAATGGCGATGGCCTCCCACGGGCACAGGATGCCGTTGCCCAGGGCCAAAAGCCATCCGGTGATGTAGCTCAGCGTACGGCCAAAGCTACGATCGACATACTCGACGATGCCGCCTGAGATGGGGATAGCAGCCGTGAGCTCACCGAAAACAGCTCCGACGGGCACGAGGAAGATTGCACCCAAGAGGAATGCGATCATAGCGGGAACGGGACCGCCGCCCACGACCATCCAGTCGCCGACCTGCAGAACCCAACCGGTACCGATGATGGCACCGAAGCCGATGGTGAAGAAGTTCCAGAGCGAAAGCGTTTTCTTCATGCCGCCGTTATCCTCGACTGCAACTTCTGCGTTCTTGTCCGCCATTGTTCCCCTCCTTTCCTTTTTGACGCCCCTTGACGTCACCCCTTGCGCGGTCCGTTTCGCCGCGCACTTTTATTTCCTGGCCTTAAGATACGGCCTTGGCACAGCAGCGCCGCTCGCAGCTCGACCGAAGGCAGAACTGCAAAACGAGCGGCGCCGTTTTTGGGACGAACGGCGGGAGACGTCATTCGTCTTGGACGCTTTCATCTTGTCTGCTTTTGAATACCTGTTGCCGTGACGCTTGGCGCGCGGCGCGGCAACGTTCATACCATTTGTCAGGCTTTTGGCGCACATACCCATGTATCGTGCATCTTTTTATGTAGGATAGACGAGTTACACATGAGGCAAGGTGATTCGAATGGCATACGGATACAATGACGGCGACCAACGGCCACAAAGTGTGCGCCTTGCCGGCCGCACCACGCCAACGCCCAGAAACACCTCCGACAACGACAACTCGCAGCGCCCCCAAGAGCAGCCCGGGGCTTCTTCGCGGCAACAAAGCCGTACCGTGCAGCAGTCAGACCGCGTGAGTACGAGCACACGCCAACGCCAGACCGACACATCGCAGCCACGCCGCTACGATCGTCGTAAGACCGACTACTACGTTAAGCGCTCCTTTTCGCGACCTCAACGCGATCGCGGCAATTCCGCCCCTCACCCCGCGTCGCACACCACAAGCCACACGCTTCCGGCCCGCCGCCTACGTCTTGCGCTTTGCTCCATCGCCGCCTGCCTCGTCTTTGTGTTTTTGGGATCCTGTATCTCCCACGGATCAGCCGGTCTTGAGCCCACTGCCGAGGACAAGCTGCTTAAAGCTCCCGTCGCGCCCGGTTACTCCTTTGCGTTCTCGACCCCACGCTCGCAATGGCAGGCCGGCACCATGCCCCACATCTACCAAATTGACCCCGCATGGTCGGAGCTGCCCTATGCCGGTGGCACTATTCGCGAAAACGCTTGCGGTCCCACCTGCCTCACCATGGTCTATATCTTTAAGACCGGCCATACCGATAAGACGCCGGTCGATATATGTGCACTGGCCGAAGCCGGCAACTACGCCCCCACTGGTGCCACCGAGTGGTCGTTTATGACAGGCGGTGCGTGGCAGCTGGGGCTCAACGGAACACAGCTCTATAACGATCGCGAATCGATTACCCAAGCGCTTCGCTCGGGTGCGCCCGTCATCGCTGCAGTGCGCCCCGGTACGTTTACCAACGTAGGCCACTACATCGTGCTCTACGGCATCGACGATGCCAACCAGATTGGCGTCTACGACCCCAACTCGGCCAGCCGCAGCGCCCGCCGCTGGGGCGTCGTAGAGGTCCTCAACGAAGTCGAAGCCATGTGGGCCTACTACTAGTCATTGGGGACAGACTTAAATGAGTGGTCATTGGGGACGCTCTTGTTTGACTAGTCGTTTAAGAACGTCCCTAATGACTAGGTGAATAGCAAAAGCCCCGCAGTCGGAGCGGACTGCGGGGCTCATGAAGAGAGGCTAGTTTGTGGGCGCTTTGCCTGGCGCCCACGAGAGAGGCAACAGAGTAGAGACTACTCGTGGATGCGGGTACCGGAGAGGCCAGCCATGGTCTCGGCGGCCTTGTCCAGGGCGCCGATGATGCAGGTGCGGCCCTTGCGGGAACGTGCGAACTTGATGGCGGCGCGGACCTTGGGCTCCATGGAACCCTTGCCGAACTGGCCCTCGTCGGCCAGGCGCTCGGCCTCGTCGGCGGTGAGGTCCTCGAGCTCCTCCTGGTTGGGCTTGCCGAAGTTGATGGCGACATGCTCAACGGCGGTCAGCAGGAACAGGACGTCGGCGTCGCAGTCCTCAGCCAGCAGCTCGCCGCCCAGGTCCTTGTCGATGACGGCGGGGACGCCCTTGTAGCAGCCCTTGTTCTCGTAGTCGCGGACGACGGGGATGCCGCCGCCACCGCAGGCGATGACGATGAACTCGTTGTCGAGCAAGTTGAGGATGGAGTCGGCCTCGACAATCTTCTTGGGATCGGGGGAGGCGACGACGCGACGCCAGCCGCGGCCGGAATCCTCGACGAAGACCTTGGAGGGATCCTCGGCCATGAACTCCTTGGCCTGTTCCTCGGTGTAGAAGGGGCCGATCGGCTTGGTCGGGTTCTTGAACGCGGGATCATCCGGGTCGCACTCGATCTGGGTGACGACGGTGGCGGCGTGCCAACGCTTATAGCGCTTGTGCATCTCGCGGCCGATGCCCTGCTGCAGGTGATAACCAATGTAGCCCTGGGACATGGCGCCGCACTCGGGCAGCGGCATCTCGGGGGTGCCGATGGCGTCGTGGGCGGCGGCGAAGGCGTTCTGGATCATGCCAACCTGCGGGCCGTTGCCGTGGGTGATGATGATCTCGTTGCCCTGCTCGATGAGGCCGAGGAGGGCGTGGGCGGTGTTGCTCACGGCCTCGATCTGCTCGACGGGGTTGTTGCCGAGGGCGTTGCCGCCAAGGGCGACGACAATACGATCGGGCTTGCCAAGAGGCTTAGACATTGCTGGAATCCTTTCTGTAAAAGGCCTACAACCCATTAATAACCCGCGTCCGTGCGATACGCGAGTTTATTAAGGTTTATATTCTCTTTATCGCTCATTTTATTCATTTTGAAAATAGCGGAACGGTGAACGGTCGTTTTTGTCCGCTCAGCGTACAGAACACCAGCTCAGACATATCTACGCCATTTACGTGCAACTTTATTTAAATGCAGCGAGGATTATGTCGGATTATGCAAACTACATCTCTGCTAAACACAAAACGGACAGCGCAATATCTTACTCGCGCTATACGAGATTCTATGCACTTATAAGTCGAGTATGCACCCCTGCAAAAACAAGGGACTTTTCATCCAGCATAAGGAATAAAGAAGGGCTCCGAAAAGGCGGCAACAGCCAAGTCCCCCATCCATCCCCAAAGTGGCGCGAGGTTTCGCGGCAAAGCCACGAAACAGCGAAGGGGACGGAATACCCGGCCAACTACGTCCTTCATCCGCCCACACAATCCGAGGACGTAGTCGTAGCAGGATCTGAGGGCTGACCTTCGCGGACACTCCGCAGGACGAAAGAACCCCCGCCGCACGTAGTGCGCAGCGGGGGTTCTTTCATGTCCGAGGACGTCCGCGAAGGTCAGCCCTCAGATCCTGCGGTGGGAGACCTAGGCCTCGTTGTACACCGTCTTGAGCTTCAGCAGGTGCTGATAGCGGTCCATAGCGGCCTGCTCATTCTCCTTGAAGAGCTCCTCGGCGCGCTCGGGGAAGGAACGCGTCAGCGAAGCGTAACGGGCCTCGTTCATCAGGAACTCCTGATAACCGCCCGCGGGCTCCTTGGAATCGAGCGAGAACTTCTTGCCGGCAGCAGCCTCGGGGTTGAAGCGGAAGAGGTTCCAGTAACCGCACTCGACAGCCTTCTTCATCTCGGCCTGGCAGTTCTGCATGCCACCCTTCTTGATGGAGTGCATCTCGCAGGGGCTGTAGCCGATGATGAGGGACGGGCCGTCGTAGGCCTCGGCCTCGTGGATGGCCTTGAGGGTCTGAGCCGGGTTGGCGCCCATGGCGACCTGCGCCACGTAGACGTAGCCGTAGCTCATGGCGATCTCGGCCAGGGACTTCTTCTTGGTCACCTTACCGGCAGCGGCGAACTGAGCGACCTGGCCCAGGTTCGAGGCCTTGGAGGCCTGACCACCAGTGTTGGAGTAGACCTCGGTGTCGAAGACGAAGACGTTGACGTTGTGGCCGGAAGCCAGGACGTGGTCCAGGCCACCGAAGCCGATGTCGTAGGCCCAGCCGTCGCCGCCAAAGATCCAGAAGGACTTCTTGGTGAGGTAAGCCTTGTCGGCGAGGATCGCCTTGGAAGCATCGCAGCCGCACTTCTCGAGCTCGGCAACGTAGGCAGCGGCAGCGGTCTTGGAGGCCTCGGCGTCGTTGACGGAGTCGATCCAAGCCTGGCCGGCAGCCTTGAGCTCATCGGACGGACCATCGGCAGCGATGATGTCCTGGGTAGCAGCGATCAGCTTGTGCTGGACGGCCTCGTAACCGACGGCCATGCCCAGACCGTGCTCGGCATTGTCCTCGAACAGGGAGTTGTTCCACGCCGGGCCGTGACCGTCCTTGTCCTTGCAGTAAGGAGCGGTGGCAGCGGGGTTGCCCCAAATGGAGGAGCAGCCGGTGGCGTTGGAAATGAACATGCGGTCGCCGGCGACCTGGGTCACCAGACGTGCATAGGCGGTCTCGGCGCAGCCGGCGCAGGAGCCGGAGAACTCCAGGTAGGGCTGCTTAAACTGGCTACCCTTGACGTTGGCCGCGATGAGCTCCTTCTTCTCGGAGACGTTCTCGACCATGTAGTCCCAAACGGGCTGCTGGTCCATCTCCTGCTCGGTGGGAACCATCTCGAGGGCGCCCTTGGGGCAGACCTTGACGCAGTTGGTGCAGCCCATGCAGTCGAGCGGGGACACAGCCATGGTGAACTTCATGCCCTTGGCCTTGGGGCCCATGGCGTCGAGCGTGCGGGTAGCCTCGGGCGCGGCAGCAGCCTCGTCCTCGGTCATCGCGAACGGACGGATGGTGGCATGCGGGCACACGTAGGCGCACTGGTTGCACTGGATGCACTTGGTCTCGTCCCAGTGGGGAACGACCACGGCGACGCCGCGCTTCTCGTATGCGGAGGCGCCCAGCTCAAACTGGCCGTCGGCGCAATCGACGAAGGCGGAAACGGGCAGGCTGTCGCCGTCCATGCGATCGATGGGCTCGAGCAGGTTCTTGACCTGCTGGGCGATAGCGGACTTGGTCTCCTCGGAGAGCTCGACGGGAGCGGCATCCTCGGCGGTAGCCCAGTCGGCCGGAACCTCGAACTTACGGAAAGCGGTAGCGCCGGCATCGATGGCCTTGTGGTTGGCGTCGACGATGGCCTGGCCCTTCTTCATGTAGGACTTGGTAGCCGCGTCCTTCATGTACTGCAGGGCGTCCTCGGCGGGCAGGACCTTGGCCAGCGCGAAGAAGGCGGACTGGAGCACCGTGTTGGTGCGCTTGCCCATGCCGACCTTGGCAGCCAGGTCGATAGCGTCGATCAGGTAGACGTTGACGTTGTTGTTCGCGATGTAGCGCTTGGCCACGGCGGGCATGTGCTCGGCGAACTCCTCGTCGCTCCACTGGCAGTTGACCAGGAAGGTGCCGCCCGGCTTGACGTCGCGAACCATCTTGAAGCCCTTAACGATGTAGCTGGGGTTATGGCAGGCGACAAAGTCGGCCTTGGTCACGTAGTACGGCGAACGGATCGGAGAATCACCAAAGCGCAGGTGCGAGACGGTGACGCCGCCGGTCTTCTTGGAGTCGTACTGGAAGTAGGCCTGGACGTACTTGTCGGTGTGGTCGCCGATGATCTTGATCGAGTTCTTGTTGGCGCCGACGGTACCGTCGCCACCCAGGCCCCAGAACTTGCACTCGATGGTGCCGGGGGCTGCGGTGTTGGGCGCATCCTCGGCCTCGGGCAGGCTCAGGTTGGTCACGTCATCGACAATGCCGATGGTGAACTCGCGCTTGGGCTCGTCCTTCTTGAGCTCCTCGAAGACGGCGAACGCGGACGCGGGAGGCGTGTCCTTGCTGCCCAGGCCATAACGGCCGCCGACGACCTTGATGCCCGTCTTGCCGGCCTCGTAGAGAGCGGAGACGACGTCCTGGTAGAGCGGCTCGCCGATGGAACCCGGCTCCTTGGTGCGGTCCATGACGGCAATCTTCTTGACGGTCTCGGGGAGAACGTCGACGAAGTGCTTGATGGAGAACGGACGGAACAGACGAACCTTGACCAGGCCGACCTTCTCGCCGTGAGCGTTGAGGTAGTCGATGACTTCCTCGAGCACGTCGCAGAAGGAGCCCATGCACACGACGACGCGATCAGCATCGGGAGCGCCGTAGTAGTTGAACAGGCCGTAATCGGTGCCGAGCTTCTCGTTGATCTTCTTCATGTAGCCCTCGACGACGGCGGGAAGCTCGTCGTAGACCTTGTTGCAGGCCTCACGGTTCTGGAAGAAGATATCGCCGTTCTCGTGGCTGCCGCGGGTGTGCGGGTGCTCAGGGTTGAGCGCGTGGTCGCGGAAAGCCTGGACGGCGTCCATGTCGCACATCTCGGCCAGATCCTTGTAGTCCCACATGGCGACCTTCTGGATCTCGTGGCTGGTGCGGAAGCCGTCGAAGAAGTTAAGGAACGGGGTCTTACCCTCGATGGCGGCAAGGTGAGCCACCGGCGAGAGGTCCATGACCTCCTGGACGTTGCCCTCGGCGAGCATGGCGAAGCCGGTCTGACGACAGGCCATGACGTCGGAGTGATCGCCAAAAATGTTCAGGGCGTGGGAAGCGACGCAACGCGCGGAGACGTGGAAGACGCCCGGGAGCTGCTCGCCCGCGATCTTGTACATGTTCGGGATCATCAGGAGCAGACCCTGAGAAGCCGTGTAGGTGGTGGTCAGAGCACCGGCGCCCAGCGAACCGTGAACGGTACCGGCTGCACCTGCCTCGGACTCCATCTCGACGACCTTGACCGGGGTGCCGAAGATGTTCTTGCGACCCTGGGCCGCCCACTGGTCGACATGGTCGGCCATCGGGCTGGACGGCGTAATGGGATAGATTCCCGCTACCTCGGTGTACGCATACGAAACATATGCGGCCGCCTCGTTGCCGTCCATAGACTTAAACTTACGCGCCATATACCCCTCTCCTCTCATATAGGTATACAGGCCCCGGCGATCGCCGGGATGTTGGCGTGATGGGATTTACGCTGTTGCTTCCAATCATCTGGCAGGCAGGCTCAGCAGCAGGTACGTGGCGTGGAGAGAAGACATGCCGAGGCGAGGGCCAGCTGATGCGCCCCACAGACCCGACCGCCCGTCTTGCACATGACCGAGCGCCGCAAAGGCCGCATGCCGGATGCTCCCGGGCACGCCCCGGCGATGGGAAGCGCCCGCAACGGAAATCCGCATGCGGGTTTATTGTACCCCGCCGTCAAGTGTAATTTCGACAAATATAGGCGGGCGGTAAAGGTTTACCTCGAGTGACCATCAAGGGCAAAATTGATCCTTCCGTCACCGAGGGACCGAATGGCAGCTGCGGTGAAATAGGAACTGTTTTTGCCGGCCGTAGCCTTAAACAGCCCCTATTTCACCGCAACTTATTTAGGAGATGAGTCAGAGGGCGCCGAGGAGGATGGCGTAGGTTGTGGATTCTCCGAGCTTGAGCTCGTCACCGGGGTTGAGCTGGGCGGAGCGGCCGGGCTCGACCTGGGTGCAGACGTTCGTCGCGCCGTTTACCACCACGGTTCCGTTGGTGGACGACAGGTCCTCAACGTACCAGACATTTTGGTCATCGCACCACACGTGGGCATGGCGAGCCGAAACGTCATCGCCCACATCGGTGATGCCGCCCTCCCCCGTTGCCAGCGCGCCGATCTCGACGCCTTCCTCACTCGGCTGAATCCAGCGCGGGACGCTCACCGCGTAGCCGTTTTGCACGCGCAGCAGTCCCAGCGGATGCGCCGGCGCGACCTCGTGCTCGCCCGACTTGGAACCAAGGCGGGCGTGAGAGCAAACGGCATAGGGAACGAATCTTGCGGATGTACTCCTCGACGTCAGGCAGGTAAGCCCCACGAAGTCACCGGGGAGGCCCAAGCGGCCCGGCACCACTTCCAGATTCTGACCAGGGCGAGTCGTTCGCCGGTGGCTGAAGGCTCGCTCCCACCCAAAAGGGGAGATTCGCGTTGTTCCCCAATCGCTCTCGCATCTTTCATTTTGCTCGAGGTGGGCTATAAAAACTTTCCTGGTGAAAGGCGGCGATTGGTTTCCTTTCTTTCTAGAGGAGCGCGCCTGTAATCTGTTTTCATCCTAAATCAAGTTAAGATCGGACCTTCCAGAGGCAAGTCGACTCAAACTGCGAGGCTCCATGTTGGAATAAAGAGCGCTGTCGAAGTGCCAACAACACAAAGCTTGCCAGTCTCAAATAGAACCTTTTGGGAGTCCGATTGGGCCGCACACCGAATCCCCGCTGGTGGTTTTTTATAGCTGCGCAACAATAAACAAGGTTAGTGCCAGTCCAGCATGAAATTGAGGAACGTATGCATTTTTTCTCAGTAAGTGATCGTCGTTACTGCTTCGATGAGGTCACTCGCAATTGCTTTCAGGTTGACCAAGCATCAGAAGATGCGCTTCGCATATTTGAAGCATCGGGAAGAACGGTCAACTCGAAGTTGCTAACAAAGTCACTTGCTGCGAAAGGCTACGACCAAACGACCATAGCAGAACTTGAAGACGACATTGATGAGTATCAACGATTGTCTGAGCGGACTTTCTTAACAAAAGACACGCCTCGAAAACTTAGATCCATCGAACTCCACGTTTCACATGCATGCAACCTTGGTTGTAGTTACTGTTTTGCCGGTAAAGGAGATTATGGAACGTCTCCTCTGCTGATGACAGACGAGATAGCCTTCAAGGCGGTCGACTACCTCGTCGCAAGTTCATCGGAAAACGAAACGCTTGCGATCGTCTTTTTTGGTGGGGAACCCATGATTAACGAGCCGCTGATATGGAAAACGGTCGACTATTCAAAAAGAATATACCCCAATAGAAACTTTACCTATTCTATTACGACCAACGGAACGCTTTTGAATGACACTGCTGTGAATTCTTTCAAGGAGCACGGGTTTTCTGTTCTGATTAGTCTCGATGGTACAGGATGCAAGCACGATGCATCGCGCCCGTACAAGACGGGAGGCGGCTCTTTCTCCGATATCGACAAAAACGTTCGTCGTTTTTCCGAGTCGTTCCCCTTCGGCGCAAGAGCGACCTTAACAAATAATAACTGTAACCTTGTTGAAGACTATCTTCAGTTTAAAGAGATGGGCTTCAGAAGGATTTACTTCTCGCCCGTGAGCTCATTCGATGAGAATATCAAACTCGACGAACACTCATTAAACAAAATCAGGGCGGGCCTAATAGATTTGGCGGATCAATATCTCAAACAGATTGATCAAGGGGAAAAGCCCTTGTTTAGAACATTGAAAACTGCAGTTGATTTGATTATGAGCAACAGGATCGCCTTTGTCGGATGCGGGGCTGGCAGGCGTTTTATTTCCGTGACTCCCGAAGGGGACGTATACCCCTGTCACAGGTTTGTCGGGATGATGCGATTCAAAATGGGCAACATCGTCACCGGAATTGACGAAACTAGGTATATTGAAAACTGGAGTCAGGGTGTCGAAAAAAGAATTGACTGTACGGACTGTTGGGCTCGGTCTTTCTGTGGTGGGGGCTGTAGCTGGGAGGCTGCAGACGAGCACGGCTACTTGCCCAAGAGTCTACACCCTGCATCATGTGAATATAGAAAAATGTGCTACGAGATGGCTTTTGACCTTATTTCCCGCCACTCATCTTCGCAGGAGAAAAATCAACGAGAAGCTACTGTATCGGAATAAGCGGTTCAGCGCATTGCTGTCACCATTGTGGAGGTGTTCGTTCTTCTGATTACCGTCTGCGAAGCTTATTGCTACATTCGCCGAAACCATTCTAGAAATATGGTGAACTAGACATCTTGGTTTGTTATACACAATATTGAGGTTTTTCTGCACTCAAAGGGAGGTAGTCGTGAAGCATATTCATCCGATTAATCCAGGAAGTGGCGACGAGGCAGGCGTGAAGCCGATGTCTTTTGACTGCCTCTTGGGCATTACTGACATCTGTACTGTTTATGATAAAGCAGATGGCTGTGGTGCATACGATTACTGCGACTATGACATGGATGGCGGCAGCATCTGCGTTGTAGATCACTGTGGCATTGATCAAACGTAGTCTCTAATTGGATTAAGGTGAGGAGCTGTTATGAAGCATATCCATCCTGTTGGTTCAAATGAACATCCTCCCGTTGAGCCTTGTTGTCTTGGAGTTGATATATGCAATTTTTACGACATCGCCGAGTGCCCTGTTGCGGATTGGTGCTATGTCGATAAAGAATCAAGCTGTGTTTTGCCAGCAGATTGGTGCGATCCAGTTGACGAGTAGTTTTGTGGCTAGGAACTATTTGGTCCAATTCAGAATAAGATGGGAACAAATACCAAAATCTCGTGTCTGGGAGGAGTTATGCCATTATTGCAAGGTCTCGTTGGATTAGCCTTTATACTTGCGTTATATCTGGCACCTTTTTTAATTCTATTCTTCATTATCCGACTCTTTCTTCGGAGAAAATAGGAGTGTCACGCAAACATTAGCGTAGCTTTCTTCCAATATGAGCCGAGCATTGGCAAGTGGAATAAGAAGCCCGACCGTTCGCCACATGAAAGTGATCGGACGGGCTTCTCTATTTAACCCGGGCCGCCACCCATAGCGGCTTTCCAAGCGTATTCTCAGTGCAAAGCAATCGTCAGTTTAATCCTATGCGCTGATACCGCATTTCATTTGTTCGGCTCGAATTCTACGGCCTGGCAACCCTCGCACTCTCCGGCAAATGGATTGAACGCGAAGGCAGAGATGATGTGTGCGTGGACATCGAGGCTGCTGTAGGCAACATACTGGGACATGGACCCCCGCTGCGCGTGGTATGCGGCCCGGCATATTCATTGCCGTCCAACCCCGTGTAGTTGCAGCAAAGGGTGGAACCTCAATGCTCAGCTCATGTTGTCCGTGGGACACGAGAATCGTAAGTACACTTTGGTGCGATTCTCACGCTGATACTGAGCCACCTGGAATAAGATACGTCGCGACAACACTTCGCTTCACCTCTGTCTCGACAAGATGACGTAGACTAAAGTTTCCTTTAGTAAGAGAACGAGAACTATATCTGAAAGCGTTGCGATGGCGTGAAGGCACCGAGTCCGAACCGCCTGAATGCTACGTGCATCTGCATCGCCTTTTTGTTATCTCTGCCAGTTGGGTAGCACTACACTTGTCATCATTTACCCTGGTACATGCTGCCTAAATCCACTACCCCTTCTACCGCGCCGACCATCTCGTCATCGTGAGAGACAACGATGATCAGCTGGCTTTGCTTGTTGCGCTTAACATAGGCCGCAAGCTCGGCGCGGCTTACAGCGTCTAACCCAGTCGTGGGCTCGTCGAGTACCAAAACTGACGACTTGCGTGAAATCGCCGACCATAAGTACACTCGGCGCAGCTCACCGCCCGAAAGCGCGGAGCAACGTTTCCCGAGCAACTCCTTCACGCTGTTTTCCAGCGAAAGTAGGCCATCTACACCCCGGTGATAGGAAGAAAAGGGCGTGTCGAAATACTCTAACAGCTCTTTCACCGTTTCGTCCGGCGCGAAGCACGACTGTGGGCAGCACGATATCTCTCTCGCACGTATGTAATCCAAGTCGCATTCTTCGATTGGCACGCCGTTGTATTTTACTTTGCCTTTCGATGAGTATAGCCCGAGCATCAAGTAAAGAAGTGACGTCTTGCCTCTTCCGTTTTCCCCAACTATGCAATATGTACCAGGACCGGAAAACTTGAAAGAAAACCCGCCGAGGACCTCTCGGACAGATCCGTCTGGAAGGGCAACCGAGAATTCCAAATCAGATACCGAAATGTCATTTATTTCATCGAGTTTAGCTAAATCGGTCCGATTCCACCCCGATCTCTCCTTTTCTCTCGTCGCGATAGCCGTCCTATCCCATGATGCTTTGGCATCTTGATAGGATTTGAACAATGACATCATACTTTTCAAAGTCTTAAAGAGAACCGCGAAGTATGTACCGATGATAGTGTACTCGCCTATTGACATAGTTCCGTTAATGATTCGTACTCCGGAAACAACAAGTATCACCGCTTGAAACAACGCTGCGAAAAGACCATCGAGCGATGTCAGAGAATATGATAGCTTTCCGGAGCGCAAAACTTTGGGAAAATAGCTCTTAAACCCAGCGTCGAGCGCTTGTTCGCTCTTGCCGTACGAAGATGTCAGTTGAATGTTGAGAATCTGATTAAGCTGCGATGCAATTGCGGCGTAAAAGGCGCTGTCCGCCTCTTTCTTCTCATACGTGACCCTATACAAAAGTTTCCTCAACCCAGTAATTACACAGAAATACACGATGAGGAGAATGATGGAAAACACCGCGAGAGTTGAATCAATTGACCATATGATAAGCAATACGATGGGAATGGCTACAATGGACAGCGGCGCACTGATAAAATTCGCCAAAACGAAGGATGAGACCACGCTGGAGTCGGAAATAATCCGTTGCGTTGTATAGGCTGGATCGATGGTCCGACTCACCAAGTAATCGTCTCTTTCAAAACGCAAGACGGCCTCCCTGAGAAGATCAAAGGAAAGTCTCGTGGTTATGCGAATGGAAAGTGTTCCTGCAAAATAAGTAAAGAGGGTGGAGAAAACTCCTATTGACGCAACCAGGAGCGCGAAGAGTACGGCGTCTCTTTCGCTGCGGTTACCGAGAAGAAAATCTAAGAATTTCCCGTTCACGTATGGCATGGCATAGGAGAGAGCGGTTCCAATCACCGTGATAGCAATGAAGACGAAAGCCCCTTTTGCTCTGATGAACCTCGAGAGAACGCATCGAATCAAGGAAGGCCCCAATCTACCCGCCACAAAACATCAATCACTGATACCTTACACCTCAACACAACAGGAGCGAAGATTTGCCAATGAGACTGCTTTAAGATTGCCTTGGGCCAATACGATCTCAAGCTCTTCCTACAAGAGAGTCGGAATCGGACATCTCCTCCGACGAACCTGGCAATCGGGCGGTTGAAATATCTTTTTCAACCGCCCGATTGCCACAATAGATTTGAGCATCCGCCCACAAACATCCGCGTTTTATACCCATCAAATCCTTTGCCTTTTGTCGTCTAGACTAGAAAAATCGCTCGAAATAACGCAACCGGCCTGCTCGCTTGAAGAAACCTAAGCCCGTAACGTAGATGTGCAAACTTCCGAAACGCCTTGCGCGGCATAGTGCGTATAAACTTCGTCAACCGCCTCAGAAATATCTGAGTATCGCGCCGGGTCAAAAGCATACGATGTCGCAGCTATACCCTGCACCCATTCGGAACGCGGATTAATTGAATAGCCACACAGCATCATCATACATGCATCTAGACCTGATTTCCCAAGTATCCGACGTATTGATGAGAGCATCGCGGGTCGCCCCTGCACCATCGTCGTCACCCCTATTAGCAGTATTTACCGTTTTTCTCTAAATGCGTATCGCCACCCTTAAGAATACGAAGTGTTTTATCCAGACCCGATTGTCCTCCATCTCAAACGAAGGGATAAGGAATCTCATCCGGAATCGGCAGTAACGGAGGATTCACAACGACAAGCGAAAAACATGAGTCATCTCTCAGAGGGGAGTAAAGGCTCCCCTCAAGCACCCTAGTTTCGTCATCCAAAGAGTTGATGGCAGTGTTTTTCTTACAAAGGTCGACAACAAAAGGGTTGATTTCTACAGATGTTACATCCATGCCACAGTTGGTAAGTATCAGGCCCTGTATTCTGGGGCCAGAACACAAATCGAGAGCCTTCCGTGCGCTCTGCGGTGTAAGGCGCCAATCTCAGCAAATCTGTCCCACAATACTGCGCTGAAGAACAAGACGGAACCCCTGAGCCAAACTCCCCTATACCTTATTAAGGCTAAGACAGGCAAGTTCACGCACCCGGCATATTCCAGAATAACATCCTATTGTTTTAGATGCTCTACAAGCATGAACAGCCGCGAATCGGAAAGATCTTCTAGTTTCGCCCCGACTGACCGCCAAGGGCCAAAATGGCCCCTCCATCCCCGGGCGACTGGCTCTGGCGCGCCGAGGAGTGTCCCCAAGTGCCGGCAGAAAAGGAACGTCCCTAACTGCCGGCTAGAGGGCACCGAAGAGAATGGCGTAGGTAGTGGATTCGCCGAGCTTGAGCTCGTCGCCGGGATTGAGTTGGGCGGAACGGCCGGGCTCGACCTGAATGCAGACGCGCGTGGCCCCGTTTACCACCACGGTTCCGTTGGTGGACGACAAGTCCTCGACGTGCCAGATATTTTGAGCATCGCACCAGATATGGGCATGGCGGGCCGAGACATCGTCGCCGACGTCGGTAATATCGCCCTCACCAGTGGCCAGCGCGCCAATCTCAACACCCTGCTCACTCGGCTGAATCCAGCGCGGGGCGCTCACGACAAAACTGTTTTGCACGCGCAGCAAGCCCAAGGGGTGCGCCGGGGCGGGTTCGCGTTCGCCCGCAGCCAGCGACATGCCAAGCGAACGCGGCGTGGATGTGCCTCCGCCACAGGTCGCGTGTGCGTAGTCGATGGAATAGTTCACCGAGGACCGCACATCCGCCGAACAACCGACGGCGACAAACAGCACCAGCACGGCCTCGGCGCGCTCGGCGGGCATGAGTTCCGCCGCCTGGGACAGGCGATCGAGCGCGTTGCGATAGAGATTCGTGTCCTGGTGGCACTCTTCGAGCGCGCGTACCATCGGTTCACCTGCAGGACCGCACACCATATTGATCACAGCCGTGGAGTCCATGGGATTGCGCTGGCGCAGGGCCAGTTGCGACATAATACGCGCAGCCGAGGTACCGTATTCGGCAAAGTAGCGCTGCTGAAGCGTGCCGACCGGCGCGCGAACGATAAAGCGGGAAACCCAAGAGCGATCGGCGGCTCGGCTCTGCGGGCTGCGGCCGTCGGCGAGCGGACGGGACGAAAGCACCAAGCCGCACAGCTCGATATGGCTCAGATGCGCCGCGCGCTTAAAGATGTCAAACATGGCCCCGCATGGGGTGAGCTCAACTTGAGATGCCATGACCTAGGCCTCCTTGGTCGTAGAAATAGAATCGGACGATACTTCGACAGGTCCGCCAAAAGTACGGGCAGCTGCGGCTCCACCGGCAAGCGGAGTCGCCATCTGGGCTTTTGTGCGTCGCGGTGCCGAAACGGGAAGTTCAAAGGCAAAGCCCATCGCAAGCAAAAACCACGTAATCGTATAGGTTGCAACCAGAGCGGCAACAAGGCCGCCCATCACGGCGCGTTGGGAAAATACGCTACATGCAGCCACAACCAACACCGGAACCTCGCAGGCAGAAAGCGCAAGCACACCCTGCAGGAACCCCGAGCGCCGATTGCGCGCAAGTGCCCCCGTGACAACGCCGGCTATGCCTGGCAGTGCCAACGCCAGTGCGGCAATAATACCCGGTAGCGACCCAGACCACACGAGCGACCCCAAAGTCACCGTCACGCGAGCGCCCGACGCCAGCAGCGCGGCCGAAACCACGACCACAGCCCAAACCACGCTGCAAACGGCCGCCGCACCGATCATCGCCGTGCGACGAACCGCGCGGCCGGACGCATCCATGGGGCACGGCGTGAGCGGCTCGCCGCGGAGCGAACGACCGACATTTTGCGCATAGTGGTCACAAAACGCCGAGAGCGCCGCCTCAACCGCCGCCGGCTCGGGACGATCTTTTTGATGGCTGGACAGACAGGCCATCACCACGTCGAACAGCTGGGCATCGACAAACGCCAGCGCATCGCGTAGCTCTTCGGAATCCGGCTCAAGCCCTAGCTGCTGGGCCTGCTCGGCCGCGGCGAGCGCCACATCGGGCTCACGACGAAGCAGCTGAGTCAAATCACAACCGGGCGCATGGGCACCAATGGGATAGTCGGGCCGCGTGTCCATCTTGAGACGATAGGGGCTGGCGATGTCGCGCGTCTTTTTGCGCGAACCCGAGGTGCCCGAAGTGCCCGGCGCGGCTTCGTATGGCGCGACGCCGGCAATGAGCTCGTAAACCGTGCTTGCCGCGGCATAAACGTCAATCGCCGGCGACATACGCAAAGCGCGCAGGTCGGGAATATCGTCGGTGAGCATCTCGGGCGGGGCATAGGCAACCGTCGCGCGACGCAGCGTGGCATAGCGCTCGGTAAAGGATGCCTTGCCGCCGGTACCGGCCACGGCCGACGCAGGCTCAAGCGCCAGCGACGAGCCAAAGTCGATCAGGCACAGGTCAAAGGTGCCCTCGGCAAGCTGCCGGTCAAGCGGTAGACGCGCCGTACGCACCATAATATTAGCGGGCGAGATATCGCGATGGACAAAGCCCTCGCCCACCAGACTCATACGGCAGAGCAGATCGAACAGGTCGCGACCCAGACGCGCCGCCACAAGCGGCGACAGGCGTCCGGCATCGTCCAGGGCAAGTCGCGAACGCAAGCGGGCGAGCGTCTCGCCCTCGACCCATTCCATGACAATTGCAGGCACACCGTCGACCTCGCCCCAGCCATAGAGGCGGGGAAAGCCCTTAAGGCCCGAAAGGGCGCGATGGCATTCGTATTCCTCGCGAAATGCCGCTTTGAACTTGGCGACCAGCGACTCATGGGCGGCATCGTCGTCAAACTCATCGCGCGTCGGCAAGATGAGCTGTTTGAGTGCTACGTCCTCGCCTTGGGCGTTGACAGCACGCGTCACGCGGCCGATACCGCCACGGCGCATGGTGGCATCGTCGGCAAACAGTATCAGTAAAACGACGCAGATAGGCAGGCAGTTCGTCCTGACCGAGCGCAATGGCCGGCTCAAACCCGTCGACACGCGCCAGGCGCAGGCCGACCATGGGATCGCGACCGAGCGATTGTGGTGTGGTGGATGCAAGATCGGTCATCATAGGGCAAGCGCCGCCACGTTATTGTTGAAGTTACCGAGCGCGACGTCATCATCGCCGTAATGGCCGACCCATTGACATAGGTTGGTGTAACAGCCCCACAGATTGGCATACTGCTGATACCACCTTGACCGGGGCGAGAATGTCTGACGACCGAACTCGGCTCGAATGACAAACATCTCCCCGACCAGGCTGTCGCACGGCCTGGGATCTCCCGTAGAGTTATAGGTCGAGACCACGTCATTGGCACGAGAAACATAGCCGTCGAGCATGTTGTACTTGGTCACAAGCCAACTGTGAATGCTCTCTTCCTCAGCAGCGGAAAGGCCGCCGGAGTTTGCATCGTTGTCAGTGTTGCCGCCCGTCGAGCCGCCGTTTCCAGGCCCTCCGGTAGAGGAACCCGACCCAGAGCCGCCGCCCGAACTCGATGAATCCGAGCCGGAGCCAGAAGTATCCGAGCTACCGGGCTTTCCGGACTGCTGGGCGTCCTGCTCCTTTTGCTGCTCGACCTTATTCACCGTTGCCGCCACGCTATTGTTGGACAATCGATCGATGATCTTGGTGTTGGTGAGCACGATGGTTTTGCCATTGGCAAGCGTGACTTCGTTGTCCGGGGCCTCGGCGCCGTCCGCATCGTCGGTGCCAAACACAATATGCCCGACCACACTTGCCCAAGCATATCCAGTCGTGGTGCCCAGATCGCTTTTGGCCTCATGCCCCACGCGCGGTTCGCGTGCGGCATGCGCCTGCATCATGGACGGCACGGTCATGCCATAGGCAGAAACGCCAGCTATGACCAGCACCAGCGAGCACGATAGCAGTGCGTACGCCCGCGGCGCCAAGCCCAGTCGGCGTCGTATGCGCACCGCGGCGCCGCGCTTTGTCTGAGTGCCACCGGGCCGCATGCGTTCTCCTCCAACAAAAACACGCCGCTCGGGAGCGGCGCATTCATTCGAATCCATATTTGAGTGTATCAGCGAACCCAAAAGGTTGCGCAACGAATGAGCAAATTAAGGATGCGAGCGGAAGCATCCATGCGATAAGCGGATACGAAGCATCTTTGTTGCACAACAAACTCACAGTCGCACGGGGAAATTATGACTACCCCGTGCGACTGTGAGGAAAACATACGGCAGGAGCAGGCTCGCCGCCTAAATCGCGCGACGGGCCTCGATGGCGCGGCCAAGCGTAAGCTCGTCGGCATACTCCAAGTCGCCGCCCACGGGAAGACCGCTTGCCAGACGCGACACCTCGACGCCCAACGGCTTGATGGTACGGGCCAGATAGCTCGCCGTGGTCTCGCCCTCAATATTGGGGTTGGTGGCGATGATGACCTCGTGGATGTCCTCGTGGCCCAAGCGTGCCAGCAGCTCTCGAATGTGCAGCTGCTCGGGGCCAATCTTGTCCATGGGACTGATCACGCCGCCCAATACGTGGTAGAGGCCGTGGTAGCTGCCCGTGCGCTCGATCGCCTGGACATCGCGCGGCTCGCCCACCACGCAAATGCGAGTGGTATCGCGCATCGGGTCCTGGCAGATGGAGCACTCGTCGGCCGTGGCGTAGTTAAAGCAGCGGCTGCAAAAGTGGACCTCCTGCTTGACCTCCAGGATGGCCTCGGCCAGGCGGCGCGCCTCCTCGGCGTCGGCCTCCAACAGGTAATAGGCGATGCGCTGGGCCGACTTGGGACCAATGCCCGGCAGACGGCCCAGCTCATCGAGCAGTTTTTGCAGACTGTGGTTGGCACTCATATATATGCGTGTCTTAGAACGGCATGCCCGGGATGTTGAGGCCGCCGGTGATGGCGCCCATCTGCTTGTTGGCGAGCTCGTTGACGCCGCGGACGGCCTCGTTGACGGCAGCCATGATCATATCCTGCAGCATATCGACGTCCTCGGGATCGAGCGCATCGGGATCGATGGTGAGGTTGACGAGCTCCATCTCGCCGTTAACGGTCACCTTGACCATGCCGCCGCCGGCAGAGGCGTCGACGGTCTGGGACTTGAGGTTCTCCTGCGCGGCGGCAAGCTGCTCCTGCATCTTGCGAGCCTGCTTCATCATCTGCTGCATGTTCATACCGGCCATGATGGCTCCTTTACGTGCGGCCGCACGCCGAGCTGCAAGGGCAGCCGGAGCACGGCGGGACTTTCAAACTCAAAAATCGTACCACGGCGCGCGGCGAGAGAGCGGGGCGGACGTGTTACCTCAGTCGATATACATGTCCTCCAATACAAACCACGCGCAAAGATTATGCAAGGCCGAATTATGCAAGGTTGCATAATATCGCATACTCAATCTAGTAGAGCCGAATCCGGCATTTCATGTGTGCCACTAAATAGCTAAATGCCAAACCGCTGCTCGAGGCGGAGCACATGGCGGCAGGGTATAATTTGATTGTCATAGATTGCAATTTGGAGGTGCCCCATGAATGCCCCCGACGCGCTCCAAAACATCCGCTCAAAACACCCCGTTGCATATGTGGTTCTCTATCTCTTTGTCGGCTGGGCATTGCTGGTTGTCATCACCCATGCTATAGCCTTTGGAGCAGAACTGCTGATAACCAGCTCGGACCAGCCCGTCGTCAAATGGGAGACGACCGATGAGTGCACCGACGGAACCCGAACCGTCTACTACAACAGCCCGTCCCTCTATCAAGAGTTCAAGGTCAAGATAAAGGACTTCAAGATTGTCGATGCCGAGCTAGGCGTTTATTTGGCAATCGGAGCAACCATTAACGCCGAGCAAGTCGAGTACACGGACAGCCATGCGACGTATCGTATCGACCTCAGCATCCTAGGCCGACCGTCACGCACCTGTCTGCTCAAATGCGACATACGCGGCACCACACTACACATGTCCGAAATACAGATGCGCCCGGACAAGGGGTACTCTTCTTGAGCAGTATACCCGCCTGCGCAGCTACTCCACCGGCTTGAAGATGGTGGCCTGGCCAAAGACGCTGCGGATGAGGGCCTTGGCCTCGTCCTCGGTCTGCGGGATGCTCGGGGCTGCGCCCTGATGGCCGAAGGGGCTGCCCGCACCGGGGTTGGACTCCCAGGGAGCTGCAGGAGCGCCCTCCTCTTTGGGGGCAGTTGCAGCGGACTTGGGCGCGGACGCCGCACCCGGCACGTCGAACGGAGGCAGATCGTCCCCGCTCGCATCGACAGCGAAGCCGCCGACCATAGCATCGTCGTAGGGCACCTGCTCGGATTCCCACGGCGCGGACTGCGCGACAGGCTGAGCCTTGGGGGCAGCCGAGCGCTCGGGCGCACGAGGTGTGGGCTCGGTCGGGAGCTTACCCGTGGCAGGAGCGCCGGCGGGGTTGTCGGAGCGTAGCCAGGGGGCTTTGCCCAGGTCAGACGACTTGGGCGCGGGCGAGACGGGCTTGGGCGCGGGTGTCGGAGCAGCCGGTTTGGGCGCCGCGGGCTTAGGCGCCGACGGGGTCGATGCCGCTACCGGTGCCGTTTGCTGCTGCGACGCGCTGGCGCTCGAGGATGCAGGGGCCGCCGAGAACACGGGTTGCGGGTCCGCAGATGCCGCAGCCCGTGCAGATGGAGAATGCTCCTCATGTTGAGGAGCCGGCGTGCCACCCCCATCCAGGACATAGTCGACGGTGCGACGACCGAAAACCGCGCAGACCGTCGGCAGGACCACCGACTGCGTATCGGCGCGACCGAGCATCTTAATGGCAAAAGTCGAACCCGCGGGGAACGAGACCGTGAGCTTGGAGCCGTCGTCGGCCGTGGCGCGGGCGTTGAGCAAAAGCCCTGCGTAGGAAGCCTGACGCGCCTTGACACGCTCGACAACCTCGGCCCATTTGCGCTGCAGCTCTCCGGCATCCTCGACCGCGGGCGTCTCGGCAGCACCGGCGGCGGCAACCTGGGCGGCATTGTTGGGCTGGGGCTTAGGTGCCGGAGCGGTGGCAGGCGCGGGGGCCGCAACGGGCTGAGGCGTCGGAGCCGGCGCAGGCTGAGATGCCGGCGCGGCGGGCTTGGGGGTCGACGCGGGCGCAGACTGGGTCGCCGGAGCGGCAGCACCACGGTCCCAAGGCATACCGCCCTGGCGCGCGGACGTAGCAGCGGGGGCAGCGGATGCCGCCGGGGCGGCAGCGCGGGCGCCCGAAATGAGCGTCGGCTGTTGGGCAGCAGCGGGTACGGATGCTGCAGGCGCGGCGGCCTGAGCAGCAGCCACGCTCGCCGGCACGGCGGCGTTGGCAACCATGGCCTCCAGGCGTGCCACGCGCTCGGCCAATGCCTCAATCGTTAAATCAGCCTCGGGACGAGCCAGACGCGTGCAGGCAATCTCGAGCACCAGGCGCACGTCGCTCGCGCCCCTCATCTCCAGTGCGGCATCGTCGAGCACTGTCAGCACACGAGCCAGGCGGTCGGCAGGATGCTCGCCAAAGGCAGCGGCCTCGGCAGCAAGCGCCTCGGCCTGCTCGGCCCCGCCCTCAAACAGCTCGGCACGGGCACCGGCAACGCAGGCCACATACACGTCGCGCACATGCGCCACCAGGTCGCGCGTCAGCTCAAGCAGGTCATTGCCCTCCTCGACCTGTGCACGAATGAGCCCATAGAGCTCAGCAATATCACGCTCGGCGATGGCGCGGGCAAACTCGCCCAGAATCTGGTCCGAAACCTCGCCCAAAAGCGAGCGGGCATCGTCCGCATGCACGGCGCCGTTGCCGAAAACGCTCAGCTGCTCCAGCGTGGAAAGCGCGTCGCGCATGCCGCCCTTGGCATGGCGCGCCACGATGGCGAGCGCCTCGTCGTCGTAATCGAAGCCCTCCTGCTCGCACACGTAGGACAGGCGATGCTCGATATCCTCGTTGCCGATGCGGTGGAAATCGAAGCGCTGGCAGCGCGAGAGGATGGTCTCCAGAATCTTTTGCGGATCGGTGGTGCACAGCACGAAGATCACGTGTGCCGGCGGCTCCTCGAGCGTCTTGAGCAGCGCGTTGAACGCCGCCGTCGTGAGCATGTGAACCTCGTCGATGATATAGATTTTGTACTTGCCGCGCACCGGGGCAAAGTTGACGGAGTTGATGATCTCCTCGCGCACATTGTCCACGCCCGTGCGGCTTGCGGCATCGAGCTCGTAGACATCGGGGTGGTTGCCCTCGGCGATGAGCTCGCACTCCTCACAGGTGCCGTCGGGCATGCAGCCGCTTGCGCCCTCGGCGCGCGCCGCCTCGGCGTTGCGGCACAGCAGCGCCTTGGCCAGAATGCGCGCCATGGTGGTCTTGCCCGTACCGCGCGGTCCGCAGAACAGGTACGCGTGGGACAGGCGTCCCTCGGTGATGGCGTGCTCGAGCGTCGAGACGATATGCTGCTGGCCCACCACGGAGTCGAAGGTGAGCGGGCGATACTTTCGGTACAACGATTCCATGGGTGCTCCCCCGGGTATACTGAGTCTTGTTGCCGCGACGGCCATGCGGTCGCACGGCATACTTCACTCATAATAACCCGTACGGCGAGCCCGCCGCGATAGGAGTCCAAAGAGCATGGCAGACGCAGAGAGCAACCTCGTTCCCTCCGAAGCAGCCGACCAGGTCGAGGTCGCGCTCGAGAAGCAGGCCGCAGCCGACGACGGCATCCTGTACCTCAACGAGTACCAGTACGAAAACGACCTGGTCACCGACTTCGCCCGCCTGGTCGCCTCACCCAGGCGTCGCGGCTCGCTGTATGTCGCCGCGGCAATTGCCGCGCTGCTCGGCATTGGCATGCTGGTGGCCGGCGGCAACTGGATCAAGTTTGGCGTCGTCCTAATCGTATTCGGCGCCTTTTTGGCCTGGTGGAGCAAAAACTTGCACCACACCCTCGCCCGCGACTTTATCGATGCCGTCGAGGCCGACGAGTCCATGGGTGGCCGCTATCGCCGCGTCGCCGCCAACGAGGACGGCCTGATGGTTTGGGGCAAGAGCGGCAAGTCGCAGTTCTTCCCGTTTGAAAAGCTCGACCACGTGCTCGACGGCGAGCGCATCTTTGTAGCCATGTTCGCCGACCAGGGCGTGACGATCCCTAAGGACACCTTTGTCCGCGGCAATGCCGAGCAGTTTGGCACCTTCCTTAAGGCACGCATCAACAAAAAGCTCCGCATCGAGACCAAGAAGAAGAAAATGAAGGCCGAGAAGGCTGCCGCCGAGGCCAAGCGGGGCGACAAGGCCGACAAGCCCCAGGATAACAAGGGCAAGCGGCGCAAGCAGAAGAAGAGCAAGAAGAAGCGCTAAGGCCAAGCCAGACAGGCAGCCTCGCATCCCGCCATCCTCGCCATCCGCCTGAGCGTGCTAAACTAGCAGCATCTATGCCACCGCGAACGGCTCGGCCCCGCGCCCGCCGCTCGCAAACGAACTTTAAACGCACGAGGGTTGGCCATGCCGCTTTTCTCGCAACATACCGCCCGGTTCTCGCCGGACGTTCCCTTGGAGGGCACTAGCTCTCGCGAGCTGCTCAAGCGGTACCAGCCGCTCGAGACGCTTGCGACCGGCGGTTTTGGCTCCATCGAGATTTGCCGCGACACGCACCTGCGCCGTCGCGTGGCCATTAAGCGCATCCCCCTTATCAACGGCGCCGGCATGCCCGCCAGCGACATCATGGACGTGCTGCGCGAGGCGCATACCGCCGCCATGCTTCAACATCCCAATATCGTGCAGGTTATCGACTTTACGCACGACACCGCCTATGCCTACCTGGTCATGGAGTATGTCGACGGCATGTCGTTGGCCGAGTTTTTGCATCGCGTGGACGGCCACTCGCTCACCTTTGACGAGGCCGCGGCCATTGCCGACGCGCTGGGTCAGGCGCTCACCTTTGCCCATGCAAACGGCGTGCTTCATCTGGACATAAAGCCCGCCAACGTACTCATCGACCACTCGGGCAATGTAAAGCTCACCGACTTTGGCATGGCGCGACTGTCGTCCGCCGGTGGCTTTGGCGGCTCGCGCGGCGGCACCATCGGCTACATGCCGCCCGAGCAGCTCGATATCGAGACCGGCACGGTCGATGAGCGCGCCGATGTCTTTGCCCTCGCCTGTGTAATCTATGAGGGCCTGTGCCGCAGCGCTCCCTTTATGGCGGCCACGCCCGCCGACTCGCTCGACCGCATCATCGGCGGCGCCACCTATCCCAGCGAGCTGATACCACACTTTCCCCCGGGAGCCGAGGCCGCGCTCATGAGCGCGCTCTCCCCCATGCCGCAGGACCGCCCCAGCAGCGTCGAGACATTTTGCGACCAGCTCCTTGCCGGTCTGGGCAGCGTGCGCGAAGGCCGTCGCAGCCTGGAGCAAATGGTTGGCGAGCTTTCGGATGACGAGCAGGAGCTCGACGATATCGAGCCGTCGCACTACGAGGACGACGCCATCGAGGTCGACCCCGCACTCGGCTGGGCGGGCACGCGCTGGAGCCATGCGCGCGACTACACCATGCGCGCTATCTCGGCGCTAACGTGCGGCACCTTTAGCTTTTTGCTGATGCAAACGGCCGGGGTCGCGGCGCTTCCCGGCCTGGTCATTGCGGCCATCGCGATCGGCGCGGCGGCTGGCCTGGCCCCCCAGATTGGCTCGGCCATCTCGGCTGTGGGCTTTTTGGTGCTCATGGCCAACGCCACCATGCAGGCACAGGGCATCCTGTCGATGCTGCCCGTCGCGGTGATCTTTGCCGCCGCCATGTCCGGTTGGTGGATCGCCTGGGGTCGCACCGAGGCTGCCGCGAGCGCCGCGCTCACCTGTGCACTCGCGCTTGGCTGTCTGACCGGCAATACCTTCCTGGCAGCTGGGGTCGCCGCCGGCGTCGCGTCATTTTGGCTCGGCCCGGCAAGCGCCGCCGCGGCAACGGGCACGGGCGCGCTTTTTGCCCGTCTGGCCACGGTCGCGCTTTCAGCCGGAGGCGTGCTGGGGCTCGGTAACGTTGCCGCAGCGCTGGGAGACCCGCTCCTTTGGGCTGCCTTTGTGCTGGTCGCGGCAACTGCCGCGGCGTCATCTGCGCTGCTCAATGCCCATGCCAAGCGTGCCGATCAGGGCTCAAACCTTGCCGCAATCGCCGCCATCGCTGTCACCGGCATCGGCTGCGCAGCGGCGTCCTGTCTTGCACACCATATGGAAATTGCCAGCCTTGCAGCCGCGGTCATCGCCAAGGCGGCGGTTGCGGGAATCCTATCCTCTATAATCGTTGGGATATGCCTATATTTGCTCGGATACCAAAGAACCTATACGGAGAGTGATCTTTCGTGAACTTCCTGAACATCTTCGAGGACCACGTGGCCGGCATCTTCGGTGCCACCCGTGCCCCGTTCTCCTTTAAGAAGCTTGCTAAGCAGGCCGCTCGCGACATGGAGGATCAGACTCTGGTGATTAACGGCGTCAACACGGCGCCGGCACTCTATACCATCCTTATCGCCGCCGACGACGATCCCATGCTCGCCCCGTTCTACCCCGAGCTTTCGCGCGAGGTCCGCGAGTTTGTGAAGGCAAAGGCCGAAAAGCGCCGCTATGTCTTTGTCGGCGAGCCCCTCGTGCGCTTTATGATCGATCCGCAGCTGCGCGCCGGCAAGTTCTCGGTCTTTGCCGAGAACGTCGATGCCCCCACGCTCGGCCGCCTGTACGAAGAAGAGCGCGCCTATCAAAACGGCCTGGGCCAGAACAACTCCGCGGCAAGCCGTGCCGCCAGCGCCCCGCGCGCCGGCCAGCAGCAGTTTGCTGCCCCGCAGCAGCAGCGCCCCGCCGCCATGCCCCAGCAACAGCCGACGCCTCGCGCCGCCGCTCCCGACCCGCTTGCCGTGGCAGACCCCTTCGCGCCTAGCGTCCCCGACCCCGCCGCAGCACCCATCCCGGTGCCGCAGACCGTCTCGCGCGACGCGCTTGCCGGCATGGGCGGAGCCGCCGCGACCGGTGCCGCCGTGGGCCTAGGCGCCGCAGCCGGCATCGCCTCCAACATGGCGAGCACTCGCGCCCCGCAGCGCCCGCTCGCCCAGCTCGTCGACGTCGTGAGCGGCGAGAGCCATAGCATCACCTCCGCACAGGTGACCATCGGTCGCGAGCGCTCAGTTTCCGACATTGCCCTGCGCGACCCCAACGTGTCGCGCCGCCACGCCCAGCTCACCTTTACGGGCTCGGATTGGTCGATCGAGGACCTCAATTCCACCAACGGCACGCTCGTCAACAACCGCCGCATTACGCGCTGCCCACTGCGCAACGGCGATCTGCTGACGTTTGGCCTGAGTACCTTTGAATTTAGGGGATAGTCGCTTATGAACATCGATATCGTCCTTTTTGCAGGCCGCATCGTCTTGGTCGCCCTGCTCTATATCTTCCTGTTCGCCGTCATGAAGACCGGCGTGGGACTTGTGCGCGGGCAGCGCCGCGACTCGGCTATCTGGACGATTGATGTGGACAAGGGTCCGCGCGGTATCCGCGGCATCCACGTAGACATGCTCGGCCCCGTCATCGTCGGTCGCTCGCCATCTTCGGACATCTGCATCAACGAACCGTTCGTCTCGGCCTCGCATGCGCGCTTTTCGCTGCAGGGCCCGGCGCTCATCATCGAGGACCTCAACTCGCTTAACGGCACGCTCGTCAACGGCCGCCAGCTCGTGGAGCCCGCGACGCTGCGTGAGGGCGACGAAGTCCAGATTGGCGACGTGGTCATGAAGGTGAACCGTCGATGATCGACGAGGAGAACAAGTCCGCAACTATGACCGAGGCACCGGCCGCCGCCACAGCTGCGCCGGCCCACGCCGCTCCGGCGGGCTCCGCACCCGTGGAGCCCGAGGACACCGTGTTCTCCCTGCCTCTTTCGCATGTAACGCATGATATTTCGGATCTCGCCGATAACGAGGACGAAGAGGATGCCGTAGCGGCGCCCATCGGCGCACATGCTGCGGAACAGCCCACAGCGCCCGAAACAACCCCAGCGCCGGCTCACTTTGCAGAGCCCGTCGCCGCGGCAATCAACGAGAGCGCTGCGGTGTTTGCGGCACCCGAGCCCGCCGCGCCGGCGTTTCCCATAGCCCCGGCATCCGAGGTTGCGCCCGCGTCTACGCCGGCGCCCGAGCCTATAGACGTCAGCCCGCAAGACGACGAGTCGACCGCCCGCGTGTCCGAGGAGCCCGACTCCCCGGACACCGACAATTCCGAATCAAACGCCGAGACCGACACCGTCTCTCCCGGTGACACAGCCGAGATCGACGTTGCCGCCGTTGAGGCCAAGCTCAAAGACCCCGGCTCGACCATGAGCTTTGAGCCCCTGACCGAGGAGCGCATCGAGACCGACTCGACCTATGATGCCGGCACCACCACGCAACTCATGTGGGGCGCCCGCTCCGACGTTGGCTGTGTGCGCCCGCACAATGAGGATTCCTACCTGGTGCAGTCGCCGCTCTTTTGCGTATGCGACGGCATGGGTGGTCACGCTGCCGGCGAGGTAGCCTCTTCCATCGCCGTCGAGACTATTGCCAAGACGGCCCCACAGTCCGCCGACGCAGCACGCCTGGCCGCAGCCGTCGAGGCAGCCAACGCCGCCGTAATCGAGGCGGCCCTGAACGGCCTGGGCAAGCCCGGCATGGGCTGCACAGCCACCTGCGCCTACATCGAAAACGACACGCTCGCCATCGCCCACGTGGGCGACTCTCGCGCCTACCTGCTCCACGAGGGCACGCTCATCCGCGTGACCCGCGACCACTCCTACGTGGAGGAGCTCGTGGACGCTGGCGAGATCACGGCAGACGAGGCTCGCGTCCACCCCAACCGTTCGGTCATCACCCGCGCACTGGGCTCGGACCCCGCCATGTATGCCGACCACTTCACTCTGCATATCGAGGAAGGCGACCGCCTGATCCTGTGCTCCGACGGCCTTTCGAGCATGATTCCCGATAGCGATATCGAGAACATCGCCATGCAGTCCTCAACCGCGCAAATCTGCGTCGACAACCTAGTGGACGCGGCGCTTGCTGCCGGCGGCCACGACAACGTGACCGTAGTAGTCGTTGACCTGGTTGACGATGGCGTTATGCGCGAGGCGCAGCGCGTGCGTCGCCGCAACATTACTATCGCCGCCATTCTGGCCCTCGTCTTTGTGCTGGCAGCTGGCATCTGGGCCTACACGGGTGTCACCGGCTCGTACTACCTGGGTACCTACCAGGGCAATGTCGCCGTCTGGCGCGGCCTGCCCGGCAAGCCGCTCGGACTCAAGCTCCACTGGCTCGAAAGCGAAACCAGCATCAAGCTATCCGACCTGCCCGAAGACACGCAAAACCGCCTCAAGGCGGGCATTCCGCAAACAAGTGTCGACGATGCGCAGGACACGATATCCAAGTACCGCCACCAGATCGACGAGGAGCAGACCCGCCAGGTGATCGACGCGCAAACGATTCGCGACAACACCAATCAGGGATCGACCTCCGAATCAGATTCCGAGAAAACCGCCGAACAGTCCGCCGAGGCCGAAGCCTCCGATAAGAATTAGAAAGGGAGTGCCGTTTATGAGTCGCCGCAACACCGAGCTGCTCTTGCTCATCGCCTCGGCGTTCCCCGTCATCCTGCTGTATGCGATGTACGTCCTCACCGCGGGCGCTGCCATCTCCTTTGAGACGCTCGCCGTACCGATCGGCCTCTTTGCCGCCTTTGCCGCGGCCCACATTGCCGTGCGCATCTTGGCGCCCGGTGCCGACCCCGCCATCCTGCCCATCGTATTTATACTTTCGGGCATCGGCATCACGTTCGTGACGCGTCTCGCCCCCGCTCTCGCCATCTCACAGCTCATCATCCTGTTTGTCTCGGTGGCCCTGATGGTGGGGACGCTCGCATTGGTTAAGAACCTCGACGTGGTCATGCGCTACAAGTACACCTTTGGCATCATCGGCATCATCCTGCTGATGCTGCCCATCTTTATCGGCACCACGATCTCGGGCTCCAAGCTGTGGATTCGCATCGCGGGCTTTACCATCCAGCCCGGCGAGTTCGCCAAGGTCTTTATCGTCCTGTTCCTGGCCGGCTACCTGGCCGAGAACCGCGAGCTGCTCTCCATCTCCAACCGCAAGATTCTGGGCTTTAAGATCCCTCGCCTGCGACTGCTGCTGCCGCTGTTTGCCGTGTGGGGTGTGTGCCTGCTCGTCGTCGTCTTCGAACGCGACCTGGGTTCGGCCGTGCTGTTCTACACCATCTTCTTGCTGATGCTCTACGTTGCCACGGGGCGCTTTTCGTATGTCGTTATCGGCCTTGCGCTCTTAGCTGTTGGAGCCGTGGGCGCCTACAAGTTCCTGTCTCACGTTCAGGTGCGTTTCCAGGTTTGGCTCGATCCGTTTAAGGACGCCCAGGGCCAGGGCTACCAGATCGTCCAGTCGCTCTTCTCGCTTGCCGATGGCGGTCTGGTCGGTGTTGGCATCGGCAACGGCATGGCCAACAACATCCCTGTCGTCGAGTCCGACTTTATCTTCTCGGCTATCGGCGAGGAGATGGGCCTTTTGGGCGGCGGCGCCGTGCTCATCCTGTTTATGCTCTTTGCCGTGCGTGGCCTGACCACAGCTGCCCGCGCAAAGTCCGACCTTGCCGCCTTTAGCGCCACCGGTCTTACGGCAGCCATCAGCTTCCAGGCCTTCTTGATCGTTGGCGGCGTTACCCGCCTGATCCCGCTGACCGGCGTCACCCTGCCCTTTATGAGCCAGGGCGGCTCCTCGCTGCTGGCGAGCTTTATCATCGTCGCGCTCCTGCTGCGCGCCGGTGACGAGGCGACCGGACGCGAGGCCGAGCTCACCGGCACCGGCACCATGGCCGCCATCACCGATGATCAGGTCGCATCTGCCGCCGCCCCGACGGGCACGCGCTTTGCCACCTCGTCTTCCTACGGCAGCGGCAGCCATTCCGTCGGCTCGCGCATGCGCCGTCGCCTGCTCGACACGCCTGAATCCGGTGTGCTCGGTCGCGTGGCGCTCGCCAACCGTCTAACCCGTGCGGTGCTCGCCTTTACGGCGCTGTTCGCCATCCTTATCGGCAACCTCACCTATGTCCAGGTCATTAAGGCCAAGGACTATCAGGACATGCCGACCAACAACCACACCATCGCCCGCTCCAAGTACATCCAGCGCGGCTCCATCATCACGTCCGACGGCGTGACGCTGGCCGAGTCGCTGCAGCAGGAGGACGGCACCTACGTACGCTCCTACCCCAACGGTAACCTGGCAGCGCACGTGGTTGGCTACGTGAGCCAGCAGTATGGCACCACCGCCATCGAGAGCGTCATGAACGACACGCTCACCGGTTCTAAGGACTACTCTAGCTGGAACAACGCCATCGCGTCGCTCGCGGGCCAGACCCAGCCGGGCAACACCGCCAAGCTCACCATCGACTCGCGTATCCAGACGGCGGCCGAGCAGGCACTCAAGGGCTTTAAGGGCGCTGTAGTGGTCATCGACCCGCGTACCGGCGCGGTGCTCGCATGTGCCAGCTCGCCCACCTACGACAACACCAACATCGATGCCCTGCTGCAGACGGGCGGCGGCGAGGACGGCTCCATGTACAATCGCGCCATGGACGCGCTGTACACGCCGGGCTCCACGTTTAAGGTCGTTACGCTTTCCGCGGCACTCGAGACCGGTACCGCCAGCCTTACCAGCACCTACCAGGCGCCCGGCTCCATGGACATCGGCAACGCACCGGTCACCAACTATGCCAACGAGAGCTACGGCACCATCAGCCTACAGCAGGCCTTTGCCGTGTCCTCCAACGTCGTCTTCGGCCAGGTGGCAAACGAAGTTGGCGCAAACACGCTCGTGCAGTTTGCCAACGCCTTTGGCTACGGCCAAAAGCTCGGCCAGGACCTGACCTCCGCGGCCTCCATCATGGCCGACCCCTCGCTCATGACCGAGTGGGAGACCGCCTGGGCCGGCGCCGGCCAGCCTGTCGGCATGGACCACACGCCCGGCCCGCAGACCACCGTCATGCAAAACGCCGTGATTGCCGCCGCCATCGCTAACAGCGGCGTGGTCATGGACCCGTACTTTGTAGCCCAGGTACTCGCCCCGGACGGAACCGTGGTCAAGACCACGCAGTCCCGCTCGCTGGGTCAGGCCGTCAGCTCCGCCACGGCCGACCAGGTCAAGCAGGCCATGCTTGCCGTCGTCCAGTCCGGCACCGGCACCGATGCCCAAATCCCCGGCGTCAAAGTCGCCGGCAAGACCGGCTCGGCCGAGACCGGCGGCACCAACGTCAACTCGATGTTCGTTGGCTTTGCACCTTACGATTCACCCACGGTCGCCATCTCGGTGGCCTTGGAGGATTTCGACAAGCATGACGTCAAGGCCGCTAAGATCGCCGGTATCGTCCTGACCGCGGCGCTTGCCGCACAGGGAGCGTGATGCCCATGATCGAATCGGACACCCGAGGCGCGCCGCAGCCGAAGAGTTAGCGGCAACGCGCCACACGGCCCCAGCGGCCACATCATAGGTACTACACACATCGTTGAGCGAATAGTTATGTTAGGAGCAGGAATGGAACAGAGGGTCCTCGGGGGAAGATACCTCCTCAAGGATAAGGTGGGAACAGGCGGCATGGCGACCGTCTACCGTGCACAGGACCAGGTCCTCGACCGCACGGTAGCCGTCAAGATTATGCTGCCGCAGTATGCCGGCGACGCAACCTTCGCCGCACGCTTTAAGCAGGAGGCCCAGGCAGCAGCCGGTCTCTCCTCCCCCTATATCGTGGGCGTCTACGATTGGGGCAAGGACGGCGACACCTATTACATCGTCATGGAGTACCTGCGCGGCACCGACCTTAAGAGCGGCATCAAGAGCCACGGCGCCCTCGACCCCAAGAAGGTCGCCCAGATCGGCTCGCAGATCAGCTCCGCGCTTTCGGTCGCCCACAAGCACGAGATCATCCACCGCGACATTAAGCCGCAGAACATCATGGTGCTGCCCGACGGCAACATCAAGGTGATGGACTTTGGCATCGCGCGCGCCAAGAACAGCCACCTCACGCAAGACAACAGCGTGCTGGGAACCGCCCACTACGTCAGCCCCGAGCAGACCCGTGGTCAGGACCTCGGCCCCACCTCGGATATCTACTCGCTGGGCGTCGTGATGTATGAATGTGCCACCGGCCGCGTGCCCTTTGACGGTGACGACGCTATCTCGGTCGCACTCAAGCAGGTCAACGAGCTGCCTATTCCGCCGAGCCAGATCAACTCCGGTGTCGACGCCGACCTTGAGCGCATCATCCTCAAGTGCATGGAGAAGGACCCCGCAAACCGCTTCCAGACCGCCGACGAGCTGCGTCAGGTGCTCAACAGCTACCTGTCGGGCCGTGCCGTCAACGTCTCGGAGCCCACGCGCATCATCGGTGCCCCCGGTGAACTGGGCGCCACCAAGACTCGCGAGCTTTCCGATCAGACGCGCGCCATGGTGCGTCCCGTCTCGGGCGTGAGCGGCCAGAATACCGCCCGTAGCTCGGTTTCGGGCTCCACCGGCTCCTACGAGGTCGAAGAGCCCAAATCCAACAAGAACAAGATCATCGCCGCCGTGGTGGCAGCCGTTGCCGTCATCGGCATCGTGGTGGCCTTTGCCACAGGACTCTTTGGCGGCGAGCAGGTCACCGTGCCCGATGTGCTGGGCAAGGACCAGCAGACTGCCGTCGAGCTGATCAAGGAAGCCGGCCTCGAGGTCGGCACCATCGACCAAAGCTACAACGACGATGTCGACGAGGGCAAGGTCGCCGAGCAGACGCCCAACGGCAACACCAAGAAGACCAAGGGCACCAAGGTGAACCTGGTAATCTCCAAGGGCCCCAAGCCCTCCGAAAAGGTTGAGGTTCCCAAACTTGTCGGCCTGACCAAGGACCAAGCAGAAGCCGCACTGGCAAGCGTTGGCCTGAAGGGCAACGCCTCCGAGGAGGCCAACGAGGCTGATGAGGGCCAGGTCTTTGAACAGGGCACCGAAGCCGGTAAGGAAGTCGCGAAGGGCACGACCATCTCGTACAAGGTCTCGAGCGGCCCGGATACCACGTCCGTCCCCGATCTGACCGACATGACCGAGGCCCAGGCGCGTAACGCCCTCGATATGGCAGGCTTTGGCGTCGACGTTAGCTACCAGGAGAACGACTCGGTTACCGAGGGCACCGTGATCAGCTGGAACCCCAGCGGCAAGCAGAAGCCCGGCGCCACGATTACCGTCGTCATTGCTAAGAAGTCCGGCAAGGCCACCGTCCCGGGCAACCTGTACGGCAAGAGCATTTCCGCCGCCGTTACCGCGCTCAACAACGCCGGTTTCTATAACATCGGCTTCTGTGACCAGAACGGCAACCCCGTGAGCGGTAACGAGGATGCCACCGTTACGGGCGTCTCCCCCACCGGTAAGCAGTCCACCGACAGCACGATCACGCTAACAGTCGCACTTTCTGGCTCGGGTTCGGGCTCTGGCTCGGGCACGGGTGACGATTCCGGTACGACCAACTAGTCGCCACTCCACCGCTCATCACGGCTCTCGCCGCAAACATATTCGCTCACAGGCGCCCGCTTGCTCCCCCAGCAAGCGGGCGCTTTCTTTATCTGAAGCAGCGAATACTACGGCATGCCTTAAACCAAAAGAGCCCGGCACCGTAACGGTACCGGGCTCGGTATTCCTCTGGTGCCCCGGCGAATTCGAAAACTCCCCCCGCGGGGGAAATTGGTGACGCGGGTGTCGACGGCTCGAATCCTGCCCTTAGACCAGAAGAGCCCGGCACCGTAGCGGTACCGGGCTCGATATTCCTCTGGTGCCCCCGGGCGGATTCGAACCGTCGACACCCGCTTTAGGAGAGCGGTGCTCTATCCCCTGAGCTACGGAGGCATGTTGTACTAGTGTAGCAGATTTACTGCATCGCAATACGTCGCATGACTAGACTTCGAAGTTGCGGTGGAATAGTTCCTGTCTGAAGCATCTAAAGCCGTATTTAGGAACTATTTCACCGCAACTTATGAGGAGCTAGTTACCTTTGTGGAAGAGGTTTTTGATAACGGAGGGGATGCTCTTGGCGCCCTTGGCCGTCACATCGATAAAGTCGGGCGAACGCACGAGCTTATCCTCGTCGACGTACTTGCGGACAGCACGAAGCGTCTCTTTGTCGTCGCGCGTCGAAAACGTAAAGTGACCGTTGTCCTTGGTGAAGATGGCAAAACGCGTGATCTTCTTGGTGCCGCGTAAAACCTCGGCGGCAATATAGTCGACCTCGTCCCACGGGATTTGAATATAATCCTCGGGATTGCGCTCGTTGTAATACTCGAACGCCTTATTGCCCACCATCACGTTACCGTGGCTGGTAAGCCCCATCAGGCAGGTTGCCGGCGTTGCCAGATCGACCGTGCTGTTCTGAGATTGCGCCATACGCGCCTCGCCCTCCAATAAAAACAATCGGACCGCATCCAGTGTACCTACCGGGTGCGGTCCGTTTCAATGGCTCAAAAGCCCTTACCTAGCAACTCTCGGTCTTAAGCCGAAGCGTGCTTACATGAAGCCGCAGAAGCGACCGATGATGCCGACGGCGAAGAGAGCCAGGATGATGACGATCGGGCTGACCTTCTTCTTGAGGAGCTTGCAGACCAGCAGGGTCAGGCACACGGCGGCAAGGCCGGGGATGAGCTGATCGAGGTTGGCCTGAAGCGTGGTGACCTTCATCTGATCAAGGGCGGTAGCACCGACGGAGTTGTACATCGTCAGCGCTTCCTTGATACCCTCGGAACCGGAGGGCAGGCTAGCCCAGTCGATAAAGGCGCCAGCAGACTGCTTGACCGTGGAGACGATCGGGGTGAAGGAAATGGACACCCAGCGCTCGACCAGGGCGCCGATGATGAACATACCCAGGATGGAAGCGCCCTCGGTGACCTTGCCCATCAGACCACCGGAGAGGTCCTTGGCGATGGAGGAGCCGACCTTGTAGCCAAACTCCTGCGTGTACCACAGGAAAGCGTAACGGATGATGTTCCACGCGAAGAAGAACAGCAGCGGACCGACGATGCTGCCGGACATGGCCAGGGAAGCGCCCAGAGCGCCCAGAATCGGGCGAAGGGTGAACCAGAAGACGGGGTCACCGACGCCGGCGAGCGGGCCCATCATACCGACCTTGACGCCCTGGATGGCGACGTCGTCAATCGGGGCACCGTTGGCGCGCTCCTCCTCGAGGGCGAGGGTAACGCCAATGACGGGGGCGGAAACATAGGGGTGGGTGTTATAGAACTCCAGGTGGCGCTTAAGAGCGGCAATCTGGTCATCCTTGCTGGTGTAGAGCTTCTTGATCGCAGGGATCATTGCGAAGCACCAGCCGCCGTTCTGCATACGCTCGTAGTTCCACGAGCCCTGAAGGAACTGATGACGGAAGCAAACCTTCTTGCGGTCAGCCTTGGTGAGCTGAATCTTGTTCTCTGCCATATGTATCACTCCCCTCCTACTCGTAATCGTTCAGAATGTCGCCGAGCGGGTCGCCGGAGCCACCGCCCATGCCGCCACCCTGCTTGGCCAGATCCTTAAGGCCAAGGTAGATGAGGGCAAGGGAGATGCCAATGAGACCAAGGGCGATCAGCGTGAGCTGAGGGATGGCAGCAAGGACGAAGCCGAGGACGAAGAACGGCCAGGTCTCCTTGGTGGCCATCATGTTGATGACCATGGCGTAACCGACGGAAGCGACCATGCCGCCGCCGACAGCCATGCCGCCGGACAGCCAGTCGGGCATAGCGTTAAGCGCGTTGGTAACGGCCTCGGCCGGGATGACGCACAGAAGCACTGCCGGGATGGCGATACGAAGGCCCTGCATGAGGATGGCAGCATACTGCCAGCGCTCGATGCCGGAGAAGTCGCCCTTCTCGGCGCAACCGTCCATGGCGTGAGCGATAGCGGTAGCAATGGTACGGCAGATCATGGTCAGGAACAGACCAGCGACCGACAGCGGGACGGCGACGGCGATAGCGGTGGTAACGGCCTTGGCCGAATCGGTGGCGCCACCGTTGAGGGCGAGCACCATGATGATCGAAGAAGCGACCGAGGCCAGAGCGGCGTCAGGCGCGACAGCGGCGCCGACGTTAGCCCAGCCAAGGGCCATCATCTGGAGCGAACCGCCCAGGAGGATGCCCTCCTGAAGGTGACCGGTTACGAGACCGATTAGCGTGCATGCCACGAGCGGCTGATGGAACTGGAACTCATCCAGAATGCCTTCCATACCGGCAAGCAACGCGACAATCGCAACAAGCAGAATAGTGATTGCAGACATGTATCGGACCCTCCTTTACTATGCTTGAGCGGCCAGTTCGGCCTTAGCTTTCTTCAACATGGCGTCGAGATCCTCGGAGGAATCCGAAGGAACCTTGCGGACCTCGAACTTGACGCCCTTGGCCTTGAGGGCCTCGAGAGTCTTGACGTCGTCATCGCCCATAGCGACGGCGTTGGTGACGACGACCTTGCCCTTGGAGTGAGCCATGGAACCGATGTTGACTTCCTTGATGTCGACGCCGGCCTCGATGGCCTTGAGCAGATCCTGCGGGTTCTCAAAGAGCAGCATGGCCTTGGTGTCACCAAAGCGCGTGTCCTTGACGACCTCGGCCATCTTCTTGATGGGCACGACGTTGGCATGGACTCCCGGAGGGGCAGCCTGCTCGATCATGGTCTTGCGGAGCTCGTCGTGAGCAACGCCGTCGGAAACCACGATGATGCGGTTGGGGTTGATCTGCTTGGTCCACGTGGTGGCCACCTGGCCATGAAGCAGACGGGTGTCGATACGGACGTGGGCGATCTTGATGTGCCCATCGCCGATGACCGTTCCCGGAGGGATGGCGCCTGCAGGAGCAGCGGCGGCCGCAGCCGGCTTCTTCTCCTCGGGCTCCAGAGACTCGGGCTTGACGCGCACGCCAGCCTTAGCCTCAGTCACGAGATGTTTTGCGATCGCATGTGCAGTGTTCTTTGCGTCAAAGCGCTGCGAATATGCCTCGATGAGCATAGGCAGGTTGACACCGGTGACGATAGCCCAGGAATCGTGGCCCTCGATGAGCCCGCTGATCTGGTTGAACGGCGTGCCGCCCCACAGATCAACGAGGAAGAGCACCTGCTCCTGGTCCTCGAAGGAAGCGACTGCTTCCTCGACCTTGGCACGGAAATCGTCGGGGCCCATGCTCGGCTCGAGCGAGACCACGGCAACAGACGGTTGATCGCCAAAGACCATCGAGCCCGTCTGCTTGATTCCAGCTGCCAAGTCCCCGTGGCTAGCAAGAACAATACTTACCATCACATAACCTCCTTTTTGTCTACGTATTTCCTACACGACATGAAAGGAGTATAGCTGTTTGGTTTGTGGAATTATAGCTAAATCCGCAAAAGGTTGGATTATTTGTTTAAACGTCTAGGTTTGTTACAAGTTGATTACGTTACTGCTTTTTGACTCATTACACGACAAGGCGTCGCTCATCAAGCCATGCATTTTACAGATACAAGCAGGCTGTTCATTAATATCGATTTTAGGCAAGCGCGAATGCGCTTGTACTGCCGCTATTTTGTTTAAACAGACATGGCTTGACTTTTTTCGTGACTTATGGTCTATGAAACCACTCAAAATAGTTGCGGTGGAATAGTTCTTGTTTAAGAGCCAGAAGGCTGAATTTAGGAACTATTTCACCGCAACTTATAGGGAATCCTAGGCGATGTGGAGGGGGTTGGCGGCGTCGACGGCGTCGGGGACGTCGGAAGGGCCGTCGGGGACAGCGTCTGCCGGGTCCTCGTCGGGGGTCTCGATCTGCTTGATCATGACCTCCTGGCCCTGCAGCAGGTATGTCTCGCCGCTACCGCAATGGGGACAGGTCTTGCCGTGCTCGACCGTCGCGTAGTCGCAGCCACACGCCTCGCAATGTGTCACGGCCTCGACGGACTCCACAACAAGCTCCGCGCCCTGCGCGATAGGCTTTTTATCTGCTGCCCAGCGCCAAGCGTCGAGCAGCAAGTCGGGAACGACGCCCGAGACCTCGCCCAACAGCAACGTTACGCTCGAAACGCGACGCACGCCATGAGCGCGCGCTACATTCTCGACATCGCGAATGATGTGGTAAACGATCCCCAATTCATGCACTTTTTCTTCCGCCGTTCCCGTTATGGCTACTTACTTGCGACCGAACTTAATCTTGATGGCGCGCTTGAGCGCGTACTTGCCGAGGCTTGGGAGCTTTTGCTCGTATTTGACCATCGTGGAGCACTCGGGGCGGTCGCGATCCAGATGGATGGCGTCGAACGCGCACTTGGTGGTGCACAGGCCACAGCCGATGCACTTGTTGGGGTCGACGATCGAGGCGCCGCAGCCCAGGCAGCGGGCGGTCTCGGCGCGCACCTGCTCCTCGGAAAAGGTCTCAACATACTCGCTAAACGGTGCAGCCTTCTCGCGCTCGCGGTCCACGTGGGCAACCTCGCGGCTCGCGTTGTCGTAGCTCTCGAGCACAACGTCGTCGCGGTCGAGCGAGGTGTAGCGGCGCTGGTTGCGGCCGATGGTGAGCGTGGAGCCCGGCTGCACAAAGCGATGGATGGACACCGCGGCCTCGTGGCCGGCGGCGATGGCGTCGATGGCAAAGCTGGGGCCGGTGTAGACGTCGCCGCCCACAAAGATGTCGGGCTCGGCAGTCTGATAGGTCTGGGGATCGGCAAGGGCACCCTGGCCGCGGCCGAGCTCCACTTTGGAGCCAGCCAGCAGGTCGCCCCACACAATGGACTGGCCAATCGACATGACGACACGGTCGGCATCGACACGGCGCAGGTCGTTCTCGTCGTACTCGGGCGCAAAACGGCCCTCGTCGTCAAAGACACGCGTGCAGCGCTTGAAGGTGATACCGCAGACACGACCGGCCTCGTCCAAGTGAATCTCCTTGGGGCCCCAGCCGCAGCTGATGTGCGCGCCGTCCTCAACGGCCTCGCGACGCTCCTCCTCGCTGGCGGGCATCTGAGCCTCGCTCTCCAGGCAGAACATCTCAACATGCTCAGAGCCCAGACGGCAGGCGTTGCGGGCAACGTCGATAGCCACGTTGCCGCCGCCCACCACAATGGTGCGGCCGGGCAACGCGTCGATCTTGCCACTGTTGACCTCGCGAAGGAAGTCGACGGCTACGGTCACGTCCTCGGCATCCTCGCCCGGAATACCGGCGAAGCGGCCGCCCTGGCAGCCGATGGCAACATAAAAGGCCTTAAAACCCTGCTCGCGCAGCTCGTCGAGCGTCACGTCGCGACCGACCTCCACGCCATAGCGGAACTCGGCGCCCATCAGGCGAATGACCTCGACCTCGGCCTCGATAACATCCTTCTGCAGCTTAAAGCTGGGAATGCCGTAGGTGAGCATACCGCCCGGGCGCTCGTTTTTCTCGAACACGACGGGCTTGTAGCCCTTCTCGGCCAGATAGAAGGCGCAGGACAGACCGGCCGGGCCGGCACCGATAATGGCGATCTTCTGATCGAAGCCGCCAGCGCGCGTCGGCGTCACCACGGGCGGGACATAGCGGGTCGCGGCATCCAGATCGCGCTGGGCGATGAACTTCTTGACCTCGTCGATAGCCACGGCGGCATCCACGCGACCACGGGTGCAGGCGTCCTCGCAGCGGCGGTTGCACACGCGGCCGCAGATAGCGGGCAGCGGGTTCTCGCGCTTGATGAGCGCCAGCGCCTCGTCATAGCGGCCCTGCGCCGCGAGCTTTAAGTAGCCCTGAACGGCAACGTGCGCGGGGCAAGCCGTCTTGCAGGGCGCGGTGCCGGACTCGTGCGTCTCGATACGGTTATCGTTGCGGTAGTTGGGCGACCACTTGGTGTGGTCCCACTTGGTGGCATCGGGCAGCTCCTGGCGCGGATACTCGGGCACCTGTCCGCCGGCCTTTTTGCTGCAGAGCTTCTGGCCGAGCTTGGCGGCGCCGGCCGGGCACACCTCAACGCAGCGACCGCAGGCCACACACTTGTCCTTCTCGACCTTAGCGACATAGGCCGAGCGCGAAAGATTGGGCGTGTTGAACAGCTGCGAGGTGCGCAGGGCGTAGCACACGTTGACGTTGCAGTTGCAGATGGCGAAGATCTTGTTCTCGCCGTCAATGTTGGTGATCTGGTGCACAAAGCCGTTGTCCTCGGCCTGGCGCAGGATGTCGTAGACCTCGTCGCGGGTCACGTAATGACCACGATCGGTCTCGACCACGTAGTCGGCCATATCGCCCACGGCGATGCACCAATCGGCCGGGTCGTCGGCGCAGCCCTCTCCCATCACGCGACGGCTCGCGCGGCAGCTGCAGGTGCTAGCGGCATATTTGCCATCGTATTTGTCGAGCCAATGCTCGATATGCTCAATAGGCACCGAGGTGCTCGCGGCATCGATGGCCTTCTCGACCGGAATGACATGCATGCCGATGCCGGCACCTCCGGGCGGCACCATCGGCGTGGCCTTGGACAGCGGCCCCTTGGATGCCTGCTCAAAGAACTTGGCATAGACCGGATGCTCCTCGAGCTGGCTCACGCGCATGTTGAGGAACTCAGCAGAACCCGGCACCAGCATGGGCAGCACCCACTGCTTGGCTCGCTCGGGATTTTCCCAGTTGTACTCGAGCAGGCCCGTGTAGCTCATGTCGTCGAGCATCTTCTCGATCTGGGCCTCGGGCATGCCGGTGAGTTTGACCATCTCGGGCAGCGTGTAGGGACGGCGCATCTTCATCTTGCAGAGCACTTCGGCCTGCTCGTCAGTCGCGGCCTCGGCAAACGACCAGTACTCGTAGCCCAGCAGCTCGTCGCGATGCAGCAGGCGGTTGGTGCAGTGCTCGCACAGTTTGACGATGGCCTCGCGCGGATGCTCCGGCAGCGGCGGCACAAACTCCGCACCGATATCGGGCTCGGTGTAGCTAATCCCCGGTCCGTTGAGAATCATGGTCGTCCCTTCTCTTGCCACAGCCCGGCGAGACCGCGGCGCCCCTCTTTTTTTGCAGGCCGGGCATGCCCCCATGCCGTTCACCCGCCATTGTTGACATTGTGTCAAAAATAGTATTGACGAACCGTCAACAATATTCAAGACTGTTAGGCGAACGGTCAGGCAAAAGAGGATGAAAGGCGGCAAAACATGGGCGACAACACAGCAGATACCTCTGTGGTCGATGCCGTCCCCGCATCCGATAGCGCGGCAAAGCGCCTGACAGGCGACGAACGCCGTCGCGAGATCCTCGATGCCGTGCGCACCGTAAGCTCCGAGCTGGGCGTGTCGCATCTTTCGGTATCGGCCGTGACCAAGCGAGCCGGCTGTACGCGCTCATTGTTCTACCACTACTTTGCCGATATGGACGCCGCCGTCACCGCCGTCATGGACGAGGCAATCGACGGTTTTATCTCCGAGCTCGAGCAGTGGAATGCCAGCCGCACGGTTGGCGACATCGAAGGCGCACTCGACACCGTCGCCCCGCTCTTCAAGCGTCTGGTCGTGAGCGGCCACGAGCTGCCGAGCACGCTCACCTCGAGCAGCGGTGCGCTCTACGGCGGCTTTTTGCACAACGTGGTCCAGCGCGTGGCGCAGTATATCTGCGACACCACCGTGGTGGATTTTGTCGCCCATCATGAGCTACGCATCGACCATGTCTACGAGACGTTCTACACCCTCATCATGGGACTGTTGATGTATATCCGCACGCACCCCGATGTGCCCGACGAGACGGTCAAGGAGATTATCGCCTCGACGCTCCACATCGAGGGCTATACCGCCAAGTATCCGGAGCGCAAGCCCCAGAACTGACGCCATTTGGCCAAACTGCCCGCGATCAGAAGAGGGGCCGCGGGCGTGTGAAAGGAGAGCAGCATGCTGTTCGATGTTTGGGGTAGCGATACCCTTATCCACTGGGCCGGCTGGGCCATGGTCTTTATTGGCCTGATCGTGCTCAACGAGGTCGGCCGCCGCACCAAGCTGGGCGCGGCAATCATCTTTGGCGTTGCTCCGCTGGCCATGACCATCTACTGCGTCGCCATCGCCGTCGGCGTTTCGCAGGGTGCCGAGTGGGCGCTCACCAACCCCACCCATGTGTACCAGAACAGCTGGTTCCACTACGCCAAGGTATACGCGGCGCTGGCCGGTTGCTGGGGCTTCATTGCCATTAAGTACCAGTGGGGCAAGATCGGCAAGGCGCATTGGTTCCGCGCATGGCCGTTTGTGATCGTCGCTATCAACATCATGATTGCCGTCGTGTCCGATTTCGAGAGTGCCTACCACTTCTTTGTCCTGGGCCAGTCCACCTGGGTCACCTCCGAGGGTGTCACGCAGCTTGCCGGCTGGAACAACGTGTTCAACGGCATCGCCGGTCTCATCAACATCTTCTGCATGACCGGCTGGTGGAGCGTCTACGCCTCCGAGGATCAGACCGATATGCTGTGGCCCGACATGACCTGGGTCTACATCATCGCCTACGATGTCTGGAACTTCTGCTACACCTACAACTGCCTGCCCACCCACTCCTGGTTCTGCGGCTTTGCGCTGCTGCTGGCGCCCACCGTCGCCGCCTTTATCTGGAACAAGGGCGGCTGGATTCAGAACCGCGCCTTTACACTTGCTATTTGGTGCATGTTTGCCCAGGTGTTCCCGTACTTCCAGGAGGAGTCCATCTTTGTGACCCACTCCACGCTCGACCCAGGCGCCGCCACCGCGGTCTCGATTGCCGCGCTGATCGCCAACGTCGCCGCGATCATCTACATCGCCTACCGCGCCAAGAAGCTCGGTCGCAATCCCTACAAGCAGGATGTCTTTGAGGGCACCAGCGATTGGGAGAAGGCTACCGCTCGCCGCGCCAAGGTTGATTACGCGCACGCCGAGTAACGCGCCTGACGCAAACATCGCTTGAGTACGAAGCCGCATAACCGGCTCCGCGCAACTCAACGCATTGCAGGGCCCCCGGAATGTGATTTGTTCACGTTCCGGGGGCTTTTTGCTGCCGCGAGGATGCGGCTAAACGATGCACTCGGGTTAAATCGGATCTTATATTTCGCATGCGCTTTATATGGCTCCATTTTTGGGTACAGTGTTGTCCCGATATTGAGCTTGGGGGATATATGAAAGATGAGACGATGAGCCAAGAGGATGCGGCCCAAGATGCAGAAGCATGCGCTGAGGCCCTGGAGAGCCTTGACCGGATTGCGCTGGCCGAGATTGCGTTTGACGATTCGAGCGTTGATGTGCGAGATGAGCCGGAAATCGAAGCGCAGCCCGATGATCAGGATGCAAAAGACGATGGCGCCGCGCCCACCGAAGACGAGGCGGGGCACGAGGAATCCGAATGCGAGGCCGACGACCAGCCCGAATCCGACACGAGCGAGGAAACCATCTTGCTCGACAGCTTGCCCGCCGAAGATTCGCTGACCCGCGAGCTCCCTGGCTTAGGCTCTGCGCCTGCCGTGGACGAGACCATCGCCATGGGCGATATTCCCCTACCGTCCGTTCCTTCGGCACGCGAAGCCGAGGTTCGTCATCGTAAGATGTCGCCCAGGCGCCGCAACCTGATGGTTGCCGGCGTTGTGGCCGTCGCGCTCGTCGCCGGCGGCGCAGGCTATGCTGCCTGGAACGGATATCAGCAAGAGCAGGCTGCCGCTGTCGCCGCCAGTGCGCACACGATGATGTCGGTGCAAATTGGCGTACATGCCGCGGGGCTCGACTGCTCCACCGGCTCAAAGATCCCCGTGCAGGTGAGTGGCCAGGACTCCGACGGCTCCTCTGTGAGCGAAACGCTCTACGTTGACGAGCACGGTCGCGGCATTAAGCTGCTGCCCGGCGATTACACGCTCTCCATTGCTGGATCCCCCATCGCGGAAGACGGCACCATCTACACCGTCCCGACCACCAAGGCGCAGGTCACCATTAAGAGCGATGGGCAGGATCTGCGCGCTCAAGCCACCTTTAAGCTCAAGGTACCTTCGGCCGACACGGTGACTGACGACCAGATCGATGCCGCCGCCAAGTATGCCGAGGCAGGGGGCGCAAGCTCTGCCGCCGCGGCAAAGATACTCCAGCAGGCGGCAATTACGCGCCGCGATGCCGCCACCAACGCCGTAAGCGCAAGCGAGGCTCAGTCCGCCCGCGATGCCGACGCTCGGCACAAGGCGACGAACCTGTATCAGCTCGATATTCCGGTTGAGTGGTATGGCAAGGTCGCAACCTGGCAAAACGGCAGCACGCTGTGCATTTATCTGGACAGCGACACCAACACACCGCTCGTGACGCTTGTCGCAGTGCGCGACGGCGAGACCTTTACCCCCGATGACGGCGATACGGTTTTGGGCACGGTCAGCCTGGGCAACGACTACACCGTCTACGCCAGCGGCCCTGTCTATCCGTACGTGATTCCGCAAACCATCAACGGGCGCACGCAGAACCCCGTGTCGACCTACCCCATGGACACGGCGATTGAGCTTGTCGAGCTCACGACCGGCAACCGCTACACATACAGCCAGATCAAAAACGACCTGGTCGGTAAAGACGGCAAGGCAGACGCCGCGACCAAACTCGAGACCGACTACCTCGCCCAGATTCTCCTGCCGAGCATCAAGGCCCAGGACTAGCCAGCCCGAAGACAGCCGCCCGACATCCACATCCCTAACGCAGTTGCGGTGAAATAGGGATTGTTTTTGCTGGTCAAACCGCAAAACAGTCCCTATTTCACCGCAACTTATTCGTGGCCTTTTGGGTGGTACTTAGCGCCAGGGGTCGGCTTCGAACAGCGGCTCGCGCTCGGGGCGGCGATCGCTGTAGGGATCGTAACCGTCATCGTCCTCGTTCTCGGCACGGATGTAGGGGTCGCGCGGCTTGGGCGCCGGTTTGGGAGAAGCCTTCGGTGCGACCGGTGCGGCGGGCGCCGCCTCAGCCACCGGTGCGGTCGTCTTGTTCTCGTCTTTCATCTGCATAGCTCCTTGCCATGTGCTCACGTTCAACACCATCGATTGTCGCACGAAAAAGGGCGGCGGACCCAATCGGATCCGCCGCCCTTGGCGTTCGGCTCAAAAAGCAGATTTTAAGGCATGGCCCAAAATCTACTCGGCGTCGGGGACCTCGTAGGTGGCCGCCGGCGTATTGTCGCACACGACGGTAAAGCCGCCGTCCTTGTCGACATCGACCGTCACCTGATCGCCCTCGCGCACCGTGCCGTCGATGATAGCGGCGGCGATGGCATCCACGACCTCGCGCTGAACCAGACGCTTGAGCGGACGGGCGCCAAAGACCGGGTCCAGGCCGCCCACGGCGAGCATCTGCTTGGCCGCCGGGGTGATGGCAAGCGTCATGCGCTCCTTGGCCAGACGCGCGCGGACGTCGGCGAGCTGGATGTCGACGATCTTCTCGATCTGCGCCATGCCGAGCGGATGGAACACCACGATATCGTCGATACGGTTGAGGAACTCGGGGCGGAAGGTCTGAGCCATGGCCGCGTCGACCTGATGGCGCATCTCCTCCTCGTCCTTGCCGGAAAGCTCGGCGATGGCCTTGGAACCCACGTTAGACGTCATGATGATGATCGTGTTCTTGAAGGACACCTGGCGACCCTGACCGTCAGTCAGACGGCCGTCGTCAAGCACCTGCAGCAGCACGTTGAAAACATCCGGATGGGCCTTCTCCATCTCGTCGAGCAAGATCACGGAGTACGGACGACGGCGCACGGCCTCGGTGAGCTGGCCGCCCTCGTCGTAGCCCACGTATCCCGGAGGCGCACCGATCAGACGCTGGACGCTGAACTTCTCCATGTACTCAGACATGTCGATACGCACGAGCGCACGCTCGTCATCGAACAGGCACTCAGCCAGCGCCTTGGCGAGCTCGGTCTTGCCCACGCCGGTGGGGCCCAGGAAGAAGAAGCTGCCGATGGGCTTGTCCGGATCGGAGAGACCCGCACGGCTGCGACGCACGGCCGCGGCGACAGCGGAGACCGCCTCGTCCTGGCCGATGACGCGCTTATGCAGCTCGCCCTCCAAGCCCTTCAGCTTGTCGAGCTCGCCCTGCATCATCTTGGATACGGGCACGCCGGTCCAGGCGCTCACGACCTCAGCGATCTCATCGGAGGTCACCTGCTCGTTGAGGCCCTCGCCGTCCTGCTGCTTTTGCGCCTCGAGCGCAGCCTCGGAATCCTGAATCTGCTGCTGCAGACCCGGAATCACGGAGTAGCGCAGCTCGGACGCACGGCCCAGGTCGCCGTTGCGCGTCGCGCGCTCCTCTTCGCTCTTGGCCTCATCGAGCTGGCCCTTAAGCTCCTGCACGTGGTCGATGGCGTTCTTCTGGTTGAGCCAGCCGGCCTTTTGCACGTTGAGCTTTTCCTGAACCTCGGCAATCTCCTGGCGCAAGGCCTCCAGACGCTCCTTGGAGGCGTCGTCGGTCTCCTTCATGAGTGCCTGCTCCTCGATCTGCAGCTGGGTGAGCTGACGCGTGGTGGCATCGATCTCGACCGGCATGCTGTCGAGCTCCATGCGCAGGCGGCTTGCGGCCTCATCGACCAGGTCGATGGCCTTGTCGGGCAGGAAACGGTCGGCGATGTAGCGATCGGAGAGGTCGGCAGCTGCCACGAGCGCGCTATCGGTGATATGCACGCCGTGGAAGATCTCGTACTTCTCCTTCAAGCCACGCAGGATCGAAATGGTGTCCTCGACGGTAGGCTCGCTCACCATAACGGTCTGGAAACGACGGGCGAGCGCCGCGTCCTTTTCGATGTACTTGCGGTACTCGTCGAGCGTGGTCGCGCCGATCGCATGCAGGTCGCCACGGGCGAGCGCCGGCTTGAGGATGTTGCCGGCGTCCATGGAGCCCTCGGTGGCACCCGCGCCCACGATGGTGTGGAGCTCATCGATGAACAGGATGACCTTGCCTTCCGATTTTTGCACTTCCTTGAGCACGGCCTTCAAGCGGTCCTCGAACTCACCACGGTACTTGGCGCCGGCGACCAGCGCGCTCATGTCGAGCTCGATGAGGTCGCGGTCGCGCAGGGTGCTCGGCACGTCGCCGGCCACGATACGCTGGGCGATGCCCTCGACGATGGCAGTTTTACCCACGCCCGGCTCGCCGATGAGCACGGGGTTGTTCTTGGTGCGACGGGACAGGACCTGGATGGTACGACGAATCTCGTCGGTACGGCCGATGACAGGGTCGAGCTTGCCGGCGCGGGCAAGATCGCAGATGTTGCGTCCGTACTGCTCCAGCGCCTCAAACTGAGTCTTGTCCTCGGCAGACGTCACGCGGTCATCGCCACGTAGCTCCTCGTAGACCTGCTCGATGCGCTCCTTGGTCACGCCGGCATCGCGCAGCACGCGGCCCGCCTCGCCCTTGTCCTCGGCAAGTGCCATCAGCAGATGCTCGGTCACCACAAAGCTGTCGCCCATCTTGGTGGCCTTCTTTTCGGCCTTCTCGATGACGCGGACGAGTTCATTGGAAAGACCCATCTGCTGGCCCTCGCCCGAAACCTTGGGCGCGCGGTCGATGGCATCCTGCGTGGAGCGTGCGAGCTGGGCCGGGTCGGCGCCGATGCGCTCGATGATCACGGAGATATTGCGCTCGCCGGCACCGAGCAGGGCGGACAGCAGGTGAATCGGCTCCACCGCGCCGGCTTGCGCATCGGCAGCCGTGCTCATGGCGGTCTGCAGCGCCTCGCGCGACGTCATTGCTAGCTTATCGATTCTCATGGAATCACCTCTCTTGGGGCGGCCGCCCTACGGGGCGGCTTCACGTTGTTCGAGAAGTATTGTTGCCAGCTTTGTACGATCTTATACACAAATCTAAGTCTCTATATATAAGATTTTCTGAGTGATTAAGAGATAGGGGGCAGACCCTCTCGCCCGCTGCGGCCTCGTCCCCTTACTATCTCAATCTGTAACATCTAGCGACTGTTTATGGCTCCAGATGTTATAGATCGAGACGAATTGTTCAGCGGCGCCCGTTTGTCTCAATCTGTAACATCTAGTCGGCAAATAGAGCTCTATCTGTTACAAATCGAGACGAACAGAAAACACCCGGATCAAAAATCTAAATCTGTAACACCAGGCCCACTTTTAGCAGTCAAGATGTTACAAATCGAGACAAACCGAGAACTACTACAAAGGGGACGGGTACCTTTGTGGTAGTCGCGGTCTCTACTCCTTCGCCGAACCCGTACTTCCCGATTCGACGGTCCAGGGCATCTCATCCTCGAACAGCCATGTGCGGGCAGACCCACTATCGCGTGCAGTCTGCGGGTCAGGCAAGCAGGTCTGTTTATAGGCATCTTGGATACACTGGCCCATAAAATCGTTGAGCTCGGTCTGGTCGCCCTCCATGACATAGGCGACATCGCCGTCCATGATGTAGATGCCCGGGCCCTCATTGCCCTCGTAGCCCGGATCGTACGAGACATCACATAACTTTGCGCCGTTTGCAGTGTCCAGCTCGATGGAAGAGTGGCATCCGCCAACCATGTCGTTCGCTTTTGCCCGATAGGACGCATATCCGTACCAACGCTTAAATGTTTTGCCCTTGAGCAGCTCGGACGCCCTATCGATCAGGCTTGTATCCGTGGTATAGCGCATGGCCCCAAGCTGAATACGCGGATAATTGCTAATACCCAGCACAGCCGGCTGCTCATCAAAATCAACGGTAATGGTCTCGGGCTTGTCGTCGCCGGTCAGAAGTTCGACAGATTGAGTCACAGGCTTGACCACCGGCTCCGTCACCGCAGCAGGTAGAAATGCCATACCGACAGCGCCCGCGCCAACCACAGCGATCGCAAGCACCAAGACAATCAATCCAATACGGGCAGAACGGCTCACGGCAAAACACCCCACAATGCAAACCTTCGCCACCTGCACTAATGATACCGCCAGCTAACACTATTACCAAAAGAAGCCGCGCGCTCCTCACCACCACAAAGGGGACAGGCACCTTTGTGATGGTTCTCGGTTTCGACGGCCAGCTGTCACACGTTATGAGATTAAAATTGAATTGTTAGCTGAGATTATTCATTTGTCATCGAGCTTGCCTGCTCTTTGTCTCGAGGAGCGCATATGAAGCCGCCTCATTCCACCGGTCGCAACGTCATCGCCATTCTCGCCGTACCCATCGTGATGCTCTTCCTTATCGTCATCACGCCCTTTTCCCTTGGCATCGCCTCGCCCTTCGATTTACGCGGAATGGTCGACGCCGGCTCGCGTGCCACCTCGCTTTCCTTTATCTGTCGCGGCGTGTTTTACGAAGATGGAATTCCCACCGGAATTTGGCGGTCAAAGTTGCCACTGCTCGGTCAGATCGACGGACGGCCTCCTTATTTCTGCCTTGAACCTCAGGCGATGAATTATTTGATCGACGACCAGCCCCTCGATTCCATCACCCTCGCCTACGACTATGCTCCAAACACCGACGAGCGCCACATGAACCAAGTCCTCGACAAGCTACTTGGACAGTGCGGGCTCACCGACGAGGCCGGTCGAACCATCTATAGCAACCAGAAATTAAAGCGAACAGAACTCCACCGTGTCGGAAAAATCAAAGGGCGAAACGGGGCCGCCTACTGGGATGCCTGGGCAACACGCGACAAGGGCGAATTCGGACACAGCACCTATATGGTCACTGTCTACACCAAAGACGGAATTAAGGACAATGTTGACGATTTCGCGTCATCCAAACTCGGCATCCCCAAAACAACCAAGCCCACCAGCCCAGATGAAATCCTGTAGAGACGCTCATTAGAATGTCGTTCAGCGAGCACGGCAGCATCGAGCTCGCCCCCACCACCACAAAGGGGACAGGAGCCTTTGTGATGATCTTCGGCCCCGGCGTTCACCATCTCGATCTGTAACATCTAGCTGCCGTTTTGGACCTCAGATGTTACAGATCGAGACGAAATGTTCAGCAGTTCCCGTTTATCTAAATCTGTAACAACTACTCGGCAAATAAGGGTCTACCTGTTACAGAACGAGACAAACCGCGGACCACCACAAAGGCGCCTGCCCCTTCGTGGTGGTTTTCGACAAAAAGAAACCGCCCCGAAAACAGAGACGGCATCAAGCAAGTCTATTTATTAGCGTCCCCCAAAACCCAACGAGAACGTCGCGGTAGCCCCGGCCACACCTTTCCCTCGGGCGACCCTCGCGAAGCGCGTGAGCACGAGGGAAAGGTGTGGCGGGGGGGTACAGCAGAGTTACTCGGCAGCGGCCTTGAACTTGTTGTAGTTGATCAGGCAGCCGGCCTTGACGATGGCACGCTCTTCGGCCGTCATATCGGCAATGTAGAGCTCAATCTGCTCGACCGTGCCGTTGGCACGCACCACATAGGCAGCGATGTCCTTTAGGTCGCCATCGAGCGCGGCACGGATGCCCGGCACAAAGACGTAGTCGCCCACCTCAAAGTTGGGCTCGACCTCCATCTGGAAGGGCACCATGCCCCAGTTCATCACGTTGGAGCGATAACGCTTGGTGGCGTACTCGTGGACGATGTTGGCCAGGCCGCCGATCACGCGCTGGCAGCTCGCGGCCTGCTCGCGGGCGGAACCGTCGCCGGGCTTCTTGGCATAGAGCATGGAGCCGTACTCGGTCGCCTTGGCATCGGCCGCGACACCCGCGCCGGCCAGCGCCTCAAACACGCCGGCAAGCTCGGCATCGAGCGCCGCCAGATCGCCTGCTGCTTCGCCGGCAACGCGGCGCTTTTCCACCGCGTCGACCTCCTTGGAGCGACCCACGTAGGCCGGATCGCGACGGCTCAGCGTAAACTCGGCCAAGCCCAGCGGGTTGGAGCGGAAGGAGCTCGTCTCGCCCGAGGGAATGAGCTCGTCGGTCGTGGTGACCGAGTCCATGATCTTGGAGCACACCTTGAGCAGGATATCATCGCCGAGCGGCTCCATCGCGGGCCACGGCTTGATGTTGGGGCCTTCGACCAGCTCGTCGGCAGGCTCCGCCTTACCAAAGCCCCAGTACACGCGCTTTTTGTACGGCGCGTCGTCAAAGGTGTACTCGCAGGCCTCGTCCCAGGTCTCCTCGGGCAGGTCGGTCGCCGGCGTCAGGACGCCGCCGTTGGCAGCCGTCGCCGCGATGGAGCGGGCGTCCATCAGGGCCACGGCGCTCAGCTGGCCATTACCCGGCTTGGAACCCTCGCGGTTGGGGAAGTTGCGCGTAGTGTGGCGGATCGAAAGGCCGTTGTTGGCGGGCGTGTCGCCGGCGCCAAAGCACGGACCGCAGAACGCCGTGCGCACGATCGCACCGGCCTCCATGAGGTCGTAGATATAGCCGCGGCGTGTAAGCTCGAGCGCCACGGGCTGGCTTGTGGGATAGACCGACAGCGAAAACTCGCCGCAGCCGGTGTTGGCGCCCTTGAGCACGCGGGCAGCCTGGACCACGGAGTCGTAGTTGCCGCCCGAGCAGCCGGCGATAACGCCCTGCTGCACGTGCAGCTTGCCGTCGACGATCTTGTCGAGCAGGCTAAAGTGCGTCTTGCCCTCGCCGATCTTGGCGGCCTCGAGCTCGACCTCATGCAGGATGTCCTCGAGGTTCTCGTTGAGCTCCTCGATCTCAAAGCCGTTGGAAGGATGGAACGGCAGCGCGATCATGGGCTTGATGCTCGACAGATCGACCTCAACGCAGCCGTCATAGTAGGCGACATCGGCGGGCTTGAGCTCGCGGTAGTCGTCGCCGCGACCGTGCATGGCCAGGAATGCGTGCGTGTCCTCGTCAGTGGTCCAGATGCTCGACAGGCAGGTGGTCTCGGTGGTCATGACGTCAACGCCGTTGCGGTAATCGGTCGTCATGTTCGCGATGCCGGGGCCCACAAACTCCATGACCTTGTTCTTAACGTAGCCCTTGGCAAAGACGGCGCGGATGATGGCGAGCGCCACATCGTGCGGGCCGACTCCGGGGCGCGGGGCGCCCGTGAGGTAGATGGCGACGACGCCGGGATAGGCAACGTCGTAGGTGTCGCGCAGCAGCTGCTTTGCCAGCTCGCCGCCGCCCTCGCCCACGGCCATGGTGCCCAGGGCGCCATAGCGGGTGTGCGAGTCGGAACCCAGGATCATCTTGCCGCAACCGGCGAAGTTCTCGCGCATAAAGGAGTGGATGACGGCGATGTGCGGCGGGACGAAGATGCCGCCGTACTTCTTGGCCGCGGAAAGGCCAAAGACGTGGTCGTCCTCGTTGATGGTGCCGCCCACGGCGCACAGCGAGTTATGGCAGTTGGTGAGCACGTAGGGCAGCGGGAACTGCTCCATGCCCGAGGCGCGCGCCGTCTGGATGATGCCAACGAAGGTAATGTCGTGGCTCGCCATGGCGTCGAAGCGAATCTTGAGTGCCTCGGGATCTCCGGACGTATTGTGTGCCTGGAGGATCGAATACGCGATGGTGCCGCGCTTGGCATCCGCGGGCGTCTGCGTAATACCGCGCTCGGCAGCCTCGGCCGCAGGCACAACCTCGCTGCCGCCGCGCAGGTAGATGCCGTCCTCGTACAGCTTAACCATACTGTCTCCCACTCTGCCCGAAAGGCTCGGGCGCATAGCATACATTCGTTCAATATCGTGCCATAGAACGGTTGCGAGTGGGTTACGAATCTGCACGTTCACTTTATCTCGGTAAAGTAAAGGGCAAGCCCGGTGCGGTCCGGCAAATTTGGTGCAAGAGCGTCCCTTTCGACTAGTCATTTAAGAACGTCCCCACTGACTACCCATAACAACGCCGATGTTTTGGCGCGGACAGACACTATGACCCAATCCGAGGGCACTAAAAAGATAGGAGCCCCCGCTCGTG